>ERZ824598.1085-NODE-1085-length-37552-cov-9.306478_pt1 | contig 37552 bp, 29 predicted proteins | sample MGYA00519934_ERZ824598 | MGnify/ENA primary metagenome ERZ824598 (study PRJEB31778, sample SAMEA3449177) | human gut metagenome | biome: human gut; feature: human-associated habitat; material: faeces | place: United Kingdom | collected 2010/2012 ...
GCCCTCGTGGTATTATCCTTATATTCTGAAAGTTACCACGGGGGCGAGACGCCCCTGCCCCATTCAACCCAACTCAACTCAGCTTAGGTAAACAGCATTGGGACATTTGACCGCTAATTATAATTTTGCAATGCTTTTGACATCGATTGGGACATTGCTTCCTGTTAATCGGCCGTTAAGTATCCGGTCTCAGCGGAAGTCGTCGGGGGTGAGGGTCACATCTATGTGAAGTCCGGACTCTTTACCTGCGTAGCGGTAGATTATGCCGCGGTCGGCACGTGCGAGATATTTGCCCGTAGCGTTTATCATGTCGTCACCGAGCAGTTCGGATTTGATTTCATTTTCAATTTCGACGGCATTGTCCGACAATACCTCCATATCATATATTTCCTCGTCGACATCGCATAAGAATACTATGTTGGAGCCGTCGTCAAAAACATCAATAAGGGTCATACCCTCCTCAATCTCAGCGGGACAGAGCGCTTTGTTCGAATCGATTGTCTGTTTGATAATCATATCGGCGCTCTCCTCTTCGGTAAGAGGATTTTCATTCATCTCCTTAATATCCGATGCAGGAATTTCCAATTCAACTTTTCTACCCGACTTGCTGCCCCTATATTTCGCCTTAAGTCCGACACCGCAATCGGTCATGAGTTCCACGAACTTTTTAGAGTCGTCGCCCGACAACAAAGCGGGCAACACCGGACGTGCCTTTTCCTCAAATCCGTCAAAATCGAAAAAACCAAAGGCATCTTCATTGACAGTCAGATTAAATACAATTAACCGGCCATCCTCGTCATAGTCGACACTGTCGATACGTCCGAGAGAGCCCAATGACTGCGGACACGTAGCATTGTATTTGGCGATTTCTTTCTTCAAAGTTTCGATTTTGGAATCGGCACACCCGGGCAGAACAAGCAAGAGAGCCATGAGCGGCAACAGACATAGAGCAAAATACTTTTTCATAATTATTTATTTAAATGATTGGTCGTTGTATATCGGCAAATGTAATTATAAAAAATAAATTTTCATGCAAAAATTCAATTTAATCAAGATAGAGTTGCGCTTTTTACGAAAAATCTGTACCTTTGCATGCAATAAAATTTAACGCAATCATTATATATGTCATTTATTGCAGATCGTGTAAAGATGGACGGGCTCACATTCGATGATGTCCTCCTTATTCCGGCTTATTCGGAGGTACTTCCCCGCGAAGTCGATTTGACAACCAAGTTTTCCCGCAACATCACATTGAACGTACCGCTCGTGTCGGCCGCCATGGACACCGTCACCGAGGCGCCTCTGGCTATTGCCATAGCCCGCGAAGGCGGCATCGGTGTAATCCACAAAAACATGTCGATAGAGGAGCAGGCGCGTCAGGTGCATGCAGTGAAACGTGCGGAAAACGGCATGATTTATGACCCGGTGACAATCAAACGCGGCTCGACAGTGCGCGACGCCCTGCGTATGATGGAGGAATACCATATCGGCGGTATTCCCGTGGTTGACGATGACCGCAAGCTTGTAGGTATCGTCACCAACCGCGACTTGCGTTTTGAAAGCAATCCCAACCGTCCTATCGACGAAGTGATGACATCGGAAGGGCTCGTGACCACTACCCAGACAACCGATCTCGAGAAAGCCGCCCGCATACTTCAGGAACATAAAATAGAGAAACTGCCCGTTGTCGACAACGACGGCCGCCTCATCGGTCTCGTCACTTATAAGGACATTACCAAGGCAAAGGACAAACCATTCGCCGCAAAAGACTCGCTCGGACGTCTGCGCGTGGCAGCCGGCGTAGGTGTGACAGGCGACTCGATGGACCGCGTGGACGCACTCGTGGCAGCCGGTGTCGACGCCATCGTGATTGACACCGCCCACGGCCACTCGCGCGGCGTAATCGGCGTGCTCAAGGCTGTAAAGGCGAAATATCCCGAAATCGACGTCGTAGTAGGCAACATCGCCACCGGCGAGGCGGCCCGCTATCTTGTGGAGAACGGCGCCGACGGCGTGAAAGTAGGTATCGGCCCAGGGTCAATCTGCACCACCCGCATCATCGCAGGTGTTGGCGTGCCCCAGCTCTCGGCCGTTTACGACGTGGCAAAAGCGCTCGAAGGTACCGGAGTACCCTTGATAGCCGACGGCGGCATACGCTACTCGGGCGACATAGTCAAGGCTCTCGCGGCAGGCGCATACTCGGTAATGCTCGGCGGAATGCTTGCCGGCGTAGAGGAATCGCCCGGCGACACAATCATATACAACGGCCGTAAATACAAGACTTACCGCGGCATGGGTTCGCTCGAGGCAATGGAAAAAGGCTCGAAAGACCGTTATTTCCAGGCCAACGAGACAGATACCAAGAAGCTCGTGCCGGAGGGTATCGCAGCACGCGTACCGTTCAAAGGCTCGCTCTACGAGGTGACCTATCAGATGCTCGGTGGACTGCGTGCAGGCATGGGCTATTGCGGAGCAAGCAATATCGAGAAGCTCCACACCGCCAAATTCACCCGCATCACCAATGCAGGCGTGGCCGAAAGCCACCCGCACGATGTGGCCATCACAGCCGAAGCGCCCAACTACAGCTCTTCGCACCAGTAATCGACACGGCTTCATCGTCAAGATGAATGAAACATACCGACAATATTAAGAATCCTGACGCGGTGCAATCATCAATCATGCCGCATCAGGATTTTTCATTCCAATTGCTTTTATTATCATCCGGATTATAATAAATCGCTACCGGCTCCGTTAATATTAAGTAACAATCATACGTAACAAGAAAATAAAAACCGTAATCTAAAGACAATAATGAAAAAAGTACTTTTGTCGCTGACTATCGCTGCATTGGGCGGACTGAGCCTGTCGGCTGCGTCGAAGGACGCCGACCCGGTGCTTATGACTGTCAACAAAAAGCCTGTCAAACTCAGCGAATTCGCGTATCTCTATCAGAAAAACAACGCGCAGCAGCTTGCCACGCAGCCTATCGACGAGTATCTCGACCTTTTCGTGGTGTATAAACTCAAGGTTGCCGACGCCGAAGCTGCCGGCATAGCTGAAAACGAGGCGTTCGTCAACGAATACGCAGGCTACAAACGTGACCTTTCCGAGCCCTATCTGGTCGACCAGGCAGCACGCGACAGCCTCGTGCACAGCATATACGACCGGTTGAAGACCGAAGTCGACGTAAGCCATATCATGGTGGAACGTCCCTACGGCGCAAAAGCCACCGCTGCCAAGAAAGCGATGCTCGACAGCCTCCGTACCGAAATAATCGCCGGTCGCGCTGATTTCGCCACAGTGGCCGATACCTACTCCATCGACCCCGCAGCAAAGCAGAACCACGGCCACATGGGTTATATCGTGGCAGGAGCTTTCCCCTATACGTTCGAGGATGCTGCCTACTCTACAGCCGTCGGTGAAATTTCGCCTGTCATCGAGACACAGTTCGGCTACCACATCGTGAAGGTCAACGCCACCCGCAAGGCCCAGGGTCAGGTGAAAGTGCAGCACATACTGAAACTCACCCGCGGACTCAGCGAGGAGGAGCAGACTGTCAAGAAAGCGCAGATCGACTCACTCTACACAGTGCTCAAGAACGGCGCCGACTTCGACGAAGTAGCCAAAGCCGAGAGCGAGGATCCGGGTTCGGCACGCAACGGCGGCCGCATGGACTGGTTCTCGACCGGCCGCATGGTGCCCGAATTTGAGGCAACATCATTCGCCCTGGCCAACGGAGAGATTTCCGAACCGTTTGCCACAGCCTACGGCTATCATATCGTGAAACGCCTCGACTGGAAACAGATTGACTCATACGAGGATATGGCACCGCGCATCAACGCAATGATTGACCGCGACGACCGCCAGTACATCCCCGTACGTGCAAAGACCCGCCAACTCCGCGCCAAATACAACACAACCATCAATCAGGCCATAGTAGATGACGTCCGCAACACAATCTCGCAATACGGACGCCTCGACTCCACGCTTGTAGCGTCGCTTGTGGCCGACGAACGCACCATCATCACTCTCGACGGTGCCGACGAGGAGATAACCGTAGGCGACATCTTCGCCGCTCTCCCCTCCCACTTCAGCGCGATGCCTGCCGACGATGCCAACGGCTCGTTCCTCCAGCGACTTGAGGAAGTGGCCGACGAAGCATCTGTCAACGCCGAGCGCGAGAATCTGGCAAAAGAGAACACGGAGTACCGCAACCTGCTCAACGAATACCGCGACGGCATGCTGCTGTTTGAAATCAGCGACCGCAACGTGTGGACCCGCTCCAAAGAGGATACCGAAGGTATCAAGGCATATTTCGATGCCAACAAGGCGAAATACGCTACATGGACAGTTCCCAAATTCAAGGGGTACGTAGTGTTCGCCACAAGCGACTCAATCAAGGATGCCGCACAAAGCTACATAGCTGCCAACAATATCGCCAACGAAAATCTTGTAGAAGCACTCCGCGGCGAGTTCGGCAAGGATGTGAAAGTGGAACGCGTGCTCGCAGCCGAAGGTGACAACGCCATAATCGACGGCCTTGCATTCGGCAAACCTGCCCCCTCTCCCACCGGCAAATGGATTGCCTACTTCGCCCACGCAGGCAAGGTTATCGACCAGCCCGAAGAGGTTGCCGACGAACGCGGCGCCATAACCACCGACTACCAGAACGCTCTCGAACAGGAGTGGATCAAATCGCTCAAAAAGAAGTACAAGGTAAAAGTAAACCAAAAAGTACTCAAGGAATACAAAGCCTCAATAGAAGCAACAAAATAATCCCACTCTCCATTCGTCACAAATCCAACCAACGAGGCCGCGCTTGAAAGCGCGGCCTCTTTGAGTATATATTATTACACAAAAAGTTAGAAATCGCCTAAATTCAAAGTCGAGTTGTAAAATTGATATTGACGGCTGCATGGTGTATGGCTGCTTCCCGGAACTGCCGATAGTGCAGACTGATTATCTTCAACTTGGCGCTGCGCCTGGGTGCAGTCTTACAATTCACTCATAACCAATAAGTTTGTCAGGTGAATAGTTACCTCTAAATCGAGGCTCTATGAAATTTTCTTAAAAATTTGGTTATATCCGAAATTGTTTGTAATTTTACGAACAACAAATAAGGAGTAATATGACGAAATTAGAGATAACGCATGAACAGGAACGGCTTGCAAGATTTGCTAAAGCCATGGGGCATCCCACCCGCATCGCCATTCTGCACTTCCTCGCACAAAGAAACGAGTGTTTCTTCGGCGACATACACGAAGTGCTCCCGATAGCTAAAGCAACCGTGTCGCAACATCTTAGCGAGCTGAAAGAAGCGGGCCTGATACAAGGCACAATCGAACCTCCTAAGGTAAAGTATTGCATCAACTCCGAAAACTGGCAACTTGCCAGACAACTGTTTTCACAGATGCTTGACGAATGCTGTCCTTCAAAAAAGAATAGCTGCTGCTCGTAGCGCTATTTTTTTACGGCCAATGTTCGTAATTCGACAAACAACAACCCAAACAAATATATTCAATATGAAAAAATTACTGATGATTTTCGCCCTGATTACAGGGCTGATGTCATGCGCAGGCGGGGAGAAAACCGCTGACGCACCAACTACTGAAACAGATAGAGTAGAAGTCATTTACTTCCATGGCAAGCAACGTTGCGCAACTTGCAAAGCTATCGAAAACCGTACAAAGGAAGTTGTAAATTCTATGTTCGCAAACGAATTACAAAATGGCGCACTGGTAATCAGGACCATTGATATTTCCACTCCCGAAGGTGAGCAACTCGCGGATAAATATGAAGTGGCTTGGTCATCTCTCTTTGTCAACAGGTGGGAAAACGGTAAAGAGACCCGCAACAACATGACGGAATTCGGTTTTGGCAATGCGCGAAATAATCCTGAAGTTTTCAAAACAGGGCTTGCCGACAAAATACGCGAATCACTACAATAATGGACTGGTTACAAACATTGCTCGACAACAGCACGGCTCCGGCTCTGACCGCCTTCCTCCTCGGATTGCTCACCGCGATTTCGCCGTGCCCCCTTGCGACCAACATAGCGGCAATAGGTTATATAAGCAGGGATATTGAAAACCGGGGACGTATTTTCCGAAACGGGGTGCTTTATACCGTCGGACGAATCATTGCTTATACCATACTCGGCATTGTACTTATCTCAATACTGAAAGAGGGCGCAAGTGTATTCGGCATACAGAAAGCCATAGGGAAATGGGGTGAGATTTTGATTGGTCCGCTGCTTTTGCTAATCGGACTTTTCATGCTGTTCGGGCACAAACTGAATATTCCACAGTTCGGTTTCGGTGGCAAGGGTGAAGGACTTGCCCGGAATGGTGGCCGGGGAGCATTGTTGCTCGGAGTGCTGTTCGCGATGGCTTTCTGCCCCACAAGTGGTATTTTCTACTTCGGCATGCTCATACCTATGTCAGTAAATGCAAGTGCAGGGTGGCTTTTACCCGTATTGTTTGCTGTCGCAACCGCGCTCCCGGTGCTTGCAGTTGCATGGATTCTCGCTTTCAGCTTTGAAAAGGTCGGCGAGTTCTACGGTAAACTGCGTATTGTTCAGAAATGGCTCAACATTATTGTCGGTGTCATTTTCATCGTGACAGGCATATATTACTGCATAATGATATACTTATAACTGTAAAACGAAAAAACATGGATAAAAAAGAATCAAAGAAAGGGTTTTGGTCAACTCTTTTCGCGCCCAAAAAGAAAAGCTGTTGCTGCAACAGCAATATAATCGTGGAAGACGATGTGAAACCTATTCAGTCGTGCGTCTGCTCAGGTGAATTGGCAGAATCCGCTGAAACCACTTGTTGTGCTGCTGCTCCCGGCGCAAAGGTCAGCGAGGTGCTTGTACTCGGCCCCGGATGCGCCAAATGCAAGGAGACATACAGGGTAGTTGAGCGTGTAGTCAGTGAGAACAATCTTGATGTCAAACTTTCCAAAATAGAGGATATAGCCGAGATGATGAGCTATAACATAATGACTACACCAGCAGTGGTAGTTGACGGAACTGTGAGAATCAAGGGGCATGTTCCAACCACAGATGAAGTGAGGAAGGCATTCGGAATATAATCAGAACACAAAAAGCATAGTCATGAACACAAAAAAGGAAGTAAATTCCTGATATGGATCGTTGTGTTATTTCTGGCAGCATTCTTCATGCCCGTCAACAGCGGGACCTTGTTGACAGCGATACACTCCACTCTTGACCTCGCTAAATGGTATGCCCGTGAGCACATCGTACTCTGTCTTCTACCGGCGTTCTTCATAGCCGGTGTGATTGCGGTGTTCGTAAGCCAGGGTGCGGTGCTGAAATATTTCGGAGCCAACGCCAAGAAATGGGTATCCTATTCGGTAGCCTCCATATCGGGGGGTATCCTTGCCGTATGTTCCTGTACCATCCTCCCGCTGTTCACAAGTATCTACAAGCGCGGTGCGGGGCTCGGTCCGGCAATAGCTTTCCTTTATTCCGGTCCTGCCATCAGCATACTCTCGATAATACTGACGGCACGCATTCTCGGCTTTGAGATGGGCATTGCCCGCATTGTCGGGGCTGTGACATTCGCAATAGCCATCGGTCTTGTGATGTCGTTTATCTTCCGCAAAGAGGAGCGCGACAAGAAAATCGAACAAATGAATATAGTACCCCCTCCCGAGAAACGCCCGCTTTGGCAGACGGCAGTTTTCTTCTTTACTCTCGTGGCAATCCTCGTGTTTGCCAACTGGGGCGCACCTGCAGCAATCGACCGTGGAATATGGGCAGCCATATACAATGCCAAATGGTGGATAACATCAGCACTTGCTATCGGACTATGCGTAATTATGGTAAAGATTCTGCATCTGAAAACCAGGTGGATTACCCTCGGGGCTATTGCGGTAGCGGTATCTGCTGTTCTCGCAAATGTCTTTATTCCCGATGCAAAACTGGCTCCGCTCGTTCCGATGATTGTATCAGTAGCCGTGCTTGGCATCGTACTGCTATCAGACAAGACCGATGACGAAAACCGCGAGTGGGCGTTGTCATCGTGGGGATTCGCCAAGCTGATACTTCCGCTGCTTGCCGTCGGAGTCCTGACTGCCGGTTTCCTGCTCGGATCGACACACGACGGCATGGAGCTTCCCGGCATCATCCCGAACAGTTGGATTGAATGGGCTGTCGGAGGCAATTCGCTACTCTCGAATTTCTTCGCAAGTTTCACGGGTGCGTTCATGTATTTCGCCACCCTTACCGAGGTGCCGATTATTCAAGGATTGCTCGCATCGGGTATGGGTAAAGGACCGGCGCTCGCCCTACTGCTCGCCGGTCCATCACTTTCACTCCCCAATATGCTCGTAATCCGCAGCGTGATGGGAACGAAGAAAACAGTAATATATGTGGCTCTTGTAATCGTCATGGCGACCGTCTCAGGCTGGGTCTATGGCTATTTCTTCTAATAATTTTTAATATATCTCTAATTTCCTTAGAAATTCGACTATATAAGAGAGTGTTTGAAATTAAACCGTATTAACAATAAACCGTATTAACAATAAAGAGAATGCAAGGAAAAACTTCAAATCAATCCTGAGGTTTTTTTTGGTTAATTCCGCCAAGTTTCATCAGTCGCATAGCTCGCTATGCTCCTTCTTCAACTCGCGGAATTACCTCAAAAAATCCTCTCAGTCTTAATTTGGTTTAAATTCAAACACTCTCTAAGTTTATGGTTGCCTTTAACAATCATAGGGTTTGTTTATTCGTTATAATGTTATAACTTTGTATTTTAAATCAGAATATGATATGGCAATGACGATTAACTCCTCACCTGTTCTCACCGGTGAATCTGCAAGAGCTTTTGTTGAGGAAGCAGAGCGTAACGGCAAACTACCTACTCCGCGTCTGTCGCCGGAACGCGAAACGCAAATTGCTGAATTTTTAAAAAAATCGCGCGAGTTCATTTTCCCTCATAGACCATGACATTTTATAAATGATATAATACCCCGACTGCGAGGTAACACTTTATATCACGTGATTGCTCCATATATGTAATGAGAAAAGCAGTGTATCTTTTGTTTGTCATTGTGGCTTTGGCTTCCTGCTCGAAGCCGGAGGCGCGGCATGATAGGGAGATAGGTCAGGCCGAGCAGCTGATGGAGTGCAATCCGGACAGCGCTCTGACTATCCTGGAGGCGATTGATCCCTCCGACCTCAAAGTGGATTCCTTAAAGGCAAAATTCCATTACCTCAAGGCTTACGGACACATGAGCGCCAATCGATCCATGGTCGGGGACTCGTTGATTTCCTTCGCCCACAACTATTATCGAGGAAAGGATGTAGTGAAGGACATACGGAGCGCCTCCGCACTTGCATTCTACAAGTTTTGGATTGGCGACACTCCGGGGTCCATTGTGATGCTTGATTCTCTCTCAAGTCTTTCCGACGTTCCCGATTCATTAATGGTAGTGGTATTGAGGATTCGCGTCTTGCTCGGTGCATCCGAGTATCAAGGCCGTCAGATTATTCCGTTGGCGAAAAGACTTTATAAGTTGGAGACGGATACGCAGAGAAAAGAGGAGGCAAAATACATGCTTCTGGCAGGTTATGAATACGCCGAGGAGACAGACTCCGCTCTATATCTCGTGAAACAGCTTATCGACTATGCCCGCGACCACAAATGGGGAGACAAGCAGTTCCAGTTTGCAATCGAACGGGCACAGCTTCTCACCGAAGCCGGGCGCGAAGATGAAAGCGACAGACTTATCGGCGAGATATTCAGCAATGCCGGCTCCGATAACGGCGCGGCTGATTTGCTGTATTTACAATACGCAATAAATGCTCTTAACAGAGGAGATGTTGGCCCGGCGGCACAATATCTGGCAACGGCCGACAGCCTTGCCTTCAGAATGAGAGGCAATGACGACGCTTATTTCCGCAGCTACAGCAACATGCTCCATGCCATAATTGATTTCAAGCAGACCGGACGCATAAAGCTGATACAGATAGCCGGGCTCAACAACCGTATGAACGAGCGCTTCAACCGCCTGAAGGCATCCCAGTGGGAGTCGGAACGCGACGCGCTGCATCAGCGGAACCGCGCATTGGCTTTAAAAGCCGAAAGCCGGCAGAAGACCGTGATTATCCTTGTGTTATGCCTTGCAGCCTTTCTGATACTCGGCGGCAGCGCATGGATAATCAGAACGCGCCGTCAGCGTGAACGCGACAAGGAGGAACGCATCGAGGCGCTGCAGAAAATGGTGGACGAATATAAGTCGGCTCCTGCGCAGGAAACGAAGAAAGCCGGTTTGTCTGCACTACGCGGGATAATGCTCAAACAGCTCGGAATCATCAAGATGGTAGCCGAGACCCCGACCGAACAGAATCGTGAGATGCTGCGTAAAATTTCGTCAATCGACGGCGAGACCAACGGCGAGCTTGTGGACTGGGGAAAGGTGTTCGAGTTAATTGACAATCTCTATTCCGGATTTTACAGCAGACTCCGCCGGCAATATGGCGATCTTCTCAGCCAAAAGGAGGAACAGATAATCGTGCTTATGGTGGCCGGATTTTCCACAAAAGAGATAAGTGTGATAACCGGGCAGACTACGTCGACAATCTATGTCCGTAAATCATCGATAAGGAAAAAGCTCGGAGTGCCCGAGAAGGACGACATCGTGGCGTTCCTCCGACACCGAAGCATAGATTAAGAGCTTGTTAAGACCCATTGACGTACCGCTAAGACTTTTAAGAGATGTAGCCGCTGACTTTCAGTAGGTTGTATCTCGTGCATTAAGACTTTTATATTTGGAGTTAAAATCCTTTTGGACATAATTTTGCATCAGTCAAACATAAAAACTGATGTAAAATGAAAGCAAGTATTCTTACACTCCTAATGGTATTTTTGGTTGTGGCTGCGGGCTATGGCCGCGAAATTTCGGGCAAAGTGGTCGGAGAAAACGACGCTCCGCTCGACTATGTCAACGTCGTGCTGTACCGCGACTCGACCTATATCACCGGCACTGTAACTGACGAGGCCGGTAGGTTCTCCTTATCCGCTGACACTATCGGCAATCTCTCCGCCAAAGTTTCTTTTGTCGGTTATGAATCTTCCGAGCTTCCTGTTCCCCCATCGGGCGAAATGGGAATAATCAACCTTAAGCCGGCTACCGTACAACTCGGCGAGGTGGAGGTCCGCGCCACACGACCCTCTACGACCATGAGGGGCAATGCACTCGTCACCAATGTAGAGGGCAGTTCCCTCGCCATCGCCGGTACGGCCAACGACGTGCTGACGCGCGTGCCGATGGTTGTAGACAACGACGGTAAACCGGAGGTATTCGGCAGAGGCGAGCCGGCAATCTACATCAACGGGCGAAAGGTCAATGACCTTCAGGAACTCTCCCAACTCAATTCAAATGACATAAAGAATGTCTCCGTCATTACCAATCCGGGAGCCTCCTATGCTGCCAACGTGAAATCCGTAATCATTATCCGTACAAAACCGCCGAAAGGTGACGGATTCAGCGGCACGTTCCGAACCGACAACGGCTTCAATTACTATTTCCGCACCGGAAACTCAATCGACCTGAAATATCGTACCGGAGGACTCGAAGTATACGCCAACTATGGCTGGTGGTACGGCAACAACCGCGACGACCGTTCTAACGATATGACCACTACCACTGCATCAGGAATATACAACCAATCAATCCGAACAATAGGCAAACAGTCATACAACGACATGACAGGCAAAGCCGGCTTCTCTTTCATGTTTAATGAAAAGCACAGCATCGGGGCTTATTATCAGAACAGCTGGAACCGACACCATGCCACCGGGACAATTCCAAGCGAAATATGGCAGAACGGTGCATTGCTTGACCGCTATAATTCCGATGTAAACAACAGATTCACGGCATTGCCGTGCCATAATATAAATCTTTATTACAACGGTACAGTCGGGAAGTTAAACATTGACTTTAACGCGGACTATCTGTGGAATAAAAACCGTGAACTTTCATTGAGCGACGAACTCAGCGAGAAGGGAGACGACCGCAATGTCAGCACTACCTCGGTCAACCGCAACCGCATGTTTGCCGAGAAACTGGTTGTCAGTCATCCTCTCTGGCTTGGCGAGATAAGTTTTGGAGAAGAATACACGAATACTCGCACCACCAATCTCTTTACCGCAAACATACCCGAAGTTCAGGATGCCGACAATCGTGTGGACGAAAGCAATATCGCAGCTTTTGTGGAGTTCGGGCGGCAGTTCGGTCGTTTCAACGTCGGCGTCGGACTCCGCTACGAGCATGTGAAGTTCGATTACTACGAGATGGGAGAGCATCGCGACGGACAGAGCAAAACTTACAACAATCTGTTTCCTTCGCTCGACCTCGCCACGCAGATAGGAACGGTCCGCATGGTGCTGAGCTATTCCGGCAAGACCGTCCGTCCCGGCTACGAGCAGCTCAACGGTGCCGTCAGTTATATCAACCGACTTACCTACGAGACCGGAAATCCGTATCTGAAACCGACAAAAATGCAAACCGTGGAATATATGGCGCAATGGCGCCAGTTCTTCGCCCAGATGTCATATACATACTACAAAGATGGCGTGTACTTCATAACCGAGCCTTACGGTGAGGACGGAGAGGCAACCATTATCCGTACAGCCAACCTTGACCGGCGCCATTATTTTCAGGCTTTTGTTGGCGGCCAGTTCAAAGTCGGGATATGGTCGCCCCGTGTGAATGTAGGCATGATGAAGCAATGGCTCACTCTTCCGGTCGACGGCAAGCCGATGAAGATGAACAGTCCGGGCTTTCTGTTCCAGTGGCAGAACGCTATCCACCTTTCTTCCGACATCTGGGTCAATGTCGACGCACAGCTGATGACACATATACGGGACAATAACCAGAAACTTGCCAACACCCCATGGTATGTCAACGCCAAGATTTATAAAGGGTTCTTCGACAATGCTTTCAGCTTAACTCTCGAAGCAAAAGACCTGTTCAACACATCACGGAATGAAGCCGTCCTGTATAACGATGCCGTACAGATTGCTCAGAAGAATTTCACGCCCGGCCGCTCGGTAATGCTCACCCTCCAGTATCGATTCAACACCACCCGCGACCGCTATCGCGGCACAGGCGCCGGCAACAGCGAGAAATCCCGCTTCTAAACCCCATAATATGAAGATGTCGCAGAACCGTGCGTCCCTACAATTTGCTGCGACTTTTGACCGCTAATTATAGTTCTACAATAACCTCCGTGGGGAACGAATTAACCACGACCTCAAGCGATTGGAGACCGCACCGGCGTGCAGCCCGATGCTATTTACTTAAGTTGAGTGGAGCGGGGGCGTCTCGCCCCCGCTCCACTCTGAAGTCGTTAATTAAAGGCTGCGAGGTCAGCAGGCTTTGAAGCTGAGGTCGAGGCCTTTTACGGAGTGAGTCAGGGCGCCTACGGAGATGTAGTCGACGCCGCATTCGCCGTATTGGCGGAGGGTGTCGAGGGTGATACCGCCTGAGGATTCGATTTCTACGCGACCTGCTATATGCGCTACGGCTTCGCGGGTGCGTTCGGGGGTGAAGTTGTCGAGCATGATACGGTCGATGCCTGCGGCGAGTGCCTGGTCGATTTCTTCGGTGTTGCGCACTTCGACTTCAATCTTGAGGTCGCGGCCTGTTTCCTTGCAGTATTTTTTTGCTGCTGCTACTGCCTGCGGGATGCCGCCGGCGAAGTCAATGTGGTTGTCCTTGATGAGTATCATGTCGAAGAGGCCGATGCGGTGGTTTTCGCCTCCGCCGATTTTGACTGCCTCCTTTTCGAGGAGACGCATGCCGGGAGTGGTCTTGCGCGTATCGAGGACTTTGGTCTTGAGCCCGGCAAGGCGGTCCTGATATTTGGCGGTCATTGTGGCGATACCGCTCATTCGCTGCATGATGTTGAGCATGGTGCGTTCGGTCTGGAGCAGTGAGCGTACGCGGCCTTCAACCACAAATGCGATGTCGCCGGGCTTTACGCGGGCACCGTCGTTGATGAAGACGGTCATTTTCAACTCGGGGTCGAAGTAGTTGAATACGCGGCGTGCCATCTCGACGCCGGCAAGTATGCCTTCTTCCTTTACGATAAGCTGCTGACGTCCCATTTCGTCGGCGGGAATGGTTGAGAGTGTGGTATGGTCGCCATCGCCCACATCTTCGGCAAATGCCAGGGCGATAAGGTCATCGATAAGTTCGTCCTTCGTTTTCATGTCTTATAATAATTGATTAATTTTGCGCAAAATTACGGAATAAAAATGAAAATATCGCTCTATATCATCGGAAAAACGACTGCGGCTTATCTGCGCGAGGGAATTGAAATATACTGCAAACGCCTGGGACATTATGTGCCGTTTGAAATAAAACAGTTTCCCGACGCGAAAGTGACCAAAGGCACGAGCGAGAGCGTGCAGAAGGTGAAAGAGGGGGAAATGTTTCTCGAACAGATACGCACGAGCGACTATGTAGTGCTTCTCGACGAGCGGGGCAAGGAGATGACATCGCGCGATTTCGCAGCATATATCGACAAGCGCATGGCATCGGCAGGAGCGGGCAATATAATATTCGTAATCGGAGGGCCTTACGGATTTTCGGAGGCGATGTACGCACGTGCCGACAGCAAGGTATCGTTCTCGCAGATGACATTCTCACACGAGATGATACGCCTGCTGTTTGTGGAGCAACTGTACCGTGCCATGACGATATTGCGCGGAGAACCGTACCATCATGACTGATGGAATTTTGAATTTTGAAGGTGGAATTTTGAATGGGGCCTTCGACGCTGTAATTGATTTTGGAATTTTGAATGGGATTCGTTAGTTTTCAACTGTGCCTTTGTCGTCCCCGCTGTTGTCGGGGTTGAAGAGGCGGTCTTCGTCATCGAGTTTGAAGTAATGGGCAAGGAGGGCTATGAAGCGGGATATCTGGGCTATGGCGTTGGCTGTCTCGGGGGTTACTTCCTTTGATTGCAGACGCATCATCAGCATGCCGTAGAGGGCATTGAAGCACGTCTCGATTTCGCCGGCGGGATTTTCTCCGGCTTTCGCGCGAAGCTCGACTATGAACGGTAGTGTGCGATAGAACTCGGCGGAGTATTCGGCGAAACGGGGGTCAGCGAGCAGCGCGCGGTGAAGCTGCACAAGCTGCACGATTACGTTTTTGTTGATCTGCAGGTGACCGGATTTGACGACGTCCTCGCGGCGCATCATGTCGATAAGCGATTCATACCATTCGGTCATCTCGCGGCGTTGAGCGTCGTCGAGGCTGAAACGGTCAATGACGTTTTCCTTTATTTTCTCTATGTCGAGGTTGTTGGCGCGGATTATATCCTCAATCTGCCACATATAGATGAGATACTCGGCAATATTTTCCTTTCGTTTCTGCGATGCTATTATCATAATCTTCGTTTTTATCAATGCTCGGATACATATAATATAACAAATTTGGAAGAAATTTTCCTGCACAGGAATCCAAGATAGGAGATCTGTACCATGGACACACAGACCGTGCAATGCAGTTCAAATAAGACGTAATTCGTCAACGTAGAGCCGAAGGCTCGGGGGTGTTACTATCCCCGTCCGACGCGTAGCGGAGGGCGGGGTAAAAGGGAATACGCTGTGCGAGCCCACAGAGAGGGCGAGTGTGATGCTCTCTGATTCATTATTCTACACAGTCGCCCGTTCCACGGGCTCACTTTATGAATGGTCGCGGTTGCCCCGCCCTCCGCTACGCGTCGGACGGGGATAGTAACACCCCCGAGCCTTCGGCTCTCAGCTATTTGAACCGCATTGCACAGAGCGTGCGTCCCTATATTTTGGGATTCTGCACCTTTCCTATATCTGAAATGCGCAGGCACTCCGTGGTATACGCGATACAAAAATATGCATTTTAAACAGAAGTTCCAAAAGATTAAACGGAGTAACGGGTCGCGTTTCACGACCTGTTACCCCGTTCGGGATTGAAATGATTAAAATAACTCTTTTAAGAGGTTGTCTAAGAAGTATTTATTTACCAGGCGAAATCAAAAGTTTCCTCTTCACTGCCCCATTCGTCAGTTGAAACGGTTGTCAACTTTATAGGCAGATTCCCGGCATTTAATGTCCATGAGAATGTTTTGTTCCAACTATAGGTATCTTCTTCCGGATCAAATCTCACGTAATTATTTGACACCGGAAGCTGCCTTGTTGCCTTACCGAGCAGACCGGCAAAATATGCATATTCCATTTCATCCATATCAATACCGAAAGTATCATCAAAAAGCATTATACAGCCCTTGTTTTCAATCGCTGAAGAACCATAACCGATTTTATAGTCACCGCCGCAGTTATCTTCTTCAGAGCGAACTTTTACAGCTGTGACATTGCCATCAGTATAGGTTATGTCGGTCACCTCATTTCCGCCTTCGGTACGTTTCATTTTTGTAAGCCGACCGTCTGAATTGTATTCAAACCACCATTCTTCAATATCACCATCACTTTCAATCTGCCTGCAATATTTTGTAAAACCTGCATCGTTGAGCAACAGATTGAACACATACCTATCCTCGTCATCTTCCACCTGCATAACGACATCATAAGAATCAGCACGCCCGATGCCTGGATAGGCAAATGTGATTCTTATACCGTCTTCTGAATCATTCATCGATACAACACGTCCGTCGGCGCCCTTTATTATATTCAATGCGCCTACCTTCGATGGTAATCCGGCAGTGAAAACGTTTGATGGATTTACGACAACCCCGGGATTGTTTCCTCCACCCGGGACATTATTGTCATCGTCATCATCACTGCACGATACGAATCCTGCGCCGCACGCAACAGCAGCCAAAGCAATTCCTGTAAATTTCAAAAAATTCATTTCTGTAAATGTTTTTATGTCCTCCCGTCTCAAAAGGACGTATTATAAATATAGATTTTAATTGTGGGGGGGCGAGACTACGTCATATCCGATGATAAGACACCCCGGTCTGATCATACACGGTTTATTCAAATATCGGGCTCGGTTTTCGCGATGCCGGTCAGATTTGTCAGTAGCAGCAGGTATACCATCAGGATAAGGGCTGCGACGATGATGTAGGTTATGACCGAAAAATCGAAAAGCGCAAAAATGACATTGAATGAAATCCCGATAAAGAGAGTTGCCAAAGAGAGTACCCTAATATTGACTCCGACATTGGACGAGTTATATTTTATGCCGATGCCGAACAGAAGTGTCACTAACGTAAGCACTCCTCCGCCTGTTGCAACGCACCATTTACAGGAGTCTGCTCCGGGAATCTGCCACAGCGCAAGAGCAGCGAGCAGGGCGATAACTGTACAGATAATCGCTTTAGTCACATTGAGTTTCATTGGCCGAGTATTATTATCTTGTTGATTTCGGGAATATTTTTCGCGAATTGCCATGACGGCATACCTGCCCGCCAAAGGAGGGTCTCGCCGGCAATTTTTCCGCGCTTTATCAGTTCGCTTACCTGCTGCGGGGTGAGGGCGCCTACCTGCAATCCGTCGATTACCGCATACCATTCAAAGCGGGCAGCGGGCTGAGTGACGGCGCTTTGGCCGACGGCATTCTGTCCGGTAGTCCCGGCATTGACGCCGGCGACGGCGGTGTTGTTCATGACATGGTTCATGGTGCTGACCATCTGCTGCGCCAGACTGAGTCCGAGGCCAAACTCCACAAGCCGGTCAATACTGCTGAAATCTGTTGACATATATAAAGAAAGGTTTTTGATAGATTAATGAAGTTTTTACAGCCTTTGCTACGGCAATGGAGGCGGCATCGCACCGGGAGTCGCGCCCGGCACGGGTGGAGGAACAGTCGGGAAAAGCGGCTGCAGTTCGGCCACCTGCCCTGCGGGAGTCCACGCGGGCATGCCCTGCGCCCATACCATCGTTGCGGGGTCGATGCGCCCCTGCTGCACGAGCGGCCGGAGCTGAGATACTTTGTACGGACCGCTTTGCTGTCCGCCAAGCACAACGTAGTACGATGTCTCCGATGCGCCGGGCACGGGCGGAGGTGTCGCACCCTGTTGCGCGGGTGGCTGCTGCCAGTATTGGTTCATCGTCTGCCCCATATTGTTGACCATGCCGGCCATCTGATTGCCGAGGGCGCCCCCTACGGCCATACCGGTCATAAACTGAGCGGGATCGATACCGCTTGAACCGGAACTGCCACCCCAGCCTCCTCCTGAGCCAAGATTCTGAGCCGCAGTCTGCATCACGTCGGCCTGCCGGTCAAGAGCATGGGCACCGATAAACTGCGTTTCGGTCTGCAATCGCTGCGCACGCTGAGCCTCCTCGCGCTGGATACGGGCTGTTTCGGCTACGTTTTCGGCATTGATACGCTGCATGTCGTTCATATTCCGGATATTGGCGGCAGTCTGCGCATGGATAGTCGAAGTCTGCTGCACGGCAGTGACATCGCGCAATTCGAGATAGCCGGCCGACTCCTTGTCGACTTCAATGCTCGAGATGTCGAGACGCGAGAGAGTGACGGCAAAATCCTCGAAATCCTCTTTCAGGCGCGGGAGCACAATGTCGTTGATAGCCTCAATCTTACGCTCTATCTGAAGGACAGGTATACCGTGGTCGGCAGGAGCGTTGACGACGGCTGATTTCACGCGCCGTATCACTGCGTCGCGGACCTGTTCCTTAAAACGCTGGAGCGAAAAGTCAATCAGCCGATGGGCATAAACGAACTTCTTAGCGTCGGCTACACGGAAATTGATACTGCCCCTGACGGCCATAGGCACGGCGTAATCAAGGAACCGCGGATCGAACACATCGAAAAACGGGATGGCGAACTTGATGTTGATTATGCCGGATGTGTTGATATAATACACTTCGGCCTGAAACGGGGACTCGCCACCGAATGCCATGCCTACAAGCGACGAGAGCACCGGGAAATTGGCGGTCCGGATAGTGTCGTCATACGGGCCCTCGATAATGTCGAGACCCTGCCCTTGCTGCTTGTATACGAACACAGCCGACTCGCCGGCCTTGACGCGCAGCGAGGAGCCGTAGCGTATGGCATTCTCGCGGGTAGTGGAATTGACATCCTGTCCGGCAGGACGCCATTTCCATACAAGATAGTCATCTTCATCGCAGCGGATCACATTAATCATTCCGCCGCTTTTACCTCTTCCGAACAGTCCCATACGCGTTATGCCTTGATTTTAAATTTACTTGCTGTTTCTTCGATTTCGCGGAGCAAACCCGGGTCGTCCTTAAGCACGATTCTCGCTTTTATAAGGATTTCTACGGCCTTATTCTTATACGCCTTGGCAATTGTCTTTTCCATTTTATCAGAATTCATCATCCACGAGTATTGGGAATTTGTAGCGCAAGTCGTGAATAAATCCAGAATATCGGTTTTATTTGTCGGCACGGGAAAATTCTTTATGGCCATAGCCTGCGCGTCAGTCACCTTATCATGATAAATAGAGCCATTAAGCGATGATATATACATACTTAAAAGTCCATTGCCTTTTTTCGGAGCGTTCTCCGCTTTTTCACGCGCTTCTTCGATTTTTCGTGCAAGCCGCTCCGACGCTGTTCCCTGGTTTCCGGCCATACCGACAGGATATTCATATCCGCATTCTGGACACGATGTGGCGAGCTGCTTTACCGGAGCGTTGCAATGTGGACAACGATCAGGTGTGTTGCGTTTCTGTGGTGATGGTGCCGGAGCAGCTGCGCGCATTGCGGCCAATTTTGCAGCCTCCGCTGCGCTCTGCTCTTGTTTTTGCATGCGCGAAAGTTCCTGGCGCCGCTCGTAGAGACGAGCTTCGAGCACCATGACAAATTCGTCCATAGCCACACCTTCGGCCTGAGCGTTGCGGATGAGCACCTGACGCTCGAGGTCGCTGATTTCGCCGTCGGCCACCGCCGATGCGATAAGGGCATTGAGTTTTTCGGAGAATCCGTTGGAATTGCCGGCAACAGGCGTTGCCGCAGGAGCGGCCGGAGCCGGATTAGCCCACGGTACAGGGGGAGCGGCCGGGCGAGGTATCTCAGGGGCGAACAGGGCCGCGACTTTGGCGACTTGCCCTGCCGGACGCCATTCGCTCATACCCTCGATATATACGTAAGTATCACGCGTGAGAGAGCCTTGCTGTATCATTTCAATAAGTGTGGCCTTTTCGTATGGGCCGTAGGTCGTGCCGTTGACAGCCACAAGGACGCTTAGACTTTCAGCCGGTGCAGGGACCACGGGGGGTGGCGGAGTGCGGAGCGGATTACGGCGTAAAGAGTCAGCTGCTTTGTCGACAGTCTTGTCAACCGCTTTGTCGACAACGTCGCCCGCGGCTTCATTGATGAGTTTGTCAGCCACAGTTCCGGTAATGCTGTCGGGGAGATAGTCGCCTATTACATTTCCGGCAACATTTTTAATCATTTTCTTCAAGAGACCCATAGATATTGTATTTTAAGGTGATAATGACATTTTAGAAAATCGGGAAAGATGTTATGCGAAGTTATATCAAATGTGCCGCAATTCATAAGTCCATTTTGTTCCAATTTAATCCAATTATATCCACTGCGTCATGAAGATTTACGTTACACCGGATTACAGGCGGTATCAACATAAAAATCTGTTCAAAAAAGTTTTGGAAAATTCAGTTTAAGGTATTGACACGTAAGGAAAAATATTGTATCTTTGTGACGATTTTTGCACAGTTGTCACGTTGTAGGTGACAATCAATTGATAATCAAAAACATAGAGATGATAAACATTACTTTTCCCGATGGTTCGGTAAAGCAGTTTGAAGCAGGCGTAACGCCGCTTCAGATAGCAGAAAGCATAAGCCCGCGTCTGGCTCAGGATGTACTTGCAGCCTCAATCAACGAAGAAGAATGGGACCTGACACGCCCCGTCACTTCCGACGCGTCAATCAAACTTTTCAAATGGGATGACCCGGAAGGCAAGCACGCATTCTGGCACAGTTCGGCCCACCTTCTCGCAGAAGCGCTCCAGGAGCTCTTCCCCGGCGTGAAGTTCGGCATCGGTCCGGCAATCGAAAACGGATTCTACTACGACATCGACCCCAACGGCCACAATATAACAGCCGCCGATTTCGGTAAAATCGAGGCCAAGATGATTGAACTCGCCCAGCGCAAGGAAGAAATCAAGCGCGCCGACATATCGAAAGCCGATGCGCTCAAACTTTTCGGCGACCGCGGCGAAGAATACAAATGCGAGCTCATCTCGGAACTCGAAGACGGCCACATCACCACCTATACTCAGGGCAACTTCACCGATCTGTGCCGCGGCCCGCACATCCCCACCACAGCTCCCATCAAGGCAGCGAAGGTGATGTCGCTTGCCGGCGCATACTGGCGCGGCGACGAGAAGCGCAACCAGCTTGTGCGCGTGTACGGCATCACTTTCCCCAAGAAAAAGATGCTCGACGAATATCTCGCCCTGCTTGAAGAAGCAAAAAAACGCGACCACCGCAAACTCGGCAAAGAGATGGAACTTTTCGCATTCTCACAGAACGTGGGCGCCGGTCTGCCTCTTTGGCTTCCGAAAGGCGCCGCACTGCGCGACCGCCTCGAGCAGTTCCTCCGCAAGATACAGAAACAGTACGGCTACCTGCAGGTAATCACTCCGCACATCGGCAACAAGATGCTGTATGTGACCTCAGGCCACTACGCAAAATACGGCAAGGATTCATTCCAGCCCATACACACTCCGGAAGAGGGGGAGGAATATCTGCTCAAGCCGATGAACTGCCCCCACCACTGCGAGATATTCAAGGCATTCCCCCGTTCGTACCGCGAACTGCCCCTGCGTCTGGCAGAATTCGGAACAGTATACCGCTACGAACAGAGCGGTGAGCTCCACGGACTGACACGCGTGCGCGGATTCACTCAGGACGATGCCCATATATTCTGCGCTCCCGAGCAGATAAAGGAGGAGTTCCTCAAGGTGATGGACATCATATTCTACATCTTCAAAGCATTGAAATTCGACAACTTCGAGGCCCAGATTTCACTCCGCGACCCGAAGAACAAAGAGAAATATATCGGTTCGGACGAGAACTGGCACCTTGCAGAGACAGCCATCATCGAGGCTTGCGAGGAAAAAGGGCTCAAAGCCCGCAAAGAACTCGGCGAAGCCGCATTCTACGGTCCCAAACTCGACTTCATGGTCAAGGACGCCATCGGCCGCCGCTGGCAGCTCGGTACAATCCAGGTAGACTACAACCTGCCCGAGCGCTTCCAGCTCGAATATACGGGTGCCGACAACCAGAAGCACCGTCCGGTGATGATACACCGCGCGCCTTTCGGCTCGATGGAACGCTTCGTGGCCGTACTCTTAGAGCATACCGCAGGTAAATTCCCCCTGTGGCTCGCACCCGAGCAGGCAGTCGTGCTCCCCATCAGCGAGAAATTCAACGATTACGCATTCGAAGTGGCGAAAGAACTTTCGGCACGCGATATCCGCGCCGAGGTCGACGACCGCAACGAGAAAATCGGTAAGAAAATCCGCGACAACGAGCTCAAAAGAATACCCTATATGCTCATTGTAGGCGAAAAAGAAGCAGAAAACGGTGAAATTTCTGTAAGAAAACAGGGTGAAGGTGATAAAGGTATGATGAAAATTGCTACCTTTGCAGACGAAATCACTCGAGAAATCGAAAATATGATCAACCAATAAATCATTAATGGATAAAAAGCCCAATCAAGCCGGCGCTCCGCGTCCGCAACACAACAACGGGACAGCACGTCCCCCCTATCAATCGCAACAGCCCCGGCCGGGAGGTCGTGACGCATCGCCCCGCCGCGGAGACGCCCGCGGCAAGGACAACAAAGACCAACACGCCATCAACGAGCGCATACGTGCCCGCGAGGTGCGACTGGTAGGCGACAACGTGGAGAACGGCGTGGTTTCCATACAGGAAGCCCTGCGCATAGCCGACGATTTAGGTCTCGACCTGATTGAGATTTCTCCCAATGCCGAGCCGCCGGTATGCCGTGTGCTCGACTATCAGAAGTTCCTGTACCAGCAGAAAAAGCGCGCCAAGGAGCAGAAAGCCAAGCAGACGAAGGTCGTAGTGAAAGAGATACGATTCGGTCCGCAGACCGACGACCATGACTACAACTTCAAGCTGAAGCATGCCATAAGCTTCCTTCAGGAAGGGTCGAAAGTAAAGGCTTACGTGTTTTTCAAAGGCCGCTCAATCCTGTTCAAGGAGCAGGGCGAGGTACTTCTGCTCAGATTTGCCAACGACCTTGAGGAATACGGCAAAGTGGAACAGATGCCTTTGCTCGAGGGAAAACGCATGATAATCATGCTGACACCAAAGAAAAAATAAGCCACGAGATGGCTAATCAATAATCAACCGAATTAATAATTCATTTAAACTCAAAAAAATGCCTAAGGTTAAAACTAACTCCGGTGCCAAAAAGAGGTTCGCCCTTACCGGATCAGGAAAAATCAAGAGAAAACATGCTTTCAAGAGTCACATCTTGACCAAGAAGACCAAGAAGCAAAAACGTAACCTCACACATTTCAGCACGGTTGCCAAAGCCGACGAAGCAAGCGTAAAAGCTCTGCTCGGTCTCAAGTAACGGATGCCGTAAAAGAAGGGTACAAAATTTAATTCGTGATATTACATTATTATTAACCGAGTGATTAGCCCAAAAGAGCAGAGTAAGAAGGCTCAGCCGCTAACATTCAAAAAGCACAACAACAATGCCAAGATCAGTAAATCATGTAGCTTCAAGAGCTCGTCGTAAAAAAATCCTGAAACTTACCCGTGGTTACTACGGATGCCGCCGCAACGTATGGACCGTAGCCAAAAACACATGGGAAAAAGGTTTGACATACGCATACCGCGACCGCAAAGACAAAAAACGCAATTTCCGCGCACTGTGGATACAGCGTATCAATGCCGCTGCCCGCATGGAAGATCTCTCATACTCGAAACTTATGGGTCTTATCCACAAGGCAGGTATCGAGATCAACCGCAAAGTCCTCGCCGACCTCGCCCTCAACAACCCCGCAGCATTCAAGGCTGTAGTTGAAAAGGTAAAGAACGCATAACGACAGTAATAAAGCGCGCAAATAAATCAAAGAGCGCGTAAAGATACATCCCAACCCAACCCCCGAAGCGCTGACCGACTCCCCATTTCCCCAGGTCAGCGCTTCACTTTTTTATGCACGTATGGGGGGGTGCAAAACTGCTAAATTCAGGCCAACAAAGTAGGGACGCACGGTCTGTGCAATGCGGTTCAAATAAGGAGTAATTCGTCAATGTAGAGCCGAAGGCTCGGCGGTGTTACTATCCCCGTCCGACGCGTAGCGGAGGGCGGGGTAAAAGGGAATATGCTGTGCGAGCCCACGTAGAGGGCGAGTGTGTGTGATGGCTTCAGATGTAGTATTCAACACATTCGCCCGTTCCCCGGGCTCACTTTATGAAAGGTCGCGGTTGCCCCGCCCTCCGCTACGCGTCGGACGGGGATAGTAACACCTCCGAGCCTTCGGCTCTCAGTTATTTGAACCGCATTGCACGGTCTGTGCGTCCCTACTATTGGGGGTTCTGTAACATCCTCATGGCATTATTCTTATTTACTGAAAGTTATTACGGGGGCGTCTCGTCCCCGCTCCACTCAACTCAGATTAAGTATACAGCATTGAATCGAGTACCTACGATTTGCGGCGACTTTTGATAACTGTTTATAACTCTGCAATTTATAGCTCTGCAATCTCGGCAGATAATTCACCGGGAACCCATGTTCGCTTTCCGAGCGCACAGACCGTACGTTCATATTTTCGGGAGATTTGTGGTAGCTATTCAGCGAATATGTAATATGTAAAGTGCTTAAGGCTGCATCCCGGCGCAGTCGAGACTGATGCAAACGGGTGTTTTCATCTGCGCATGGCTGCACCGGGGTGCAGCACCACAATATGCTCGTAACCAATAAGTTTGTCAGCCTAATAGTTATGATTTGTGTCGCATTTACAAAATAGAGATTAATGACAGGAAAATTTAAACAAATCGAAAAGCAGGAGTGTTATTATATCAAAATTAAGATACATAAAGTTAATTTAAAATAAGAGACTTAGTATCAAGAACCTTCAAACAAGAGACTCCATACAGAAGACTCCTGTTATCTTAAACAAGAGACTCCCGTCACAGGAATTTCCGAAGAGTTTAAATCGAAGTTGAAAATATAATATAATCAACATACTGTTTAACTAATCTATTTAAGTTATGAAAGCCTTAAAAATGAATTATTGGGGACACACTAAATTATGGTGGCTTGTTCTTTGCGTAGGCATTTTACTTGTAATCGGCGGATTTGCCTATTGGTTCTGGCCGGCAGCAGGCTATGCAATCGCTTCACAGATATTCGGCTGGCTGCTTGTGCTGACAGGAATCGTTCAGTTATGCGTATCATCCGGGGTCAACCGCCCGCGCGGCTGGGGATGGTGGCTTGCCGGCGGTGTCATTGACCTGTTCATCGGGTTTATGCTCGTACGAAGTATCATACTCTCGGAATTCGTATTCCCTTACTTCCTTGCATTCATATTCATATTCTGGGGCATCAGCGCCCTGATAAGCGGCATCAGCCAGCGACAACGCAAATACTGGTGGCTGTATCTTATCAACGGAGTGCTTCTGCTTCTGATCGGATTCTTCTTCATTGAAGCCGGTTATCTACAGGATATGATGATGGTAAGTTTCCTTGCCGCCCTCGCATTCATCTATTGGGGTTTTGCAATTGCAATGACCGCCTACGACATGCGCCCGACCGACAGTGACAACCAGTAACCATACAAAAGCGTGTGCCACGACGATAAGATGCGACAGCAATTAATCAGGTAAACGCACGCCGTAGAAAATAAAAAATACCGCCATTCAAGCCAATAAACTGAATGGCGGTATTTTTTTTGGTTCTAATTATTGATAATCCGGATTATTTTTGATATATTTGTAAATTAGACTAAGTATAGGCGTTAAACCTTGAAGCAGAATTAATGTCTAAACATAAAATCGGAAGTGCCGTCTTATCGAATAATCTACAAGATTATGTCCCGGTAAACCGATTATATATAAACCTCCATATCTCTATAACATAATGAAAATTTACAAATCACTGTCAATCACGCTTTTGCTTGCATGCTCCGCTACAACTACAGCCATAGCCCAAAGCTACTATGACGATGACATATATTATGACTCGTCAAAAGAGGCAAAAAAGGCGCCGGAGGCAGCGAAGAAGCAGAATAACGCAGCCGGTAATGGAGCACAATATCAAGGTGCTTCATCGCAATACAAGTATCTGACGGCGACCGACGGCTCCGTCTATGTGGTAGACGAGCAGGGCAACGCCTATCCTGTCATGGCCCAGAACATACCCGGGTCGGACCTTTACACCGTATATACCGACAATACGCGCGACGTTGACGAATACAACCGCCGGTATCAGCAGGCCGACACCATCTCAGTCGACTCGCTTTACCGCGATACATTTGCCAATACGCGCAAGATTGAGCGTTTTTCCAATCCGACGATTGTAAGCCAGTCGAATGATCAGGAACTTATCGACTACTATGCCGCCACACAGCCGGCACAGATCAACATCTTCGTCGACACGCCGTCATATTACGGTTGGAATTACCTGTCGCCCTACTACCGCCCCTACGGCTACTGGAACAGCTGGGCATGGGATCCGTGGTATGGTCCCGGATGGTATGACCCGTACTATTCCTGGTCGTGGGGATGGGGGCCGTCGTGGGGATGGGGACCCTCGTGGTCATGGTCATGGACATGGGGTCCGGGCTGGTATCCGGGCCACGGTCCCGGACGTCCGCACCCGCCGGTTTCGCCCGGTGCACACCGCCCGGCATATCCGGGCAGCAATATGGCGCACTCCACAGGCGGCTACCGAGGCAATTCATCGGGTCGTCCCGGCGGAAGCGCAGGTGCAGGCGGTTACCGCGGCAGCGCAGGCAGCCGTCCGTCGACTGTAGGCAATGTCAACTCATTGGGCGCCACACGTCCGGCCACCAACTACAACAATGGCTCACGTCCGTCGGGCACACGCTACAACAGCGGCACGCGCACCCCTAATGTAAACAGCGGCAGCAACCGTTCGGGAGGCCGCGGCAACGCAGTCAACAACAATAACAGCCGTCCGAGCACACCGTCTTACCGCAGTTCAGGCTCAACGGGAGGCAGCCGCGGAGGATTCAGCGGCGGTTCACACGGCGGAGGCGGTTCGCGCAGCGGCGGAGGCGGCGGCCGTGGCGGACGCCGGTAAGACTGCCGGGATAATGCCGCAGCGGCTCCCACACGACGAGACCGGATTACGTTGTTAAGAGCATGCGTGAACTTAACCCGCAATAAAACGTAATTAATAAAAGAGGGTATCGGTTAAACATACTCCAACAGATTGATAACAGAAACTCAACCACAGTTTATGAGAAAGATAGTAGTAGCAGCCATAGCAGCTGCGTTGCCGATGGGAGTCATGGCCCAAGGCGCGTTCAACGCATATACCCTGTCGCAAAGCGACCTGCGCGGTACAGCCCGCTTCATGTCGATGGCCGGAGCCTTCGGCGCACTTGGCGGCGATTTGTCCACGCTCAACCAGAACCCCGGCGGTATCGGAGTGTACCGGTCTAGTGAAATCGGGGTCACTCTCGACATAGACATGGAGAAATCAGACGTAGGCGGACAGACCGACAGCAAGACGCATGCCTATTGTCCCAACTTCGGGTATATCGGAGCAATCAATCTCGACAGCGACGTTATGCCCTACTTCCAGTGGGGAGTATCCTACGGCCGCGTGGCTTCATTCGACCGCATATATAGCGGCGGCTTCGGCGAGCTTGGCACCTCGATGTCAAACTATGTGGCAAACGCCCGCGCCTACGGCATAGCGCCCGACGTGCTCGGCCAATCGACCACCTACAATCCCTACAACCGCTCGAATGCCGACTGGCTGAGCATCCTCTCGTTCAACTCATACATAATCAATTCGGTAGGAGGTCTGAGCCAGTACAACGGGCTTTTCGACGAGAACCAGACCTCGGGCAACGCCCAGTTTGCCGTGCGGCAGCGCGGATATGTCGATGAATATGCCATCAACTTCGGCGGCAACATCATGAACACCGTATACTGGGGATTCGGCTTCGGCATCACCGACATCGACTTGAAGGAAGAGGCATTCTACGACGAGGAACTCACCAATGCCCGCATAGCCAAGAATGAAGGCATGGGGTCGCCTATAGTCAACGGCAACGCATACTACGGGCTGAGCAATTACCGCAGGGTGAGCGGCTCGGGCTTCAATTTCAAAATCGGAGCGATAGTAAAACCCATCAATGAATTCAGATTCGGTATCGCGGTGCATACGCCCACCTACTACAATCTCAACGACAAATATGAGTCGTCGATCGGTTACAGCTATTCACAACCCCAGTCAAGCATACCTGACGGCACGGCCTACACCGACTTCGCCGACTACGACTGGAAACTGCGCACACCGTGGAAGATGATAGTATCGGCTGCCGGAGTGATAGGCGGACGCTTCATTCTCTCGGCCGACTATGAGTTCGCGGCATACGACAACATGCGTATCAGCGACTACGACGGCAACGAATACAAGGACGCCACACAGGAAATCAAGGATTATTTCAAGCCCACCCACACGATGCGTATCGGTACGGAATACCGCATAACGCCACAGTTCAGCGTGCGCGCCGGTTTCTCTCAGAGCACATCGGCAGTTGAAAAGGCAGTGAAGGACGGCGACATCGAAGTATATACCACAGGCTGTAATCCCGCCTATACCTTCGATACCACAACCCGTTACATCACGCTGGGTCTGGGATACAGATACAAGGGTTTCTATGCCGATCTCGCATACGTCAACAAATACCGCAAGAGCCAGTATTCACCATTCTCGTCATACGAAGACCTTGCATACGCCGACCCGTCGAACAGCTGGGTATACAATCCTGCCGCCGAGTTCACAACGACTAACAACAACATCGTAATCAGTGTGGGATACAAGTTCTAAGCTCCGTAACAACGACATAAACTGAACGCGGTTAAAAACCGCGTCTACTACATGACTCAATCATAAAAGTAGTGGACGCGGTTTCTTTGCGTGGCAAAGCGCCAAAGGCGATGATTAACCGCGGTGACGATGAATGGAATATGGATTGATTATCGGTTAATTATCGGACGCACAGACCGTGCGTCCCTACACCGCCGGACATAGTTTTGTCGTTCTGCGACACCCTCAGAGAAATATAAAATTTAACCTTGCAGCAGGACAGCTGCCGACAGATATGGCTAACGAACAGGAAAATATAGATTTGGACAATCCCGAGTTTCAGGATATATGGCGGCTTATACGCTATACCAACCGCCCTATATTCATGACAGGCCGCGCCGGCACGGGCAAATCGACGTTCCTCAAATATATCACCCGCAACACCTCGAAAAAGCATGTGGTGCTCGCTCCCACCGGAATAGCGGCAGTCAACGTGGGCGGAGTGACACTGCATTCGTTTTTCAAGATACCGTTCAAGCCGCTACTGCCCGACGACCCGGAATTCAAGACCGACCGTCTGCGCAAACGCCTTAAATACAACAAGCAGCATATAAAACTCATCAAGGAACTCGAACTGATTATCATCGACGAAATATCGATGGTGAGAGCCGACATACTCGATTTTGTCGACAAAGTGCTGAGAGTGTATTCGGGGAATATGCGCTCCGCTTTCGGCGGCAAACAGCTGCTGCTCGTAGGGGATATATTCCAGCTCGAGCCGGTAGTGACCTCCGATATGCGCGACGTGCTGCGCGTGTACTACCCTAACTCATATTTCTTTTCGGCAAAGGTATTCAGTCAGCTGTCACTGGTGCAGATTGAGCTTCAGAAGGTATACCGCCAGCAGAATGCTGACTTCGTGGCGATGCTCGACCGCTTCCGCACCGGCACACCGTCAATCAACGATATATCGCAGCTCAACCAGCGTGTGCGCCCGTCGGCGGCCACCAAAGGTGACGATTTCGTGATGACTCTCGCCACGCGTCGCGACATGGTCGACAGCATCAACGACAGCCACCTCGCCCAGCTGAAATCGAAGTCAATCATCTACGTCGGCGAGATAAAGGATGATTTTCCGGAAGCGGCACTCCCCTCGCCCAAAGAACTTGAACTTAAAGCCGGCGCACAGGTAGTATTCATCAAGAACGACCGCGACAAGCGCTGGGTCAACGGGACAATCGGAAAAGTATATTGCGCCACGGCCGACAAACTCGAGATAGAATTCGAGAACGGCGACCGTCATGTGGTGGAACGCGAGATATGGGAAAATATCGTATACAAATACAACGAGAAGAACAAGACCGTCGATGAGAAGCTGATAGGCACCTACACGCAATATCCAGTCAGATTGGCATGGGCGCTCACTATACACAAGAGCCAGGGCCTGACGTTCAACAAGGTGATTATCGACGTGGGGCGCGGTGCTTTCTCCGGCGGCCAGACCTACGTGGCGCTCAGCAGAAGCACGTCGCTTGAAGGGATTACGCTTCAGAATCCAGTCAGCGAGCGTGACATATTCGTGAGCCCGGCCATCACAGAATTCTCACGCCAGAGCAACAGCCGCGCCATCATATCGACAGCACTCGAGCAGGCGGCGGCCGACGACAATTTCGCGGAAGCGTCGCGGTATTTCGACAGGGGAGAATACAGTAAATCGGTAAAGGCATTTGCCGCCGGACAGAAGATACGCGACGAGCTCTCGCGCGAGCCGGTGCAGCGCGCCATATCGCGCAAGCTCTACCGGCTGGGACAGCTCGAGGGGGAAATCGAACGCCTCAACGCAATCATCAGCGAGCAGAAGAAACGCTTCGACTCTCTTGCCGAGGAATATATTGCGATGGGGCGCGACTGCCTTGATGAAATCGAGGACATAACCGCAGCTCTCGCCAATTTCGACAAGGCGCTCTCCATATCGCCCCGCAATGTCAAAGCGCTTGAATACAAAGCCCGCGCACTGACAGCCGCCCATACTACCGAAGAAGCCAAAGAGACTTATACCGAACTGCTCGACGTCGACCCGACACATCTGAAAGCGTTGCTGGCGCTCGCCGACATTGCCAATGACGAGGATGACAACTATGCCGCGCTCGACAGGCTTCTCGTGGCGGTAAAACATTATCCCGAGGAAGCGAGAGTTTACCGGCGCATGGCCCGCATCTACGATAATATCGGCGACGAGGAGGCTGCGGATTATTACCGTGAAATGGAACAGCGCTTCCGAAAGAAGAAATGAAAGGAATCAAATCAAACATATTTAAGGTGTTGCAAAACTCAAAATATACCGACGAAATTGCAGTGACGCGATTCGCCGTGACTTTTGACCGCAATATAGCTTTGCTACACCATCCTACTATAAACTAAAAGACAAACAGTGACTTACCCGGATACATTTGAAAAGAAAACAGGATTTGACGCAGTACGCAACGAAGTGATGCGACTGTGCCAGAGCAACGGCGCACGCGCCACAGCCGACGAGCAACTGCAGTTTACAAAGGATTACGAAACCATACTCTACCGTCTGCGCAGTGTGGACGAGATGACGAAGATATTAGGAGGAGACAACGCATTCCCGCTCGGAGCCACGGGTGATGTGGCGGAACTGCTTGCCAAAGTACGGCCCGAAGGGACATTTCTTGGAGCCGAAGAGCTGAACATGGTTAATAACGCGCTACTTATTTCGGCTGCAATATCCGATTTTTTTGCCGTTGCCGCGCAGGAGGGAAACACGCCCTACCCCACTCTGACCGGCATTGCCGGAGATATAGAGCGGTTTGACGCCGTGTCGGCCACGATAAGCCGCAGCATAGACCGCTTCGGTGAAATCAAGGACTCGGCCTCGCCCGAACTTGCACAGATACGACGTCAGCTTCAACAGACTCAGGCCTCGATATCGTCGGTGATGCGCAGGGTAATATCGCGCGCGGTCGAGAGCGGTTATCTCGATGCCGACGCATCGGCCGTGGTGCGCGACGGGCGCCTTGTGCTTCCGGTATCGCCCATGCACAAGCGCCATATCAACGGTATCGTGCACGATGAGTCGGCCTCCGGCAAGACCTACTTCATCGAGCCGGCCGAGATGGTCGAGGCCAACAACCGCATACGCGAGCTTCAGATGGACGAACGGCGCGAAATGACACGCATACTTAAGGAAATCACCGCAGCCATACGTCCCGACATCGGTCGCATGACAGCCACTATGCGCGTCGTGGCCGAGATTGATTTCATCCACGCCAAGGCTATTTACGCCCGGCGCGTCGACGCGCACATGCCGCATCTTAATACGGCTCCGGAACTTGAATGGTACCATGCCGTGCATCCGGTGCTGTTGCTGTCGCTCGAAAGCCACGGCAAGAAAATCGTGCCGCTCGACATCACCCTGTCGCAGAAAGACCGCCTGCTGATCATATCCGGTCCCAACGCCGGCGGTAAATCCGTATGCCTCAAGACGGTCGGCATTGTGCAGTACATGATGCAGTGCGGCATGCTACCCACCCTTTATGAAAATTCGCACATGGGCATCTTCGAAAGCATATTCATCGACATCGGCGACGACCAGTCAATCGAGGATGACCTGAGTACGTACAGCTCGCACCTGCGCAACATGAAATATTTCCTCCAGCACGGCAACCGCGCCACGCTTGCATTGATTGACGAATTCGGGGGCGGTACCGAGCCGACCATAGGCGGCGCCATCGCCCAGGCCATACTCAAGGATTTCAACGGAAAGGAAATGTGGGGCGTCATCACCACCCACTACCAGAACCTTAAGAATTTCGCCGAGGATACCCCGGGGCTCATCAACGGTTCGATGCTCTATGACCGGCATCTGATGCAGCCGCTGTTCAAACTGCACATCGGCAACCCCGGCAGCTCGTTCGCCATAGAGATAGCTCGCAAGACGGGACTGCCCGCACAGATAATAGCCGATGCCGAGGAGATAGCCGGCTCAGACTACGTGCGTCTCGACCGCTACCTGCTCGACATAGCCCGCGACAAACGCTACTGGGAGCACAAGCGCGACGCCATAAAGCTGAAAGAGAAAAAAATCGACACTCTTATAAATAATTACGAGGCCGAGGCTTCGACGCTGCGCGACAAACGCCGCGAAATTATAGCCGAGGCCCGCAGCGAGGCGCAGCGCATACTCGACAGCAGCAACGCCACCATCGAACGCACGATACGCGAGATAAAGAACGCGCAGGCCGAGCGTGAACGCACGCGCGCCGCCCGCCTGCAGATGGAACACGACAAATCATCACTGCTCAACGAGAAGGAGAACGACGACCCCGAAATACTCAACCGCCACCGCAACAAAAAGAAGAAAGTCAAAACGGAAGCTCCCGTACCCGCCAAAGCGGAGGAACCGCTGAAGCCTGGCGACAACGTGAAACTCGACGGACAGACCACCGTAGGTACCGTCATGGAGATAAGCGGCAAACGCGCCATCGTGAATTTCGGCGCGCTGAAGACTACCGTAGAGCTGTCGCGGTTGCGGCGCACGATAGCCAAACCGCAGTCGGGCGCACGCGACGCTTCGTTTGTAAGTTCGGCCACCACCGACGCCATGCGGCAGCGGCAGCTGTCATTCACCAACGAGATTGACGTGCGCGGCATGCGTGTCGACGAGGCGCTCCAGGCCATCACGTATTTCCTTGACGACGCAATCCAGTTCTCGGCCGGACGCGTCAGGATACTTCACGGTACGGGCACCGGCGCGCTGCGCATGGCCGTGCGGCAGATGCTCGACTCGGTGCCGGGTGTCGCCTCGTACCGCGACGAGCATGTACAGTTCGGCGGAGCGGGTATCACCGTTGTCGACCTGCGGTAGAACAATCTTTTGAAGCGATAAATTGAAACATAAACGCACCTGTTGCGTTTATACTAAAAACAATAAAAACATATTTTAATAAAATTATTAAATATATAAAATTTATTCGTAACTTAGAGGTCAATTGCAGACTGACAGCAGATGAGCGAGACAATCAATCAATATATCAACATGACGTGGGTCTATTGGGCGCTATGGATTGTATATGGCGTCACGATTGTCAGCGTCGTGCTGGTGGTGCTGTCGGAGAACCGTAACCCTGTAAAATCGCTGGCATGGATTACAGTGCTGTTGCTGCTCCCCGCGGTGGGGCTGATACTCTATTTCCTGTTCGGACGGTCAATCAAGAACAAGCGCTTCATATCGCGCCGCAACCGCCGGCGGCTCAAAAAGCACGAGCAGGCCAAAGCGTTTGATGCCGCGGCCTCGGGGCTGAGCGTGGAGAACGCGCAGCAGGTACGGCTCGGACAATCGCTGATGGGCGCCCCATATTACGCCGAAAACAACGCCCGCATCTTCGACAACGGCAAGGAAAAGTTTGACATGCTGTTTCAGGACCTGCGCCGTGCCCGACGCTTCATCTACCTGCAATATTATATCTTTGAGGATGACAAAATCGGCAATGCCTTAGCCGACATATTGATAGCAAAAGCAAAAGCCGGAGTGAAGGTAAAGGTGATATACGACCATGTGGGCAACCTGAAGGTGAAACGGCGCTTCTACAGGCGCATGCGCGAAGCCGGAGTTGAAATCTATCCTTTCTTCAAGTTGTCGCTGCTTCTTCCTGGCTCCCGTATCAACTGGCGCAACCACCGCAAACTGTGCCTTATCGACGGGCGCATAGGCTATATCGGCGGTATGAATGTGGCCGACAGGTATATCGACGGGGGCAAATTCAGCGTGTGGCGCGACATACATCTGCGCGTCACGGGGCCAATACTCCGCAGTTTCAACCACTCGTTCTGCTACGACTGGAATTTCATGGGGCGACCCATACCCGAGGATTTCGCGCCGTCCGACGCAAAACCGTCGAGCGCCAACATAGGAATGCAGCTCATCACATCAGGTCCCACCGGCCAGTGGGGCAATATTTCGCTGGTATTCCTCAAGGCTATCGGCAACGCCAAGCGCTCAATCTACCTGCAGACGCCATATTTCCTTCCGACCGAAGGATTGCTTCGCGCACTTCAGGCCGCAGCACTGTCAAAGATTGACGTAAGGGTGATGATGCCGCGCCGGGCCGACTCCTCCGTGCTGCGAAGTGCATCGTTCTCCTACATAAAGGAATGCCTTCGTGCAGGTATAAAAGTATATCTGTACGAACCGGGAATGCTTCACGGCAAGGTTATAATTGTCGATGACGACTTTGTCACCGTCGGGTCGACCAACTTCGATTTCCGAAGTTTCGAGCACAACTTCGAAGCCAATCTGTTCATCTATTCCAAGGAATTCAACGCCCGCATGACCGACATATTCATGCGCGACCTCGAGGACTCTACCCGCGTACTCCCCTACGACTGGGACCACCGTCCGCGCCTTGACAAAATGAAGCAATCGGTAATGCGCCTCCTCTCCCCGATTCTGTAACCTCAAAAATTTTCACGGTGTAATAACGCCAAATCTTACCGTTATTTTATTATTGTCTTGTGAAAAATTATCATTTTTACGAGTAAATGCGTATATTTGCATTATCATTTTACCGATAAAATCACATCAAATCAACAATAAAACAATGGCTACAAAACCTTTTGAATACCAGGAGATGTTTCCCATGGGGAAAGATACCACCGAGTATTATCATCTGACTTCCGACTATGTCAGAACCGAGACTTTCAACGGTCGCGAAATGCTTGTCGTTGACCCCGAGGCGCTAACCGTGCTCGCACGCCAGGCCACACACGACAATGCTTTCATGCTGCGCCGCGAGCACAACGAGATGGTCGCAAAGATACTTCACGACCCTGAAGCAAGCGCCAACGACAAGTTCGTAGCGCTTACGCTGCTCCGTAACGCCGAAGTTGCAGCCAAAGGCCAGCTCCCATTCTGCCAGGATACCGGCACAGCAATCATCATGGGCAAGAAAGGCCAGAACGTCTACACCGGCGGCGGCGATGAAGAGCGCCTGTCAAAAGGCGTTTACCTTACCTACACGCAGGACAATCTCCGCTATTCGCAGAACGCACCCCTCACGATGTATGACGAGGTGAACACCGGTTGCAACCTTCCCGCCCAGATTGACCTTTATGCTGTAGACGGCAACGAATACAAATTCGTGTTCGTGGCAAAAGGCGGCGGTTCGGCCAACAAGACTTATCTCTATCAGGAGACAAAAGCCATCATCAACCCCAAGACACTTGTTCCGTTCCTCGTGGAGAAAATGAAGACACTCGGCACGGCTGCATGTCCTCCCTACCATATAGCGTTTGTTATCGGCGGCACATCGGCCGAGATGAACCTCGCCACAGTCAAAAAAGCATCAGTCAAATATTACGACAACCTTCCCACTCAGGGGAATGCCCTCGGCCACGCTTTCCGCGACGTCGAACTGGAGAAAGAACTTCTCGAGGCATCGCGCAAAATCGGTCTCGGCGCGCAGTTCGGCGGCAAATACTTCGCCCACGACATACGCGTGATACGTCTGCCGCGCCACGGTGCATCATGCCCCATCGGTATGGGCGTAAGCTGCTCGGCCGACCGTAACGTAAAGGCCAAAATCAACAAAGAAGGCCTTTGGATTGAGAAGCTCGACGCAAACCCAGGCGAACTCATCCCCGAAGATATGCGCAAAGCGGGCGAAGGCGACGTTGTGAAAATCGACCTCAACCGCCCTATGAGCGAAATACTCGCCGAACTGACCAAATATCCCGTGTCGACGCGTCTGTCGCTCAACGGTACAATCATCGTAGGCCGCGATATCGCCCACGCCAAAATCAAAGAGCGTCTTGACAAAGGCGAACCGATGCCCGAATACCTCAAGAACCACCCCATCTATTACGCAGGACCCGCCAAAACACCCGAAGGAATGCCTTCCGGTTCGTTCGGGCCGACCACTGCCGGACGTATGGACCCGTACGTCGACCAATTCCAGGCGGCAGGCGGTTCAATGGTAATGATAGCAAAAGGCAACCGCAGCAAGCAGGTGACCGACGCATGCAAGAAGCATGGCGGTTTCTACCTCGGCTCAATCGGAGGCCCCGCCGCAATCCTCGCACAGAACTCAATCAAGAAAGTCGAGTTGCTCGAATACCCCGAACTCGGCATGGAAGCTATCTGGAAAATAGAAGTCGAAGATTTCCCCGCTTTCATCCTTGTAGACGACAAAGGCAACGACTTCTTCACCGAAATCGCCGCCAAGTGCGCAGGCTGCCCCATCGCTAAATAAGATACTCCACAGGCATATACCAAACGAAGCAGGGCTGACATACAGGAATGTCAGCCCTTGCTTTATTCAGGTTCCCATACAGCATGCAAGGGCGTTTCGCCATCGTGGTATTTGTGTAGAATAGTGTATCAGAGCGCATCACACACTCGCCCTCTCCGTGGGCTCGCACACGCGTATTCCCTTTTACCCCGCCCTCCGCTAACGCGTCGGACGGGGATAGTGACACCACCGAGC
>ERZ824598.1096-NODE-1096-length-37347-cov-82.659176_pt1 | contig 37347 bp, 28 predicted proteins | sample MGYA00519934_ERZ824598 | MGnify/ENA primary metagenome ERZ824598 (study PRJEB31778, sample SAMEA3449177) | human gut metagenome | biome: human gut; feature: human-associated habitat; material: faeces | place: United Kingdom | collected 2010/2012 ...
AGAAAATTCACACCCGGAGACGCGACATCAAGGCGTGATGTTCCGTTCGCCGCGGGCGTTCGTGACTTCTTCACTAACTCTCAATTTACAGCATTCCAAGTGCCGATAGCAACGCACCGATGATAATGCAGAAATCCGAGCAGTTGAAGACGATCTTGCGGAACGCCTGCCATTTCACCGGGAAACTCACGTAGTCCACCACGTAACCTCTGCGGAGGCGGTCATAGGTATTGCTGAATGCACCACCAAGCAACAGCGCCAGACCCAGTCGCAGCAAATTGTTGCCTCGATGCCCCAGACTCACAATAAAGACAACGGTCAATATCAGTGTAAACGCCAGTGAAACAGCGGCCACCAGACGCCTTCTCTTCTGTCCGGCATTGAGCATCATGCCTTTGTTATGATGCTTGCGGATCAGAAATTTTCCCTTGCAGATTACTCGTTCGTCCCGCTCGTTCTCATGTGACTCTATGTAATTTTTCAAGAAGAAGTCTCCCCAGAAAATTCCTGCCAGTATCACAAGGCATACCACTGTCATATAATATTCCGCTCCTTTTTCACGCCGGCCGTATTTCCCCTTGAAATCCGCTTATTCGTGCTCTGCTTTCTGATTTTTTATCTTCAGAAACGCCAGAAGTGCCCCATACAACACTCCAGCCACAGGCCATACAACCCAGGTAATGTCCCAACGCATCGTCGACAGGCTGATAGCCAGATAAAGCGCTGTCCAGACACACCAGTAAATTGCTGTCACATGCTCATACTTCCGGTTGACTGCCTTATTCTCCACCGTATAGTCTCCCTCCTGAAGCAATTTCTGAAAACCGCCCCAGATAATACCGGACCATACAAACAGCCATACAGCGATCGCCACTACAATGAGCAAAGCATCCGTAGCAAGGATTACCGCATAACCATTATCCCCGAAGAAAACAGATACCACCAGCAGAGGAACTGCTCCCAGAATACACAATACCACACCCAGGGTTATGCAGATACGATAGGTTCCCGCAAAGGTCTCTTTCGCTTTTTCCACGATTCCGGACACCCCATATTGCAGTGTCAGCTTTTCTTTTTCCAGATATTCATATTTATTGTACGGGATTCCGGTGAGAAGAAATACCGCTACCGCAACTACCACCATCAGTAATAGTACGATAAGACCGATTCCTCCCGCAACATTTTCTGTGACAGCTCCTCTTTTGGCACCTGCCATTCCCAACAACCACAACAATACAACAGGAGAGAGCACACATAAGGATACTGCCGGAGCAATGTGGGCAGCATATTTTTTCGTAGCTTCCAGAAACGTATTGGCTTCCTCCACCGTGATCACTTTTCCCTCTGTAATCTCCGGTGTCATTCCATCGGCGAATTCCGTCTCTTCCATTTCATCTTTTAATAAGTAATCCGTAGTAACTCCGAACAGCTGGCTCATACCGACAATGCGTTCCAGATCCGGGATTGAGGCTCCACTCTCCCATTTGGATACAGACTGTCTGGAAATGTCCAGGCGTTCTGCCAGTTCCTCCTGGGACCACCCATATTTCTTACGCAACATTATTATTTTTTCTGACAGGATCATTTTCATTCTCTCCTTCTTTTATTAATGTTTTCTTGTGCACACATAGATCGTCGACATAGGAAAATCATAACAAAAGAGCCGGTTGACAACTACCAAGTGCCCTTGAAATTTTGTCAACCGGCAGTTGCGTTTCCGGATTTTCCTGAAATTTTCAGCAATATTACTGTACTTCACGGATCAGGCAGTATTGCTTTAACGGAAAATTCTTCTCCATCACGCCATATACCTTGAATCCGAACTTTTCATAGAATTCCACATTTTTTGGATTATGAGTCTCCAGGGAGATCATCAGTTTGTGCTTCTGGGCATAGTCGATGGCTTCCTCCAGAAGCTCCGCAGCAATCCCATGATGCTGCATGGATGGATCCACTGCCAGATAAATGATATGTAGACGCTGATTCTGATGCAGCTGATCCGTCCAGCTGGAATTCAGATAATCCTCACCCTTCATAAAATTCCGAAAAGTCTTTAACGAAGGATCCTCCTTGATCAGATAGGAATCCGTCTGTAAAGCAGCCATGGCCTCTGTAAAATAGAACTGAAATACATTGTACGGCTCCGCTTCATCCGATACCACTAATACACTGTTCAGGTCCGCACTGTCTGCGAAGATCTCACAGGTCGCATAAAATTCATCCATATCACATTTAAACAGCTCCGGCATCAGATTTTTACGGACTTCCGGATCCGGAATCAGCGTCTCGTACAACGGATCGTGTGCAAAGCACTGATTCAGCATTTTCTCCACTTTCGGAAGATCTTCCTTCTGCACACGATATAGCTTATCACTTTCCATAATTGTATTTACTGTTATCTCCTTATTATGATGATATCGATCCCCGGCTTTGTTGCCTGCGGATTGTTCCGTGCTCTGCTCTCGCCATCCTTACAGTTCGAATATCTCTGCCACAGATTTCTCCAGTTGCTGTATGATATTCATCAGACTGACCACAAGCTTGCTGCATGCATGTTCCAGGCTGGCAATTTCTTCCCGGTAGTCCATTTCCTTCATACCGGATCCTGTCAACGTCTCCAGTTGTTTTTCTTTTTGGAGAAGCTGCTTGACCGTTCCATATAGATTTTCATGCTCCGGCAGCCTTCCGTAGCCCCATTTCAGGCGATCCTTCGGCTGGTGGAATACATAATCCGTAAAATGTCTATATACCTCTTCATCAAAATTAAAGGCATAGGCATTGTTGTCTACCTGATACAGCTTGCGAAGTGCAGATGACAATCTCTGTTCCTTCAGATTTCTCACCGCTCCGCCCAGAAGTCTTAAATTCGTGCTGCATATTTCATGAGGATACAACACATTTCCGTACCAGTCAATCCGCACAAAAGCGTCCTGCTCTTGTTTGAACCTTGCAAGCAGCTTCTGTTCCAGCGGTCTGGTCTGCCGGAAGAGTTCCTCCGCCTCGTCGTATTTTCCATCTCTAAGCAACTGTTTGTAGTTACGGTTGTATTCCTCTACCGCTTCATATTCTTCCCGGCATCTTCTGAGTGCCCGGTCACTTAAAGCCTCCAGTTCCTCAATTTTTTCAAGCAAAACCCGCTTTTTCTCTCCCAGCTGCCCAGCCACATCAGCGCGGTAGCAGATCTCCCGACACTGTTCCAAGCCCTTGCGGATCCGCTGTGCCACCGGTGAAAACTGTAACGGCACCACTGCCGTTTCATCGAGTGCCAGGATCAGCAGAGCAAACAGCTCGTGATGCAGACGATATACCTGTTCATCATAAAACTCATCGTTATCAAACTGAGAATGATAGTGGGTCTCCATAAAGCTTCCGCCGGTGAAATCATTTACCATGGACGGTACGCCTGCGATCGCCATGGAAAAATCATCCGACCAGGTCTCGATCGGAGATGTCACTGCCGTCTCTTCCGGATAGGCTATCGTCAGATTCGGCAGATCCGCCAGATATTCCTCCAGAAAGCTGACATATTCATAGCAGCTACGGATCCTCGCTCTGGTACCATGTGCCAGCGCAGGAAGTTCAAAGTTCAGGTCTGCGATCACCTTGCCCACCCATTCGGGATGTGCGGTGAATATCTGCTCATAAGCTCCCGTAGACCAGTCGAAATTGGAATCCACAACTCCCCATTCTTCGGATGCCATGGCACAGATCACAATGGTATTGTTCGGTTGGAAACCACTGTCCTGCAACGCCTTTGCAATACCAAACATCAGAGCGACCGCTGTGTTGTCATCCTGAAATCCGTCAAAATAGGAATCATAGTGTGCAGACAAAAGCACCATGCGGTCAGGATGTTTTCCGGGAATCTTTCCCACAATATTATAAGTCGTGCAGTTCCTTGTCACCCTGGATTCCGCATCAAAGGTGACCGTTATTTCCTCCTGATCACGCAGCAGCTCCAGCAGACCGGCCGCATCCTTTCTGGAAATGGAAAAAGCGGGAGCATCCTCCGGTCCGGCAATATCCTGTGCATTCAGAGCTTCATCGTCGATTTCGCCGTAGCCACCGCTCTGCACTGCGATCAGGGCTGCGGCTCCCTTCAGATGTGCCTGGTATACAGGATAATTGATCCACCACTCATCTCTCTGGTTAATCTCCACCAGTACCAGCTTATCCCTGACATCTTTTCCCTGATAGTCGGTCTCCGTTCCTTTTCCCAGGTACATCATGGAAAATTCCTTAGGACCATCTGTGACAAAGGTTGTCTGATAGGCTCCCAATTCTGCTGACACGGTCTCCCCGGCCGCATTCGTGTAGCTTAACGCTGCCTTATGAAATTCCCAGCCGTCTACCGTCACAGCATCCTTTGTAACCTCAGACAGTCCGATTTTTTTCATTTCTGTCTTCAGCATCTCTCCGGTCTCAAATTCTGCCTTAGAACCCGCCGGACGATACCCCAGTGTCGGATGTGACCGGTATTGTTCCATTCGCTTTGCCAGTTCATACGAATACGGTATATCCAGATTCTGTAACACCCTTTTCTGTAAAGTCACCCCGTTGTCATGCATATTCTGTCACTCCTGTTTCTATCCTGTCCGTTCTGTCACAGGAACCGTTACTTATTTTTTCACCATCGAATTCATATTTTCTGTAATTTTTTGCAGAATCTCTCTATTTCTCTCTTCCGCTTCCAGTGTCTCACTGGCATGGGCGGATACTTCTTCCGTAGTCGCTGAGATTGTCTGAATGGAATCCACGATCTCCTGGTTGGCTGTTTTCAGAGCTTCTACTATCTGAAGCATCTCTCCCAGATTATCCACGATCATATAACTGCTGTCTTCAATTGCCGTGAAACTGTCCGCCGCACGCATCGTTCCTTCCCTTTGGCTACTGATGCCGTCTATCATCTGGCGGATGACTGTTACCACTTCTCCTATCGCTCCGGATACATTTTGGATCAGCTCCGCGATATTGCCGGTAGCATCCTTTGTCTGGGTGGCCATTCCTGAAATCTCCGTCGCCACTACGGAGAATCCACGGCCGGCTTCACCGGCTCTGGCTGCCTCTATGCTGGCGTTCAGCGCCAGAAGACTGGTCTGATTAGCTATTTTGCTGATGATTTCCACGATAGAATGCATCTCCTGCATATAATGATCCAGTGTTTCCAGCTTCTGTGCTGCCAGCTCACTGTTCCTTGCAGAATCCTCTGCCTGCTCCTTCAGGCCGGTCATCTCTTCTTTTCCGGCATCCAGTATTTCTATCGTATGTTCCATGTTATTTCCGATTGTCTCAGCCACTTCACCCACGGTATTGACTTTTTCCTGAATAGCCTCCGTCTGGGCCGTCTGCTGCTGAATCGCCGCGGCAGACTCGCCGGAACCTGCAGACACCTCCTCCATAGCTGTTTTTGTACTGTCAAAAGCAGTTTCCAGTTTATTCAATTCCGCTGTGATATCAGCTACAGATGCCTCCATCCGGCTGCTCATTTCCATGACCTCACGTAAGGTTGCTTCCGTGCGGTCCTGCGCAGCTGTAATGCTCTCTATATTTTCATCGGTGTTCTTCTGGTTGGATATGGTAGCATAGATGGATGTAATGCACAGCAGAATCATTACCGAAATCTGTATAAATCCTGCGTCCTGCCCCAGATAGCCAAATCCCCCTTGTGTAGCTCCCAGGAGCACCACCAGGATATTCTCTACCACCGTCCCCACATTAATAAGTACAAATGCCTTGACATCATGATAAGGCATGACTGCAAACATCATGGGAATTACAAATGCATACACCATGTTGCACTGTGCCGTAAAAAGCAGCACCGTATAAAACAACGCAAATCCGATTAGTGACAGATGTTTTATAGCTTTGGTCGCATGATCCCTCTTCCAACAAATAAATTCTGCCAAAACCGGTATGATTCCAAGAAGTATCAGCACTACCAATACCGGAGCCGATACTATGTGCTCAACGAATCCGATCACGCTAATGAAAAGCATACATGCATTGATCACACCATGTGCTATCATGGCCACCCGGTTATTTCGTTCCATCTCTTTCATTTGCATTCTCCTTCTCTCCCGTCTGATATATTCATTCCTTACATCCCTTATATTGTAATTCATGATGGTATCTCCGTCAATAAACCACACGAAAATGCAGTCCGGTTTTCTATGAAAACCGGACTGCATTTTCTGTCATTTATATGTTATCTCCCTGCCGGACAACTTCCGGCCCCCTCTTTATACCTTGAAAACATCCAGTACCTTTTCCAACTTATCCGCTAATGCCAGCAGATTCTCAGAAGAAGTCATCAGTTCTGTCATGGTATCACTCATGCCATGAGCCGCCTGCATGGTACTGTCTGCGGATGCTGCATTCTGTTCGGAGATTGCCGACAATCCTTCCACTACATCACGGATCGCACTTCCGGACTGTCCTAAGACATCCATCTTCTCCCGGATACCGCCGATATGCTGCAGGGAATTCTCCACACCATCCGCTACTGCCGCAGTCTTCACACCGGTCTCCTCTAACTTGCTCTGCTGGTGATTCATGTTGGCTTCCACTTCACCCATGATCTCCACCATTCTGCCGGAAGACTCCATGATATTTTTGATGATCTGCTCGATCTCAGTTGCGGAGCGCTTAGACTGGTCAGCCAGCTTACTGATCTGCTCTGCCACCACTGCGAAGCCTCTTCCCGCTTCCCCGGCTCTGGCTGCTTCAATGCTGGCATTCAATGACAGTAGATCTGTCTCGTCCGCAATATCCTGAATCATGGATACTGCCTTGGTGATATTCTGAATTGCTCCGTTCATATCCTTAATCTGTTCCGCTACCCGCAGGACAGATTCCTTGGTGCTCTCGTTGGAGCTGTTCAATTCCTTCATGATCTCTTCGGAAGCTTTCTCCGCTTCTGCCATCCTGCCGGCATAATCCGTCAGAGAATTCACTTTGTCGGAGATATACTCGATTTGTTCGCCGATACGTACCACGTTCGTATTGGCATCCGTTGTTTCGTCCGCCTGGTTCCTGGCACCTTCAGAGATCTCCCCTACTGCCTGGTATACATCGTGGACCGATTCCTGGGTATCCTGCGCCATCTTGATCAGTTTGTTGGAAGATGCTGTCAGATCATCCGCGGAATCCTTGATATCCGTCACAATGGTGCGCAGCGTCTTCTGCAATTTCACAGAGATCCGGTAGACATCTCCCAATTCGTCCTTTCTTCGACACTGCTTTTCATCCGGTTCTGCATCCAGTTCTCCGTTCACGATCCTGCCCAGGAAATGCTTCGTCTTCTTCATGGTCTTCACCATGCTGCGGGATAATACGCTTACCAGCGCTGCCGCCACAAGAACGCATACCACAGCGATCAGGATAATATCCTTCACCTGCGTATGAATCGTGTCCTGTACCCCCTGCACCGGTGTTGCCACCTCGATGGCGCCGATCACAGAACCATCGGAGTTGATCAGCGGTTGATAATATACATAGTAATCCACTTCAGAGATGTCGCAATCCTTAAGGAACAGCGGTTCTCCCGTCTGGATCTGCTCGTAGATCTCCGTTTCCAGACCTGTACCGTTGATACGACCTCCCTCCGGTTTCGTCAGCGTTGTGATCAGACGCATATTCCCGTACAGGAAAGACACCTGGAATCCCGTCTTCTCCTGCAATCCGTCGATCAGCTGCGTCTCCCCGGAAATAGATGTGCCTCCCTTGCGCACCTTGCCTCCCTTATCTTTGGTGTAATCTCCCTCATACAGATTGGTGTAAGTCTCGTCCACACTGACGCCTACGATCTGCAATGCTTTCTCGATCTGTTTCTCGATACCTGCTTCTAAAGCTCTGGAGCCCACGGTCGCCACCAATGCACACACAATAATCATCGGCAGAAGACTCAGCGCCAGTATCTTTTTGGAAATTGTGAAAAATGGCCTTTTTTTCCCTTTTACTTTCGTTTTCTTGTTCTCTGTCTTCTTCATGCTTACCACATCTGCCTTTCTGTAAAAGACTTTATCACATTCGTTCCATCTCGAAAACGTTTAAGTATTTTCTCGGTGAAATTATTGTAGCATTTTCCATATAGTAATACAATTCGACAAATTTACAAGTATTTTGTTATCAAATTTGGTTATTTTTCCTCAACGTTAAGTAAAAAACTCTTTTTGTTTACGAAACCTTTAAGTTTTTCTGTTTCCAGACCGGCATGCGCAGTATCTTCATCAATAGCGGAATGATCATGATAAACCACACAATCGGCTCCGCCGCGATGACACCCGGGTATCCGAACATGGGAACCAGCGTCGCCGCAATCACAATTTTCCCTATCATTTCCAGAGAGCTGGAGATCAGCGGTACGATCCGCTCTCCCAGTCCCTGCATGGAGTTTCTCACAATACAGATTACCGCTGTCACATAATAGAACAGTGTATCTACCTTGAGATATAATGTGGCATTGTAGATCACTTCCGGAGTTTTGCTGCCGGTGACCAGCCATACCAGCCAGTCACCGATGGTATAAGCGGTCACAATGTTAAGCGTACACCAGATGCAGGTATAACCGGTTGCCAACAGGATTCCTCTGCGGATCCGGTCGATTTTACCGGCTCCCAGATTTTGTCCGCAATAAGTCGCCATCGTCTGACCGAAGACGCTGAACATGATCATGAAGATCTCGGAGATCTTGCGGGCTGCCGTATGGGCAATGATAATATTCTGTCCCAGCCTATTGATGGAGGTCTGCAATGTCAATGTACCGATATTGACCAGTGAGCTCATGAATCCCATGGAAAGACCGGAACTTAACATATTGCGGAGCATTCCGCCATCCTGCAGCTTCAGGTCATCCACACGTATCCGCAGAATTTCATACTTTTTCCACAGATAGACTGCACACACCACCACAGCGATCAGCTGCGACAGCACAGTAGCAACTGCGGCACCCAGCACTCCCATATGCAGCACCACGATCAAGAGCAGATCTCCTCCGATATTCAGCACCACCGACACTGCCAGCACGATCAGCGGGGTCACGGTATCTCCGATTGCTCTTAAGGTCGCGGATAATACATCATATAATAAAGTAATAACAAGCCCCGCTATGATCACGGATACATACTGTGTTGCTGTATTCAGCAGATTTTCCGGCACATTCAGGAATCTGAGGATCGGCTGCAAAAATACAAGCCCTCCAATCGTCAGTACCACAGCCGCCAATAGGCCAAGCACCAGAGAATTACCTAAGGATCTGCGCAATCTGTCCATATCCTTCGCTCCGAAGCACTGTGCCGAAATAATAGCAAAGCCATTGCACATTCCCATCAGGAACTGTACGATCAGATTGCTCAGCGTCGTCGTGGCCCCCACTGCCGCCAGGGCACTATCTCCCAGAAAAGTACCTACGATGCGGGTATCTGCCAGACTGTAAGTAAGTTGTAATAAATTAGCTAAAAAAATAGGAAGGGCAAACGTCAGTATCAAAACTGACGGTTTGCCCTTGGTAAGATCTTTCATATAGTTCCTCACTTCTACACTTCCGGAAAAAATATGGATTTTCCCCGCTTGATAGGGCTACAGAACTTTTTTAAAACTTTTTCTTGGCATTGTCAAGGTATTTCTTGGTCTCAGCCACAACCACACCGTTTAATGCCAACAGTGCGATCAGGTTCGGGATCGCCATCAGACCGTTGAAGATATCTGCGATGGTCCATACTGCCTTAACAGTCATGTAGGGTCCAATGAATACGCAGGCAATGTAGATCCAACGGTATACTTTGATCGCCTTCGGCTTCTGACCGATCAGGTATTCCAGGCATCTCTCGCTGTAGTAATCCCAACCGAGGATCGTGGTAAATGCAAAGAATACCAGGCATACCATCAGGATAAAGGATGCAATAGAGCTGTTAAAAGGCAGTCCCTGCTGGAAAGCTCTGGTGGTAACATCCACGCCGTCCAGACCTACGTTCCAGGAATCGGTAATTACGATCGTAAGACCGGTCATGGTACAAATGATCAGAGTATCAATGATGGTACCCAGCATTGAGATCAGACCCTGTTTGGCAGGAGAGTCGTTCTGCGCTGCAGCCGCTGCGATCGGTGCACTACCGATACCTGCTTCGTTGGAGAAAATACCTCTCGCAATACCCTTCTGCATTGCCATGATAACCGCTCCCAAAGCACCGCCGGCTACGGCACGCATACCGAAGGCACTCTGTACGATGGTCACAATAGCAGAGGGAATGGCAGTTACGTTAAAGATCAGTACTAACAGGCAGGCTACTACATAAGTCACTGCCATAAAAGGAACGATGACCTGTGCCACGGTGGAGATACGTTTTAATCCACCGATAACAACCAGTGCCACGCAGATGGTCAAAAGGATTCCGGAGATCACCACGCTCCAGGAATAGTCCATGCCGAAGAGCTGTACGGTATGTGCATTGTTTGCATCGAAGAAATTATGTACCGCACTGGTGATACCGTTGATCTGGGTAAAGGTTCCGATACCGAACAATCCTACGCATACACCCATAAAAGCGAAGATCTTCGCCAGCCATTTCCAGCTCTTGCCCATACCGTTCTCGATATAGTAGAAGGGACCGCCGATGATGTGTCCGTCCTCTGCTACCACACGATATTTCACCGCCAGCAGGCACTCGGAATACTTTGTAGCCGTACCTACCAGCGCAGCGATCCACATCCAGAACAAAGCTCCGGGACCGCCTGCTACAATAGCCGTTGCCACACCAACGATATTACCGGTTCCGATGGTAGCGGACAATGCCGTACACAGTGCCGCGAAACTGGATACTTCGCCGTCTTCGCCCGACTTTTCATTGGCAATTAAGTGTTTGATTGCATGGGGAAGCTTCGTGATCTGCAAAAAATGAAGTCTGGCTGTGAGAAAAAGGCCCGTAGCCAGAATGAGGACGATCAGGGGGATGCCCCAGACGAAATCATCCACTGTGGTCAGAAAGTTACTAATCATGTCTAACATATTCCCTCTCCTTCCGTCACCTCTTGTGACGTCCTATCGTAGATTGATTTCTTCCGAAGAGAATGGGAATAAGCATATAGATGCTCTGTCCTTTTGCCTGAGAGATTGGCAGCTTTACTGCCGTACACCTTCGGCGCCTTCTATACGGAAATATGATAATTGCTTTCCGTGGAAGGACTCTCCAGAGTAAATCTTTACCGCACTAAAGCGGCAACAAAATCACAATAGCATACTTTTTCACCCATTGCAACGTTTTTTTATCTTTGACATTGATCTGACATTGATCTGACCAACACAGACATTGACTTTTATGGTACCTGATTACTATAATATAATTCATATGAATACTAACACGAACAATCACAAAACTTCATATTCCATTACACGTGGACTGTTTTTCCTGATCATATGTTCTGTGATTTTTACGGTACTGTACTACAGTCTGCCCAGGCAGAACCGTGAGCCGGCAATATCGGATTATATTGACTTTTCAGAAGGCTGGACCACCTCCGATGGACGCCCCGTTGATTTTTCCCATATCAGCGGCATCTGCACAGTGACCAAGAAGCTTCCTGCGCTGACTCACGACATGGCACTTTTCTTTTTTTATAAAAGTTCCAATGTGACGATCCTGATAGACGACCGGCAGATCTATGAGACCATGCAGCCGGAGGGAGTTTTCTTCGGCAAGACACCGGGAGCCTCTTATGTCTCTCTGCCGATCTACCGGGAAGATTCCGGGCGCACGCTCACCCTGGTGATCGATAATCCTTACGGAGACGGCAGTGGCAAAATCAATGATATGTATCTGGGACGTAGTGAAGATATCCTGATAAGCCGCATCCGCGACAAGGCACCCGGATTCGGTATCAGCTTCCTGATCGCCCATCTTGGTCTGGCATTTATCCTGTTTTATCTGCCATTACACAAGAAGCACATCATTGGCAGTGAGATGTTTTATCTGGGATTGTTTGCCCTGAATATCGGTATCTTCATGTTGGCAGATAACCGTATGCTGCAGCTGATCCTGCGTAATAGCCATATTTATCATACAATTGCGGAACTTTTTATGATGCTGATCACCATTCCACTGTTTCTGTACCTTGGCAAAATGTATACAGAGTACTCCCCTGTGATGGTACAGGCAGCATGTCTGATCAGTGTCATGGATTTCAGTATACGTTTTTGCTTGAATCTGACCGGTCGCAAGGACTTCCATGAAAGTCTTCGTCTGACCCATATTACTTTTAGCATTCTGATCGCGCTTGTTATCTACGCCATCGGCAAGGGATTTTATCAGAATCAAAAGCAGCATCTGAAGCACAATCTATATCATAACCTTGGAATTCTGTGTCTGTGCTTTGGCGTTCTACTGGATATCCTGCTGCTATGGTTCGGCAGTGCTCCCGAGACCAGCTTCTTCACACGGATCGGTGTGCTTCTGTTCCTGATCATGGAAGCAGTCCAGGTTACCCTGCGCCTCATGACCAACTATCAGGAAGGCGTTCGCATGCAGCTGCTCAGCCGCCTGGCTTATCGCGATGGCCTGACTGACCTGCTGAACCGTACTTCCTATATGGAAGAATTGAAAAGACTGGACGCATCCCATAATTTTCATGTGTTGCTGGCACTGTACGATGTGAATAACCTCAAATATGTGAACGACACCTACGGTCACCAAAGCGGTGATGAAATGATCCGCCGGGTAGCGGATACTCTGTCGGCACATCTCGGTTCCTTAGGAAAATGTTACCGGATCGGCGGAGATGAGTTCGTATTTCTGTCGACCGCAGCTGATTCTGAAAAAGAATTTCTCAAGCTGCAAAGAGATTTCGAAGCGTCTCTGGGAGTTCTGAAGCTTCCGGACGGTTCCGAGCATCCCATTACTGTAGCCATGGGATATTCCGTACTGACCCATAACATGCCTCGTTCCATGGACGATGTGGTCCGGGAAGCCGATGCCAAAATGTACGAGGCGAAACGACGAATGAAAACAGAAAATCGAGTATAGGATTTGCAGATCTTATTTCATTTTGTAATGTAACTTGAAAGTTAGTGAAATACATTGGTAAAATCCACGAACTCCCGGAGCATGCGATACACATGTCTCGATGTAAGGTCTCCGGATGTGAATTTTCTACGAAAAGTGATGAGTGGTTCTCGGCATGACGGGGCCGCCTACAGTCGACATCCATGTCGACAATCGGCTGACGCGGACATCGTGTCCGCTTTCCCCCTGTCTTTCAGCACTTTTCTAGAAAATATCAACATCCTCCGACAAACATCTTCGACATGGCATTGCATACGCCGGGAGTTCTGCGTTTTGGAAAGCTTTCAAAAAACCAGTAGCCCCGGCTGGGTATAAGAATAAGCAGTGCCATAAGCAGACGTCGGTACCATAGCGTCCTAAGGGACGCATTGCGGTCGTATTGTGACCGCTTATGTACCGCTACGCTCTGCGACAGAGCGCGAGCGTGCCGCGTTTCTTATACCCTGCCAAGGGCTACGGGATTATTTCACTAACTCTCAAGTTAGTTTGGTGTAAAAACTCTAGAAACAATGAATTCCGTACAAAAAAATTCCCAAATCCGGAATTTTTGTACGGAATTTCTTCATTTTGCACGCTCAGCGAAAATAACAGCTTTTTACATGGCAAAATCTCCTGTTTTTGTATTTTTTTAGAAAAAAATAGCGTTTTTAATACAAACAGAACTCCCCGCGTAACTCTCCATCAACTACGCTTGACCGCATGTTCCAGATAGAGGAAACATGCCACGTTCAACACAATTCCAAACGCAGTAGAGATAGGGGCTGCTAGGCCGATATTGGTGAGGCTTGCGTCCGGCTGGATGCTCATATAGTAAGCGAAGGGAAGTCGGACGAGAAGTGTCTGGATCAGTCCCTGGAGCATGACCCACACGGTCTTGCCATTCCCGTTAAAATATCCCATCATGCTGAACAGCACAGCAGTCAATAGCGTCTCCGGTGCAAAACCTTTCAGGTACTCATACCCTCTCTGCACCACTGCCGCATCCGCGGAGAAGATGCCTGCCAGCAGATCCCCCCGGAAGAACACCAGTACAAAGACGAAGCATCCCACCAAAAGTCCGATGCCGATACCGGTGAACATGGTCTTCTTCGCCCGCCTCTGTTCTCCGGCACCTACATTCTGTGACACGAAAGAAGAAGTGGACTGCATCAGTGCACTGGGGATCAGCATGGCAAAGTTGACGATCTTGCATGCCACGCCGTAGCCGGAGGAAGCTTCCAGTCCCAGGCGGTTGACAAAGGCGCACAGTGCCAGGAAAGAGCCTTGCGTCAGGCACTCCTGCAAAGCTAACGGCAGACCAATCTGCAGGAATTTACCGCACTGGGGATTCCAACGAAAATCGTATCCGGTAATGGTAAAGGGCAGTCCCTTTTTCACAAGGCGTACAATTGCAAACACTACGCTCAATGCCTGGGCAAAAACAGTAGCCAGTGCCGCTCCCATGGCATCCATGCCCAGTCCTGCCACCAGTACCAGATCACCCACGATATTGACAATGCATGCCACGAAGACAAACAACAGCGGTGAATTGCTGTCACCCAGTCCTCGAAAGATCGCGGACAATACGTTATATGCCACAATAAAAAAGATTCCCGCACCACAGATCCGTATGTAAGCTGCGGTCAGTCCTACCGCCTCTTCCGGTGCCTGCATGAGAACCGCGATGGGACGGGCAAAACCAACCATGACCACGAACAGTACCAGTGAAATCGCTGCAAATACAACGGTTCCTCCGCCGATGATACTGCCGATCTGCTCCTCCTTCTTCTCTCCCAGATACCGGGCGATCAGAACAGTAATACCCATTGCCAGTTGCGTCACTACAAAAGTCACCAGATTCAGCACCTGGCTGCCGGTAGAGACTCCGGACAATCCTGAAGTAGAGCCGAACCGTCCCACTACGAGCAGGTCTACCGCACCGTAAGCTGCCTGTAAAATTAAGGCACCCAAAATGGGAACCATGAAGCGGAGCAACTTTTTCAAAATGCTTCCCTGTGTAAAATCCATCATGTCATTTTCTTTATTTTTCAAAGTTCTCTCTCCTCTCGCACATCACCTGATAAAAGGTCTCTATGGTCTGTATCATCACTTTCGCATCTGCTTCAGAAATGCTCTCCAGATACGGTGCCAGACCGGCAAAATAATTCTCATTATATTTTTCCGACAGTTTTCGTCCCTCTTCCGTCAGAGAAATATAGGTGATCCTGCCGTCTTCCGCCGCATTGGCTTTCCGCAGATAACCCTTTTCTTCCATTTCTTTTACTGTCCGCGTCACGCCAGGACGTGGGATGTTCAGATAGTCACTGATATCTGAAATCTTCACAGCAGCCCCCTGCCTCTCCATGATCTGGATCACATCCAGGAAATGAATATAAGAAGGTGTCACGCCCGAGGGCAGCGCAGGGAGCATCTCCCGGATTCTTTTTGCCTGATAGCAGGCATCCAACATTCTTTTTATCGTCTGAATCGTCATTCTTTTCCTCTCTGATATCTTTTTATATCCTATATTTTGTTTTTATAGTTACCTTGGGTAATTATCTTTGGTAATTATATGGAAACACTTTTAATTTGTCAATAGGATATTTTCATAAGAACGAAAACATATACATGAAAACAGCAGACCCTTTTTGTGGGAATCTGCTGTTTTTTTCCTATAGACTTCATTTTTTATTTTTCTTTATTTCAATTTCAAATCATACGTTTTTTACTTATATAACTGTTTACGCATCCGATCTGGCATAGGTGTTTTTCATCTGCCCACTGAGTTCATACAGGACTTTATCCAGAGTATCGGCTGCCTCACACTGAAGCATCCCAGCAATCTTTTCGTTGGCCTCTTCCTGTATTTTTTTACGAGTTTCCTCATCGGTCTCCTGCTCCAGCAATGTATCGTAACGGTTCAGGAGCTCGTGACTTTTCGCTGCCACCTTTTCCTGATAACGTTCGATATGGAACACGGATTTGCTATAAGAAGCATCGGCCATGGCTGCGATCATACGGCTCATCCAGTAGAAGTTCTGGGTGGAGACTTTTCCGGTGGTTCCGGACAGGTAGCCGGGTGTCGTATCTATGTCAGTGTAGAACGGAGCCAGTACATTAAATGCATTGGATGCAAACGCCAGCCACTGGATCGGCTCGCCCTCCTGGCGCATCTGGATCAGAGTCATGACATCATTACGGTTGATGCCAATGGAACGGTATGCTCCGCACATAGTTTTATCCCCATACGAAGCATACGGATCATAGGGGGTTCCCTGATAATGGGAAGACAGCACGTATTTTACATCCTCCACCGTGATCTTCTTCTCAGGCACCATGCACCAGGGCAGATCATCCGAAAAAGGAGTGTAGTCCGCATCCGGACCATCCCAAACGAGTGTCCGGGGATTCAGGGTCCGCAGCATGTACCAGGCTCTTGCGGTATTGTATACATGGTCGGAATCGTCATGGCTGCCAAAGGCATCCCTGGCAGAAAATCCGCCGTCCTGTGACAGATCCAGATGATGCTTTTCGATAAACTCTTTCAGATCCGCAGAGCACATATGATTCTCCTGTGCGTTCAGGGCATCCTCCAGATCAAAAGCATCGATTCCGAACTGATTCGGCATCACCACATATGCTTCATCCGGCACTCTGCGGGCAATCCAGTGATGACCGCCGATCGTCTCCAGCCACCAGATCTCGTTTTTATCAGAAAAAGCAATCCCGTTCATCTCGTAAGTACCGTATTTTTCCAACAAACTTCCCAATCTCGAGACACCTTCTCTGGCACTGCGAATATAAGGGAGCACCACAGATACAATGTCCTCCTCACCGATACCTCCGGGAATCTCTTCTGCACCGTCCTTCGCCGGAACATATTCCACCAACGGATCTGCTCCCAGGACTCTGGCATTGGAAGTGATAGTCTCCGTGGCAGTCATGCCCACACCTGCCGCATTGATACCGTGTGCCGCCCAGATACCTTCTCCCTTCAGCGCATTGGGCACTGCGGTATAACGCAAAGCCTCCTCGGGCAGATCGATCTCCACATGAGAAAGCACAGATTTATATTTTCTCGGCTGTTCTTCCGGATGCACCACCACAAATTTCTTCGGGGTAAACTGTCCGGAGGGGGAATCATCGTTCCGGGCGATCATGGTGGATCCGTCATAAGATGCTTTTTTTCCTACTAATATGGTTGTACATGGCATAATCATTACCTCCTGCTATTATGTTGCAAAAAAATTTCCGTGAGTAACAAAAATCTGTTTTCTGTCTGGAACCTTACACCAGCTTCTGTCCATTCACCACAACATTCCGGATCGTCTCCGGTCTGCCCTGCAGAGGCTCAATCTTCGTAAACTGTCTGCAGCCGGTGACTTCGATATTTTCCATAGACAGATCTCTGAAATACGGGATGTCCTCCTCATTTTCCATGGCAATGGTCTCATTACGGTTCAGAGAATTCAGGACATAAGACATCGTAAGGATCACTGCCTCGCCCTTGATCTCGCTCATATGGATATTGCGGAGTGTGATGTTTTCCACCACGCCGCCGCGTCCCAGCGCACTCTTCATGCGGACACCCACATCGGTTCCCACGAAAGTACAGTTCTCCACCAGAATATCTTTTACCCCACGTGACATCTCGCTGCCGATGACAAAACCGCCATGGCCTTCATTCACCAGACAATCATGAATGTAGACATTGCTGCAGGGGCCTTCGATCCTGCGGGCAATGGCATTTTTGCCGGATTTCATGCAGATAGCATCGTCACCGGTCTCGAAAGTACTGTGGTGAATGTGCACATTGGTGCAGGATTCTACATCGATGCCGTCACCATTCTGTGCAAAGTACGGATTACGGATCTTCACACCGTCCACAGTAAGGTCCTCGCAAAAATAGGGATGTATATTCCATGCCGGAGAGTTCATAAACGTTGCGCCCTGTAACAATACCTTTTTACAATAACGCAGGCTGACCATTACCGGACGGTAAAAATCATAATAAGGTGCCGCAGCAGCCAGTGCCTCTTCGGTGGTTCCCTGGATGTTATGGCGATTGCCTTCCAGAATGGACTCAGTAGGCATCCAAATCTCAGTCTCTTTCGTCTCGATCACACAAGGACTGATCTGAAACAGCGCATCCCACTGTTTTGCCGTCATCTTGAATTTCTTGACCGGTCGCCATTTATCACCGCTTCCATCTATGATACCATCTCCGGTGATGGCGATATTTTCTGCATTTTCCGCTGTGATGGGAGACACGGTACGGATGCAGTCCTGCCCTTCATAACTGGTAATGCGCAGGGGATAATCCTCTTTTGCTTTGATGAATTTAAACATAGCCTGACTGTCCAGGTGCAGATTAACGCCACTTAACAGCCGGATCGGAGCCACTGCCCAGATTCCTGCGGGAACTCTTACCATACCACCGCCCTGCTCAGACACTTCGCAGATTGCGCGGTTAATGGCCTCCGCATTGTGTCTGCCGGTCTCGATCTGCAAATCGCCGCTCTTCGCGCCGTATTCTGCTATGGACACCTCCCGATCCGGGAACTGGGGAAGTTCTACTTTATAATTCTGATTATACATGGTTATTGTTTTCTCCTTTGAATATTTTCATGGATACTTTCACATTTTCTACGTTTCTGATTCTAGCGTGTTCCGTTTCGGACTTCCACCCGATTTTTGCGTTTTTCCGAAGGATTCTACTGCTTATTTGTGCCCTTCCGCGCAGATCCAGTCCTCGCCGTCTTTTAAGTGAATCCGTACCTCTTCAAATCCTGCATTTTCCAGCAGTTCCCGGAATTCTTCCGGTGTGGGATTAAACAGATGGAATCTTTGAATGTTTTCCCGCACCTGTTCCGGCAGATCCTCCTTCTGGTAAATGTCGGCCACCAGTAAAAAGGTTCCCTGCTCCTTCAATATCCGGTAGACTTCTTTCAGATTCTCCGCGGGATCCGGCCAGAAATAAAAGCTTTCCACCGTAATGATCTTGTCAAAAGCATTGTCCGTAAAGGGCAGTTTTTCCACTGAGGCTTCCACGAGATCCATTTTTCCCTGCTGCAGTGCTTCTGCATTGGTTTTCCCGGAAAGCTCCAGTGAAGTGGCGGAATAATCCACTCCGGTCAGATGTCCGTCACGCACCTCTTCACTCATGCGTTTCAGAGTTGCTCCTCCACCGCAGCCGATGTCCAGAATCCGGTCATTCTCCCGGATCTTCCAGTGTTCCAGCGCCCAGCCGGTCACTGCGTAGTGGCTTTCGTTCATGCGGCGCAGCATCTTCTCCCCATCCTCCCCGACCGGTTTCCCGGGGTTGCCGGAAATGGTGATCGCCTGCTGGGTGCGTTCGTTGGTGGTTAGGTTTATGGTATTATTTTCTGTTTTTTCAGTCATGATCTTTATTCCTTCTTCCAGCCGCTTTCTTTTTGGATCTTTGCGGTTTTCTTTGCAATTTTTACTATCTCTATTATAATAGTAACTGTTTATAATCATGTAAAGGGCAATCCCGTTATTGAGAATATCTCTGAATAAGGGATTTGGCAAAACACCCGATACAAAGTACAATCTGCGAAAGCATACGCCGGAAATGCAGTGGAACGCTTGCAGGTTACGGAAAGGCATACATTTTTTATGAAATATTATCTTGCCCCCATGGAGGGACTGACCACTTATAATTTTCGCACTAACTGGAACCGCTGTTACGGCGGCATGGACAAATATTTTACCCCTTTTATCTCCAATCGGCACATGAACAGCAGAGAACGCAACGATGTGCTTCCGGAACATAATGTGGGCATGTACACCGTACCGCAGATCCTGACCAATAAGGCGGAGGAATTTCTGTCGCTGGCAGAGCAGCTGGCCGGATATGGCTACCACGAGGTCAACCTGAATCTGGGCTGCCCTTCCGGAACAGTGGTAGCAAGAAATCGCGGTGCCGGATTCTTAGGTACGCCCCGGGAACTGGAGACTTTTCTGGACGAAATTTTTGAAAAATGCCCGTTGAAAATTTCCATTAAAACCCGCATCGGCATGGAATGTCCTGATGAGTGGGCTCCGTTACTGAAAATATATCAAAAATTTCCCATGAAGGAGCTGATCATTCACCCCAGACTGCAAAAGGAAGGTTACAAGGGGACACCCCATCTGGAAGCTTTCGCAGAGGCGGTGGAAGCCCTGCAATGTCCGCTGTGCTATAACGGGGATATTACCTCTCCGGAGTCGCTAACGCAGATTCTTACGAAGCTTCCCAGTATCGATACGGTCATGATCGGCCGGGGAATTTTGCAGAATCCGGGATTATTGCAGGAATTGAAGGCTGCCTCCACGGAGAGTGTTGCGCTGCCGTCTTGTGAAGAGCGTCTGGCTGTCCTGAAGGAATTCCACACTTCCCTCCTGACCGGTTATCAGGAGATCATGTCCGGCGATACCAATACGCTCTATAAGATGAAGGATCTCTGGACTTTCTTAAGCCACAGCTTCGAATCTCCGGACAAATACGTAAAAAAGATCCGCAAAGCCACAGATGCCAGCGACTATAAGCTGGCCGTCAATGCGTTATTCCGGGAGTGCGCATTGAAGTCGGAGAATTCTTGATCCTGACATCATCCCATACCTTTATTCCCCGGTGTCAAACTGTTCTCCTTCGTTGGCGTCTTCCATGACGACCTCCGGCTCCGGGATGCCTGCATTTTCCACATAGCTGAAATGAATGACCGCCTGTGGCCAGTTGAGACTGATCCGGGCGGTCTTCTGCCGCTCCTCGCCTGCCTTGCGGATCAGTTCCAACAGTTCCTGCAGGACTTCTCTGGTCAGATAGCCTCCCCGCCACTGGAACGTCATGGCCCGGCCTTTTTTCGCCATCTGCTGTGCTCTTTTATATACTTCTTCCGTTTTCGTAAAGGAAAGTTTTTTCTCCTTGTAATAAAAATGATCGTTGTCCGGACAGCCGGGTGCCGGGGCGATCAACGGTTCATGATCCCGGAACACTGCTTTATCTCCCAGATTGAAATAGTCGTAGCGGATCTCTCCGGGTGCTTCCGCATTGCCCTGATGTTTTCCCAATGTATTGTCAAATGTGGCATCCAGATGGTAATACTGCCCGCCGATCCGCACAATATTCCAAGTGTGACGGTACTTGATCCCTTTCTCCGGATTGTTGCCGCAGATAGCGATTACACACCACACACCCAGCGCATCACAAAGCACCTTCACCGATTTGGCAATGCCCTCGCAGACACCCACGCCCTGTCCCAGCGGTCCGATAATCTCATGGGAATAGGGCTTTTTCAACTTATCGTAGGTGATATTTTCGCAGATAAAGTCGTGAATGTACTTCTCTTTTTCCCACTCTGTGAACTTTGCGGCAGATCTTGCCAGCTTTTCCACCCGGGACTGCATGGCTTTCTGATGTTCTCTGATCTTATTTTTCTCAAACAGATACTCCGGCACGAAGATGATGTTGGGGGAGTCCTGATAATATCTATACCGATAACTCACCACCCAGAAGATCTCCGGATGATCCAGCCGCAGTCGGAAAAATACGTCATACAATTCTTCCGCCGGGATCCGCGGCAGCTGGATCTCGTCTGCCAGCGCCAGCACTCCCTGCTGCATAGCGTGATAGGCGGCCTGCAGGGGCTTGTTCATTTTCTGATAGTAATATGGTTCCATGGTAGTTTCCTATTCTATTGTTTTCATCTGTCTTATTTTTACATTTTAACAGAAGGTTTTTCTTTTGGGTGGATGTTTTTGATATTTTTAAAAAAATTTATTTCTTATGCAACTTTTCTGAAGACTGTACAGTCTAATCATCAGAGACCTGTAAAAAATGGTTTTATTACGAAAGGAGTTTTATTATGAAAAACAAATTTATCTGTGCACTTTTAACCACTGTTATGGTATTATCTTTTGCTGCCTGCGGCAGTGACGGAAACGGAGCTGCTGCCTCTACTGAAAGCACCGTAGCTTCCGAAAGCCAGGTTACAGAAAGCAATACAGAAGCCAATACTGAAACCGCATCCACCGAAAGCACCTCTACGGCGGAAGGAGCCTATGAAGACAACTTTGCAGTTCCCACAGAGGATGCTACTGCTTTCGCTAAAAAGATCCAGGATGCCGTAGCCGCTGAAGACCTGAATGCTCTCGCTGATCTGGTCAATTATCCGGTCTATGTTGCTCTGGGCGATGGCAGTGTGATCGAAACCAGGGAAGATCTGATTGCCTTAGGTGCAGACAAAATCTTCACCCCTGAGCTGAAAGACTCTATGGCTAATGCTGATCTGTCCGAATTAAGCCCCAGTATGGCAGGCTTCACCCTCTACAGCACCGGCGACGGTCCTAACATCACCTTCAATGTCCAGAACGGAGTACTCGGCATCAGCGGTATCAATTACTAATCATTCTCGTACAAATCGGGGGAGCCTTTCATCAGGCTCCCCTTACTCGTGTCGAAACAACCGTTGTCAACGGTACCATAGTGATGTCTATGTTCCCGTCTGTCTTACGTGTGATCAGCGTTGCTCCCCGCTGGATATATTGCTTCGTGATGCCGGAATATCCCAGATAATCAATGGACATTCCGTAAGTCATACGGATACCTTTATAAGTCAGTGACAACGTATTCAGATGATCGTGTCCACAGAAGATCCATTTTAACCAACCGTTATCCACCGCTTTTTCGAAAAAATGAGGTGGTCGGTTCGATATTCCGAAATACTCATTCTTTTCTCCGATACTGCCGTGTTCATAGCTCACACTGTGATCACCTAATTTCATCTTCTCGTAGGCTTCCTTGAACTCCGCGGGCGGCATGTGGAAAAATGCCATAGCCGGTACTTTTCTCTCGTTCAACTTCTGCATGCACCAGTCCGTCTGGTCCTCATGAATGCAGTCGAAACCACTGAAAAACCAGCCGTCGCCGTACATATTAGAGTCCAGGTGGATAAGCGTCAGGAGAACTCTGCCTTCTCCATCGATCAGATCCAGTACAAAATTCCCGACGCCTGCAATGGGGTTTTGAGGACTGTGCTCATATCTTCCTTTGGTAAAAACAGCGTATTTTCCCGTGGCAAAAATCTCCGCCAGCTGCTCCTTATTGCAGGTGGAGCCCATCTCACAATCATGATTACCGAAGACAAACGTATAGGGGATCTGAAAACCATCCAGAAACGCTAACAGCCTTTGTGCCTGTTTTCTATTATTCATCGTCCCGCTTTTGGGGAAAAACGGAAACACAGAATCCCCGGTCAGGACGATCAGGTCCGGTCCCGTCCGGCGGATCAGCTCCGTCACCGCTGCCAGCGCCAGTCTGTCCTTTTTTCCGGAAAACATGCCGAAACCAAGGTGCAGGTCTGTCAGCTGTAATATTTTATAATCTCTGTCTGTCGGGATGCGAAGGGAAAAAGTCTCTTCGTCCAGAATTTGAAAATTTTGAGAGGTATACATAGGAATCTCTTTTCTGTCACTTAATCTGTTTCACTATGGTATTTGAGGTTTTTCTTAAAATCAGCTCAACGGGATCAATGCACCGATTGCAGACAGCAGCGTAGACAACACCATCAGCACCTGAAACGGTACCGTGCCGATCACGCCGCAGATAGGACTGCTGCCGGCTTTTTTCCTGGACTTTCCATAGGTCAGCACCAGCATGATGCTCACCAGTACCACAACGCCACTCATGATCCGGGTCAGAACGATAAAGCTGTTCACGCCAAACACAGCAAACAGGATGCAGGGGACTGTGGCGATCAGCCAGCTGATGCGGTTGCCGCTGCCGATCTGCTCATGAACCACATCGCGGAGGGCGAGAGTATTGCTCCAGAACGTGGTAAGTAAAGCAAACAGGGAAAATACGCCTGCCAGGATCATTGCCCAGGTACCGATGCTCTCTCCCAACTGCATGTATGCCAGTTCTTTTTCCAGTGCTCCCTTGGTTCCCAGGAGAACCGTGCCCGTCACGATCAGGACAAACACTGAGGAAAGCCCAAAACCGATGAAGATGGAGCGGCGGATCTGTTTCGCGTTGCCATCCAGACCTTTCACCACCTGGATCACTGCCTGATTGGCAGATGTGGCGAATACCACCATGCTGTACAGCGCCAGCAGATTGTTCCAGTGGAACTGTGCCCGTTGCAAGGAATTCAGCGGATGCGTAAATGTGCCTACCGTCATCACTGCCACAATTCCCATGAGGACAATGACTGCGTACTTCTGTGCGATGCCTACTGCTTTCATGCCGATAAACACTACAACTCCGGCGATCACATAGTACAAAACCTGCGCCGCCACGAAAGGCATTCCGAACCAGTTCACAAAAATCTGTGCTCCGCCATTGATGTTACCGCTGACACCGATCATAATTGCCAGCCCATAGACAATAAATACACTCCAGCTGAAGATCTGCTTCATTTTCCCATGAAACAGCTCTCCTTCAAAGCTTTTCACCAGCTGGACACCACCGTTATTGTAAGACAGCTCGGCAATGATCAGGTGCAGGATCACGTTCACACAATAGGCGATCAATACCATCCACACGACATCCAGCATGCTGTTCTTCGTGGCAAGATACGGAACGGCGATGATGCCGGTACCGATGCTGTTGCCGACGATCATGCTGATGGCTTCAAAGGTCGTGAGATGGGCTTCGGATTGGATAGGTTGGGACATAGGGGGACCTCCTTTGTATAAAAACACTACTTTAATATGCAGTATAATTCTTTCGATATTCATCCGTGTCTACCCGGATAGGTACAAAAAAATCTGTTGCTAAATGGGGAATGTCTCTCTGCGAGATTACTTCTATTCCTTCGGCTCCGGTAGCATCCCCTTGATCTTCACGCCACTCAGATCCACATCCAGCACGATCTTCACCATCCAGAAAAACAACAACAGTACCAGCATCGGGATCACACAGGAAGTAATGATCATCACGGCAACCGCCTCGATAAAGTGATTCAGGGAATTTTCCACCTTCTGTACCAGTTCTTCAGTAGAAATTTTCACATTTTCCACAACATTTGCCACCGAATCTTTAGCGCTGGAAATAGCGTCTTTTGCCCAGTCGAAAATGTTTGAGACAGATCCGGAGTTATTGTTTTCCTTCTCCTGCACATTACCTGTAACAGTTTCAGAAGCTTCTGTTGTTCCGATTCCGGTTGTTTCCGTCGCATTAGTGTCATCCACCACGCCACTGTTTTCCAGTATGCTCTGAGTGTTCTTGGCATCTTCAATGGTTGCTTCGATCTGGGCCTGATAGGTGTCACCAATGAGGTCAGAGATCTTCACGCTGGCGGGAACCACGAGGGAGATTGCCAAGCCAAACACAGCCAGTTTTGCTGCCAGTTTTCGCACGGTGGCATTTGCAAAGATCAGGTTGAGCATCCACAAGCCGCAGGCAATCGGAATCAGGTAGGTAAATGCCACATAACCGGTAATCGTCACGAGATATTTTTCCAGATAGATAGCGCAGAGGACCACTAGCAGGTATCCGCTGACATCTGCCATTTTCTCCGCAATAGGTGTTGCCGTGTCGCCCGGAAGCAAGGTAATCAGCGCCGAAGTCACCGTGGATGCCGCCGTCAGCTCCATGACAGTCTGTTTTTTCTCATCCAGAGAGGCGATGGTCTTCTGATGATTCTCCGGTGCGGAGACGTATTTTCCTACAACCGTTATGGATAAAATAGCAACCAGCAATAATACTGCTGCTGTAATGCATTTCTGTTTGATAAAGTTCATACTAATTACCTTCTTTCCTTCACGATTTCTATATTATTTCACGCAAATATCCTGCTATTACATTTTTCAGGACGTAATTCAGGCTATACACTACACTTTTCAGGACGTAATCTCGTGCCATCTCACGCTTTTCAGGACGTTACTTCAAAAACCGCCGCAACAGCTTCTCTTTTTTCTCATCATACCTCTGGTACCGTATCGGCAGATCCATCCATGTCTTTTTGTCCACGATACTCCGATAATGGCTGAAGGTCTCGAATCCGGTGCGGCCGTGATACCCACCCATGCCGCTCTCACCCACGCCACCGAAGGGCATGGCGCTGGTGGCGAGATGAATAATGGTGTCGTTGATGCAGCCTCCGCCAAAATGGCAGTGATCCAGGATCCGTCTCTGGGCTTTTTTATCTTCACTGAAGAAATACAGCGCCAGCGGATGGGGATGTTCCTCCACACAGCCGATCGCCCAATCCACAAAATCTCCCGCGGCAGCTTGGGTTCCAAAAACCTCGCCGCTAAAATCATTTTGTGCAATGCTTTTCTCCGTATCATACGCATTATAAGTCACCACCGGCAGGATCGGTCCGAAGATTTCTTCTTCCATCACGGCATCCGACCAGTCCACATCCGTCATCACCGTAGGCGCAATGCGCAACGTCTTCTCGTCGTACTGTCCGCCGCAGACGATTTTTTCCGCATCCATCAATCCCAGCAGTCTGTGAAAATGCTTTTCGTTAATGATTTTCCCATAATCCGGATTCTGCAGGGGATTTTCTCCAAACTGTCTCGAGATCTCCGCCCGGATAGCTCCCACCAATCGGTCGCGGATCCTGACATCACACAACACATAATCCGGTGCCACACAGGTCTGCCCGCAGTTTAGATATTTTCCGAATACGATCCTCCTCGCCGCCAGCGGAAGCTTCGCCGTAGCATCCACGATACAGGGACTTTTCCCGCCCAGCTCCAGCGTCACCGGGGTCAAATATTCCGCAGCACTTCTAAGCACCTCCCGTCCCACGGTCTTGCCTCCGGTGAAAAATATCATATCAAAGCGCTGCTGTAACAATGCCTGATTCTCTGCTCTGCCGCCAGTGATCACCGCCACATATTCCGTAGGGAAACATTCTTCCAAAATCAGTTTCAGCACTGCTGCCGTCGCCGGAGCATAGGCACTGGGTTTTACCACTGCGGTATTCCCTGCGGCAATAGCATCGATCAACGGATCCAGCGTCAATAGCACCAGATAATTCCATGGACTCATGATCAGCACGGTGCCATAGGGTGACGGAGACCGGAAGCTCCTCGCCGCGAACTGCGATAACGGTGTCGGCACTCTCTTTTCCCGCATCAGCCCCCGCAGGTGCTTCTGCATCCAGGTCAGCTCCGAGAGCGTCAGTCCGATCTCGCACATGTAGCTTTCCATCCGGCTTTTCCCAAGATCCTGTTGCAGTGCATCGTTCAATTCTGTTTCATGGCGCTGCAGGGAAGCCTTTAATTTTCCCAGCTGTTCTGCCCGAAATTTCCGGGAAAGTGTGGCTCCCGTGGCAAAATATTCTCTTTGTCTGCTTAATATGGTCCGGATCTCCTGCTCTGTCATACGTGCCTCCTATCTGCTCTTCTATTCTTTATACTATCCATTTTTCTGCCATAACGCAACCTCTCCACGATCATTCCGTCCAAAAACGGCGAAGCTTTTCACTCCGCCGCCCGCCTATTTCTATTTACTTTATTTCCACGCAAAATTTACCATTCCGTACACATAGATGAACAACACTGCCGCCGGCACAAAATATTTAAACACCGGTTTCATCCACGGCTGCACTTTTAAGCCTTTGCCGGCATTTGCTTCCTCCAGGAATTTGTCCCAGCCCCAGCCGACCTTATAACAACAAAATACTGCCAGCAGGATCGAACCTATGGGCATGATGTTATTCGACACCAGGAAATCCCAGAAATCGAGCCAGGTCGTCCCCGCTGCAAACGGCTGAAAATGAAATACACTGAAGCCCAGTGCTGTCGTCAGAGCCAACAGGAAACATCCGGCACCACACGCCACGCACCCTGCCGGTCTGGACCATCCGGTCAGTTCCCGGACCATGGCCAGAATATTTTCACATACACCCAGCACTGTGGACATGGCTGCAAATACCATGAACAAGAAAAATAAAGTTCCCCACCATCTGCCGCCTGCCATGTTGTTAAATACAGTCGCCATAGTATCGAACAGAAGGCTGGGACCCGCCGTCACTTCCACATCATAAGTGAAGCATGCCGGAAATATAATGATACCGGCGATCACTGCCACCAGTGTATCCAGGATAATAATATGGATAGACTCACCCATGAGAGAACGATCCTTGCCGATATAGCTTCCGAAGATCGCCATACCGCCCATTCCCACGGACAAGGTGAAAAATGCCTGATTCATGGCGCCCACCACCACAGAACCGGTAATTTTGGAGAAATGTGGAATCAGATAGAAGCTCAATCCCTCTCCTGCTCCCGGAAGTGTAAAGCTGTGCACCGCCAGCACCAGCATCAGCACGATCAATGCTGACATCATATATTTGGTAATACGCTCCAGCCCACCCTGCAGATGGAAGCTTAAAATGACAAAAGCGATCAGCAAGGTGACTAGCAGATATGTCACATTCACCGAGGGCGTCGTGATCATTTTTTCAAAACCGAAATCCTGATTCTGCCCTGTCAGAAATTTTACAAAATAATAGAGGATCCATCCGGACACCACCGCATAGAAAGCGATCAGCGCAATGTTTCCAATGAGACAGACGATGCCCCACAGATTCCATTTGCCCCTGCCGCCGGACAGTTTCCGATACATATAAAGGGGACTCGTCTGCGCCGCGCGCCCCACGGAGAATTCCATGATCATGGTGGGCAGGCCCAGCACGATCAGGCAGATCACGTAGATCAGCATGAAGCTTCCGCCACCGTTCTGCCCGCACATCCACGGGAATTTCCACACATTTCCGCAGCCGATGGCGCACCCCGCCGACAGCATGATAAATCCCAAACGACTCCCCAGTCTTTCTCTGTTTTCCATACCTCTGATCCTTCCCAAAACCACTTATTCTAAACACGGGATACGGCATATATTTTTGCTGTTTTCCCATATTTTCGCCATCTTTTCACATTGACAGCCCTATTTTCTCATTATATAATTTTCTTAAATATTTGAAAAACAAATTATTTACATTGCATTGATCGAAGAATTGAATTTACAATATAGAAAGAGTATCTACCCTATGGATGTCAAAAATCTGGAAACCTTTGTTATGGTGAACGAACTGAAGAGCTTTACGCTGGCGGCCGGACGTCTGGGTTATACCCAGTCCACCGTATCCTTTCAGATCAAACAGTTGGAAAAGGAGCTGTCCATCCCTCTGTTTGAGCGGATCGGGCATACCGTAACCCTGACCAATGAGGGGGAGAAGCTGTTACCCCTGGCCCAGCAGATTCTGCGTCTCGCCGCCGAAGCCACCCACATCAGCGGCAACACCGCCCCGGAGGGTCTGGTGCGGATCGCCATTGCAGAATCCCTGGCCAGTTGGGAATTTCACAGCCGTTTTAAAGATTTTCATGAAAAATATCCCGGAATCCGGTTGAAGATCATTGCTACCAGCACCGATGAAATGTTCCAGATGCTGGGACAGAATCAGGTGGACATTGTATACACGCTGGACCGCCGTATTTTTAATCACAATTATGTGACCGCTTTCGAAGCTCCGGTGGATATTCACTTCGTCACCGGTGCCGGTCACCCCTTAGCCGGACAGACTCAGATCACCCTGGAACAGATTCTGGAATACCCGCTGATCCTGACAGAGAAAAACATGAGTTACCGGGCTGCACTGGATGATCTGCTCTCCCAAAACGGTAGGGAGACCATGCCTATCATGGAAGTGGGCGATACCCAGCTGATCCGCAATCTTCTGTGTCAGGGTCTCGGCATCTCCTATCTGCCGGAGTTCGTGATCGCAGAGGACCTGGCAAAGGGAAGTCTCGTCAGTCTCCCCATGGCGGAGATTCAGCCGGATATCTGGCGGCAGCTTTTATATCACCGGAACAAATGGATCTCACCGGAATTGAAATGCGTAATAAAATACCTGCAGGAGGAATAATCCCCTGCAGGTTTTCTATTTTGTCATCTTATCATCTGAAATTTCTAGAATCCCATCAGCAAGCCGATACTATGTACCAGGAAGGCTGCCACCCATGCCACGAAACACTGCCAGAGTACCACTGCAATGGCCCATTTTCCACCCAGTTCTCTGCGGACAGAAGCGATGGCGGCCACACAGGGAGTATACAGCAGACTGAATACCAGTAATGTAGCGGCTGCCAACGGGGTAAGTACCGTGGCAATGCTGCTGCCGAACAATACTTCCAGGGTTGCTACCACACTTTCTTTTGCCATGAATCCACTGATCAGAGAGGTACAGATCCGCCAGTCACCCAGGCCGAGCGGTCGAAACAGCGGTACCAGCAGACTGGATACCATAGCCAGCATACTGTTTGCCGAATCCTCAACGAGATTCAGTTTCAGGTCAAAGCTCTGCAGGAACCATACCACGATGGTGGCAATGAAGATCACAGTGAATGCTTTCTGTAAAAAGTCTTTTGCCTTTTCCCACAACAGCTGCCCTACATTTTTGGCTCCCGGCAGACGGTAGTTCGGCAGTTCCATTACAAAAGGCACCGGTTCTCCCTGGAATAACGTGCCCCGGTATAAAAATGCTACCAGAATTCCCATCAGGATACCAAACAGATACAATGCCGACATGATCAGTCCGCCCTTTCCCGGGAAAAATACGCTCACGAAGAACGAATAGATCGGTAATTTTGCAGAACAGCTCATAAACGGTGTCAGCAGGATCGTCATCTTACGGTCTCTCTCACTGGTCAGTGTTCTCGTGGCCATGACTGCCGGGACCGTACATCCGAACCCGATCAGCATCGGCACAATGCTTCGTCCGGACAGACCGATCTTTCGAAGCAACTTATCCATAACAAACGCCACACGGGCAATATAGCCGCTGTCCTCCATCAGAGACAGGAAGAAAAACAGAGTGACCACGATGGGCAGGAAGCTCAGTACACTGCCCACACCGGTAAAGATACCGTCTATTACAAGGCTTTGGACCGCACTGTTGACATGAGCTGCCGTCAATGCTGCATCAGTGATCTCCGTCAATTTTCCGATTCCCAGTTCCAGCAGTCCCTGGAGCCATGCTCCGATGACATTGAAAGTCAGATAGAATACCAGCACCATGATCAGGATAAAACAGGGAATTGCCGTATATTTTCCGGTGAGGATCCGGTCGATCTTCTCACTGCGGATCCGTTCCTTACTTTCTTTGGGTTTTACTACTGTCTGCTCACATAATCTCTCGATAAAATCAAAACGCATATCGGCAATGGCTGCACTTCTGTCCACGCCACGCTCCGCCTCCATCTGACAGACAATATGCTCCAGCATTTCTTTTTCATTTTCATCCAGCTGCAGCTTCTCCAGGATCAGGTGGTCTCCTTCAATGGCTTTGTTGGCTGCAAAACGCAGGGGCAGCTTCGCAGTCTCCGCATGATCCTCGATCAGATGGCATACCGCATGGATGCAGCGGTGTACGGAACCGTCATGATCGTTTTTATCGCAGAAATCCTGCCGCAGCGGCCGTTCCTGATATTTTGCCACATGGACTGCATGACGGATCAGTTCATCCACGCCTTCGTTTTTCGCAGCGGAAATGGGGATTACGGGTACTCCCAGGAACGCTTCCATGGCGTTCACATCGATGGAGCCGTGATTGCCGGTGACTTCATCCATCATGTTCAGGGCTACGACCATAGGAATGTTCATTTCCAGCAACTGCATGGTCAGATACAGATTACGCTCGATATTCGTCGCATCCACGATATTGATGATAGCTCTGGGTTTCTCATACAGGATAAAATTACGGGATACGATCTCTTCACTGCTGTAAGGGGACATGGAATAAATACCGGGCAGGTCTGTCACCAAAGTATCCGGATACCCTTTGATGGAACCGTCCTTACGGTCTACGGTAACTCCGGGGAAATTTCCCACATGCTGATTCGAGCCGGTGAGCTGATTGAACAGTGTAGTCTTGCCGCAGTTCTGATTTCCCGCCAGGGCGAACGTTAATGTCGTTCCCTCCGGCAGAGGATTCTCGTCTTTTTTCGAATGGTATTTTCCATCCTCACCTAAACCCGGGTGCTCCGCATCCGTCACCCGGTCCAGCCCCTTATGTTCTCTTGTTCTCTTCGATATGGGTGCGATCTCGATCTGATCCGCTTCCGCCAGCCGTAACGTAAGTTCATAGCCGTGCACCTGCAATTCCATGGGATCCCCCATCGGAGCCAGCTTTACCACCGTCACCTCTGCTCCCGGGATCATACCCATATCCAGGAAATGCTGTCTGAGTTCTCCGGAACCACCGACGGTTTCGATCACGGCGCTTTTGCCGATTTCCAATTCTTTCAGTGTCATAACACTTCTGTATCCTTTCGTATCTCAACATTTTAATGTACTGTGTTGTAACAGAAGTATTATAGCGCATTTGGTATTGAAAATCAGTATCAATTTGCATTTTTTATTTCCATGATTTTTTTCAAAATTTTTTTCAAAAATGGAATAAAAATGTAGAAAAAATTGACGAAAGCAGTTACACTTAAAATAGCATCAATAAAAATAGGGAGGGAACTTATGAATATGAATATAAAAGAAAATAATAAATATCGTTATACGGATACCGCGGAACGCAATATCAGAATGAACCGGTTCTATATTATCGCTTCTTCGCTTTTGGCGATCGTGTTCCTGTTTTATCTGTGGTTAAAACTGGCAAATCACAACATTGCACCCATTGTTACATACGCAAATACCATTCTGATCGCCGTTTTCTGTGTAGTAAATGCCGTGACACACCTTCGAAATAAGGCGACACGACTATTAAAAGTCTTCGCTACCATCGAGATCGGCATTGAGTATTTGTTGGTCGGTTTACAGACAGATGCAAGTTTCATTCACTATGCGCTGATCGCCATTTTCATATTACAGATTCCTTATTATGAGAAAAAATCTCTGAAGAAAACCGCTTTGGGATTATTCGTGCTCTACCTGATCGTCATGATCGTTCAGGCTACGAAAGGAATCTACGGTCAGGATGTGAATGCCGTCTGCTCTACCCTGCTGGTATTTCTGATTGGAATCATTATTTTGGAAACCGGTAAGATTACTATATTATTTAACAATGATGCCATCGGTTCTTCCCGGGAAGAACATAACCATGTAAAAGAAGTACTGGATAATGTTCTGGACGTATCCCAGACCGTACATCAGGAAACCACCAAAACCACAGATCTTATGAACCAGCTGGTACAAACTACGGAATCTGTAGCCAACAGTATGCAGGAGATCTCCTCAGCCACCAATATGACTGCCACCAGCATCGAAGAACAGAGCCAGATGACCGGTACGATTCAGAATGCTATCGAGCAGACCGGTCATATCTCCGAGCAGATGGTGCAGATCGCCGAAGATTCTAACGAAAGCATCCGTAAGAACATGGCTGCTATGGAATCCTTAAAACAGCAGTCCGCCATGATCAAGGATACCAACCATTCCGTCACCGACGCCATGGCAAAATTACAGGAAAAGACAAAAGAGGTGGAAACTATCGCCGGAAGCATCATGGCAATCTCCGGTCAGACAAATCTTTTAGCCCTGAACGCTTCCATCGAAAGTGCCCGTGCCGGTGAAGCCGGACGCGGTTTCGCCGTTGTAGCACAGCAGATCCGTCAGCTCGCAGAGCAGACCAAGAGCTTTACCGAAGAGATCACCAAGATTACCAACGAGCTGAATGTCAATGCCAACATGGTAGTCAACACTATCAACGGTTCCATTGAAGCTACCGAACAGCAGGGCGAAAAGATCCTGGCCGCTTCCGAGACTTTCGAACAGCTGAACAAAAATATGGAAGCACTGGCTTCCCAGGTGGAAGAAGTAAATCACCACATTCTGGGATTGTCAGAATCCAATAATAAGATTATGGAAAACATCTCCCAGCTGTCCGCTGTAACTGAAGAAGTCACAGCTAATGCCGAACAGGTGCACACCATGAGCCAGAACAACCTGGATTGCGCAGAACAAGTAAAAACGGCAGTAGAACATATCCGCTCTACCACCGATGAGATGGGAACGCAGGAGGGGTAACCCTCCTGCGTTTTTCTATTTCAGTTTTAAGCCGTTGTCAAAACTCTTCACCCTGCGCTCCGCTCTATGGGAAGTTCATCAATCAACGGCCTCTTTACCAACATTCCGTCCGTGGCAAGTAACCGCAGCTGCTCCTCTTCCATCATGTCAGGAAGCTTGTCCTTCAACTGCATACTCTTATATAACACCCCACTGGTATTGAAGAATTTCTTTAAAGGTAACCCCTTCTGCTCTGCCATTCCTTTAGTTCTTCATAGGTGGGGTTGTCCTCTACAATATGGCGATCTGTATAAGTGATATTATGCTCCTCCAGCCACTTTTTACTTTTTCTTTTCTGCTAATGCCCTTCTTAATTCTCGAAACATGGTATCATATTCCGTTATATCTTTCATTCTATAATATTTTTTACCACATAAAATAGTAGGCGGTTCGCTTTCATCCACAATAATCACCATGATTGGTTTATCTCGGAATTTCATATAAAAAGCTTCCCATTCATCATTGCAAAAAGCCGAATTTAGATAATTCTTTGATAAAATAATCAACAATGTGTCCGCACTGTCAAGACCGTCACTGATTCCTTTTGGTATACTGTGTCCCAGTTGAAGATTCCACATGTCAAACCATACTTCAAAATTAGCTTTCTTGAGATCGCTGGCTAAATATAGAGCTAATTGTTTATCTGCTGAAGAGTGAGAAATAAAAATTCTTTTTCCCCTTCCCTGTAAATAAAACGTTTCCTCATAAACCCTATTTAGTAAAGCCATGACATATGTATATTCTCCATATAGTTCCGTTATATCTCTATAAGTAGAAATATTCTCATCGACATATTGTAACTTACTGCGTAAATGTGCTATTTGATTTATTAAAGTTCTGCCCCTCTGTACAAGATCATATGTAGTAATTTTGTTAGATAGGTAGCTTTTCCTGATTGTAACACAAGTATCTAAAGTTTCCACCATATCTCCCCAATATACATATGCTGTTTGACCTTCTTCATCGTCATAACACCCTATTCTTCCCTTGTATTTTCCTCATGTTACTATAATCGGACCGTATTCCAATTCACTGGGATCCTCTATTAATGCTTCATCCATGATTGCCTGTTGAATCATAGCCTTCTTTACATTTTCATTTTGACTTTTCATCATATTATACAATATTTTTTCTTGTTCATTTAAATTGTATTTGTTAAGTTTATGGACAACACTGCTTTCCTTTACCTGAAATAATTCTGCAATCTGCTCTATTGTTAATTCTTTTTCATAAAACAGTACTTCCAATTCGTCCTTCGTTATATTGTTCCATTTTCTTCCTATTACTTTATCAAGTATATCCAATTGCTCTCCTCCTTCAACTATCTTACCAATATCTGTTTCTAATGTCTTCCAGCTCCACAAGTGCTTCATATAAACGCTCTTGCAGTTCTTTTTTGGAAAGGCTATTCACATACTCACGAAGTTCTTTATAATGCAACCGTTCTCTTTCTTTTTCCTCTTGCTCCCATTTCTCTACCTGTCTTAAAAAATCCTCTGCGGTTTTGGGTTCCGCTGTAAACAGCAATGCAATCATATGCTTACAGATGACGCGCCTGCCTTCTGCAAACGGACAATTACAGGATGATTTTCTGGGATGCACTTTATCTATATGCACTGAATATTTATTTCCTTCGCTTCCGGATACTACGCCATCGTATGCTTCCTCACCGGATTTCTTCCATGAGCACACCATTTTCCTTTCATAATAATCCATGCCGCGCCAGACGGAACTACCACTTGCCATTTCGATTAATCCCATTCTTATGTACCTCTCTATTTTCCAAACAAAGGCCTGTTGAAATCAGCTTGTGCTAATCACAATTTTTCATCTGCAAATATTTCTCTATCAGTTTCGGCTGTATCAATGGATATGTCCACTCCTCCGGCAGTTCCTCCAAAAGCTCTATCTTCTCCATCTCGCTATGCAGTTCTGTCGCAAATTCCATTATCTCCGCATAGCAAAGCAGCCCAAAGGATTCTTCTCCCGTATCATTTACTCTGGTCTTTCCGGTTACAGAGTATACACACAGAGGCTTCATATCGAACCTGATTGCACCGGTTTCTTCCTGTAACTCTCTTTTAGCCGTTTCAAGAATATTCTCACCGCCTTCCCTATGTCCTCCCGGCACTTCGTATGTATCTCTTTCTTTATGCTTGCAAAATACCCACTTGCCGTTACTTTGTGAGATTACTACTGCAAATTTCAAAAGTTTATCATTAACTGTATCATAAAATTTTACTTCCATCACATTTTTCCTTCCCATTCTATCATAAACTCATTAAGAAATTCCAGCATTACAACCTGTCTATGTTCTGCCAGTTTCCTTCCCTCTGTCGTATTCATCATGTCTTTCAACAAGAGCAACTTTTCATAGAAATGGTTAATGCTTGTAGAGTTTTTATTTTTCTGATACTCATCTTTGTTCATTTTTATTTTAGGTTTTATTTCCGGATCATAAATCTTTCTTCCCCTACTACCACCATATGCAAATGTTCTGGCAATTCCAATAGCTCCTATGGCATCCAGCCTGTCTGCATCCTGCACACATTTTCCTTCTATGGTATCAGGTACGACGGAATCAGTTCCTGCAAATGAAACCTCATCTATAATTTTGCATACCGCCTCTATCCTTTTACCATCTATTTTGTTAATTGTCATAAAATCAACTGCATTTTTCTTGGTAGCATAAGTGTCCGGAGAAAGCTTAATATCGTCCACATCATGTAACAGAGCCGCCAACTGCACTGTTTTAACATCTGCATTTTCCTGTTTTGCGATTTTAGTAGCCAGTTTATATACTCGTATCGTATGATAATAGTCATGACCACTACTGTCTCCCGAAAATATACTTTTTATAAATCTCTTTTCATTATCTGTCATCTTTTCTCCTAATCAACCTAGCAACGCAATATATTGATTTATGAAGAAAGTCATTACTCTCCCCACAAATAGAGCCAAACTAGAGCCATTTGATAAAACAAATGCCGGAAACCAGCATAAATACAGGTTTTCAGCATTTTAGTCCGTTATTCAAACTCGGCAAGTTGCTCTATTAACTTAAACTATTGTATTTAAGTTTTATTTGAAGCATGCCAATATTTTACATCATTTGCATATTTTATTTTGGCTTACTGATTTTCTGTTGCCAAAGTGTTGGTATTTCAAAATAGCGATTGCAGATACTGTGTGCAACCGCTATTTTGAATAAACTGCATCGTTTTTGGAAAGAAGATATACACAATACTGATTCATGCTGATACCTTCCCTTTTAGAATG
>ERZ824598.1135-NODE-1135-length-36245-cov-3.947637_pt1 | contig 36245 bp, 28 predicted proteins | sample MGYA00519934_ERZ824598 | MGnify/ENA primary metagenome ERZ824598 (study PRJEB31778, sample SAMEA3449177) | human gut metagenome | biome: human gut; feature: human-associated habitat; material: faeces | place: United Kingdom | collected 2010/2012 ...
CTCGAAATCGAACTGGCGCGGCGTGCCCCAGCGGAGCACTTCCACGTTCTCGGTCTCGTCCTTGCCCACGGGCACGCTGGCGTCCGGGATGTTGGGCACCCCCATGAGCCAGTTTTCCACAGCGGCCTTGGCTTCGGCGGTCTGCACGTCCAGGGCCTTGATGCGGGCCGACAGGGCGCCCAGTTCTTCCATCATGTGGGAGGCGTCCCCGCCCTCACGCTTGATCTGGGCCACCTGACGGGAGGCGGCGTTCTGCTGCTGTTTCAGGCTTTCCACTTCGGCCAGCAACGCACGACGGCGGCCGTCCAGTTCGAGGAACTCATCTACTTTCAGCGGCGACTGCCGGTCGGCCAGGGCCTTGGCCAGCACTTCGGGCTGTTTTTGCACCAGTTTGAGGTCGATCATAAAAACTCCTGCATAGCATGCGCAATGTGGAGGCCACGCTACCACGAGCCCCCAGACCTTGCAAGACAAGGGCATTGCGTATATAAAAAGTCTCAAAACTTTTTAAAACATCTTTCCTGCGAGACCTTGCCATGAAATCCGCCCGTATCACACGCCTTCTTTTCCTTTCGCTGGCGCTCATGCTGGCCATGTTCCTGACTGCCTGCGGTCCCAGCAACACCGTGCGCCTGCTTTCGCCCGCGCCCGCGGTCAATCCCGTGCTGCCCGCTCCCAATGCCCCGCGCGTGACCGTGGTGCCCTTCACCGACAACCGTCAGGATACCACCAACCTCGGCGTGCGCCGTGACGGCAGTGCCTTCGTGGCCAGCGACGACCTGGCCCAGTGGGTGAGCCGCGGCCTGGCCGACGAGCTGCGCCGCCAGGGCGTGCAGGTCTCCTATGCCATGGACGAGAACCAGGCCCGCAGCGGCAACCCCGACTACATCGTCACCGGTACCGTGGAACAGGCCTGGCTGCGTGAAGTCTCCGCCACCGAACTGGCCACCTCCATGCGCGCCACCTACCGTCTGGCGCCCCGTAACGGCCGTGTGGTCAAGGAGACCCTCAACTCCAGCCAGAACCGCAGCGGCATCCCCTCCGGCGGCGCCGCGGAAGAGATCATGCTCAACAGCATGCGCGAACTGGTGCAGCCCATGGCCCGCAAGATCAAGGCCATCGTGGACGGCAAGTAAACAGGATATCTCAGGGGCTCCTTCGGGAGCCCTTCGTTTTCCGGGGCCCCGCCGCAAGCGGGGCCTTTCTTTTTTGGGATACTTGCCCCAAAATGATGCCTTGTCCCGGCCGCGGACGACCGCTTTCTGCCGTCCGCCCGCCCAACCCCTTTCCCCGGAGCCTGCTGTGCGCGATCCCCTGGTCAAGGCCTACGGCCATGTCTATCCTGTGACGCCCGCCCTGTACGCGGCGCTGGAAGCGGCCCTGCGCGATGCCCTCAACGAAGACGAGGACGTGCCCCTGCTCTGCCAGGAAGGCGACATGGCCCGCATCTCCATGGAAGGTTCCTACTTTCCCGAAGACGAGGTGGTGGAGGCCTTCCGTGCCCATCTGACCCCGGATATGCAGGGCAAGCTGGACGTGCTCGACATGGACGGCTGGCGCCTGACCCGGCATGTGTTCGCCGGCGGACAGGTCAAAAGCAGCAGCGCGCCCCTGAACAACGTCCTGGACTATTCCGGCCATTGATGCCGGGATCATCATCTTTTTCCCCACTTTTCCCCAAGGAGCCCGCATGGATATCGCCGCCTTCATCCGTCACGTCCCCGACTACCCCAAGCCCGGCATCCTGTTCTACGACATCACGCCCCTGCTGGCCTCGCCCGAAGCCTTCGGGGAGGTCATCGAACGGATGGCCGACGTGGCCCGGCCCCTGCGCCCCACCCGCATCGTGGCTGCCGAAGCGCGGGGCTTTCTGTTCGCGGCGCCGCTGGCCCGGCGTCTGGGCGTGGGCCTGGCCCCGGTACGCAAGCCCGGCAAGCTGCCCTGTGAAGCCTTCGAAGCCAGCTATGATCTCGAATACGGCTCCAATACCCTGTGCCTGCACAAGGATGCCCTGACCCCGGCGGACCGCGTCCTCATCGTGGACGACGTGCTGGCCACCGGCGGTACCCTGGACGCCATGATCCGCCTGGTGGGCCAGAGCGGCGCCACCGTGGCGGGCTGCTGCATGCTCATGGAGCTGGACGCCCTGGGCGGCCGCAAGGTGCTGGGCGACATCCCCCTGTCCGTGCTGCTGCACGTGTAGCCGGGAGTTTTGTTTTTTATTTTGAGGGGCCCCCCTCCTCTCTGCTGTGATGCCCGTAGCTTCCTGCGTCGCAACGGGCACGGCCCCGCGGGCCACCATCCGGTCGCTACTCGCGCGAGAGGGCTTTCCCCCTCAAGCTCCCCTTCCCCAGCGCGCTTTATCCAACGGCCGGGCCCTTCTGCTTTTGCAGGAAGGCCCGGCCGTTTCACATGGAACAGAACGATAGACCACGAAACGGATGGATTGTGAGGGAAAAGACGCCCTCCCTCTGCACTATCTTTCTCCTATGAAACAAAAGGCCCCCGGCGCTTTCCAGCGCCGGGGGCCTTGGCATCAAGATCGAAAGGACAGCCTACAGGTTGGCGGCGTACCAGTCGCCGGCCAGACGCAGGCCGGTGCGCACGTCGAACTGGGGTTCATAGCCCAGCAGGGTGCGGGCGCGGGTGATGTCGGCCAGGGAGTGGCGCACGTCACCGGCGCGGAAATCGCGGTGCGTGGCCGTGGCCGTGGCGGCCTCGGGCATATGGCGCACCACTTCCTCACGGATGAGGTCGAACAGCTCGTTCAGGGTCGTGCGCTGGCCAAAGGCCACGTTGTAGACCTTGTTGCGGGCTTCGTCCGTGGCGAAGCTGGCCAGCAGGTTGGCCTGCACCACGTTGTCGATGTAGCAGAAGTCGCGGCTGGTCTCGCCGTCGCCGTTGACGAAGACGGTCTCTTTCTTCAGCAGGCTGGCGAACCACTGGGGGATGACGGCGGCGTAGGCACCGTAGGGATCCTGACGCTGGCCGAACACGTTGAAGTAACGCAGGCCCACGGTGGTGAAGCCGTAGCAGCGGGCGAAGACGTCGGCGTAGAGCTCGTCCACATATTTGGTCACGGCATAGGGCGACAGGGGATGACCGATCTTGTCTTCCACCTTGGGCAGTTCGGGGGAATCGCCGTAGGTGGAGGAGGAGGCGGCGTACACGAAGCTCTTCACGCCCGCATCACGCGCGGCCACCAGCATGTTGAGGTAACCGGTGATGTTGCAGCTGTTGGACAGGATGGGATCGTCGATGGAACGCGGCACGGAACCCAGGGCGGCCTCATGTAGCACATGGTCCACGCCTTCGCAGGCCTTGCGGCAGGTATCCAGATCGCGGATGTCGCCTTCGATGAAGGTGAAGCGGCTCCAGGCTTCGGGGCCCACCAGGGCCTCCACCATGTCCAGGTTCTTCTGGTAACCGGTGAGGAAGTTGTCCAGGCCCACCACGGTCTGCCCCATCTTGAGCAGATGTTCCAGCAGGTTGGAGCCGATGAAACCGGCAACGCCGGTCACCAGCCAGGTGGAGGGTTCGGCACGCATTTTTTCGCACAGTTGGGTATAGGCGCTCATATTGCCTTCCTTATCAAAGGTCGTAGTTGCCCGCCGGGAGGCCGCGAAAACGGGAGATCCCGCCTTCGCGGCACAGACGGCGTGCTTTCCTTGTACGCTGTGCCGACGCCGCTGTCAAAAGACGCGCCCCCTGCCCCGGCAGGGGCTTTTTTGCGCATCCTGCCGGAATCGCGTTTTTTTGTCCGTGGCCTGCCCCCGCCCGCAGGGCCCCTTTGCCTCTTTTCAGCGGCAAGGGATGCTGGTATAGCCCGTGAAGAGCCCACCACACAGGAGACCGGCCAGACCTGGCCGGCACGTCTCCCTTTCCGGTCCGGCCAGGCGGGGATGCTCTTTGCCCCGCAGGACAGACAGCGCCCCATCACGGAGCGTACCCGCCGGACAGGTGGGCAAAGGATATGCCGTGAAAATACTCATCCTGGGCAATCAGGCCCGCTCCACTTCCAATTTCTGGACCGTCCTCATGCGCCGCATGCGTGCCGCCGGACATGAGGTGCTTTGCGCCGTGCCCGCGGGCGATGACGCCGCCGAGGCCGCCATCCGCGCCATAGGCGAAGAAGATCCCGCCTTCCAGAAAGGCCCGGCCGTGCGCCTGTGCCACTATCCCCTGGACCGCAAGGGCCTCAATCCCCTGCGCGACATGGCCACCATGCACGCCCTGTACCGCCTGTTCAAACGGGAAAAGCCGGACCTGCTCTTCGCCACCACCATCAAGCCCGTCATCTACGGCTGCATGGCGGCGCGTCTGGCGCGGGTGCCGCACATCTACGCCACCATCACCGGCCTGGGCTACGCCTTCGAGGCGGACACCTTTTTCAAGAAATGCGTCAACCGCCTGAGCATCGGCCTGTACCACTGCGCCCTTGCCGGAGCCGAAGGCGTGTTTTTCCAAAACCGCGACGATGCGGAGCTGTTCCGCAAGGTCGGCATCCTGCGCCGCAGCGCGCGCGTGCTCATGGCGCGCGGCACCGGTGTGGACATCCGCCGCTTTGCCGAAGCGCCCCTGCCGCCCCTGCCCGCCGAGGGCTGCGCCCCCGAAGAGCGGGAGATCATCTTCCTGCTGGTGGGCCGTCTGCTGGAGGCCAAGGGCCTGCCCGAATACGCCGCCGCGGCCAGGGAACTGAAAACGCAGTACCCCGCCGCCCGTTTCCAGCTGCTGGGCCCGCCGGAACAGGGCCTGGGCAGCGTGGGCCTGGATCAGGTGCGCCGCTGGCAGGACGAAGGCAGCATCGAATACCTGGGCGAGACCCGCGACGTGCGCCCCTATGTGGCGGCCTGCCACGCGCTGGTGCTGCCCTCGTGGCGTGAAGGCACGCCCACGTCCATCATGGAAGGCATGAGCATGGGCCGTGCCGCCGTGGTCACGGACGTGCCCGGCTGCCGCGAAGTGGTGGAAGACGGCGTCAACGGCTGCATCTGCGCCGCGCACGATCCCCGCGCGCTGGCCGCCGCCATGCGCCGCCTGCTGGACGATCCCGGACTGCTGGTCCGCATGGGGGCCGCCGGCCGTGATCTGGCCTGCCGCGAGTTCGATGCCGAAGTCGTGGCCGAGAAGATCCTTGTCGACATGCGCGTACCCCGCGCGGCCGGATAAACAAGCAACGACGCGGGCCCGGGGCGGCCCGCTCCTGTCCCGGCGCTGCCGGGACGACGGTGTCTCGCGGTCACAGGGACAGCCCGCCCGCCACCGGCGGCCCACGGGCCTGTCCCGTCCACTGTACGAAAAAATGGAGAAACTATGATCAGCCGTTACCGCATGGCATTGATGCAGGTGGTGGACCTGTGCTGCATCCTGCTGGCCCTGGCCGTTTCGGGCATGGTGACCATCGCGCCCGACCTGAGCGTCTTTGACGACTATACCGGCGCCTCCCTGTTCACCATCTTCTTCTATCTGCTGTTCTTCTACATCCTCGACGCCTACAGCGTGGGCATGGAAGACTTCAAGGACACCCTGGGCCGCATCCTGGTGGCCTGCGTGCTGGGCATCATCAGTTCGGCCACGGCGTCCTTCGCCCTGGAGAACTGGCGCTTCGACCGCGTGACCGTGCTCCTGCTCTTCGCGCTCTCCTTCGTGTTCTGCCTGGGCTGGCGTTTCCTCTACTATCTCAATGCCGACAAGCTGACCCATCCCCTGCGCGTCCTGCTGGTGGGCGTGGACCGCGGCGGCAAGGTGCGCAAGCTGCTGGCCGAAGGCCTGCCCAAGGCCCGCATCCTGGGCTATGTGGGCGAAAAGGACCAGGACCCCGACGCCGGTGAATGCTTCGGCCCGCCCTTCATGGCCCTGGAAGCCGCCAAGCAGCACGGCGCGACCATGATCGTGCTCCTGCCCGACGCCCCCATCGACGACGACATCGCCCATGACCTGCTGGAAGCCAAGCTGCACGGCGCCATGGTGGTGGACATCCGCACCTTCTACGAGCATGTGGTGCAGCGCCTGCCCCTTTCCCAGATCACCGAGGAATGGCTGCTGCAGACCGAAGGCTTCTCGCTCAACACCCGCGGCAGCCTGCGCCGCCTGAAGCGCGCCTTCGACCTGTTCCTGTCCCTGATGCTGCTCATCCCGGCCGCGCCCATCATGCTCATCACCGCCCTGCTGATCCGTCTGGAATCGCCGGGCCCGGTCATCTACCGTCAGGATCGTGTGGGCCTGTATGAAAAGGAATTCACGGTCTACAAGTTCCGCTCCATGCGTACCGACGCCGAAAAGAACGGCGCCGTCTGGGCCGCCGCCAACGACGCCCGCGTGACCCGCGTGGGCAAGTTCATCCGCAAGGTGCGCATCGACGAGCTGCCCCAGATCTGGAACATCATCAAGGGCGACATGAGCTTCATCGGCCCCCGTCCCGAACGCATGACCTTCGTGAAGCAGCTCAAGGAACACATCCCCTATTACAGCCTGCGCCATACCGTGAAGCCCGGCCTCACCGGCTGGGCCCAGGTCTGCTACCCCTACGGCGCCAATGAGGAAGATGCCCGCCACAAGCTGGAATACGACCTGTTCTATGTGAAGAACATCTCCATCCTGCTGGACATCCACATCATCTTCAAGACCGTGGGCGTGGTGCTCTTCCCCAAGGGCGCGCGCTAGGCCGGACATCCCGGTACATGCACGACGGGGCGGATCAGCTTGTCTGGTCCGCCCCGTTTTTTTCTTCCCGTCCGAATGCAGAGGGTCCCAAAGACGGCCCTGCGAGGTTCAGGGATGCTCCTGTCCCGTACGCTGCTGCCGTGTCTGGCAATACTGGCAGTTTTCGCCGTCGATAAGGCTCTTCAGGATGCCGCAGCCCCCTTCCCGGCTGCCGTCGCATTTATGGTACAGGGATTCAAGATGCGCCTTGAGGTGCTCAAGATCCCGTATCTGCTGCTCCACCGCTTCGATGTGCGTGCGGATGAGCCTGTTGATCCAGTCACAGCTGCCCGTGGGATGGTCACTGTACACCAGCAGGGTGCGGATCTCGTCCAGGCTCATGCCATGCTGGCGGCAATGCCGGATGAAGCGCAACCGCGCGATGTCCTCGTCCCCGTAAAGACGATAGTTCCGTTCCGTGCGCTCCGGGCGTTTCAGCAACCCTTCCTTCTCGTAATAGCGGATGGTGACCACCTGACAGCCGGTCATCTTTGCCAGTTCGCCTATCTTCACTTTCATGCCTGTCCTCCGGTCCGGGCCTGTCCGGGATGGAACGGCAGTTGCCGGAAAAATTTTTTCCCGACGCGTCCTCCCCTCTTGACCCTATAGCGACTATAGGCCCTATGGTCTGTCTATAGCAAGAACGACCGGGGGCGTCGGCCACCGGCATCCCCGTGGAGGAACGACCATGAGCAGTGACGCACTGTTTTTATGCCCCTGCGGTGCCTGGCACCCGCAAGGCTTCGTATGTGACAAGGCAGCCACCCTGCCCGCCGGACACGAACACGCCGCCCACGGCCACGAGCATGATCACCACAGCCATGGCCACGGCCACGCGTGCTGCGGCCATGATCATGAGCACGGCGACCACCCGCATGGCCATGCGGAAAGCTGCCACGCGCACGAACACGAAAGCTGCGACCACGACCATGCGCACGAGCACGGCTGCTGCGGCCATGACGCGCCCCAGGCCGTGGACTGGAGCACGCTGGCGGCCCCTTCCGCCACGCGCGCCGTGTACCGCATCCTCAATATGGACTGCCCCATGGAAGAGGCGCTCATCAGAAAAAAGCTGGCCACCGTGCCCGGCATCACCGGACTCAGCTTCAATCTCATGCAGCGCGTGCTCACCGTAGAGCATGAGCTCCCGTCCACCGCCTCCATCGAGGCCGCCCTGAAGGCCATCGACATGACGCCGGAGCCTCTGGATGCCGCCGCAGGCGCCACGGCCGTCTTTGCGGTGAGCGGCATGGACTGCCCCACGGAAGAACGCCTCATCCGCAAGGCCCTGGACGGCCTGCCGGGGCTGCTCGGCCTTGAGATCGACCTGATGCAGCGCCATGTGCGCGTGCGGCACGAGCCCGCGGCCCTCCCGGCCATCACCGCCGCTCTGGAAGGGCTGGACATGGGCGCCCGGCTGCTGGAAGGGACGGACCGGACGCAGGACGCCATCCCGGCCCCCCGCATCCCTTGGAAGCGCCTGGCCGTGGCCGGCGGCTTTGCCGCCCTTTCCGAGATCCTGGAGCTCATCCAGCACTGGGGGGCGCGTCCCTTCGGCCTCGACATGGCCTCCTGGAGCGTGGGCGGCTGGCCCGTACTGACGCTCCTGCCCCTGTGCTGCGCCATCATCGCCATCCTGCTGAGCGGCCTGACCACCTACCGCAAGGGCTGGCTGGCCGTCTCCAACCTCGACCTGAACATCAATGCCCTCATGTCCGTGGCCGTCACCGGGGCCGTGCTCATCGGGCAGTTCCCGGAAGCCGCCATGGTCATGGTGCTGTTCAACGTCTCGGAAGCCATCGAGGCCAAGGCCCTGGACAGGGCCCGCAACGCCATCAAGGACCTGCTGGCCCTGGCGCCCGATACGGCCACGGTGCTGCGCGAGGACGGCAGCTGGCAGGAAGCCGACATCCGCACGGTGGCCGTGGGCAGCCGCGTACGCGTGCGCCCCGGCGAGAAGATCGCCCTGGACGGTCTGGTGCTGGACGGCCATTCCATGGTGGACCAGTCGCCCATCACCGGCGAGAGCATGCCGGTGGAAAAGCAGGCCGGGGACACGGTCTACGCCGGTACCCTCAACACCTCCGGTTCCTTCGAATTCCGGGTGACCGCCGCGGCCACGGACACCACGCTGGCCCGCATCATCCACGCCGTGGAAGAGGCCCAGGGCAGCCGCGCCCCCATGCAGCGCTTTGTGGATACCTTCGCGCGCTACTACACCCCGGCCGTCTTCTTGGTGGCCCTGCTGGCCGCCGTGGTGCCGCCCCTGTTCCTGGGCAGCGCCTGGACGGACGCCATCTATACCGCGCTGGTGATACTGGTCATCGGCTGCCCCTGCGCCCTGGTCATCTCCACGCCGGTGAGCATCGTCAGCGGCATGGCCGCCGCCACCCGCTACGGCATCCTCATCAAGGGCGGCATGTTCCTGGAACAGGGCAGACGTCTGGACTGCCTGGCTCTGGACAAGACCGGCACCCTCACCCACGGCAAGCCGCGCCAGACCGACTGCCTGTGCACCGGGCAGGAAGATGAGGCGGAAGTCCGCTCGCTGGCGGCCAGCCTGGCGGCCCGTTCCGACCATCCGGTTTCCGGCGCCATCGCCCAGGCCGCCGCGGAAGACCACATCCCCCTGCGGGACGTGGACGACTTCACGGCCCTGCCCGGTCAGGGCGTCAGCGGCATCATGGCCGGCCGTCGCTGGTACCTGGGCAACCGCGCCCTTGCGGCATCGCTGGGCCGCTGCCCGGCAGAGATCGACGAGCGGATCTCCCGGCTGGAACGGCAGGGGAAGACCGTGGTCGCGCTCGTGGGCGACGACGGCATCCGGGCCCTGCTGGCCGTGGCCGACACGCTCAAGGAAAGCAGCCTGGAAGCTGTCAGGGAACTGAAGGAACTGGGCGTGACCACGGTCATGCTCACCGGCGACAACGAACACACGGCGGCGGCCATCGCCCGTCAGGTGGGCGTGGACAGCTTCAAGGCCGGTCTGCTCCCGGCGGACAAGCTCGCCGTCATCGAGGAACTGGAAGCCCGGGGACACAAGGTGGGCATGGTGGGCGACGGCATCAACGACGCCCCGGCGCTGGCCCGGGCCGACGTCGGTTTCGCCATGGCCGGCAACGGCACGGACACCGCCATCGAGACCGCCGACGTGGCGCTCATGGACGACGACCTGCGCAAGATCCCCCGCTTCATCCGCCTGTCCCGGGCCACCTTCGCCATCCTGGTGCAGAACATCACGCTGGCGCTGGGCGTCAAGGCGCTGTTCTTCGCCCTGACCTTCACCGGTCACGCCACCATGTGGATGGCCGTCTTTGCCGACGTGGGCACGGCCCTGCTGGTGGTGGCCAACGGCCTACGGGCCATGCGGCAATAGCGGCCCGGATGCGGAGCGGCATCCCCGCTCCATGGCGCCATGCGCACCTGTGGGGCCCGGATCCTTCCCACGCCATGAATGACAGACCGGGACAGCCCCCTGAGGGACTGTCCCGGTCTTTTTTATCTATACGGCACCTGATGCCTGCTTTGCCGGAGCGGCCGGAACCACTGCCCGCCGGACATGATCGCGAACGTATCCTGCGGTAAGGCCCGTCAGCACAAGGCTCTGCGATCACGCACACGGCGGAAACGCCGCCGCACGCGCACAGGGCCAAAGGCCTCACTGGCGGCGCTTGAACAGTTTCTCCAGCGCCACGGCATCCCAGCGCAGGATGCTGGGGCGGCCATGCGGGCAGTATTCCCGCTCCGGCGTATGCAGCCACTGCCGCAGCAGGGCCGCGGCCTCGTCATCGGCCAGACGCTGCCCGGCCTTGATGGCGCCCTTGCAGGACAGGGAAATGAACATGGCGCGGATGTCGTCCTTGCGACCGGCCAGCACCTCGCGCAGGAACTCCCCGGCCTCGCTGCGGGACAGGGAGGGCGGGATGCCCCGGGCCAGCAGACGGCCGCCGGAGCAGGAGACATCGAAGCCCATGCGCTCCAGATTGTCCCGCACTTCCAGAAAGCGCTCCTCTTCCACCGGCTGCAGGGCCAGTTCCAGCGGCAGGGCTAGGCATTGGGCCGTGCCCGCGAAGGCCCCCTTGCGCAAACGCTCGTAGAGCACGCGCTCGTGCGCCGCGTGCTGGTCCAGCAGCATCAGGGCGCCGGACGCATCACGCAAAACAAGATAGGTCTCGGCCACCTGCCCCAGATAGGTCAGGCCGCCCACCACCAGCTCATGCCGTCCGGCGGCGCTTTCGTCCGTCACGGCAGTATCAGGCCCGCAGGCGGCATCCCCGGCTCCCGGCAGGACTTCCGTCCCGTCCGTCTCCGGCGTATGGGCCTGTCCCGCCGCATGGCCTGCGTCATCCTGCCCCGCCATGGGCGCCACATGCTCGGGCGGCATGGCCGTGCGGGCCGTCTGCCGGGCGCTCTCGAAAAATTCCTGTCTGTCGGCGGACAAACGTCCCGCTCCGTCCCCGTCCTCCGCGAAGGACGCGGCCGAAAACGCAGAAGGGGCCACGGCTTCCCGCAGGCCCACGGGGGCCGTCCGCCCGGAGGCGAAGGCCGCCGCACTGCCGGACGATGACGGCACGGACGGGGCATCCGCTACCTCTCCCGTGCCCGTCATGGACTCAGGGCACGTACCGTCGTCCGCATCGGGCCGCCGCACCTGCCACTGGCCTTCGTCTTCCCGCGTTTCGTCCTCCTCATGCCGCATCAGGGGCGCGGCATCGGCACTGCCCCAAAAGCCCTGCGGGCGCGGAGGCAGGTCGTCCCACAGGCGGGACTGCGCCGCCACCGGGCGGGCATCATCGGCCTCGCGGGCCGCGTCCAGCACGCTTTCCACATCGCTGACCAGCGCCCCCTGCACGGCATGGAGCACGGCGGAAAAGACCGAGGACTCGTCACGGAAGCGGACCTCGCTCTTGGCCGGATGCACGTTGACGTCCACCATGTCGGGCGGCATGTCCACGAAGAGCACCACCTGCGGGTAATCCCGGCTGGTGATGCGGCCCTTGTAGGCCTCGCGCACGGCGGCCAGCAGGCGCTTGTCGCTGACGCTGCGGCCGTTGACGTACAGCAGGATGCGGTCCCCGCGCTGCTGGCTCACCGACGGCAGGGCCGCCAGACCCCGGGCCCGGATGCCGTGACGTTCGGCATCGAAGGGGCGCAGGGCCTCCACCACCAGGCGCGGCCACAGCTGGGCCAGACGGTCGCGCAGGCTCTGCCCGGGCAAAAAGCGCAGGGCCTCGCGTTCTCCGGCCCGGAGCGTGAAGCCTACGTCGCAGCGGGCCAGCGCCAGACGCACCAGCCAGTCCTGGGCCCGTTTGAGCTCCGTGGCCGGGGTCTTCAAAAACTTGAGCCGTGCGGGTATATTGGTGAACAGATCGCGCACTTCCACGATGGTGCCCCGATGCAGGGCCGAAGGCTCCACCGCCAGCAGGCGGCCGAATTCCACCACGATGCGGCTGGCCTCCGTCCCGCCGTCGGCTCCGGTCACGGCGGATTCCATGCTGAAACGGGCCACCGAGGCGATGCTCGGCAGGGCCTCGCCGCGGAAGCCGTAGGACGCGATATGCTCAAGGTCGTCCATGCTGGCGATCTTGCTGGTGGCGTGACGGGTCACGGCCAGTTCCAGTTCGCCGGGGGCGATGCCCGCACCGTCGTCCTGCACGCGGATGCAGCTCTGGCCGCCGTTCTCCAAAAACACGTCCACGCGCGTGGCTCCGGCATCCAGGCTGTTTTCCACCAGTTCCTTGACCACACTGGCCGGGCGCTCCACCACCTCGCCGGCGGCGATCTGATTGCGCAACTCAGGCGGTAACAAACGAATATGACGAGATACTCCAGACATGCGGCCACTCTATCCGGCCGCCAGATGCAAGGCAAGCGCGCCCTCCGGCGCCCCCTCAATCGCAGACGCCCCCTGCTGCACGGCAGCCGTTCCCTGAGCGCGCGGCAGGAGGCCCCCCATACGGTCAACGTGCCCGTGCTGCCGCAGCCGGAAGTCTTCGACCCCGACATGCTCTATGTGGAATGCGGCCATTGCGGCGCGCCCATCGTCTGGGAAAAGGGCCGTACCCGCCGCCTGCTGGCGGCCGTGGGCATCGACCCGCTGGAACTGGACGCCAGCTGCGTGCTGATCACCGATTCCTGCCCCCTGTGCGGCGGCAAAGGGCGCTACACCATCCAGATCTACCGCATCAGCGCGGCCCGCAGCGCCCGCCACGTGTTCTACGCGGGCAATGCCTGATCCCTGTCCACAGACCAAAAACAAGGCGCCCGTCTCCTTCAGGAGGCGGGCGCCTTGCCATTCATAATTCCGAGCCTGCCGGACGTCTTCTCCAAAACCCGGCGCAAACGGCAGGCCCCAGCATCCGCACAGCCCCTAGCTGTCTTCGCGCCGGCCTTTCTGGCCGCCCCACTGGCTGAGCAGCACCCCGGCCACCACCAGCACCGAGGCCATGTACTGGCCGGGCAGGAAGACCTCGCGCAGCAGGATGACGCCGCTGGCCAGGGTCAGGATGGGGATAAGGTTGGTGTAGGCGGCGGCACCGGCGGCCGAAAGACGGCTGACCCCCACGTTGTACAGGCCGTAGCCCCCCAGTGAGACCACCCCGCCCAGATAGACCACACTGGCCCAGGGGGCCCAGTCCGGCACCTCCACATGCAGCAGCACGGGCGTATAGTCCAGGGGCGCTAGCGCCAGCAGCCCGGCAAAAAAGCTCATGCCCACGAAGGACTGCACGGCCGTGATCTGCAGGGGCGAATAGGCGGCGGAAAGACGCCGGGCCAGCACGGTATAGAGGGCGGCACAGACCATGGCCAGCCCCTCGAAGAAATTGCCCAGCACAGGCGCCGTGGCGGTCTCGTCCACGGCCGATTGCAGGGAGAGCCAGACCACCCCGGCCACGGCCAGGGCAAAGCCTATCCAGCCGCGCAGGCTGACCCTTTCGCCCAGCAGACGCCAGGCCACCACGGCGGTGATGAGCGGCAGCAGCGAGATGATCATGCCCGCCTGCGAGGCCGTGGTCAGGCACAGGGCGCGGGTCTCCAGCAAAAAGTAGCAGCAGGGCTCGGCAAAGGCCATGAGCAGGAGCCAGCGCCACTGCCCCTTGCGGCGCAAGTCGCGCAGCAGCCCGCCCCACAGCGGCAGGAACAGCAGCGTGGCCACGCCCATGCGCCCGGCCATGACCGTGAACGGATCCAGCGCGCTGAGCGCGATGCGCAGGGCCACATAGGACGTGCTCCAGAAAACCATGGCCAGCAGCAGGGCCAGATGCGGCCAGATGCGAACCCACATGACGATATCTCCTCCTCGGTAGCCGGGGCCGGAGGCGCGGCCTGCCCGGGCCTCCGTGCGTCGCAGCAGCATGCCAAAGCCGGAGCAAAAGGTCGAGCAAAAGAGCAGCCCGTCCGCGCACATACCGCAGGGGGCCGCCCCGGCACGGCCGCCCGCCCTTCCGCCCCGTACCGTGCGCGGAAGCCCCCCACAGCCGGCTTGCCCAGCCGTACGATAGGGCGTATTGCAGAGTTCCGGGCTGCCCCTGCCCGGTACTTTTCCATGAAACATGAGGATATGCCATGAGCATGCGTCTTTCCCGTTCCATCGTGGGCGAAGCCGAGGCCGAAGCCGTCCGGCGCGTCATCGTCGAGGACGGTTATCTGGGCATGGGACACGAGACCTGCCTGTTCGAACAGGAACTGGCCGCCTATCTGGGCGTGGCGCCCGAACAGGTGGTGACCACCAACACGGGCACTGCGGCCCTGACCCTGGCCGTGGACGCCATCGCCCCGCGCGATGCCGCCCGCAAGCCGCAGATCCTGGTGCCGTCCCTGACATTCGTGGCCTCCTTCCAGGCCATCGAGGCCGCCGGTTGCGAGCCCGTGGCCTGTGACGTGCTGGCCGAGACCGGCACCATCGACCTCAAGGACGCCGCCCGCCGCATCACGCCCGACACGCTGGCCATCATGCCCGTCCATTACGCCAGCAACCCCTGGCATCTGGATGAAGTCCATGCCTTCGCCCGGGAGCACGGCCTGCGCGTCATCGAAGACGCCGCCCATGCCTTCGGCTGCCTGCATCACGGCCGCAAGATCGGCAGCTTCGGGGACGTGGTCTGCTTCAGCTTCGACGGCATCAAGAACATCACGTCCGGCGAAGGCGGCTGCGCCGTCTTCTTCAACGCCACGGAAGCCGGGTATGCCGCCGATGCCCGTCTGCTCTCCGTGGAGGGCGACACCCGCTCCCGCTTTGCCGGTACCCGCACCTGGGACCCGGACGTGAAGCGCATCGGCTGGCGTTTCCACATGAGCAACATCATGGCCGCCATCGGCCGCGTGCAGCTCTCGCGTCTGGACGGGGAGTTCATCCCGGCCCGCCGCGCCCTGGGCGACATCTACCGGAAGCGTCTGGACGGGCTGGACGGCCTGCGCCTCTTGCAGACCGATCCGCAGGACTTCGTGGTGCCGCACATCGTCTGCGTACGTGTGCTCGACGGCCGCAAGGACGAGCTCAAGGCCGCCCTCACCACCGCAGGCATCCCGGTGGGCGTCCATTATAAGCCCAACCATCTGCTGAGCCTGTTCCGCCCCGCTCCGGGCTCCCTGCCCCTGCCTGTGACGGAACAGCTCTACGGCGAGCTGGTGACCCTGCCCATGCACCCCGGCCTGAGCGCCGCCGATGTGGAACACATCTGCGACGTCATCACGGCCACACTGGCCTGACCTTTCCCGCTACGGAGCCGCCGCAGGCGGCTCCGTACGTCCGGCGTCCCGCCGGTACAGGGCCATGCCCGGCGCATGCCATCCCGAACATGCCATGACCATACTGTCCGAGACCACGGCCTTTGCCCGCAGCCTGCTGTCCCGTCCCCTGCTCCGTTTCGGCATGGTGGGCAGCACCGCCACCCTCTGCTATCTCTGGGCCGCGCATCTGCTCGTCCGCGGTGCGCACTGGCCCGCTCCGGCGGCCCAGGCCCTTGCCGGGCTGCTGGCCCTGCTGGCCGCCTATGCGGGGCATTGCTTCTGGACGTTCGGCATCAGGCGCGGCGACCACGCCCGCATGCTGCCCCGCTTCGCCCTGGTGCAGGGCGCGGGCCTCTGGCTGGGCGAGCTGTTCGCCCGGGGGCTGGGCTGGTGCGGCGTCCCCCACGGCCTGGCCCTGCCCGCCGCCTCCCTGGCGGCCCCGCTCTTCCTCTATCTGCTGTGCCGTCTCTGGGTCTTCCGGCCCATGCGCGCCATGAACCTGTCGTCCCCGTCATCCCGAGGTACATCCATGCATCATGTCCCCACGTCCGAGGCCCCCGTGGTCTCCGTCATCATGAACTGCCTGAACAGCTCCGAACATTTGCAGGAGACCCTGGACAGCCTGGCCGCCCAGACCTTCACCGATTTCGAGGTCATCTTCTGGGACAACGGCTCCACGGACAGCAGCCCGCAGATAGCCCGGGGCCATGCCGGGCTGGCCGGGCGCCTGCGCTACTTTCGCGGTGAAGAGACCGTGCCCCTGGGCGCGGCCCGCAACCTGGCCATCGCCCAAAGCCAGGGGCGCTATGTGGCCTTTCTGGACTGCGACGACCTGTGGCGGCCCGAAAAGCTGGCCCGTCAGGTGGCCTGCTTCGAAGCCGATCCGCATGTGGGCCTGGTCTGCACCGATACCGAGATCTTCGACGGCAAGCATGTGCTAAAGCGCCTGTTCGCCGAATCCCGCCCCCAGCGCGGCAAGGCCTTTGCCGCCCTCATGGAACGGCAGTGGATCTCCATGTCCTCGGCCATGCTTTCCCGCGCGGCCCTGGACAGCGTGGTCTGTCCGCCCGCCCGGGAGGGCGGCGCGCCGGTCTGGTTCGACGAGAGCCTCAACGTCTGCGAGGAAGCCGACATTTTCTACCGCGTGGCCCACGACTGGGAACTGGACCATGTGGACGCGCCCCTGACCCTGTGGCGGGTACACGGCAACAACACCACCTTCCGCAAATTCGGCCAGTTCGCGGACGAGACTCTGTACATCCTGGAAAAACACCGCCGCCTCTGGCCCGGCTATGATGCGGCGCATCCCGAGCTCGTCAGCCTGCTGACGCGCCGCGCCGCCTTCCAGAAGGCCGTGAGCCTGTGGCGCGAAGGACGCGGCAGCGAGGCCCGCGCCGTCATCGGGCCCTGGCGTGACGAGTCGCGCAAATACCGCCTTTTCTGGTGGGCCAGCCATCTGCCCGGGGCCTGCTTCGATCTGGCCGCGCGCCTGTACTTTGCCCTGCCGGCCGTGATCCGCCGCCGCTAGGGGATATTTGAGACATCAGGGCCACCCGCCATGCGGGTGGTCTTTGGTTCCGGGCCGTGGCGCCCAACGGACTGACGCCCATAAAAAAAGACGGCGGGAACGCATCACGCGTTCCCGCCGTCTTCGCATATCGCGCGGAAACAGGCGGGGCATGCGGCATGCCTCGCCTTATATAACAATACAAGGGACGTTCCCGGGGACGCACGTCCAGACCCGCACGCCTGACGTGCAGCGGACATGACGGCCAGGCCGTCCTGCGGTAACCGGGAAACAGCGCGGCAACGCCCGCCGTCGGTCAGCACCGGCCCGGCGAGCGTTCCGTGAAAGCGCTATTCGTCGTCGTCCCAGGAAGAAGTATCGTCCACCAGCGTATAGCCGCGGACCTGGATGTAGTTGACCTCGTCCACCTGCTCCAGCAGGCCGGTCACTTCCACCAGGGCGCTCACCTCGTCGGCCAGATCGGCACCGGCGCCACGAGGGATGATGCGATATTCCACATCGTCCTGCACCACAGCCACACTGGCCTGCCGCGCGTCGGCGGCACGGGGCACAGAACAGACATAGCCTTTCACGGTAATGGGATTGCTCATGCCTAGGTAATCCTTTCTCACAAAGCTGGGAAATGTCCCTTCTCCCCTTGTATCCGCTTTCCCGGCCTGCCGCAAGCCTTTGCGCCCTTTTCAGGCAGCACCCTGCGGGCCTAGAAGCCGTATTTTTTCAGCAGTTCGTACCAGTGTCCGCGGGAGACCCCGGCCATGCGTGCCGCCGCCCGGGCATCATCGCCGCACAGCGCCCGTACCTGGGCCACGTAGTGCCGCTCCGCCTCATGCCGCCAGCTGCGCAATGACGGGAAGGACTGCCCCTCCTCCGGCATGGGGGGGAGGACAGGCGCGCTACAGGCCCGGGCCCCGGCATCGGCCAGCGGGAGGCAGGCCTCCCTGCCGCCGGGCCCGTCGCCCGTGCCGCGTCCCTGTCCGGCCCGGCTGCGGGCCACAGCCACACGCAGGCCGGTGGTCAGGTGCGCGGGCAGCAGCAGGGGCGCATGTTCCGCCGCAAGACAGGCCCGCTCCAGCGTGTGGAACAGCTCGCGCACATTGCCCGGCCAGTCGTATTCGTCCAGCATCTCCAGCAACAGGGGGGAAAGCTCCTTCTCCTCCATGCCGTTGCGGCGACAGCAGCGGATGACCGCCTGCCGTGCCAGCAGGGGTATCTCGTCCCGGCGCCGGCGCAGGGGCGGGATCACGATGGTCATGCCCTGCAGGCGGTAGAGCAGATCCTTGCGGAAGCGCCCGTCCTCGCTCATGGCTTCCAGATCCTGATTGGTGGCCGCCACCAGGCGAAAATCGCTCTCCACCTCGCGCACCTCGCCCACGGGACGGAAGCGGCGCAATTCCAGCGCCCGCAAAAAAGCCCCCTGTATGCCCTGCGGCAGGTCGCCCACCTCGTCCAGGAAGAGCGTGCCCTGATGCGCCGCCCGCAGCAGGCCCTCGCTGGCCCGCTCCGCACCGGTGAAGGCCCCCCGGGCATGGCCGAACAGATGGCTCTCCACCAGCGTTTCCGGCAACGAGGCGCAGTCCACGGCCACGAAAGGCCGCGAGGCCCGGTGGCTGTTGCGGTACAGGGTGCGGGCGAACAGCTCCTTGCCCACGCCGGTCTCGCCCAGCAGCAGGACATTGACGTCGCTGTGCGCCGCCTGTTCCAGCTGGGCCAGCGCCGCCTGCATGGCCGGGCCGCTCCCCGCCACCTGCCCCGGCTCCAGTTCCAGGCCCCGGCGCGAGCGCCGTCTGTCACGGGCCTCCAGCACATGGCTCAGGGTCTCTTCCACATCGCGCACCCGCACGGGCTTCATGAGGAAATCCCAGACACCGCCGCGCAGGGCCTTTTCCGCCGCATCGCCGTCGCCGTGGCCCGTGATGACCACGATGTCCGGCGCATCGGGCAGGGCCGCCAGCTCCTGCTGCGCATCCAGACCATTGCCGTCGGGCAAAAGCATGTCCAGAAGGATGACGTCCACGCCCGCGGCCGCCAGACGCCGCCCTTCCGCCAGCGTGGCCGCGCACAGGGCCTCGTGCCCCAGACGGCGGCAGGCCACCTCCACCATGGTGCGCATCAGGTTCTCGTCATCCACTACCAGCACACGGGCCATCCTCGCCTCCCTGCCCGGGCCTGTGTCCCGGAGCCTCCCCTGTGGCCATTCCCGGGCACGGCACAGGGGCGCGCCTGCTGCCCGGCATATCGTTCTCTTTTTCCTGCGCTCTCCGGCTGATGGGCCAAATACAAAAGCATTTCTGGCTGCCGTCGGCCTTCCTGCGGCTGGTGCGCGCTCCAGCGCCCCCGGCAAGCGGCAGTACGGCCCGGAGCCTTTCCCTGCCCGTCACGCTTCCCGCACGGGGGAGCGTCCACCGCAAAGACACCGGCATCAGACGTCTCCCCGCCGCAGGACTTCTTCGGCACGCGCCAGGGCCTCGGCACAGGCCGCCGCCAAAGGTGCCAGCTCTTCCGCCTTCTCCGGCGTGCCCGCCGGCGCCTGCCGTGCCGCCTGTTCCAGGGCCGCCGCCCTGAGACGTAGCTCCTCAAAACAGAGCGTGGCCGCGGAATTCTTCAGGGCATGGGCCGCCCGGCGCAGGGCCTCCGCCGTATGGGCCGCCGGGGCCGCGGGATCGGCGGCCAGTTCCCGGGCAGCTTCCAGGCCCGCTTGCAGCCGCGGCAAGTCGTCCCGCAAGGCCGTGACCAAGGTACGCAACAGCTCTTCGTCCTGCTCCGTGGCCGCCAGCGCGGCCGCCCTGTCCCAGATGACGGGAGCGGTCTCCTCCGCGCCACAGGGCACCGGCGGCTCCTGCTGCCCGCCGCCGGAGCTGCCGCGGGGCACATCCCGCAACGCAGCCAGCAACATGGCCGGGGGCACCGGCTTGTCCAGCAGGGCCCGCACTCCCAAGGAGCGGAAGTGCGCCTCCTCATCAGGGGACAGACCGGCGGAATGGACGATCACCGCCTGCTGCCGGGGCGCGGCGCTCCGTCCGGCACGGACGCGCTCCAGCACGGTCAGGCCGTCCATGCGGGGCATGCCGGCATCCAGCAGGATGACGTCCCACGGGGCGGCCAGCATGTCCAGCACCTGTTCCCCGTCAGCGGCCAGCCCCACGGTGCAGCCCTGTTCCCGCAAGCGCACCTCGAGCAGATAACGGCCCGCGGCGTCATCCTCGGCCACCAGCACGCGCAGGCCCTGCAAGGGGCCCGCCGCAGGGGCCGGAGCCTCGGCGTCCTTTTCCGCCGGGCACGGAGTCCCGGACTTCGCCCCGGGGCCGCCGGCCGCCATCGCCAGCCGTACTTCCAGCGTGAACGTGCAACCCTGTCCGGGGCAGGAGCGCACCAGCACGTCTCCGCCCATACGGCGGGCGATGGTGCGCACGATGTTCAGGCCCAGACCGGTGCCCGGCTTGCCGCCGGCGGCACTGCCCCGGTGAAAGCTCTCAAAGACCGCCTTTTCCTCGCCGGGCTCCAGCCCGGGCCCGCTGTCCCGGACGTCCAACCGCAACAGGAAGACACCGGAGGCCAGACGCTCCCCGCCCGCCGTCACGTCTATGCGGCCCTGTTCCGTGAATTTGACGGCATTGCTCACCAGATTGCCCAGGGCCTGCCGCAGGCGGAAGCTGTCCCCGGAGACCTGCCGGGGCAGCTGCGGCGCCAGATGCAGCTGCAGCTCCAGCCCCTTGGCCTCCGCCGCCGGTCTGTACAGGTCGGCACAGGCCCGCAAACAGGCGGGCAGATCGAAGGTCCGGCAGCGCAGGCGCACTTCTCCCTGCTCCAGCGAGGCGTGGTCGGTGATGTCGTCCACCATCTCCAGCAGGGCCCCGCAGGCCCGGCGCAGATAGGACAGGGCCGTATGCCGCTGCTCCGGCCCGCAGTCCCGGCGGTCGAGCAGATCGCTCATGCCCAGCATGGCCGCCAGCGGGGTACGCATGTCGTGGCTGAGGCGCCCCATGAAGGCGCTCTTGAGGCGGCTCTTCTCTTCGGCCTGCAGGCGCCGCAGGGTCAGGTTGCTGGTGATGCCGCCCACGGCCAGCACCCCGGTCAGGGCCAGCAGGCCATAGAGCAGGCCCAGCTCACGCTGCTTCCGCTCCAGATCGTGCACATAGGCGGCGGCATCCATGCTGATGCTGATGCCGCCCAGCATGTCCCCTTCCCTGTGGCTCTGATGACAGCGCAGGCAGCTTTCCTGTGCGGCCAGCGTCCTGAGCAGGCGCAGGCGGCCCTGCGGCAGACAATCCTCCCCGCTGAAGAAGACCTGCCCGCCCTGCGTGGCCGTGGCCAGTATCCGCCGTTCCCAGTCGTCGGCCCGGTTGCCCGGACGCAGGGGATCCTGGCCCACGATGGCCAGACGGAAACCGGGCTCGGTGAGGCGTTCGGCCATCTGGCGGCTCATGTAGGCGGGGTTCATGAGCACCAGCGTCCGCCCGTCGGCGGTCTGCAGGGTCCTGTCCTTTTCCGGCAGCCAGGGATTGGGCTCGCCATAAGCGCTCAGGGGCACATAGACGCCGCCATGGCCCGCGTTCCAGTCACGGGCATCCATGAGTTGATGGGCCGTGGCCGCCAGCCGGGTATGGCAAAGTTCCAGCAGGTGGGCCTGCTCGCCCTGCACGGCATGGCGGTACAGGAAAAAGGTCAGGACCAGCCAGGCGACACTGGCCAGCACGGGCAACAGCCAGCGCCGCCAGTGCCCGGGCCCGCCGGAGGGCGGGACTCGCACGGGGTCGGACATGCTTCCTCCGTCGGCCCGTCCGGACACGCCGGTGTTCCCGGCGGCGAAAACAGGGCCGGAGTTGTCAGATTTTTCGGAAAATCTGTCTTTTTTTTCTGAAAATCACAAGAGCCCCGCCAGGGCCATAACGACGACTCATTCAATAATACACTGATAAGACAAGGAAAAATGTGAATATGCTCACATTCGTCCAGACTGGCACGCCCCTTGCTCTTTTTGGAACAAACGCCGGAGGGGACCGGCGTCATGCTCAGATCGTCACACCTGCCCCTTGGTGCGGGACAGGCGACGATATCAACGAAGGAGGCTCTTTATGGGTACACCCCGCACAGGACCCTGGCTCAAAGTCTTTCTGGGTGGTCTGGCAGCGGGCGCGGCACTGCTGGCCGTGATGGCTTTTGCCATGGTCTCGACGGACCAGCGTCCGTTCTGCGCCAGCTGCCACATCATGCAGGAGGCCGCCGTGACGCACAAGCTGTCCACGCATGCCAAGCTCGCCTGCAACGAATGCCACGCCCCGCACAACCTGCTGGCCAAGCTGCCGTTCAAGGCACAGGAAGGGCTGCGCGACTTCATGGGCAACGTGTCCGGCAAGGACATCCCCCGCCCGCTCAGCGCGCGCACCCGCGACGTGGTCAACGAAAACTGCAAGGCCTGCCACTTTGCCACCAACAGCGAAGTCGCCAGCATGGATGCCAAGCCCTATTGCGTGGACTGCCACCGCAATATGGCCCACATGCGCCACAAGCCCATCAGCACAAGGACGGTTGCTTATGACTAATCGACTCTTCGGCCTCACCCTTGCGGCCGCGGCCCTGCTGGCACTGCCCCTGCTGGGCGGCTGCCAGGACGTGGACACCGAACTGAAGGCCCCGGAATACAAGACCGGCCTGCCCGCGGGCGAGACCCGCATCTCGGCCTACAAGGAGGCCTTCCCGCATCAGTACGCCTCGTACCAGAAAAACAACGAGACGTCCGTCATGACCGAGTACAAGGGTTCGGTGCCGTTCCACAAGAACGACGACGTGAATCCCCTGCCCAAGGGCTACAAGCACGCCCAGCCCTACCTGAAGAACCTCTGGCTGGGCTATCCCTTCATGTACGAATACAACGAGGCCCGAGGCCATACCTATGCCGTCAAGGACTTCGTCAACATCGACCGCATCAACCGCTACGGGGAAAAGGGCGGCCTGCCCGCCACCTGCTGGAACTGCAAGACCCCCAAGATGATGGAATGGGTCGGCAAGTACGGTGACGCCTTCTGGAGCAAGGACGTCAACACCTTCCGCGGCAAGGACGCCATCAGCGAGATGGACGAGACCATCGGCTGCAGCAACTGCCACGATCCGGCCACCATGGAGCTGCGCCCCTACTCCGAACCGCTCAAGGACTGGCTGAAGCGTTCCGGCAAGGACTGGAACAAGCTCTCCCGCAACGAAAAGCGCACCCTGGTCTGCGCCCAGTGCCATGTGGAATACTACTTCACCCACAAGGACAACGGGCCCGCGGGCCGTCCCGTCTTCCCCTGGGACAATGGCTTCGGCCCCGGCGACATGTATGAATACTACAAGAGCCACGGTCCCAAGCAGGCCGACGGCAGCAGCGCGCCCTTCACCGACTGGGTGCATGCGGCCTCCAAGGTGCCCATGATCAAGATGCAGCATCCCGAGTACGAGACCTTCATCGACGGCACCCACGGCGCCGCCGGCGTCTCCTGCGCGGACTGCCACATGCCCTACCAGCGCGTGGACGGCAAGAAGGTCTCCAGCCACTGGATGACCTCGCCCCTCAAGGATCCCGAGCTGCGCGCCTGCCGCCAGTGCCATGCCGACAAGACCGCCGATTACCTGCGCGGCCGCGTGCTCTACACCCAGGAAAAGACCTTCACGCAGCTGCTCAAGGCCCAGGAAGAATCCGTGCGCGCCCACGAGGCCGTGCGCCTGGCCAACGCGGTGCCCGCCGAACAGCGCGCCGCCAACTATGACAGCCTGATGGCCGAGGCCCGCGAGATGGTCCGCAAGGGCCAGCTCTACTGGGACTACGTGTCCGCCGAGAACAGCGTGGGCTTCCATAACCCCGCCAAGGCCCTGGACACCCTCATGAGCTCCATGGAGTTCAGCCACAAGGCCGTGGCCCTGGCCGAACAGGCCACCGGTTACAGCATCAGCCCCGCCCTGGCCGGGGACATCAAGCAGATCGTGCCGCCCATCCTGAACATGAGCCGCAAGCTGCAGCAGGATGCCGATTTCCTGCAGCAGCATCCCTGGACGCGGCTCCTGCCCGTGCTGCCCAAGGCCGAACAGGTGTGGGACGGTCAGGAACTGAGCGCCCGCTAGGGCCTCTCGGTCCGGGAAAGGGACCGGGCCCCTGCCGGTCCCCCTCATCATGAGGAAGACCTCAGCCCGGGGAGGGGATTCCCCTCCCCCTCCCCGGCCTTGCATGCAACGGTCCGGTTCCCGCCCGGCCATGCCGCTATCCTCCACCCTCGGGGCCCCGCACGGGGCCTTTTTTTGCCCCCGCTACAGCCGCACGACGGCCCCGACGGCGTGGAAACTTTGACGCGCGCCCCGTTTCATGCGAAAAGGATGACGGATTTTTGTCTGCTCCTGCAGGCCGTCATGCTGTTCTTTTGAGCCTCATCCACCTGTTTTTACTTGCTATTTATAAAAGTTTCCCCAAACGTGCCTTTTTGGCCCGCTATTTGCTTTGCATCTGGAAAACAGTTTTTCCGACGGCATCTCCACGCCGTGACTTTCAAACTTTCAGGCAGAGCGGATCATGAGAACCTATCGCCGTCTTTTGCAGATATTTTTCCTGGCCCTGATCCTGGGCAGCGCATCGGGCTGTGCCATGTTCCAGCCGGATGATCCCGGCTACAACAATCCCCAGCGGGCCCAGAACATCGTACGCACGGCCTCCAGCCAAGAAGGCAAGCAATACCGCATGGGCGGGGCCTCCCCCTCCCGCGGCTTCGACTGCTCGGGCCTCATCTGGTGGGCCTACCGCCAGAACGGCCTCAAGGTCCCGCGCGTGACCGTGGACCAGGCCCGTGCCGGCTATGCCGTGCCCAAGAGCGCGCCCCGGCCCGGCGACATCATGGTCTTCAGGACCAGCAGCGGCCCCCGCGGCCTGCATACCGGCATCTATGCGGGCAACAATACCTTCATCCACAGCCCCAGCCGCGGCAAGACCGTGCGCCGGGAGAACATGGAGCCCTACTGGGGCAACAGACTCATCGCGGTACGCCGCATCGTCATCTGATCCCTTTTGCTGGAAAGTACGAAAAAAAGCGCGGTCATCCGCGCTTTTTTCATGCCTTTTTCCCAGGTGTCCGGCCGGGCAGACCGCTTTTTTCCGCATACCTGTCTTTTTCCTCTTCGGGCATACGGGCTGGCATCTTGCCATCAGGAGTTTTTTGACGTAGCGTTGCAGTGAGATTTCCACTTTTTTATCCCAGCTAATCTTGACGGGCGTTTCGCCACGCCCGGCCTTCACATAAAGGGCAGCCTCCGGGCTGTCCTTTGCCTTGTCCGCCCTCTTGCATCCGCTATCCGCTTCCTCCCGCCCCGGGCATGACGACGGCCCCATAACGGCGGCATCCGTACGCTCGCCCCACCCCCGGCAACGGGGACGGACCGCCTCACATACCCCTTACAAGACCACCCGGCTCTTCGCACAAGATGCGCGGTATCAAGCCCCTGCCCCGGAAAAAACGTCACAGAGTGTTCCAGCCCCCGTTTCCCCGAAGGAAAGGCCCGCCGCACGTCGCCCCCGGCAAAAGGCATAAAAAAAGACCGGCTACGGGGCATCCCGCAACCGGTCTTCGTACACTTACGAAAAACTAGCGCGCCGCTTCCAGAGCGATGTCCACGGCCGCTTCGAACAGGGGCTCGGACAGGGCGCCCCGCACCATCAGGCCGTTGACCAAAAAGCAGGGCGTGCCGTCGATCTTCAGCTTTTTGGCATCATCCAGATCCTGGGCGATGATCCGGGCCGTCTTGTCACTGGAGGCGTCCTTTTGCAGACGAGCCTTGTCCAGGCCCAGCTTGTCGCAGACCTCGTCCACGAACTTCTGGCCTTCCAGCAGCAGGCGGTCGCGGTCGGCATACATGGCATCATAGAACTTCCAGGCCTTGCTCTCGCTCTGCGCGGCCACAGCCACGAAGTAGCGGGCGGCCAGCATGCCCGGGCCCTGCTCGTCCAGCGGCATGTGCTTGTAGACCAGGCTGACGTTCTTGCCGTATTTCTTCATGATCTCGTCCAGCACATGGGTGGCCTGCTGGCAATAGTGGCAGGTGAAGTCCGAAAAGGCCACGATGCGCACCGGCGCCGCCGCATTGCCCTTGACCGGGCGGCCAGCCAGCGAGATCTGCTTTTGCGGCGTGTTCTTCACTTCCTTGTGCCACTGGGCTTCCAGAGCGGCCTTGCGGCGCGCATTGGCGCCCGCCTGGGCGATGTCCAGCACGTCTTCGCTGTGGGAGCGCAGCACGTCCAGGACGATCTCGGGATGTTCGCGCAGCAGATCCTCCAGCATCTGCTTCAGGTTGGCGTCGGTGACGGTGGCGGCACGGGCGGGAGTCGTGTCCATGACGGGAGCCAGGCCCACCGCCAGCAAAAGGACACCGCCCAGCACCAGAGGACGGAACAGTTTCTTCATGCAAAGATCCTATCGCGCCATGTCGCTTTCCGGCCCTTCCAGCCGGCTCTGCATGGCGGCATCTTCGATTTTGAACAGGAGTTCATCAAAATCGACAGGTTTCATCAGGTAGCCGAAAGCGCCTTCGCTCATGGCCTGCACAGCAAGCTGCATGTCCGCATGGCCGGAAAGCAGGATCACCTGGGCGGTGGGCCACTGCTCCACGATGATTTTCAGGGCGGCGATGCCGTCCATATTGGGCATCTTCACGTCCATGACGACGATGGGGAATGGCTGTTCGCGCATGGCGTCCACGGCCTGCTGGCCGTCCGCCGCCGTGGCACACTGGTAGCCGCGCCGTACAAGACGCTTGGCCAGCAGGGCCGTCACTTCCTTTTCGTCATCCACCAGAAGAATGCGCGTATCAGCCATGGAACCAACTCCTTGTTGCAATGCGGCGCTGATTTTAGCCAGAAACGGAATCCGGGGCAAGAACCCCCGTCCCGGGTGCTGCGGCTGCCATCGGTCAGCGCGATATTGTCGGCCATACCGGCATTTTTTTGTCACGGACGGTTCACGTCTTCCCATTTGCCGGGCTTTTCTTTATTTTGTTCCGCAGATGGCGGCCCCGGCAGAGGGGCCTCACTTTTTTGTTTGTTTCCCGTGAAACAGCCCCCCTGTTTCCCGTGAAACACAGCCCGGAGGACAGCATGGCGCGCATCATTTCCATAGCCAACCAAAAAGGCGGCGTCGGCAAGACGACCACCGCCATCAACCTTTCCGCCGCACTGGCCGTCATGGAAAAGCGCGTGCTGCTGGTGGACTGTGACCCCCAGGCCAACAGCACCAGCGGTATCGGTATCGCCCAGGAAGACCTGCACCACGACCTCTACTCCACCTTCTACACGCCGGAAAACATCCACGAAAGCATCAGCAGCACCCGCACGCCCTTCCTCGACGTGCTGCCCGCCAGCACCAACCTGGTGGCCGTGGAGCTGGAACTGGTGGACAAGATGGCCCGCGAGTTCTACCTGCGCGACTGCCTCGAACCGCTGGGATCGGAGTACGATTACATCATCATCGACTGCCCGCCGTCCCTGGGTCTGCTGACCCTCAACGCCCTCTGCGCCTCGCAGGAACTGCTCATCCCCCTGCAATGCGAGTTTTTCGCCCTAGAAGGCATCGTCAAACTGTTGCAGACCTTCGAGCTGGTCAAAAAACGCCTCAATCCCAAGCTGAACCTGCTGGGCGTGGTGCTGACCATGTATGATGCCCGCAACCGCCTGACCCGCGAAGTGCGCGACGAAGTGCAGCGCTGCTTCCCCGACCACCTTTTCGGGACGGTCATCCCGCGCAATGTGCGCCTTTCCGAAGCGCCCAGCCACGGCAAGTCCATCATCCACTACGACATCAAGTCCAAGGGCGCCGACGCCTACCTCAACCTTGCCAAGGAAGTGGCCCTGCGCGATCCCGCCCGCATGCCGCAGCCGCGCTAAAAAAAGTTCCGTGACGGCCGCCAGCCCTTGATGGCCCCTCCCCCAGCGACCTCTTTCCTTCCCACGGTCAGGAATGCGCGGACGGTCCATCGCCGGGAACAGCGGCCATGCGCGCCGTCATGGCTGTGGCGCGGGCATAAAAAAAGCCGGGCAAAGCCCGGCAAAAACAGCGCCAGCGTACACTGCCGGCAAGACTAGTCAGGATTGTAGGGCGTGCATTCCACGGCCATGTGGTCGCGGAAATGCTTCTGGCGCACCGTGGACTGGCAGCTCTTGCAGCGGAAGACCAGCAGACCGCCCAGATTGGCCGTGGTCAGATGGAAAGGATGCGCGGGGTCGTTGCGCCAGTCGGCGGTGTGGGCGCCGCAATGCGGACAGGTGACCTCGGGGCTGTACGGATAGCGGAAATCCCAGAACTGGAGCAGGCGCTCGAAATCAGCCACGGGCTCGTCGTTCAGGTGTTCCAGGGGGGGCTCCATGGCCTTCAGGGCCTTGACGACGGCCGCCTCGCAATGCGACCACAGGGCGGCAGAAAGCTGCACCCCTTCCAGATTTCCCTGACGATCGGTCAGGTACAGAAGATGCTTGTTGGACATGGTTTCCTCTGGTCAAAAGGTTTGGGGCAATCACTGTCGTAAAAAGTGCCGCCAGCACGGCATGATGTCAAGGAGAGAGCATGAGTAGCAAAGGTCTCGGCCGCGGCCTGGACGCCCTGTTGCGCCGTACGGATATGGGCGCCGCCCGGCAGGAAAAGAACGATACGCCGGAAAAAGAGACGGGCACGGAACACAGCCCCACCCTGCTGCCCCTGTCCCATCTGCATGCCAATCCCAGCCAGCCCCGCCAGACCTTCGACGCCGAATCCCTGGCCGAACTGGCGGCCTCCATCCGTGAACAGGGCATCATCCAGCCCCTGCTGGTGCGCCCCCTGGCCGACAGGCCCGGACACTACCAGATCGTGGCCGGCGAACGCCGCTGGCGGGCCGCCCGTCAGGCCGGCCTCGGACAGGTGCCCGTGCACGTGCGCGAGATGAGCGATGCCGAGGTCATGGCCGCCGCCCTTATCGAGAACCTGCAGCGCGAAGACCTCAACCCCATGGAAGAGGCCCAGGCCCTGCAACAGCTGCGCGAGACCCTCAAACTGACGCAGGAGGCCCTGGCCGCCCGCCTTGGCAAGAGCCGCCCGGCCATCGCCAATGCCCTGCGCCTGCTCCAGCTTTCGCCCGCCGCGCAGGACGATCTCCATCACGGCCGCCTCAGCGCCGGTCATGCCCGCTGCCTGCTGGCCCTGGGCAATGACGACCGCGCCCTGGCCGCCGCCGAAGTGCTGCGCAGCCATATCATCAGCGAGTCCCTGAGCGTGCGTCAGGCCGAAGAGGCCGTGGCCCTCTGGCGCGAAGAACAGCGCCTGCCCTGGACCACCGCCAGCGAAGCCGCCCCGCAGCGGCCCGCCCCCTGCAAGCGCAAAAAGCTGCCCCAGATCGCCGCCCTGCAAAAAAGCCTCTGCGCCGCCCTGCCCTGCAAGGCCCGCGTCAGCGGCGACATGGAAAGCGGCCGCATCACCCTGCGCTACACCAGCCCCCAGGAGCTGGAAGCCCTGCTGAACCGCCTGCACTGCCACATCCCCGAAGACGAGCCCGCCGGGGAAGCCATCGCGGCCCCGGTGGACGCCAAGACCCCCCGTCAGTAACCGGGAGGCAAAGAAAGATAATGGCGAGAGGGGAAGGGGCGTTTTTTGTAAAAACTGCCCCTTCCCCTCTCGCGCTCTCCCCATCCCTGAAAAAACTTTTCTTCCGGTCCGGACCAAAAGTCCCCGCCGTTGTCTGAAAGACAGTGATTCCCTCCCTGTCAAAATGGGCAGTAATCCTTCCCACCAGAATGACAAAAAACAACAGGGGGCACGGTGTATCCGGTCAGGATACACCGTGCCCCCTGCTCGTATCTTTCAGGTCAATCACACTGGAGATCCAGGCTTCCCCCGGAGACCGGCAGCCAGGAGATCCCCTTAGCGTTACCGGACTCCATCATCCTCCCTTCCCCCTCAAGAAGCTTCTCCCCTATCCACGCCGCAGGCGCGCGGCGAACATGCCTTCCAGCCAGGGGTGATCGTGGGGCGTCTGCCACTGCACGAGGCGCTCCAGACCGCTGTCTTCCGCCAGCAGCCAGTCCACGGCCTGCTCGTTCTCCAGCGGATGCAGGGTGCAGGTGATGTAGGCCAGCTCGGCGCCGGGCTCCAGCCGCGCGGCCAAAGCCTTGAGGATGGCTCGTTGCAGGTCGGCGTGCTCGGCAAGGGCCGTCCGGGGACGACGCCGCAGATCGGGACGGCGGGCCAGCACCCCCAGACCGCTGCACGGCACATCGGCGATGATGCCGCCCTGCCAGCGGACGACAGGCGGCCGGGAGGCATCGGCCAGGGCCAGATGCGGCAACGCCAGGCCCAGACGGCGACAATGGCCCGGAACCTGCCGCAGACGGGAGAAGCTGCGGTCCGTGCACAGGCGCACATCCCCGCCCTGCTCCAGCAATTGCACGCTCTTGCCGCCGTAACCGGCGCAGGCATCCCAGACGGGCCAGCCACGGCCCAGCCAGTCTTCCAGCCCCAGCGCGGCCATCACTTCCTGCGAGGCCGCCGCCTGCTGCGAAAGGGCCCCCTGCTCCAGCAGACGGGCCAGCGGCTCGCCCTGCACGGCGTCAGGCGTCTGCCCGGGCGCGAAGGCCACGCCCCAGCGCCCCACGGCCTGCGGTGCGGGACCGTCCACCGGGGCACAGGCCAGCAAGGCCTGTTTCAGGGCCGCGGCCTGAGGGCGCGACGCATTGACGCGCAGCGCCTGCCAGGGACGCGCCCCGGAACGGGCCAGCAGGGCCCGGCAAGCCTCGTCACCGTAGGCCTGCTGCCACAGGGCCACCAGCCAGCGCGGCACGGCATGGAAGCGGGCCAGCCGCAGTTCTTCTTCCGGCAGGGCAAGGGCGCGCAATTTTTTTGCTGCGGCCGCATCCTCGGCAAAAAAACTCTCTTCATCCGCAGGCCCGGCATAGAAATCCGGTGCCTGGACGGCATCGCCCAGACGCTGCACGGAACGCAGGCTGCCATTGACCACCTTGGCCAGCCCCGGCCCGTAGAGCTGCCGGGCCAGATCCACGGCCGTATGCAGCACGGCATGGGCAGGCAGGCGATCCAGGAACAGCAGGCCATAGGCCGCCACCGCCAGCAGACGTCGCAACGGCAGGGGTAGCTTGAGCGGCTGCCGCAGCACCTTGCCCAGCACGAAGGCCAGACGGTTCTCCATGCGCAGGGTGCCGTAGGCCAGCTCCGCCGCCAGATGCCGGTCACGCTCGGCCAGACCGCCCTCCTGCCGCCGGGCCGTGTCTTCCAGCACCTGCTGCAGGGCCGCCTGTATGGTGCAGCCCGCGCTGAAGGCGCTGTCCAGCAGGCACAGGGCCCGCAGGGCCAAGGCCGGAGCCGCGGGCGGGAGCTGCCGCAGACGGCGGCTTTCCGTAAAATGACCGTTGCCTTCAGCGGCAAAGGCCTGACCGGCCGTATCCCGGCCTGCTTTCCTTTTTGTTCCTATCATAGGTATCACTTTGAAATAAAATGATTATTTTTAGTGTGATCCTCGGACTGTCCCGTATCCTCAAGCCCGAGGAACAGGCGTACGGCCCCCTCCACGGCCGCAAGGGACACCAGCGTGTCCAGGCAGGGGCCGCAAGGGCGCTGGTTGAGGATGCCGAAGACGGGCAAGGGGTAACTGTCCTGGATACCGGAGGTGAGGTCACGTTCGCAGGCCACGGCGATGATCATGCGGGGCCGCGTCTGGACCACGATGCGCCGGGCGATGGTACCGCCGGTGGCCAGTGCCAGATGGAAACCGTAACGGTCCCGCAGCTGCAACAGGCCGCCCACGGGACATTGCCCGCAACGGCGGCACAGGTCCACATTATGGTTGAGCCGGTGCGGGCAGGCACTGCGCTGGATGCAGTGCGGCAGCAGCAGGAGCAGGCGCTCCGGCCGCACGCGCGGGCGGTCGGCCAGCACCAGCTCATTGTTGACCTTGATGAAGGAATGCCGCACCCGCTTGCGCTCCATGCGCACCACTTTCGCCAGCAGCTCCATGAGCGGGAAGAAGAGCCGGATGGTCACATGGCGCACGCTGCTCACCCCGGGGAGGTAACGCCCCGTGTAGACATGCCAGACCAGCGTGCCGCACATCCAGAGCAGAGCCAGGATGCCTGCCCCGCCCACCAGCATGCACAACAGCGGCAGCCAGGTGAGGGTCTGGCCATAGTCCGACCAGGGCAGGATGAGGAAGAAGGCCAGGGCCAGACAGGCCACGCAACAGGAGGCCAGCATCAGGCCGATGAAGATGCGCTTGCGCCCGCCGCCGTACTGGCTGGCAGGCAGGGAATAGGGAGACTTTCGCAGCATAGGACTCCAGTGAAGGCCAAAAACGGCCACACGGCCGAGATGGCCCACAGATGCCCTGTACGGCATTTTGGGCCATCAGCCATGCCGGGCATCAAAAAAAGAAAAAAAAGCGCTCATATGGCCCGCCATGACAGGGCCCTTCAGGGCACACCAGACAGGCTCACCGTCACGGTCGCAGCGCCCCATCCTACACCAAAGCCCGCCGGGACAACAGATGCCCCTGGGCTCCCCTCCCGGTGACAGCGGAGGTCCGTGCCTGCCGTGATTCGTTTGGGAAGACGCGGGCTTGCCCCCGTTCGCTTCCGGGAGGGCAGCCCTCCGAACGGCGCCCGGCCGTATGCCCCTTCCCTATCCCTGCACACAAAAGGCGTGCGCCATCTCCCTGCCTGGCAGACACGTCGCCGGAAAAAACGCCCTCAGGAACACCTCTGCCCTCCGTGTGACGCAGCCGCCGGCTTCAGGGCGCGGAGAGGAATAGCCGCAGGCGGACAGGAGCCGGAGCATACCCCGGCCCCGTATCTGCCCTCCTCTTGACAGACGGCCCGCAATAATGTCCCCTGCCCTGAAAGGAGGACGTATGAGAAAATGCATGGATGCGGAGAACCTGCACCGCCGGATGAAGAAGCTCATGGGCCAGCTGCAGGCCATCGACCAGATGATCGACAAGGACGTGCCCTGTGAGGACATCCTCATCCAGATCAACGCGGTCAAGGGCGCCCTGCACCGGGTGGGCCAGATCGTGCTGGAAGGCCATTTGCAGCACTGCGTGCGCGACGGCATCGAACACGGGGATGCCGACGCCACCATCGCAGCCTTTGCCAAGGCCGTGGAACATTTTTCCCGTCGCAGCTAGCCGGGCTTGCCCGGTTTTTTTTTGGCCCCTGCTTGACTACCTATACCCCTATAGGTATATTGAGGCCGATCGAATACTTTTCCACCCGCCTGTCCCCGCGCACATCCGCCGCAGAGCCTTCCGGCACATGCCGGACCTGCGATGCTCATGACGCCCCGGACAGACAAGGAGGCTCCATGCTGGCAGACGTCAAGGAATGGCTCAGGGAAGAGCCCCGGCAGGCACTGGCCCTGGGCATATCGGCAGTGGCCCTGCTGCTGAGTTTTCTGGAACTTGTCCCCGGTCCTGTGGACCCGGCCTGGCTGGCCGTGCTGCTGTGCGGCGTGCCCATCATCAAGGAAGGCGCCGAAGGCCTGTTCACGCGCTTCGACATCAAGGCCGACGTGCTGGTCTCGCTGGCCCTGCTGGCGTCCGTCATCATCGGTGAGATCTTCGCCGCCGGTGAGGTGGCCTTCATCATGCAGCTGGGCGCCCTGCTGGAGGAACGCACCGTGGCCAAGGCCCGGGCGGGCATCGAGCGGCTGGTGCACCTGACCCCGCGCACGGCCCGCCGCCTGGACGGCAGCGCCGAGAGCATCATCCCCGCCGAAGAAGTGCGCGTGGACGACCTGCTGCGCGTGCTGCCCGGCGAGACCATCCCTGTGGACGGCATCATCGTCAGCGGCCAGACGGCCATCGACCAGTCGGTCATGACAGGCGAGTCCCTGCCCGTGGACAAGGGCCCCGGCGATGCGGTGTCCAGCGGCACGGTGAACCAGTTCGGTGCCTTCGACATGCGCGCCGTCAAGGTGGGCGAGGACAGCTCCCTGCAGCGCATGATCCGCCTGGTGCAGTCCGCCGACGCGGGCAAGGCCCATATCGTGAGCCTGGCCGACCGCTGGGCCACCTGGATCGTGGTCACGGCCCTGACCGCCGCTGCGGGCACCTGGATCGTGACCGGCGAAGTGCTGCGCGCCGTGACCATCCTGGTGGTCTTCTGCCCCTGCGCCCTGGTTCTGGCCACGCCTACGGCCATCATGGCCGCCATCGGCAATGCCACCCGCCACGGCGTGCTGGTCAAGGAAGGGGACGCGCTGGAGCGTCTGGCCCGCGTCAGGGTCGTGGCTTTCGACAAGACCGGTACCCTGACTCGGGGCACCCCCGGCGTGGCCGCCGTGCACAGCGCCCTGCCCGAGCTTGCGCCGCAGCAGCTGCATGTCCTGACCGCGGCCGCGGAGCGGCGCTCCGAACATCCGCTGGGCAAGGCCATCGTGCGGGACGCGGGCACCCGGGACATCCCCGAAGCCGAAGATTTCCGCATGCTGCCCGGGCGCGGCGTCTCCGCCCGAGTGGACGGCCATGCGCTGCTGGCGGGCAACCCGGCCCTGTTGCAGGACAACGGCATCGAGCTGTCCCCCACGGACAGGGACGCGGCACAGCGCGCCCTCGATGCGGGCCAGAGCCTCGTCTATGTAGCCCTGGACGGACGTTTTGCCGGTTTCATCGCCCTGGCCGACAGTCTGCGCCACACGGCTGCCGCCACCCTGCAGGGCCTGCGGGACGCGGGCGTGTCCACCATGCTGCTGACCGGCGACAACGAAGCCGCCGCCCGCAGCGTCAGCGCGGGCCTGGCCCTGGACGGCGTGCGCGCCAACTGCCTGCCCGCCGACAAGCTGGAATGGATCGCGGACAGCCAGCGTCAGGAGCGGCCCGTCTGCATGATCGGTGACGGCATCAATGACGCGCCCGCCCTGAAAAAAGCCTTCGTGGGCGTGGCCATGGGCGGTATCGGCAGCGACATCGCCGTGGATGCCGCCGACATGGCCCTGGTCAATGACGACATCAAGGAGCTGCCGCACATCTTTGCCCTGGCCCGGCGCATGATGCGCACCATCACCCTCAATCTGTCCTTCTCCATGATCCTCAATTTCGCGGCCATCTTCCTGGCCATGGGCGGTCTGCTCTCGCCGGTGGTGGGCGCCCTCGTCCACAATGCCGGCTCGGTGCTGGTCATCATCAATTCGGCCCTGCTCCTGAACTGGCGCCACAAGGCGGCCAGAAGGTAGGGCTGATACTGTTTTTCAGGGGGAAGGGGAACCCCTCTGCCAACGCGAGAGGGGGTTCCCCTCCCCTCAGACTCCCCTCCCTTCCCCCAGCGCGTTTCATCCAGAAAGACTGCGCCGACATGCAGGGAAGGAACCTTATCTGCAAGGCCAGAACGAAGGCGCTGTCCGCACACGCGGACAGCGCCTTTCTTTGTTTGCAAGGATATCGTTCCAAATCTGGCGAAAGGCTTCTCCAGCAACTCTGCCGATCTTCCCTCAGTTGCTGTGCCTTTTCAGCAATATCTGATGGTTCCTTTCCTGCTTGCCCCCAAATATTCTCTACACCTATCCATAAAAAAATCCCCCTCCCCGCTGAAGTGCACTGGGAGGGGGTGAGGAGTTTGAGGGGCGGGGGAACACCTCTCGCGCCAGGCGAGGGGTTCCCTCGCCCCTCAAGAAAACAGCACAGCCATACTGCTGTTACATATGCAGGGCGGCCTGACCGAGTTCCAGGGCCTTGAGATTGGAGGCCTGCAACTTGGCGGGCAGGTATTTTTCGATGGCGGCCTTGAGGGCGTCGATACCGAAGGGCAGCAGGCCCGAGGCGCAGACAGCGGCCAGCAGCACGGTGTTGCCCGCCTGGGCGGCACCGGCCTGGATGCCCAGCTCGCGGCAGGCCAGGAAATGGCACTGGCTGGCCACGGCGCGGGACTTCTGCTCGATCTCTTCCATGGAAGGATATTCGGCCATGCCCAGCGACACGCTCAGGGGCGGCATGGGGTCACGGCTGGAGAAGATGACGCCGCCGGGACGCAGGTACGGCAGACCGCGCAGGGTCTCCAGGGGTTCGAAGCCCAGCAGGATGTCGGCTTCACCAAGGTCCAGCTTGGGCGAACGCCAGCCGCCCAGCAGCAGCACGGATTCCACCACACCGCCGCGCTGGGCCATGCCGTGGACTTCGCCGGCCACCACTTCCTGCCCGGCATCCAGGGCGGTGCGGGCCAGCAGGGTGGTGGCGGTCAGGGTGCCCTGTCCGCCCACGCCGGTGAAGAAGATACGAAGACGCTTTTGTTTGTCGCTATGTTGCATAATAC
>ERZ824598.1157-NODE-1157-length-35675-cov-5.398456_pt1 | contig 35675 bp, 47 predicted proteins | sample MGYA00519934_ERZ824598 | MGnify/ENA primary metagenome ERZ824598 (study PRJEB31778, sample SAMEA3449177) | human gut metagenome | biome: human gut; feature: human-associated habitat; material: faeces | place: United Kingdom | collected 2010/2012 ...
CCCCTATGGGTACTCCTCCTCCGGGGAGGAGGAGAATTAAGATAGTATCGCTTATCATTTGCTCCCTTTCTTATCACTTGTGAATTAATTCCGGAGTATTCGTACCTTCTCGAAAGCTTTCTTTTTGTTTTCTATAAATTAATTTATAGAATAATTTGGTTTATAAAATAAACTACTTATATTTGCACCGGAGTTCGAACCTGAAATGTATGATTATTGTAGAAATTTAATTGGTGTACAGTTATGAAAACGATTGGTTTTAAATGGGTTGCATTGTTTGTTGTAAGCGTATGTGTGGTCTCGGCATCAGCACAGGGCGACTTGACAGTGAAAGTGAAGAACATTCGTTCTGCAAAAGGAAAGGTGATGATTGCTGCCGATAAAGGGCAATATGCAATGGTGGATGCTACGGGTGATACGGCAACTCTTGTATTAAAAGAGATGCCCGAAGGAAAATGCAAATTGTATGTGTATCACGATGAAAACGCCAATTATCAACTGGATCGGGAAGACGGGGTGCCAGCAGAGAATTGCGCGATTGTAGATTTAGACATGACGGCTGAAACAAAAACGATTGATATAGAGCTGAAAGATGTAAAGGCCTTACAGGACAAAGCAAAAAAATAATTTTATATATAAAGAGAAACACTGTTATGGAAGACAAGAAAATGACTGAAAAGGAGAGTTTGGAGCTTATCACGCAGATGATACAGAATAGTAAGAAAAACCTTCGGTTGGGGAATGTGAATATTCTTTTGCTATGGGGGTATCTTTGTGCGATAACTGCGCTTGTGGTTTATGTTCTGATTTTGATAACTGGTAATCCGCTTTGGAATTGGGTCTGGTTGGCTATACCGGTTATTGGTTTTCCGGTGATGTACTGGTTGAAGAAAAAGGAAGATAAGCCGGTTTTGACTTACACGGATAAGGTTTTACTTGCTATCTGGAGCAATATCGGGCAATATGGAATTGGTATTTCTATAATAGCCGCTCTCTATTTTGACTCCATGTTATTATTGCTGCCGATTATTCTGCTGCTGTGCTCATTGGGAGTTAATATTACGGGGAGCATTATAAATGATTCATGGATGAGAAATGCTGCTGGTTGTGTATTGGCAATATCCGTGGTTATGATATCGCATATCTTGTTTAATCCGCCTGAATTCAACTTTATGTATCCTGCTTTTGCTGTTTGTTTTATTGTTATGCTGATTATTCCCGGGCATCGGTTGAACAGAAGACACACAAAAGAATAATTGCATTAAATCAATAAATTATGGAAGATAGAAAAATAACCGAGCAAGAGAGTTTAGAACTCATTTCTCAAATGATACAGAATACACGTCGTAATCTAGATGCGGGTAGCGGAAATATATTTCTGTTGTGGGGATATATTGGAACCATAGCGACTTTAGTTGTGTACGCAGGCTTATGTTTTACAAAAGACCCTCATTGGATGTGGGGCTTTTGGGGAATACCTGTTATTGGAATTCCTTTGGGAATATATTTAGAACATAAATCAGAGAAACGGGCTAAAGCCTATTCGGATAAGGTATTGACTGAAATATGGCGTATACTGGGTGGACTTTGTATGGCTGTGGCAATAGGAGCTACCTGTATGAAACAGTTTGAATTTATCTTGCCGTTAGGAACATTGATTATGTCGTTGGGGAGTATTATTACAGGTGTTATTGTTCGCTACAAGGCTTTTTATCTTTTTTCGTTAATCGGGTTGGCGATAGGCTTGTATATGGTGTTTGCAGCAATGGGAGAAAATGCTCCTACCTATGTTTCTTTACTTTGTTTCGCTGTGGCTGCTGTCTTTGCAATGATTATTCCCGGGCACATGCTGAATATTGCCGCGAAGAAAGAAAACTATGTTTCAAATAAATAATTAGGAGGAACTACGATGAACTCACTTCTTGGTTGTCTTCTCATTGGAAACATGGTGTTGCTGGCTTTCTTGCTGGTAAAGGTGCTCGATCTTACAGATTATTAACTTCTAAAGTTGACATGAAATGATGGATGTTGGTGTGTATATGATTTCGGATAAATAAAATAGTTGGTAATGGATAATAAAAATATGACTGAGAAAGAGAGTTTGGAACTCATCACTCACATGATACAGAACGCAAAGTACAAGATGGCTGAGAATGCTGGAATGCCTTTTCTGATATGGGGATATTTGTGTACGGTGATATCTCTGGTGATTTGGTTTCTCCTGAAAGAAACCGGTAATTACAACTGGCAATGGATGTGGTTCCTGTTGCCCGCGATTTCTTTTCCTGTCACCTTGTGGATAAACCGGAAGAAGCAGAAGATGGCACGAACCTATATCGACCGGATATTAGGGTACGTCTGGACCGTGTTCGGATTGGGTGGTTTTCTGATAACCTGGGTGGCCATCTTCTATTGGAGTTTGCCTGTCTTGTTCATCATACTGTTGATAATGGGAATGGGGACGGCATTGACCGGTCTGATTGTAAACATGAAGGTAGTGACTATAGGAGGAACTTTGGGAGCTCTGTCGTCATTAGGTTGTCTCTTTATACACGGCTTCGACCAGATATTGCTTTTTGCCTTGGCTTTTATTTTTATGATGGTTATTCCGGGACATTTCCTGAACTATAAAGTGAAGAAAGGAGGCGGTGCGTGACAAAAAGTCGTTTCGAGAATTTCCTGACCTCTTGGAAGTTCTTTTTGTTACTTGTACTTTTGCAGTTCCTTTTGATGCCGGTGGCGACGAAAGGCTTTAAGTTTGAGGCTGCGGGAGATTTGATATTTTATACACTGGGGCATGCCTTTATTATGGATATGTATCCTTATGCTGTTTATTTTCAGATAGTAATGATACTGACTTTGGTGGCTGTTATTGTCTGGAGAGGTAAGTTCGGCAGATGTTTTATGGCGATTGCAGGGTGTTTCTATCTGCTGTATGCCGTGATACAGAATATGGCTGTGACGGAACAGTACGGTTTCAGCATGGGTTGGGTATGTCCCTATTTGCATTGTTGAGTAGTAAACGAAAGAAAAACGAATGATATGTTTAAAGAACTGAACCCTTTGCTCCACTCTGAGCTGCGTTTAGCGGTGATGTCGTTGCTTATTGGCGTCGAAGAGGCAGACTTTGTCTTTATCCGCCAACAAACAGGGGCAACGGCCGGTAACCTCAGCGTGCAGATTGACAAGCTCAATAAAGCAGGCTATGTGGAGGTGACAAAGACGTTCAAAGGAAAAATGCCTTGTACTCTCTGCAAGATTACGCCGCAGGGGGTGGACGCCTTTGAGGAATATGTGGAGGCACTGAAAACGTATATTATTAAAAAATAAAAAGATACTGTATGAGAATTTTAGTCACTTACGCTGTTCAGGGCGAGTTTACGGAATTGAAATTTCCCGGATTGATAGGGGAGGAAGAAGTACACGTTGGGTATCTCCGTACGGGGGTAGGAAAAGTGAAGTCGGCGTATTATCTTACCGAGGTGATAAATCAGGGACAACCGGATCTGGTGATAAATGTCGGCACGGCAGGAAGCATCGACCGCCAAGTGGGTGATATATTGGTATGCCGTCATTTCATCGACCGTGATATGGAGAAGCTTGCCAATCTGGGTGTGGAGTATGAGATAGACTCTTCTGCTTTGCTTGCCGAAAAGGGATATTGTATGCATTGGGCAGGAGAAGGGGTTTGTAATACGGGTGATACTTTCCTGACGGAGTTGTCGGATGTGAAAGGCGATGTTGTCGATATGGAAGCTTTTGCGCAGGCATTTGTGTGCCGTGCCAAGAAAGTACCTTTCATTGCGGTGAAGTATGTGACGGATATCATCGGACAGAATTCCGTGAAGCATTGGGAAGATAAGCTGGCTGATGCACGCAAGGAGTTAGGGGAGTTTTTTGAGAAGATTGGTGGGGTGGTTAAATGATAATTTATTTCAGCGTCTTGAACGATAGAATATGATACGTCACTCCTGCAGCGATAATCAGAAGCAATATCTTCATCCATAGATAGGGAATGATGAAGAAAACACAGTATAGCATCGTGATCCACATCAAGGAGATGGAGATAATCTTTGCCCGTAAGGGAATGGCTTTGTTTTCGCGGAAGTTGCGAATATAAGGACCGAGATGTTTTTGGTTCAGTAACCATGCGTATAAGCGGGGGGAACTTTTGAAGTATAGTGCGGCAGTGAGTAGTAAAAACGGTGTGGTGGGCAGCAGCGGCAGGAAGATGCCGAGGATGCCGAAAGTTAAAGAAATTGTACCAAGCGTGATATAGAGAGTTTTCATGCCGCAAAAGTACTCTTTTTTTGTTTACGGGAAAAGTCCGGATGATTTTGTGAGGAAGAATATCCGGAATTCTTTCCTCGCGGTGGGCTTAAAAATATAACCTTTTGTAATACAGTATTCGTTTTAAATGCTTATGTTTGCGGAAGTATATCAATAAAGTCAAGCCATGAATTTCCACAAGGCCACCCCTATACTGTTGTTGATGCTCTGCAATGCATTTGTTGCATTGGCACAGACTGCTGCAGACTCTTTAGTAATTGTTACTGCCAACTGGAATACCACTTCTATGGGAAAGGGCATTCTTCTCCGTGAAGCGGAATTCACCTCTTTGTATGGTGTCCCCCAACACATCGCTATCCTGGAAATAAAACCTGAGCAGCATCGTTTTGACATCCTTGTTCATTCACCTAAAGAAGAGACGAGCAGTGCCGCCCGTCGTTCGGGAGCAGTGGCAGCCATCAATGGCTCTTATTTCAACATCAAGCAGGGAACATCTGTCTGTTATCTGAGGAAAGACGGCGTAGTGATAGATACCACCGCTACCGGCGTACTCAGTACCGTCTCTACCGGTGCTGTGCGCATCAGTAAAGGGAAACTGGATATTATCCCCTGGCATAAACAGAATGAAAAAACTTGCGATCTGAAAGAGGGCAGTATCCTTTCTTCCGGTCCGCTGATGCTGCTGGATGGGAAAGATTGTGACCTTTCGGCTTGCAATCGCTCATTTGTCAGAACCAAGCATCCGCGTAGTGCGGTGGCCGTGATGAAGGATGGAAGTATCTTCCTCATTGCAATAGCCGGTCGTTTCGCAGGTAAGGCAGAGGGCATCAATATCCCCGAACTGACACATCTGCTTCGCGTATTGGGTGCCGAGAAAGCCTTGAATCTCGATGGTGGCGGTTCTACCACCCTTTGGAGTGCGTCTGCACCGGATAATGGTGTTGTGAATAAACTCTGCGACAATAATCTCTATGACAATAAAGGAGAGCGTAAAGTGGCCAATTCACTTTGCGTTTACGAATAAAAGCAGAAGATTCCGCCCGTAATCCATCTATTTTTTGTACTTTTGTGCCGTGCCGAGGTGACATCAGGTGCGACAACAGACAGAGTATTTTCTTAATCAGTGTATTAATAAGAGTATGTATACAGTTATTAAACGTATGGAAATATCGGCTGCCCACAGTCTGAAACTTTCCTATCGCAGCAAATGTGAGAATCTGCATGGTCACAACTGGATTATCACAGTCTACTGCCGTTCTCGGGAACTCAATGCCGATGGAATGGTGGTTGATTTCAGTCACATCAAAGAGACGGTGAAAGAGAAGCTCGACCACCGGAATCTGAATGAAGTTCTTCCTTTCAATCCCACTGCCGAAAATATAGCCCGCTGGATATGTGAGCAAATTCCTACCTGTTTCAAAGTCGAGGTACAGGAGTCCGAATCCAATGTTGCCGTATATGAGAAAGATTAATGAGATTTTTTATAGCTTGCAGGGAGAGGGGTATCACACCGGTACACCGGCTGTCTTTGTCCGTTTCTCCGGCTGTAATCTGAAGTGTTCATTTTGTGATACACAGCATGAGGAGGGCACGTTTATGTCGGATGAAGAAATCGTAGCGGAGATACGGAAATATCCTGCTGTTACGGTTATCCTGACGGGCGGGGAACCTTCCCTCTGGATTGATGAGGCTTTTATAGATTGCTTGCATCAGGCTGGCAAGTATGTGTGTATCGAAACAAATGGTACACGTCCGTTGCCGGAGAATATCGATTGGGTGACTTGTTCGCCCAAACAGGGAGTGAAGCTGGGTATTACCCGTATAGATGAAGTGAAGGTGGTGTACGAAGGACAGGATATAGGAGTATATGAGTTGCTTCCTGCCGAACATTTCTTTTTGCAGCCTTGTTCGTGTGCCAATACGACGGAGACGGTGGCATGTGTGATGCAACATCCCAAATGGCGGTTAAGTCTGCAAACGCATAAGCTGATTGATATTCGTTAGATTGACTGTTACGCAAATGTAACAGGAATGATATCTTTCTTTTCTTTTTTACCGTTTACTTTGCCACGAAATAAAATTGTAAATGAGAGAGAATATGAAATCAATTCGTTTTTTGTCCCTGATGTTCCTGCTGGGTTTGCTGGCAGTGAAGGGATATGCAACCGACCAGCCGGTCAAAAAAGAGATTACCGTAAAGGGTGTGGTGACCGATGGTGTTAATTTCACCCAAACAGATGAAAAAGGACGTTGATTTGAGGTGATATTCTGTTGATATAAGGATAGAAAAATAAAGAGAGAGAAACCAATTTCGTTTCTCTCTCTTTATTTCTGCACGGGAGGAGAGGCTCGAAGTACAACGACGTTGTGCCTGTTCCTTATGCTTATTGACTGTTAACATCTTACTATTTCTACCTTGGTTAAATGAATATTATTCTGTGTCCGAAATATGTCCGACATTGAATGTTTATTTATTATTTAAAGTATCTGATACAAAGTTTAATACCGTGGACACTTTATTTGGTTATCGTTAAACCTGACCCACTTGCATCGGCACATCCAGCAGATATGTCCTGATGGGCAACTATTTTTTTCATCTCAGCAATTTGTCCTTCAAGGCGTCCAAGTTCACGATTTAATTCTTCATTTCTTATTTTTAATTCTTTATTTTCTTCTTTTAAATGCTGAAAAAGGGCATCTGTAGGTTCAGGAGTTATGAACTTTTCTCCTTTTCCAGTGATAAGCCACATAATATTGACTTGAGGATATGTGATTAATATATCATTCAAAACTCCTGAGGTTATATCATTATTTAAACTTGTCACATAGGTTGATGTACGACCTATGCTGATGGAAAATTCACGGCGTGATAGCTCTAATGCCTCACAGAGAGCAATTAATCTATCTCGAACAGCTGATGACTTTTGTTCTGTATCCATAATAAAGGTTAATTGAATGATATATAGTTCATATTTTATTTGTTTTTAAACTATATATCATTCATATTTGCATTGTATTTTAAATCACACGAAACAAATGTACAAAGAAATCGAAACCCCTGCAATAGCGAAAAAACGCTATTACTTTAAAAAAGGCTATCGGCAAGTGACTATAGCTCAGAAAGATGAAGTTCGCAAGAATTTGATGTCTGCATTAAACATCACGCGTTACACCTATTTCTCGCATTTGCTTAATAATGGTATTGTGGATATTACCATGTCTAAGTATGAAGTTATCACCCATATTCTTCAGAAATATGGAGTGACTGATATTTGGGATATTGTTCCTGAAGATCAAAAAATATGATGATATGGCTGCATTATCAGAACGGGAAGTACAGATTGCGGAGCGTATAGCTTGGGGTGCTTCCCAAAAAGAAGTTGCTGATGATCTTGGTATTTCCCGCTATACAGTAGATAATATTCTTCGTAAGATATATCAGAAACTTCATATTGGCAAGATAAACGAACTGTCTGCATGGTGGTTCTGCACACATTTCAATATCAGCTTTGAACTATCACCTTTAAAGCGTGCCATTGGTGCGGTGGCTCTGGTCGTTTTGATAATTTTCAACGATTTTATCTCAGGAGATTACTATTGCCGTAGTCGAGGGCGCAGAGAAAAAACAGAGGTGTCGGTTCGCTTGAAGGAAGTTTAACTTATTTGTCTAATATATAATTAAAATGATTATGGGAGAAAAGATTTTTCTTTTAGCTCTTAAAAAGAGTAGCAAGCATGAAGGTACTACTTATTGTATAGGAGTATATAAACTGGGAACTCCAAGTATGGAGTTTGTTTTAGGTGAAACTGACAATGACCGGGATTATAGAGCAGGTGATGAAGTTTCATATATTTATAATGCAGATTATACAGACAATTTACAGAGCGCTTTAAATTGGCTGAATAACATTAAATAGATGGTTTGAAACAATAAAAACTAACTAATATGAAATTGACAAAGGAAGAAGATCAAGTAATCTGCAAGTTTTTAAAGATCGTAGCAGAAGAAGGTGGTAAGGAGATGTTAAAATTGATGCAGTTTGTTCTTATGAAATTATCTGAAGAAGCCATTCAGATGAATGCTGCTGAAGTTGTTTTAAGCCAGGTTCTAAATTATAAAGGTGAGAAATACAATACGCGTATGGTTATCCAGTATTCCAAAGTGGGTGAAAAAACATTGGAAGAACGTGCATACGAAATTGCTGACCGTATGCTCTTATCAGGATCAGGAAATTGTGATCTTCGGGAAGAGCTGAAGAAAGCTGTATTAGCTGGGTATAATTTATATAATGAGGATTTCGATGACGAAGTATGAATGATTTTATAAAAAAATGAATTTAAATATAATATACCTAATCCCCTTTATGCTTTATATCATACTCTTTACATTTACGAATAATAAAACCGATGAATGCAATAGGAGCATAAATAATAGCAGAAGATCTAAGAAATATTGATAAAGCATATTCGTGTCCAAGTGAATAGCTTTCTGGTGAACGTATAAGATAAAAAGATGTAGCTAGCATTGGACATATGAGTATTAGAATTTCAAGCTTATATTGATGTTTTGCCAATACAGAACATAAGCATAACATTCCATAGGAATAATATATTGATAAAACGGAAGCCGTAGCAGAAAATATAACTTGCAAATAGATATCTAAACTGTTGAATTGTGGAATATATAAATATAGTATAGTGAAGATTAATGGCAGTTGTATGCAAAAGCCTGTAAAAACATTCTTTTGTTCTATATTATAGATTTTGATTATTTCAGATATATCCATAAAGTATTTAATTTTTCACAAAGTTAATATTAAAATTAAGAATAGAAAGAAATGAAAATTAGAAATAACGATTTATCAAGCCGAAATATAGATATAGATATATCAGATGGCGTTTCAATTCACTTGTACAAGGAAGAATATAACGAACTTATTCGGTTATTGCTCCCAAGTATGGAACAAGAAATCAAAGATGCTCATGCAATTCAGGAAAAAGCAATGACTTTACATATGGATTGCTGGAATTTTCTAAAGGAAGTTAGAGAGCATTTTTATGATTGCTCTGATGGAGAATATTGTCTTCGTAAAGAGTTGAGTGAAGTGAATGAAGATAAGCTATTTGAAACGCTGGATAAGTTCAGTAAGCTATTAGGGTTTGCGTAAATCTAATTATGTATGAAAAAGCAATATGTTATAGCACGTTATTTTCGAGGTTGGCACGTGGAAACGATGTGCCAGCCTACGACAAAGAAGGATGCTGATAAACGATGTGCTAAACTGCAAAAAGAAGCGTCTCCATTGACTGAATACAAGGTGCTTAAAATTGGCACTACGAATAAAAAAGTAACTTACATTTAACGTAAAACATTAAGATGGTGAGTAAGAAAAAACAAAAGGATGACCGTAAACAACTTCTAATACGGTATCGTATGAATGAAAAAGGTTGTATATCTTTTATTGATCCTTGTTGTGATGAAATTCCAGCTCTTCTTTTTGGCAAGATAATGGAAGCCATATCCGATGTCGAAAAAGAATGGAATGCTCGCAGGATAAATAAATTGAGGGTCTAAATTTGATAGAGATAGAATGACGATGTATGTCCTTGATGACATATTTGTCTTCTCTTTCCTTTGTACCCGGCCAATGTTTTAGATCATGGATTTGCTTCAATATTTTCCGGACGACTGTCAATCCTGGATTTCGTCTTATATTGAGTTGATGGGGGTGGAGAGGTTGACGGAATATTATAATAAAGTACTCATCAGGCTGTATGATATGCAGCCCGGTGAATCTTTCCGGGTACTTGAAAAGGTCAGTCCGGAGAACTATGATCTTTTCATGAAATGCGTGTATTCATGCCTGTGTGCGTTTGACTTATATGGCATATACAGCTACTATATCGAAGAACAGGGTACTGTCATTCTCAGAAGATAGTACCTGAATATATAAATGCAATGATAGACGAAAGAATTATAGAACAAATTTTGGATCGTGCCGACATTGTGGACGTGATATCCGGTTATGTTGAACTGAAGAAGAAAGGTGTTAATTATGCAGCTTGTTGTCCGTTCCACAAAGAGAAGACACCCAGTTTTATGGTGAACCCGGCACGCGGTACATGGCACTGTTTCGGATGCGGTAAAGGTGGAAATACTATTGGTTTCTTGATGGAACATGAAACTATGACTTTTCCGGAGGCAGTATGTGCTCTTGGTAAACGGTATGGCATTACCGTTGAGGACGAGAAATTGACTCCTGAGCAGGAACAGGCACGGATGAAGCGCGAAAGTATGTTTATCATCAACCAAAGATGTGCCGAACATTTCCGGCAGAATTTACTTCTTCCTACTAATAAAACGGCTGCTGAATATGTTAAAGGACGTTGGGGGCTGGAGTATGCCGAAGAAATGGGAATTGGTTTCGCCCCTGACAAATGGGATGATTTGTTGGGGTTCGCCCGATCATCCGGTCTGTCTATCGACTTGATGAAGGAAATGGGATTGCTGAAGGTCGGTGAAAAAGGTAATACTTATGATGTTTATCGTAATCGTGTCGTTATCCCTATACGGGATCGGTTCCGGAGAATAATCGGCTTTACTGCCCGTGATATGTCCGGTGATAAGGTGGCTAAATATATGAATTCTACCGAAAGTGATATCTACCATAAGAGAGATTCAATATTCGGTATCGATACGGCTATACGCCAGGCGGCTAAGGAAGATAAATTTTATCTGGTGGAGGGTGCCCCTGATGCGATGCAGCTTAAACGCATTCGCGTCAATAATGCAGTAGCGCCGCTTGGGGGAGATTGGACTGAAAACCAAATGGAGCAACTGAAGAAGTATGCTACTAAACTTTGTTTTCTTCCGGATGCAGATCCGCCAAATTTGGAGAGAAGCGAAAAATTAGGTGCAGGTATTCGTAACGTGATGCGTAACGGTATGTTGGCTATGAAATGCGGATTTGGCGTGTCGGTTAAAGAACTTCCCATGGGGGAGGAGCAGAGCAAGAACGATCCGGATAGTTATTGCACAAGCATTCAGAAGTTTCAAGAACTAAAAGAAGTTGATTTTATACCATGGTACGCAAGTTACATATTTCAGGATATAAATACTACTGAAGAGCGCAGTGATGCCATCAATACCATTTGTACGATGGTAGTAATGGTGAAGGATGAAGTAAAGGAGTCCATGTACCTAAAGCAGTTGCAATCATTTTATGAGGACAAGAAACTTTGGCAGAAGGCCATTAATCGCGCTAAAAAACTGGATAAGGCCAAACAGGTTATTGATGAAAGCAAGAAGATAGACCGGGATCTTTATCAGAAATATGGCTTTTACGAAGAATACAACGCTTATTTTGCTTTAGCTGGTGACAGTGGTAAGGCGGTACAATGGAGTAATTTTATCATGATGCCCATGTTTCACATTAAGGATTCTTTACTTCCAAAACGTTTGTATCGCATCAAGAATCAGAATAAACAGGAGGAAATCATTGAAATGAAGCAGGAGGATCTTGTGTCACTTTCCAAATTCAAGCAGAAAGTTGAAGGTCTTGGTAATTATATTTGGCTGGCCACAGAAAAGGAGCTGACCAAACTGAAGATGTTTCTTTATGAACAGACAGAAACAGCGCTTGAAGTCACGCAGCTTGGTTGGCAACGTCAGGGATTCTTTGCATATGGTAACGGTTGTTTTGATACGGAATGGCATGCTGCTGATGAATATGGCATCGTACGTCTTAAAAATGGCAACTTTTATCTGCCCGGTTGCAGTACTATTTATCGTGATGATGTGAAGCTTTTCCAGTTTGAACGCAAATTTATATATACCTCTTATAATAATGTTAGCCTGCGTGAGTATAGCGAGAAATTGATTAGGGTATTCGGAGATAACGCAAAGGTGGGATTATGTTTCTTGTTTGCTACATTATTCCGGGATATCATTTCCGGACAAACCAAAAGTTTTCCCATTCTTAATATATTCGGTCCGAAAGGTTCCGGTAAGTCTGAGCTTGGTAAAAGTCTGATGTCATTTTTCGTCATTGACAATAAAGCGCCCAATATTCAGAATGCAACTATCGCAGCATTGAGCGATGCGGTTGCACAGTGTGCAAATGCTTTGGTTCATCTTGATGAATATAAAAATAGCATTGACCTTGATAAGCGCGAGTTCTTAAAAGGGTTGTGGGATGGAACTGGGCGTAGCCGCATGAATATGGACCGGGACAAAAAACGTGAGATTACAAGTGTAGATTGTGGTATCATATTATCCGGTCAGGAGATGCCGACTATTGATATAGCCCTTTTTTCTCGTTTGATTTATCTGACATTCAACAAGACTGAATATTCTAATGAAGAGAAACGGGCTTTTAATGAATGTGACGCTATCAGTTTACAAGGGTTGTCACATTTGGCCCTTCAGCTATTGCGGCATCGGTCTAAAATGGAGACTGATTTTTCTACCAATTACCGCCAGTGCATGAATGATCTCAATGAGCGTCTGAAGGAAACAACTATTGAGGACCGCATACAACGCAACTGGGTCATACCATTGGCAGCCTTCCGAACACTTGAAGCTGTGCTTGATGTGCCGTTTACCTATCGTGAATTGTTGGGGATTTGTGTGGATGGTATCATCCGCCAGAACCGGGAATGTAAAAGTAATAACGAACTGGCCAATTTTTGGAATGTGGTCAGTTACTTGCAACAGGATGGAGAAATCTTTCTGGAAGCTGACTTTCGTATAGACTATCTTTCCAATCTCAAAACCAATAAGGTAAAGGACTTGACATTCAAACAACCGCGCCCCATTTTGCGGATGCAGACAGACCGTATCTTTATGCTGTACAAGAAGTTCGCCAGGCAGGTAGGTGACAACGCGCTACCGACGGAATCCCTGAAATTTTATATCGAGAACTCCAAAGAATACCTGGGTGTACAAAACTCCGTTCGTTTCAAGAATATATTGAAGGGAGTAGAAGTTACTAAAGAGGTGGAAACAGGCGGTCAAAAATATTATCGGAAAACCAGCATGACCAAACAAGCCCTCTGTTTCGATTACACTGAGTTGATGACGAACTATAACATCAATCTTAATATTGATATGGGGATGACTGATGGGGAAGAGGAAGCACAGAATAACAAACCGAGGGAGAACGGTACTTCTCCGTATATGTTCTAATACGTCTATCATAGTTGTGTAGAAGCCCTTGCCTGTGAAGGTAGGGGCTTTTTTGTGTCTTTCTGAACGTAAAGTACGTATTATTTTGGGGCAAAAAATGCGTCTACACTTTCTACACTTTCTACAATGTTATAAATCAGTATATTACATTATAAATATAGATTCTACATGCTTCTACAAATTTCTACAAAATATGACTTTTCTACATTTCTTCTACAAAATGGTACTTTGTAGAAGCCTTTTCTACACTTTTTCTTCTATACTAAAACCGTTATATTGTTGATATATAGGTATTTCTATGACTTGTAGAAAGTGTAGAAGGTGTAGAGGGCAAAATGTGTCTGCTCAATATAGGAATAAAAATGTGGAGAAGTGATTAATATATTAATCAATCTTGCTATTTTTGTGTAAAAATCAACACTTTAAATGATAAAGAAAGACCGATTTGTCTGTTGGCTGCCTTGCAAACCATATGTTAAGCAGTTCCTTTTGCATAATTTCAATACGCCTGATGATACCTGGACTGAAATCGTTAACCTGTCTTCCGACAAGGAGTTGCAGAACGATTTCCTTTCACGGCTATCCAAGCCTGGACGCTACGAGAACAAATACCGTAACCTCTACCGCTATACGGCCAATGTAGCGGTAGAGATACGCCGTGATGACTTCTACCGTTATGGCTGGTCGATGTCGAACACCGAAGTGGTGGCATTCGGTACCAAGATTGAACGGCGGATCAAACAGATATTGTTCCTCTATCTTGATACGCACGTGAGTATGGGGCTTCCGCTATCAGCCGCCATCCGTAATTTCCAGACGAAGTTCGGATTTACTGAAGACACCTGGTCTTATGACACCATCCGCAGGGAGTATAACCGACACGGATATCGGAAGACAGTGGAGAATACTACTATTTTTGATTTTATTAACCGTATAATATTGGGGAAGTTGTCCGAGTTTGGGACAATTTCCCAGCAAGGAAGATTAGCGTATGAAAGTGATAAATTATGATTTTGAAAACGTCGGAGGACTGTTGCAGGTGATTGCCGTTTCCCCGACCTCGTTTTTGCGGATCCGTAAGGATTACAATGCCGGTCTGAACTACCTGGAGCTTCGCGACCGGGAGAATATTATTTCCATTCCGGTGTATGCCAATGACACTTATATATATAATGAGGACAAGGAAGTGAATGATGCGGGGGATTGCTGGAATGTTTCCATTGAAGGGGTGATTCCTAAACTTTCCTCAGTGAATAATCAGCTGATGGAGACGCTGGAGCGTGGCTTGTGGTATGTGCTGGCAGTGGACGGTAACGGCCAGGTCCACTGGTGCGGTCAAGAAGACGCACTTATGTTATTCGCCACGAACAAGACAAGCGGGCGTTCCGTTTCAGAACGGAACGGCACGTCTTTTACATTCACCTGCGTACAGGATGAACCCACCATTTATATATCCGGATTGGAAGAACTGGAAGCGTAAAAACAACGCTTATTCCCTGTTTGACGGTGCCCTGTGTCCTTGGGTACCGTTTTTTTTGCGCTTTTCTTTGCGCAAAAAAGTTATATGAACGAGACAGTTATCACATTATTCGGCAGTATTGACCGGTATTGTTACAACAAAAATTATCTGAAGTACTATTTAGATAAGGCAAAAGGCCAACCCGTCCGCCTGAAAGTCTCAAGCTTTGGCGGTGATGTGGCCGAAGCGGTCGCCATGGCAAACCTTATGGCTGAGCATGGCAATGTGACGGTGGAATTTATCAGCTTCAATGCTTCGGCGGCTACCATACTGGCGTTCGGTGGCAAGTCCATTGAGATGCATGAGGACGGTATGTGGCTGGCGCATAAGTGCAGCCTGGGCGTGGACATTTGGGGACAGCTTAATGCTGATCAGCTCGAAGACACCATTAAAGAACTACAAAACAAGAAGAAGAGTGCCGAGGCGATTGACTTGATGATTGCACAGAAGTACATCAACCGCAGCGGCAAGAGTCTGAAGGACGTTATCACCCTTATGGAAGAAGAACGCTGGATGCCTGCCGCTGAAGTCAAGGAATGGGGCTTCATAGACAGGATCATTCCCGGTGTGCATAAAAAGCCTCAGGTGACCAATGAAATAACCGACTGCTTTACTGCCATCGGTTTACCGTTACCGGTACTCAATGCTTCCGAATCGGAAACGCAACCCAAAGGCAATGACAGAAACCTTGTTTCTCAAATCATTGACGGTATCAAAAGTCTGTTTCCTGCCAATAATACCTCTGAAGACATTTCTAATTCAAATACAGTTATTTCCATGCGTAAAGAATTTACTTTCATTAATCAGATCCTCAATTGTGAAGGCATTGAGGAAAAAGACGGTAAGATATCGCTTACCGTAGAGAACTTGCAGGCCATCAATAACGCCATCAAGGTAGCCAATGAAGCGAAAACCAAAGCTGAAAGCGATTTGACAGCCGCCAATACAGCCAGACAGACGGCTGAAAACAATCTGACGGCAGTTGTCAACGACCTCGATAGCCTGAGCGATAGCGTCAGGAATGCGGCCGACAACAAGACTAAGGTACAGGTTATCCGCAATATCGTGGCCAAGATTCCCGGAACGGCAACCGCCAGTCATCAGGAATCGAACGAGGACAGCAAGTTTGCGGACATTGCCACGGACCCTATCAACAGTTATGAGAATGAATAACATCTAAACTATTCTATTTATGGATTTTAAAGCACCTATTGACATTACCACGGTTCTGACCGCGGTAAAAAAGCACAGAGACATCCTGAAGGCGGTCGATAAGCTCGACGCTTCGGAGGTATTGAAACATTTCACTCCGGTACCGGGCATTACCGATTCCCTTGAATTAGGCAAGGTAGAAGGCGGAAGTATTTCCAGCAAGTACACCGGCAAGTTTACAGCTGGCAAGTATTTGGGTAAGATTGTTCCGCGTCGTCTGGTCGTTCGTCCCGTCGTGATGGAGATGTCCGATGAGCCGGAACGTTACCGTCGCACCTACATTGCTGAGGTACCGGGTACGCTCCGCAAAGAACATCCCTTCGAGTTGTGGCTGATCAACCACGGCCATGAACTGGCATCCAATGATTTGCTGTTTGCCATCTTCACAGCGAAATACAGCGCTGATGAGAACAAGACGGACATTCAGGACTCTTTCGACGGTATCGGTACCATTGTTACCGAAGGCGAGGCAGTCGGAGATATTTCCAGTGCCGAGGGCAATGTTTACGCTACCGGTGAGCTGACTCGTGCCAACATTGGCGAAAAGTTGCTGGAGATGTGGCGCCACATGCCGCGTACCTTCAAGCGCAAGAAGAACATCAAGATGTTCATTTCCGACGATTTGGGCGACATGTATGATGACTGGCGCAAAGATGAAGGTACTATCGTTATCGGATTAAAAGAAGATACTTCCGATACACAACACCTGCTCGGTTCCAACAACCGTTGTGAGCTGGTACGTGTTCCGAATCTTCCCGATGGTAGCCAGTTCGTCATGCTGACCACTAAAGGGAACATTTGCTACGGCTTTGACAAGGAGAGCGATTTCAAGTCCATCAAGCCGTTCTTCTCCGGTAATCCTTATACGTTCGATGCTTCGGGCAAGTACGTGATAGGCTTCCAGTTCGTATCGGTACATAAATCGGAGTTCTGCGTCAATGACCGTCCGGTGGATCCTGAAGGTAGCAACCCGTTCGGATATATCGAGGTCACAATTGCACCGGATGAAGCGAAGGCCAACGGTGGCAAATGGCGCATTCAGGGTGAAGAGGCTTGGCGTGATTCCGGTACGTATGTAGCGGTTCCCGGTGGTAAGGAATATACTATCGAGTTCCTGGAGGCCGCCGGATATACCACTCCTGCCGTGCAGAAGAAGACTCCTGCTGCGGGTGCAGTAGAGAAAGTGACGGGTACATACGTTGTTAAATCTGAATAAATCCTGTGACTATGGCAGAAGTAGATCCCAAATTATGTATTGCCCTTGATGATATCAACGAGGCAATGGACTGCGAGAACCAGGATAATATGGGCGGTATCATACCGTCCGTTATCTTCGGTTATCATGCAGATGTGGCGACATGGCCGGACTACCCGAAAAAGACGGATGATCCGCTTTCACTGGAGGCCGCCGGTGCACTGGTCGGTGATCTTGTTATGAAAGAAGGTTGCCGGGCCTATAAGATGGATATCACTGACGAACTGGCTGAGTTCAAGATTACGGATCAGGGAGAAACCGGTGGTGAATCGTTCCTGATGGACCTGAATATCATTTCGGCCAAGATGCGGAAGAAAATATTCGGTTTTGAGAATGCGACCAAAGGCCGCAAGATGTTCTTTATCGTGACCGACAACAACGGCACGAACTACCTGATGGGTGACAAACGCCGCGGTGCCATGCGTGCCTCCGGAGACGGTTCTACCACCGGGGCAAACTCTACCGCGCGTAATCAGAACACACTTCATTATACTTTCACTGCACCGCGTAAATGTGTGTATGAAGGTGATGCGGAGGATATTCTTACTGTAAAGACTGCACCTGGAGGCTGATTTTTGTTTCTTCGTTTGGTTAGTTGGTTGTTTATGTCCGTCTCCGGATTCTTTCCGGGAGGCGGACATTTTGTTTTGTCCTATCACAGCAATAAAATTCGCAACACCTTTGTATAACGTTAATATCAAGAATCATGGCTGAAATTACAAATGCTTATATCGAAGCCCGCAGAGAAGGTATCGCCTGGCTGAACTCTGCTAAGAGAGAATACAATACTGGTGTGGCTATCCTTGCTAAATCAGGTTACAAGACAATCGTATCATCCAAACTGGCTAAATTAGGCGAAAAGCCGCATACCCGCGAGAAGCTGGAATACGAGATCCGGCAGATGATTAAAGTCTGGTATCATCCAGATGATCCGCGCTTTGAGGATGTGGACCTGGCGGATGATGCGGTACCGGGTAATGACGGACGTTCCGAGACGGTTCCGGAAGAAACGGCGGCGGCCATCGTTACCATTGCGGAAAAGGAACTGGCACGTGAAACGGATGAACAGCCCGCTTATCCGCCTGTTATTGCCAAAATTATCTATGATTTCCGGGATTGCTATAATGAACGTTCACGGCTGCACCGGTTACTCTCCGAACAGGGTGAGACCAATACGGCGGCTGTATGCGCACAGCGCAAGGATATTGTTACCCGTATAGCCTCCCTCTCTAACCGTATGACATTGCTGGCGGTCATCAAACAGCAATATGAGCAGAAAAAGGAGTTGCCGACTGATGAGCAGCTGGACGAGCTTTATAAAAAAGTGGATGCTGCTGAAGAAAAGCCGGAAAAGGAAGATGAACAGACCGACATCAGTTCCCTTTCCGTCGAAGAACTGAAGAAAGCAAAATCCAATGCCAAGAGTAAGATTACCAAGGCAAAAAACATGTTGCTGTATTCTTCGGAGAGCAAACCTAAAGACGGCAAGGAAAACCCGCTTCCTGACTGCCCCAAACGTGTGAGATACGAGAAGAAGGTGGCTGATCAGGAGGCATTGGTAGAAAAGATAGAATATCGTTTGGCAGAACTGCAATAGGTTATGTTGGTTTGTTGCAGTGAGATTGAGAATAAGATGATGCCGGCGGATGACGCAGTAAGTCCTATACAGGGAGATCGATACCCGACAGGCTACATCCGCCGAACGGATGCGGCGGCCTCCGGCCATGACCTGGTTGCGGAGAAGCTGCTGCATCCGGACGCTATGGGGATGCTGGTACCCGGCACAGACAAGCATTTTTATTCTTCAGGCGCGTTCAATCTCATTCAGCTGATTTTCTACATTCTCAAGCAGACCGGTCCGGCACATCTGTTCCTGACAACCTATTCCATCTCTATGGATAGCATCAACGCCCTTCATCGTAAGGTTGAGACCGGTGAGTTGCTATCGGTACGGTTCCTGATCGATAACCGCGTACGCAGCATTTCACCCAAGCCGTTCGATTATCTGGTGACTACATTTCCGGACTGTTACCGTTGCTTGGCACTGCATGCGAAGGTGGCGTTGCTGTATAACGAAGATTGGAACATCACCGTAGTAGGCAGTCAGAACGCGACGCATAACCCGAAGCTGGAGCGTGGAATCATCCATACCGGCAGAGATATTTTTGATTTTGACTTTAAAATGTTGAATGATGAGTTTGACTCAGGAACAACGTGAGGAGATAGAGAAAATGGCGTACCGCCTTATCCCGCCGGGGATGATCGCAATCAATATCGGTGTGGATGAGACGGATTTTCTTGCAGAACTCCGTACTCCGGGCACTGAAGTTCGTACAGCTTTCTACCGGGGACATCTCAGACAGATGGTTGAAGTACGGGAGGCTATCATCAAGTCCGCCATCAACGGCAGCAATCCGGCACAACAGGAATTGATCAAGTTCTTTAAATCGCAACAGCAGTATCTTGAGTATGAGTAACAGCTTGACAACATCCAAAAGCAAGGCCGCATTGGAGGAACAGTCATACGACCTTATACAGCAGCACATCATTGACCCGGAGAACAGCCCGTTGCCGGAGCATCTTCGGGTGCAGTGCAACCGGGTGTTGCAGATAGCCCGTTTGCTGGATGATTATCCCAATGAGAGCCATATCATCAACATCATGCTGGCGAAATATCGGATTTCACGTACACAGGTGCGTAAGGATATCGCCCTGGCAAAAGAACTGTTCAAGACACAGCACCAGTTTGACTGGGATTTTTGGTTTGCCTGGATGATCAAGGACCAGATTCAGCTTATCCGGGACTGTAAGCTCAGAGGTGATCTGAAGAATTGGAACAACGCCAAGAAGGTGCTGCATCAGATGATTGGCGAACGTCCGGCTTCGGTTGAGGATCCGCGACGCATGGAGAAGAATGTGTTCTATATTCAGATCAACAGTATGGGGCAAAAGGTAGATGTTCCGCTGAACGCCATCCGCAATCTTTCCCAGGAAGAGCAGAAAGTCCTTGTGGATTCCATGTACACGCCTATTGACGATGTGCAGGCAGAAGAAATAATGAACTCATAAATAGATTATCATGAAGAAACTGACAAACAAACGCTTAATCTCTTATTTGGTTGACCACAAGCATATCGATATGGTGTCGGTCAGCAAGACACAGATTGTTTGTACCGTATCCGCCAAGTTCAAGCCGGATGAAGTGAAAAAACTATTAGACGATACAGGGCAGCCTATGCCCCGTATGACTTCCTCCGAAGGTGTGAACTACATTGTTTTCCCACGTTATTGATACGGCAGGACAATGGACGAAAACGTTTGGGAAGAGGTTATACAGGTCAATCCGGCACAGGCGGCATTCTTGGTGATGCCGTACAAGAACGGGTATGTCATCTATTCACGTGCAACTGGCAAGTCATTCATTACCGGTGCCGTGATAGATGACAATATCCGTATGATGCCGCGCGGTATTACCACGCTTACCCAAGCTACCATTGGTCAGGCATTGACTAAAACCTTGCCCTCAGCCTTCAAGATGTTGGAGATGCTCGGTTACAAACAATGGGATCCGGTCCGCAAGACCGGTGATTATGTGGTTTGTCGCAGTCCCATTGAGGGATGGTACAAGCCTTACGAGCACATCATGTCGTTTGAGTATGGTATCAGCTTCAGTAACGGGCACATGCTCTACATACTTACCCAGGGCGGTAACAGCCGCGGTCCGAACGCGGATTACAACATCACCGACGAAGCGTTGACGCTTGATAAGGAGAAGTTTGACCAGGAGGCGGCACCGACCAACCGTGGTAATGAACACATCTTTGGCCGCAAGTCCAAGAATCCCGTTCTGAAACATCACGGCAACACCTTCCTCTCTTCCATGCCTTATACGCCTGAACAGAAATGGTTGCTTGAACCGGCCAAGTATTACGAGGAAGAACGCGGCATCCGGCTGTTTGATGTCTGGAATAAGATTGTGCGGTTACAGATGCAGCTCATTGATGCAAGGATTGCGAATGATGCGGGACTCTTCAAGGAAATCTGGAATGAAACCGTTCGTCTCAGGCAAAGCATCACGCCGTTCGTTTCACGCGACGGCACGCTCTTTATCCTTGGCTCCATCTTCGACAATATCGCCAATGTGGGCATGAACTATATCCTGAACCAGTATAAGGTGATGGATAAGCTTTCCTTCATGATCGAGATCCTGAACTTCATGGTGGATAAGATTGATAGCTGTTATTACCAACTGGATGAACGGCACGTGTATTACAATGCGACCAATGACGACTATATCCGTGACTTTGCCGAAGATCATAACTACAACTGGCAGCAGCTTGCCAATAACGATGACAGCCGGCGTGACCTGGACTGTACCCCCACGAAGCCGCTGGAACTGACGCCTGACTGGGGTTCTGCCGCCTCGTTCCTTGAAGTGGCACAGGAGCGCAACTATGATTTCGTGACGAAGCTGCTGACACGTGAGCCGGTGGATAACAATATCAACGAGTTCTTTGTCAAGCGTGACGAGGAAGACGATACAATGGTCAACGCGCTGATGGATAAGTTCTGCCACTATTACCGTAACCATATCAACAAACACCTGCATTATTACCGTGACCGCTATGGGGATGCACGCCGCGCCAACAATAAAAAATCCTATAATGAACTTGCCATTGAGCGCCTGGAGAAACACGGCTGGACAGTGGAACAGCACACCCATGCGGGCATGGAGCCGCCGCAGCATGATAAATATCTGTTGTGGGCTTCTATCCTGGCGGAGAAAGACGAACGTTTTCCGAAGAAGCGTTTCAACGGCTCGAAATGCAAATACACGCTGATCTCCATGAACAACACGCGCGTTATCGAGGATCGTGAAGGACGGTTTGCCAAGGATAAGCGTAGTGAGCGCAACCAGTCCATCCTTCCTGAAGAGGCAACACACTTCGGGGATGCAGTCGATAAACGTGTCTGGACGAAGTACGGGCATCTGCTCAGGCAGGCTTACGGGTTCGTTGACGCACGTATCTGATTCACTGCACATACATTCGCAACAGTTATCGCAATACTTATAACAGGACTCGCAACGCTTGAGGACCGGATGCCGCATCGGAGGACAGGCGGAGGGTGTTTTCTTTGGTGTAAAAATCTGTTACTTTTGTCATATTTCCTTACTTTTTGCGACTTTTTTTGCGACTTTTGATAGGGCGCGGTAGGAAGAAACTTCCGTTTCTTTTTCCATTCGGATGGAAAACGGGGTGTTGTGTGTTCATTCTCAAGGTAGTAAGATTATTATAACATTCATTAACAAAGTCCCCGGCGCGCGCAAAATCCGTACTGAAGAAATAGGCAGGCATATCTATTTCCCCAGTACGGATTTTGCGCGCTTATAGAGGTAGGAAGCGACGCTTCCTGTGTTTGTTTTTGCACCCATGCAGGTCCCCGGTCTTTTCTGTTTCAAATTCTAAGGTAGGGACCGTAGAGCGGTAAGCGTTCCGCTTGACGTACCCCCGTTTCTCTTCCGGAACTCCTTTTCATTTCTGCATGTCTGTATGCGGTCAGGTAGTCTTTTGAGTCCGCAAATGTAGGGCACCGGTCTGACAAGCAAGGTCAGGCGTTGTCCGCTAAAAAATCTCCACCTTGCAGGTAGTATTCAAGCCTCCGGTTTTAGTCGGAACCTTGCAGAATGTCATCCTCGGCACCTCAATTATTGCGGCATCAAAAGGCAACCATACCGCACGTCATACAGACACGCCGGAATAAAAAAAAAGTCGTTCCGGGAAACGGAGAATCTGAAAAAGGCTCCACCCGACGACTCCAAAAATCCAGAATAAAATTAAAACTTACAATTATGGCAGCAAAAAGAAACATTCCCGAAGCATGGAAAAATCAGTGGCATAAACCAATGATTTCCTTATTTGACTACATACCGGCAAGATACGAGGCTACAGAACGGGAAAAACAAATCCGCTCACTGATATGGGACTTCAAGGCAGGGAAACGCAGCAAACAGGTAGCGGCTATCGTAGCGGGTAAGATAGCGGAAAAATTCGGTTCGTTTGCCGATACCATTGTGTTTGTCTGTGTTCCTGCAAGTTCGGCAGAACGGACGGAAAAACGCTATCGGGACTTTTGCGAAGAGGTTTCCAACCTTTGCGGGTGTATGAATGGCTACAAAGCCGTGAAAGTGGGCGGTAAACGTATGACCATCCACGAAACCAAGAAAGACAAAAGCATACAGAACACGGAAACTATTACGCTGAATACTGACTTTTTCAACGGGAAGCGGGTACTGGTTTTTGATGACATACTAACGAAAGGACACAGCTACGCACAATTTGCGTGCGCACTGGAGCAATTAGGTGCGGAAGTGTTGGGAGGTTATTTTTTAGGTAGAACAATTCTTTCTTATAACTAATATATATTTTTTGTTATGAATACTTTATTCGATAATGATTGCCGCTACATGAGTGACAGTGAACTGATTTACGAGATTAGCAATAACAGGCAGATTGTTTCAGACGTTGAACGCAGCAACGGGGAGATAGACATCGACAGGCTGTTTGCATCTTTGACGCCTGGACGCAAGAAAGTAGCTGTAGCAGCAGTGGAGATATACAAGAGACAGCAGTCTCAACAGGTTGAACGCAGGCTTATACGAATGAGCAAGGATGTATATGATTTGATGCAGCCGTTAATTGGTGATTTACGGAATGAGGAGTTTTGGGTAGTGGCTATTAATAATGCATCCCGAATAATCAAGAAAGTACAGGTTTCAGTAGGCGGTATAGACCAGACTTCGGCAGATGTACGGCTGATAATGCAGGTGTTGATAAATACGGGAGCTTCGCAGTTTGCAGCGGTACACAATCATCCGAGCGGCAACAGCCGACCGAGCAATGATGACAAGAGGCTGACGGAACAGCTTAAAAAGGCGACAGCGTTATTCAATATTCGGATGATGGACCACGTAATTATAACGAATGACGGATATTATAGCTTTTGTGATGAAGGGATGATTTGACGGATGGGGTGCGGGCGCACCCATTCCGTTTGCTCGCACGCTCGCAAACGGAATGGGACCCAAAGCGGTATTTTGTTTTATATTTCCCGTTCCTTCAACCACGGAGGGGCTTTTTTTGTCCTATGAAAGCGGATGGTATGATTTTACCTTTGTGACAAAAAAAGATATGATACGCTTCATTACTAAGTTCATCGGTACCTATGGATATGATTCCCTGAAGGAGTTCTTTCTTTCGGTGGCACCCAGTTTTAAATATAACCTGCAACTGCCGGCTATTTCCTTCAGTGCAATCACTGCGGTAGTCAGTGAATGGATAGGTATTACCCCGCTGTTGGCGATGGCCATGCTGATCGCCATTGTTTCCGAGATGTGGACGGGTATCAAGGCAAGCAAGATCCAAGGCATAGGATTTGAATCCTTCCGTTTCTCACGCTGTATCATCAAGCTGTGTATATGGCTGACCATCATTTATATCACCCACTCATTCTATCTGGAGAGCAAGGCAGGGGCGGAAGATAGCTTCATCATGCTGCTGGCGACTCTGTTCTTTTCAATTGTCAAAGTGTTCGTCATGACCTGGTTCTGTGTGGAGCATGTGACAAGCATACTGGAGAACCTGGCAGTTATTGACGGTAAACCTAAAGATACGCTGATCAAGCAGGTGGGCATGTTGTGGGTGACAGTTACAGACAAGTTTAAAAGAAAGGTAGATGAGACGGAACGTTAGTTGCATGTTACTATGTGCGTTTATGGCACTTCTTTCCGGTTGGGCAGGTCACTGGCTGGGTTCCCGCCACCGGAATATTGTCTGCACTCCGGAAACGGTAATCAAGCATGATACGATACGACCTGTCATTCCTGAACCGGAGGTGATTGTCCGTGAGGTACCCGCAGAAGTAGATACGGCGGCTATACTGGCCGATTATTTCTCGGAGAAACATTATCTCGACACGATTATTGAACGCCCATACCTGCGGGTGGAAATGGCCGATGTCATATCCCGCAATGCGTTGCTTGACCGTACCGTAGTGGTGGATTACCGGCAGCCGGTCGTTTATAACAATGCCCTGGCTCTGGGATTGGATGCCGGGCGTTACAGCTGTGTGTTATCCGCGGGGTATCGACGTAGGTCGTGGGAGTTCAGGGCGGGCTATGACTTGTACAATAAATCACTGGTGTTGGGGGTATCTAAAGATTTGTGGAGATGGTAGCGAATTTAGTCAATAACACGTATCTGTTTTCCGCCGATATGGAGGATATCCGTATTACGGACGTACACGAAAAACTGGCTTTCAAGATGACGGTTGACGGGCGGGAAGCGCTTTCTGAAGTGTACTATCCGGACAGTGGGAACGCAGTCGTCATTAGCGATCCGGGTGATATCATCAATGAGTATTTCGTTCGTCCGGAACTGGATAGCGGTGATGACCGGATAGCCCTGCCACCCATGACGGTACAACTGTCTCTTTCAGACAGCGAGGCAACCGCTGACTACACGCTGTATGTGTTCCACTCAAGATACCGTGTGTCTTTCGAGCCGCTGACCGGCTTCATATTTTATTCCCGCTATAAAATCAAGCATATCCGGCAGAATACGATTGATTACCTTTCCTTCTTCGTGTCTGACAAGACAAAAGTGTATCTGGATATCATCTATCTGGAGTCCGGCAGCAGCGTCAAGAAAACCGTTGAACTGCAACTCTCCGATGCCAACCGGATGATGGCATACAACATGAGTCCGGCCAAGGTGGGTAAACTCGCAGGTCTCAGGGCCGACAATATCCTATCGTATGATGCACGTATCACCGACGGCACGTTGACGGATATTGTAAGGTATGTCATGGATCGGAAAAGCCACCGTGAAATGCACCAATTCCTTTATTACAATGTATTCGGGTTGCCGGAATCCATATCATTCTCAGGATTGGTGCAGTATAGTCCGGAACTGGAGGGTGATATCGCGGACATGGTGAAGCTGAAAAGGAGATTCAATCCGTTTTTCAATGATCTGCGCACGGTCAACACCGGGTATTTGGACGAAAACAAGTACAAGGCCCTGATAGACATGCTAACCTCTCCGGTACAGCGATGGTACGACACGCCTTCGCTGCCGATGGAGATCATCATCACAGATATTGACTTTACGCATACGAAAATGGGCAACCAGCGGGTAAACGTGAATCTGACCTTCTGTCCGGCAAGCCGGAAGCATCAGGTATTTGACAGGTACTCGTTTGGTGGCGGTATCTTCGATTACACATTTGACAGGACATTTGAATAAATAATATACACAATGGAAACAATACGCAGAAATTTAGCATTGGCCGATATGGATATCCGCAGGGATGAACGCGGGAACCGGCGCGTCTTTTCGATAAAATTCGTCAGCAAGGAGGGTAAGGTCTACTTTATCCCGCAGGCATACGCCTGTGGTGCCGGACGCATGAACATGAAGGAATACCAGCTTCGGGGGGTACAGCCCTGCGACTGCAAGGGCAATCCCGAAGGGCATCCCTATCCCGTGGATATAGACCTGATACTGGAGTATAACAAAATGAAAATCGTATTCTGATGAACATACTGTTTAATTCAAGCGGCATTCCCCTGCTGATGCAGTCCACGTACATATTCGGAGAGACAACCGGGGCACCGCAGAACGAGATGAAGGACCGTGCCCGGATCCTGTCGCCATACGACTTGTCGAATGTCAGTTACATAGATATCGACGGGGTGAAAGTACGCCCGTGGGGAGACGAGAACGATTTCCCGCAGAAGGCGGCCGAAGAGATCGGAAATACCAGTGTGCTTAATACCGGCTTGAAATTTCTCCGTAACCTGACACTTGGGCAGGGCATTTATCCTTGTACGGTGAACGGTTACGATGATGGCGGTAACGAGATACTGAAGCCGGTTACGGATAGCCGGGTACAAGCTTTTGTCGCTTCCCGGAACGTCCGGCGTTACATGGAGAAGGTGCTGCGGGATTACCTGAAGTTCGGAAACGGGGCCGTCCAGTTCGTCCCGTCGGCAGCCGGCAATTCTTTTGCAGGTGTCAATCCGGTTAATGCGCTTTATCGCCGTTATTCCGAAGTGGATGAGTACGGAGCATGTAAATGTATTGTTTCCGGATATTGGCCGCAGCATCCGGGCAAGGGGCAGTACACCAAGCTGGAGGTACTTTCCGAGTACGATCCGCAGATGCACGCCGAGGTGTTAAAGTTTGCCGGGAAGATGAAGAACGGTTTTATCCTGCCGGTGCGTGACAGCTGGAGCAATGACGATCTTTACGGCATGCCTGTCTGGTGGCCGGCATACGTTTGTGGATGGGTGGAGATTGCCCATCTTATCCCCCATTTCCTCAAGAAAGCCTATAAAAACCAGATTACCTGGAAGTGGCATGTACAGATACCGTATTCTTATTGGGAGAAGAAATACCCTTCCAAGGACTATTCCGTCACAGAACGCGAAGCGGCCATTCAGAAGTATATGGATTCGGTAGAACAGAATCTCTGCGGGCCGGACAATGCTGAGAAACCGATCTTCTCACATTATGCCGTCAATGAGATGAACGGCAGGATTGAAGAGGAATGGAAGATCAAGCCGCTGGAGAACAAGTACCAGGGAAGCGATAATCTTCCGGTATCGGCAGCCGCCAACTCGGAGATCCTGTTCGCCCTTATGGTCAATCCCAATGTCCTCGGTGCTGGTATGCCGGGTGGTACATACGCCGGTAATCAGGGAGGTTCCAATATCCGTGAGGCGTTCCTTGTGAATATTGCCAATGCCTGGATTGACCGGCAGAATATTCTGGATCCGATTGAACTCTACATAAAAATGAACGGTATGCCGGAATGTGAGCTGCGTTTCCGCAATACCATCTTAGTAACCCTCGATACCGGTAGTGGTACCAAAAAAACGTTGAGCTAATGATATTCAGTGCAGAGAAATGGAACAAGGGTGCCGAACTCAAGGCACTGATGAAGGTGAATACCGCGATTTCGTTTGACATGATGGAGGCGCCGCTTCGGGGTGCCTTCCGACAATACCTTGTACCGTTATTGGGCGATGCGATGGCGGGCGAAGTGGTTGAGATTTATAATTTCGGTCCGGATCCGGATGTGTTGGAACCGAATGCTGAAGGGGCAACCGAACGGGAGAAGCTGGATGCCCGGCTGCTTGAGATTTGCCAGCGTGCGAATGCGAACTTGGCGTTCTGGAATGATTTCGATGAAATCAGCGTCCGGATCACGGATGCGGGATTTCAACGGCAGAAGTCCGACAATGAATCCTTTCAAGGGGTGTATAAATACCAGGAAGACAATCTTCGCATGTCTTTCCGCAATAAGGGGTTCAATGCGCTGGATGAATTGCTTGAGTTCCTGTATGCGCATATAGCGGAATATCCGGAATTTGCGACTTCACAGGCTTATCAGGACCGGAAATCCGCCATTGTCCGCAGTACTGCAGACGTGAATGATGTCTGTTTCATTGGCGGCAGCCGGATTATCTTCCTGCGGTTGCAGCCGCATCTGAAATTTGTGGAGGAAATGCTGCTTCAGCCGGCTATCGGTGACAGGCTCTATGAGTATCTGATTGACGGGCTGGTCAATCCGCCTAAAGATGAAGAGCGGCAGAAGAATGTGGAACGTTTGCGCCTGGCTTGTTCCCGATACATCGGGACAATGGCGGTCAGACGGCTGTTGATGGAGACGGGCAGTATTACGGACCGGGGGTTATACTTTACTACAATCCGGTCAGGTGAAAAGGGCAATGAACAGAAAGAGCCGGTCGATATGAAACGGATAGCCGTACAGATACAGAACCTGAAGGCGGATGCCGACATGTATATGACCGCATTGCTGCGGATTGCCCGCAGTTATTTTGCCGATTACTATGCCGGTGATCCCCGAAGGATATTCGACCGGGACAATGACCGTAAACGTACATTCTGGGTATGAGAGAGCTTCGTATGGCATATCGCAGCTTCGGAGTCCGGCGTGAGGTTATACGCCGGGTGCCTCAGAAATGGGAAGAGCTGACACCGTCGCAGTTCCTGCTCGTGTCACGGTTTTACCTTCAGGAGACGGATGAATCATCCTTCCTGAAGGAGTTCTATCCCCTGCCTTCCGGTGTCATTGCGGACAGCTATTACAGGTATAAGCTGAGTGAGCTGATAGAGTTCATCAGCGACTGTCGTGTCCGGATGGATCGCTTTATTCTTTCCGGTGTGTCCGGATTGAAAGCACCGGGTGAACGCCTGAAGGGGATGTGTTTCGAGCACTTCATGCATGTGGACACCGCCTTCAACCGCTATGCGCGCGACGGCAAGGATGCCTCACTGGATGCTTTCATATCAATGCTGTACCTGAAGGATAACGAATATATTGTCCTACCGGCAGGTGGAAAAAACGGCTTATTTAGCAGGCAGAAACCGCTGATACTGCAAAAACGGCTGTCGGAAGTGGCGAAGATAGACAGGCATGTCAAGTATGCTATATTCCTGAACTATGTTTTTGTCAAAAGGTGGCTTTCCAAGGCGTTCCCTTTCCTGTTTCCGTTGAACGAAGATCCGGAACCGGAGAAGAACAACAAGAAACCGACCGCGCCATCGGTCAACTGGCTTGATATCTTTGATGCTTTTGTCGGTAATGATGTGGCGGTGATGGAGAAATACCAGGCGATGCCAGTGGCAACGGCGTTCCGCCTGCTTAATAAAAGAATACGTGACGCTCAAAAACAGAAGAAATGACATTTTCAGAGTACATAGAGAATTTGGCCGAACGCCATGTCGATATCCGGCACAAGGAGAATGACGAGGTACATTTCCTTTCATCCGAACGGGAGAAGCACACGGCACTGGACAGCGTGCTCCACTATCCGGCGGTGATTCTGGACCGTGGCTCAGGGTTCGGATATGGCGGTGCTACGGGGGCATACCTGAAGGATCGTGATTATCTGCTCTTTGTATTGGAACATGTGTCCGATACTTCAGACTACGAACAGATAGAGGCCGCACTTGATAAGTGCGAGCGCATTCTTGATGAGATGCTGAACCAGGTACTTGAAGACAAAAGGAAGAACCGCCAATGGATTGCCTTTTCACTTGAAGAGGTAGAAGCGGATTATGTGGTGAATATTGATAGCCAGCTTTATGGGGTGATCGCGGCAATACACTTGTCGCAACCCTATAAGGCTGTTAACTGTAGGAAGGCATTCAACTGATATGGCAGATACGGTTGAAACACTTAAAGAATTAGCCCGGCAGGTACGATATGCTACGCAGGAGGGAGAAAACACGGGAGAACGTGTTGGACGTACCTTGGTGGGCATTTTGAATCTGTTATCACAGTGTTCTTTGGAAGAACTGAATAAAATCTTCCTTCATAAATCCAAGCCTGACGAAACTCCTTTCCTGCTGAAATTATTAGGAGGTGCCGAAGTTGGCGAAACAATAGACTCATTAGTTGCCGGGAAAGGGATTCTACTTAAAAATGGCCGTGTACAGGCTGATACTTTGGAAGCTCGTTTTGCTCTCATTGTTCAAGAAGTGATATTCAACCGGCTTTCTGCCATGGAAAGTGATTATTCTTTTTCTGAATCGGGCACGATTGAGAGCGTAGAACTTCTGGAGGATGGCACTTACCGTTTACCGCTCCGTAAACGTTTGGAGAATGATTTCACGGCTTTGGATGAAAATGATATCATTTACGGCATGGTAAACAACCTTGCCTCCGGAGGAGGAGATTATTATACTTCCTGGTTACGTGTCCTGCATGTGGATACTTCCGCTAATGTGATTACTGCTGTTCTGTATCCGGATAGTGAAGTTCCAGGGGGAAAGAATTACCCGCCGGAGCCATTGATGATAATAACGCGTCGCGGCAATCCGGTCAATGAAGATCGTCAGGCGTACTGGTATCTTTCTACTCGTGAGAAATGTATCTGCATGCTCGATGGCGTAACGAAACCCATACTGGAAGAGCATAATTACGCCATTATCATCGGCAGACTGAAACAGTTATCATTATTCGATAACCTGCCTATAAATTACCGGCATAGCTATGTCTATTGCAGGGGTATAGCCTTTCAGGAACGCCTACAGATTCAGTATCCGGGGATTCCTGTCGTTTCCCTTGTGGACCGCGGAGACTGGAGCTCCGAGGTTGCTGCTTCTGATAATCCCTATTCTGTATCTTCTACGTCTGCGGATACCGTATGGCATTACGGGTGTCGTTGGCAATGTCTGATTAACGGCACGCTTGATGAGCCCCGATTCGGTTCGACGGGATGGGCCATGAAAGAAGGAAACCCAAACTTCTCTATTGATATATCTTCTGCCAACGATTGGAGGATAGACCTGGACAAGATGGATGAAAACGGCAATCTTGTTGATGATCTGGACGTGCTCACTATAACCGGAATGCTATATAACCGGGATGTTACTGAACATATACTTGATGCTGATGTGGAGTGGACGCGTGATAGCGGTAATATTACGGAAGATAACGCCTGGGCAGTGAAACATGCCGACACGGGAAAAGTGCTGGTGCTCAGGCGTGATGATCTTGGAACGAGCTTTGTGCAGGTCGGTTCCTGTAAATTTAAGGCTACCGTGCTGCTGCGTGACGGTAAGAATGTATACCCTGATGAAATAGAAGTTGTGATATGAAGACAAAGAAAATAGAAGTAAACTACAAACCTCTTAGCGTACATATGGCGATTAACGAGGTTGGTTCCGTATCATCATTGCAAACGTATGATGCGGTGACGGGAATCTTTGAGGCGGACTATACGTTGACGCCATTGGTGTTGTTGCCTCAATGTGATGTTGTTGACAAGGATGGTATTATTAAGGAATTTAATATAAATTCCTCTCTAACCAATCTTAAGTGGTATGAAATCATTGATGGCAAAAGAATCCTGATTGAAACGACGAATACCGGTTATGAAATCACTCAGGAAGGCTCAAATAAAGGTCAGATAAAAGTAAAGAAGAATGCCGCACTCTTGCACCCTATAACGTTGGATTTTTATGCAGAATACCTGGATACGCGCACAAATCAGATCATCGTTTACCGTCAGTCAAAATTAATAAAATGTATCAATGCTACCAATGCCAATCCTTTATTGACGCTTGATAGTGAATCTACCCATTTATACAACCCCTGGGAGGACCCTGTACAGCAGACCATAGTAGCTACCCTGATGGCAGGTGAAACCGATTTTACCGGTGTATCAGCAAAAAGAAAATTCTTCTGGTACAAACGTCGTGAAAATGGCACCCTGACGCTTGCCGGTTCTGATGAATTTGATCTTGATGTGGTCAGTGTGAATGATAATGTGCTTGTCATTGATCGCGAGGCGATAGGAGAAAAGGAGACCTACATTTGCAAGGCTACCTTTTCCCCTGATGGTTCCCCGGCTGCCTCACCGACGGATGCGGACCCTACGGCTACCACTACTATTGTGCGTCGTCTCCCGAATTATGATTACGACATAACCAATCTGCCGAACCGTATTGCTCCTGGAACAGTGACCGTAAATCCCAAAGTCGTGGTAATAGGAGCGAAAGGCATTATCAGCAATGCCATGCAGGAGTTGAAAGCGACCTGGTATAAGGACAGTACGGTTATCGGGACCGGTGAATCCCCCTCTCTTTCCGCCAATAATGTGACCAGCGGATTATTGGGTGTGGATATGACAGACAAGGGTAATTACAAGATACTGACAACCAGTGACGGAAAGGCAATATTAGCAAGTGCTGATAAAGTAATAATAGCAAAATAACAATTAAATTTTAAGAATATGGCTAATTACATCAAAGTAACAGAAAAGGTGGCTGCGTCAATGGGATTGACAAGCATCCGCAACAAGACTGCAGACGGGAATTATCTATTATGGCAGGCTGACATCCTGCGCTTTCCGGGAGACGACATATTTTCCCGTGCGGCTTATTGCGGTGGAGCCGTGCTGACTCCCAATGCCGCAAAAGAAGAAGTGGATGGTACTGATCATCCTGTGCAGGTTGCTACACCTGAAAGGTTCCTGTCTTCCTCAGAGCAATCTCCGTCTGAAGAGGAAAAATCGGAAATAAATAAGGAGGATGAGGTATGAGTATAGCAACCCGACAAGTGAATGTAAGATTTTCGCCGAAGGCGGGAACTTACACTACTATTATCCAGTCTCCAAGCGGGGACCTTTACCAGGAATTTGAAGGGTCCGTGGGAGCAATCGGTGCTATATCGCCCGATTTTTCCCAGACGCAGCCGCAGTTGGTGTTTATTGCGACTTCATCCCGTGTGGCGGAAGGTATTTCCGTACCTATCTCTTGTGACTGGTATTTCAACGGTGTGAAGCTCACTTTCACCAATAATGTTTCCACTAATGTGTTTAATGGAGAGACAGGGCATTTCCGCAAGTTGCCGTATGTTGCAGGGACGCAGGATTATTGGGGCTTGAAAATCTTGAAAAACCTGGTTGTGGCTGCGGGTGCGGCTCCTTGCAGCATTAAGGGAGAAGCCATAGTCGTATATGGTAATGTCACCGATAAAGTAGAGGCTATCTACAATATACCTATTCGTCGGGCTACCGGTTCTCCTTATTTTGTTACTATTGCCGCTGGAGATAATAAGTATTATACCATCACAGAAAAAGGCGGTAGCTGTATACTCAAGGCTATGACTTATCAGGCGGGTGTTTCTGTTACCTCTAATCTGACTTACAAGTGGTATAAGTTGGTTGGCGGTGTCTGGTCCTTACTCTCAGGAAAAACGGCACAGACATTGACCGTTACAGGTGATATGGTAGATTGCTATTCCAGCTTCAAATGTGTTGTCTCGCAAGGGGGAACTGAAATCGGTACGGATATACAAGGCGTAATGGATGCTTCAGACCCTTATGATATCATTCCTAATCCAAGTCCGGCTGATGAGACGATTGTTGAAGAGGGCGATACTGTGGTGTATACTCCTATGGTTGTGAAAAGAGGCTCTACGACTAAGGCAATGGAGATGAACTTTAATTTTACCGCCATTGATAGTGTAGGACTTATCCTTGGGCAAGCTACTAATCAGGCAAAATTTACTGTGACCTATGCGATGTGTGAACAGGCTGGTACGGATGTAGGCGTGTATATTGAAACTGTGTCATAAATAAAGGAATGTAATTGTATGCCGATAGCGAGTGTAACAAGAAGTGTAAAGTATGCACAGAAGGGTGCTCCCGGAAAGAGTGGGCGTATTCCGTATCCGGCCGGAGAGTACAATCTATATACTTCCTATATTTGTACAGATACGGTTACTCCTTATGTGTTAGATGGGAAGTATTATGTAATGAATCGAAATACGACATGGGTAGGACAGGGTATGCCCTCAAATATCAATTCTCCGCGGAAAGATGTTGCCGTAAATGGATCGAACGCCACTTGGACGCTTGTTGAAGACTATACAGCTATTTTCGTGGAGATTCTGATGGCTAACTTCGCTAAATTAGCGAGTGCCATCTTTTCAGGAGATTACATGTTTTCGCAACAGGGGGTTGGCGCTGATGGTAATCCGACATCGAATTATGAGGAATTTAATACGGGGAATTTTGTACCTAATCTGCTTTTGGATTTTGCCACGGGTTTGTTCAAGGGTAATAAAGTGGAGGTGAATGGAGGCGTTTTCAAGAACATCCGCTCTCCGAATGGTTCTTTTAAGATTGATGAAGAGGGAAATATACAGATAATCGGTGAGTTGTCAACCTCAATGAATGGTACGCGTATTGAAATCTCTCCTAAAACCAATAGTATAAAGATGTTCAATCAGGACAATAATGAAGTTGGCCGTATATCCTTTATGACTGAGGAGTGGATGGGTACAACGAACTATTATCCACGGGTGTTTCTTAGGAGGTTTTCAGGAAATAATATGATCGATGAGATTCAGACTACCGGTTCATCCATTAATGGGTATTCTGTAGTAGGCTCTAATTATCTTGAATATAATTTAGGACCATTTGGACTTATCTTTTCAGAAAATGGAAAAGAGACTAAAAGATATTCAAATAAATAATAGTTTTATAGAAATTTATAATTACAAAAAGAGATTAAAAACAAAATGTTAAATTGGGCTGATTTTTATAATAGAAATGACGCCCCTTAAAAATACAATGGTATGGAAAAAGTTTATTTGAAGGATTCAGATGT
>ERZ824598.1170-NODE-1170-length-35348-cov-4.898053_pt1 | contig 35348 bp, 32 predicted proteins | sample MGYA00519934_ERZ824598 | MGnify/ENA primary metagenome ERZ824598 (study PRJEB31778, sample SAMEA3449177) | human gut metagenome | biome: human gut; feature: human-associated habitat; material: faeces | place: United Kingdom | collected 2010/2012 ...
ACTTTGAGGGGTCACCTCACTTTGCTTTGCAAGAATTGCTAAAGCAATTCTTGGTGGTATAACACCACATTGTGAGCAGTTTCCTATAAAAAGGTAAAGAAACGGCTGTCCTGCGGATCAAACTGCAGGACAGCCATTCTTTATGTTGCACGTAACATTTCTTTACAATTTCGCTAAGTCTTCCTGACTGATCAGACGAACATCGCTCGCTTTCAGCACTTCTGCACCTTTCTTAATATCGGTAACACGGAAGATCAAATGCGCCTTACCGGATGTATGCGTGTTAAAAGCATACATATATTCAACATTGATCCCATTCTCGCCAAAAATATCTAACACATTTGCCAGACTTCCCGGCTGATCCGACAACTCAATCGCCATAACATCCTTCGTAGAAGATACATAACCTGCATCTTTTATCACTGTGGATGCATTGTAGACATCATCAACGATCAATCGAACGATACCAAAGTCCTGCGCATCCGCAACCGATAATGCACGCATATTAATATTATTTTCACGAAGTACATCGGTCAGCTCTTTTAATTTACCCGGCTTGTTTTCCAAAAATACAGAAATCTGCTTAACCATCATAGTGGATACCCCCATTCATTTTTACATTATTTATACAAATTTCTCTTATCGATAACGCGTACCGCCTTACCTTCACTTCTTGTAATTGTTTTCGGATTTACAAGAGTTACTTTCGCATAAATACCAAGCATTGCTTTCAATGCAGTTACCAATTCCTTCTCCTTTGCCGTAACTTCGCTCATGCTGTCTGAGAACATCTCCGGCGTCATCTCCACCTGTACCTCGATCGTATCACTGTTGTTGACACGATCAACGATGATCTGATAATTTGCCGCATATCCTTTATTCATCAATACCGTTTCGATCTGTGATGGGAATACATTCACACCTTTGACGATCAACATATCATCACTGCGACCCAACGGTTTTGTCATTTTGATATGTGTACGTCCGCAGGAACATTTCTTGCGGCTCAAGATACAAATATCTCTCGTGCGGTAACGAAGCAGCGGGAATGCCTCTTTCGTGATACTTGTAAATACAAGCTCACCTTTTTCTCCATCCGGAAGAACCTCCCCCGTCTTTGGATTGATTACTTCTGCAATAAAATGATCTTCATTGACATGCATGCCGTTCTGCTCAGAACACTCAAAGGCTACACCCGGTCCGGAAATCTCTGTCAGGCCATAGATATCATATGCTTTGATACCAAGTTTTTCCTCAATATCATGTCGCATCTCCTCAGTCCACGCTTCTGCACCAAAGATACCTGCCTTTAACTTAATCTGATCCTGTACGCCTTTCTCATGAATACTCTCTGCCAAATATGCTGCATAAGACGGTGTACAGCAAAGGATCGTGGATCCCAGATCGGTCATAAACTGAATCTGACGCTCTGTATTACCGGAAGACATTGGGATCGTTAGGGATCCAACTTTGTGGGAACCGCCATTTAAGCCGGAACCACCGGTAAATAATCCATAACCATAGGATACATGCACAATATCTTCTTTGGTACCACCGGCTGCTACGATCGCTCTGGCACAGCAGTCTTCCCATAGATCCAGATCATGCTGTGTATAAAAAGCTACCACACGTCTTCCTGTTGTACCACTGGTTGACTGGATGCGTACACAATCCTTTAATGGCATCGCTAACAGTCCATATGGATACTGATCTCTTAAGTCGTCCTTCTCCGTAAATGGTAATTTATGCAGATCCTCAACGCCATGAATATCTTCCGGTTTGATCCCTGCCTCGTCCATTTTATTTTTGTAGAATGGAACATTGTCGTAGATGTGTTTCACCTGCTTAACAAGTCGCTCACTCTGCAGTTTCTTGATTTCTTCTACCGGCATCGTTTCGATTTCCGGCTGAAAATAATTTTGTGCCATGGTATTCACCCATTCCTCTCTCATATTGCAAGTTCGGGAGCTTCCCCTCCCAAAACTTGCTTTGCGAATTTCCTTCGCATTGTAAACCGCTAATATATCTTTATTCTAGTTGCGTCCCAGCATAAACGCTTTCTTGTTCATCTCCAAGAACTTCGGCGGTACACACGCTTCCAAAGACGCCAGCCAAGCTTCCTCGCTGATCTCCGGGAAGTAACGTGATACTCGTCCCATAAGCACGATATTTACCGCTTTTGGACTGCCTGCCTCCATAGCAAGAGACAATGCGTCCATATCATCAATATCCGCTCCGGCAGCTTTCATCTTTTCGATGAGATTCTCCGGATACTCTGCTGCTCCCGTGATAACCGGCATCGGGTCGATTTCCTGATCAGAAACGACAATCTTGCCGCCTTTCTTGAGATAGTTCATGTATCTGGCTGCCTCTAATTTCTCAAAAGAGATAATAACATCTGCTTGTCCTTTGTCAATGATCGGTGAATACACTTTGTCACCATAGCGCACATATGTTACAACGCTTCCTCCGCGCTGACTCATTCCGTGTACCTCAGATACTTTTACATCATAATTTTGACTGAGAAGTACATGTCCTAAAAGCTTGCTGGCAAGCAGAGAACCCTGACCACCTACACCTACGATCATAATATTTTTCGTCATTTTTGCGTCCTCCTATTCCGTAATTGCATCAAATTTGCAAAGCTGTTTACAAACACCGCAGCCAACGCAAAGTGTGTTGTCGATCTGCGCTTTGCCGCCCTTAATACTAATTGCCGGACAGCCAAGCTTCATGCACATTTTGCAGCCCTTGCATTTGTCTTTATCAACATTCAAAGGAGGTTTTACCTCAACATATTTGAGAAGTGCACATGGTCTTCTGCTGATGATCACGGATGGCTCAGCGGCAGCAAGTTCTTCTTTGACTGCCTTATCACATGCTTCCAGATCGTATGGATCAACGACACGAACGCGGTTAAAGCCCATCGCCTTGCAAAGTGCTTCAAGATTGATCTTACCTGCCGGATCGCCCTTGATGTTGTAACCGGTCGTTGGATTCTGCTGATGACCTGTCATTCCCGTAATGGAATTATCTAAGATAATAACTGTTGAATTGCTCATGTTATAAGCAATGTTAGCAAGTCCGGTCATTCCGGAATGCATGAATGTAGAATCTCCGATCACGGCAACGGTCTTGCCTTCAGATTCTTCGCCACGCGCTTTATTAAATCCATGGATCGAGCTGATGGATGCGCCCATACATGCTGTTACGTCGATTGCTGACAATGGCGCAACTGCTCCTAATGTATAACATCCAATATCACCCATAACGGTGCATTTGTTTTTGGATAATGTGTAGAACATTCCTCTATGAGGACAGCCCGCACACATTACCGGCGGTCTGACCGGAATGTTTTCATCCAAAGTCAAGCTTTCCTCTACCGGGATACCCATCTTTTCTGCAACCAGATTTTGTGAAAATTCATCTTCTAATGGGAATACGTCTTTACCTGTCACATCCAGTCCTAATTTCTTACAATGGCTCTCGATAATATCATCCAATTCTTCTATAATGAATAATTTGTCTACTTTTTGTGCAAAATCAAGAATTAATTTTTCAGGAAGCGGGTTGATCAGTCCCAATTTTAGGACACTTGCATTGTCTCCGAACACTTCCTTCACATATTGATACGAAGTTGAAGATGTAATAATTCCGATCTTAGTATCACCCATCTCAACACGGTTGAGTGGTGTTGTCTCAGCGTATGTGATCAAGTCTCTGGTACGCTGCTCTACAATTGGATGGCGGCGTTTCGCATTTGCCGGCATCATAACATATTTTGCTATGTCTTTCTTATATTCTTTGAGTGCCGGCTCCACACGTTCGGATGTTTCAACCAAACTCTGTGAATGTGCAACACGGGTACACATTTTCATGAATACCGGCGTATCATATTTCTCAGAAATTTCATAAGCGATCTTTGTGAATGCAAGTGCCTCTGCAGAATCCGAAGGCTCTAACATTGGTACCTTGGCAGCGATCGCATAATGTCTTGAATCCTGCTCGTTCTGGGATGAGTGCATACCCGCATCGTCCGCAACACCGATGATCATTCCGGCATTGATTCCGGTATAAGAGATCGTGAATAACGGATCTGCTGCGACATTAAGTCCTACGTGCTTCATTCCGCAAAAACTGCGTTTTCCCGCTACGGCAGCACCAAAAGCCACTTCCAGTGCTACTTTCTCATTTGGCGCCCACTCACAATAAATCTCATCGTACTTAGCTGCTTCTTCCGTAATCTCGGTACTTGGCGTACCCGGATAACTGGAAGCAACGCCACAGCCCGCTTCATACAGACCTCGTGCAACTGCAGCGTTACCTATCATTAACTGTTTCATTTAGCAGTTCCTCCTTTTTATCTAATGTGCTCTCGAAATAATATGTATGAACTTCGCGAGAGCGCATCCTGCATAATACTGATAATATTTTATCAAAAATTAAGCATAAGGTAAACTACTAATTGTGGGCAAGGGTGTTATTTGCAAAATTGGAACGTCCTAAGGATAAACCACTTTGCTGTGAAATCCTCTATTTGCAAAATTGGAATGCCTCTAGGTCGAATAACTGGCGACGTTCAAAATAGCAAGCTGACCATCCATTATATTCTGACTGTGCGATCAGATAAACCGCATGTCTTCCTGCGACGTTTTGCACTTTTGTACGAAGCGTAGTGCTATCTCGCTCAAACTCTGCCACGCCAATTTCTGTCTGCTCATCGTCGATACAAATATGCAGTTTGCCATGACAGCCCCGCGGATGTACTTTTGCCATAAATGTCATTTCATCTCCGGTAAAATCATCGCCAAAATCAAAATACTTCCAGCCCATTACGCAGCCATCGGTAATATTAGTGATGATTCTTGTAAAAGGATCTAATTCTGTGATGAATGCCGCTGGTTCATCTGCCTCAATTTTCTCTTCCTTTGACTCTGTGTCAACCTTAGGTTCTGCCTCTGACGGCTGCTCCGTTGTATCTGCTTCCTGCTCATTGCGTAAATGCTGGTCTGTGCTTTCAACGTTTTCCTCCAATTGAGCAGTTTTTATCTGTACGTTTTTCAGAACACATACCGTATCTGCCGCCGTTGCTTCATACGGATTCAACGACTCCTCAAATCCAAGAGATGTCATTTCCACGGTTGGGATCGTGCCGTCTTCTAATATCTCGATCCGCTCCACACAGCCCCTGCGCGACATGATCGAGCCATTGGTCATGCGATGATAAAAAATATACCACTGTCCGTTAATCTGGCAGATGGAGCCATGATTATTACCACCCGGATAGTCGGCACCATTGTCCACAATATATCCTCGATATGTAAATGGCCCGGTTGGAGAATCCGATGTAGCATATGCAAGCCTGCCGCCAATTTTAGGTGAATAGATCAAATAATAGGTATCTCCTACTTTTCGTGGGGAACAGGCTTCAAAAAATCCATCCTCCGTCTCCGTAACCGGAATAATGTCCGTCTGATAACTTCCATCCACGACTTCATACATATTGTCCCCGTTCAGTTCACACATGTAAGATCCCAAGAATCCACAATACACGTATACTCTTCCGTCATCATCAACCAATACACCCGGGTCGATAAACGTACCGTTGTCATAATGATCCGGTATATTGTACTGATACTGGGACAGCATCATAAATGGGCCTTCCGGTCGGTCACTCACCGCTACACAGCCTTTCGCATCTACAATATATGCATAGAGATAATATTTACCATCTTTCTCTACAACGTCCGGTGCATATAATTCATGTTCTGTCCAAGGTGTATCCGTTGTTTTGCCCTCTTTTGCCTTTGATCGGAAAATATCTCCGTGGCATGTCCAATGACTCAAATCATGGACAGATGCAGACCACACCTTTAATTTGTAATCACAAAATCTTTCACAATCCACACGATCATGTGATCCGTATACATATACGCGATCCCCAAATACTCTTGGTTCTCCATCCGGGATATACTCCCAAGATGGTAAATAAGGATTTGCCATAGTTAACCTCCGTTCTGTTCTTCGATAGGATATTCGGTGCAACTGTTAGTTTGCTCTCGCATCGTGATATTTATTTTGACGAGAATAACTTTTCATTGTAAAATTACTATGATGCAAACGACAAATATCGTTCGACCATAACCCTATTACTGTGTGTATTATACAAAAAGAATGTTTGTGGTTCAATAGAACAAAAAGACGTATATCTTTCATTTTCAGACTTGCGAAAATGGTTATAGAACCATGGAGTAATGTTTTTGTTTTCAGCACAGAGACAGTGTGGAACATCAGAACGGGGGGATAGAACCATGGAGTAATGTTTGTATTTTCAACCAAAAGAAACGTGCTGAAGATAGAATGGAGATTTCGTATGGATTTTTTTTTGAATTGGTTTACACAGGATGAAACATTTCCTTTTTTTATACAATATGGAACACATGACGAAGATCTGTGTCTACATACACATGCCGATTTTTCAGAGCTTGTGATCGTGCTGAGCGGCACCGCCACACATGTGGTGGACGGAGAAGAGTATCCAATCCGTAAGGGGGATGTTTTTGTGATCAGTAATAATACTGCACACGGCTATAAACACCCCAAAAATTTTCATATATGTAATATCATGTTCCACCTGTCCTATTTTTTGGACTATCAAAGTGATATTAAAACAACGGCAGGCTTTCATGCACTTTTTGTCATTGAACCCACCTTAACCAAAACCCAAGGTTTTAAACGACAATTAACGTTGAACTTAGCACAATATGAAGAAATCCACACGTTGATCGTTTCACTCAAAAATGAATACGAAACTAAGCTCCCCGGCTATCAGACAATGATCATCAGTCTGCTCTCACAGCTTTTTACTTCGTTGTCACGTTTTTATGACGTGTCCCAAAAATCTGACAGTAAAGAGGTTGTTTCCATCGCAAATACTATTGCTTATATGGAAAATCATTACAATGAAGATTTATCCATCGAAGAACTTGCACAGTATTCCGGATTGTCCTCCAGACATTTCCGCCGGATCTTTCAGCGCATATACAGCATTAGTCCTACAAAATATATGACGATATTGCGCATTCAGGCCGCTATGAAAGCTCTGCAAAATCCCCATCTTTCGATCACAGAGATCGCTTTACTCTGCGGTTTTTCAGACAGTAATTATTTCTCAAGAAAATTTAAGGCTGAAACAGGAAAAAGCCCGCTGGAATACCGTAAGTATATCCAGGGACTTTCTAATTCCAGTATAACGATTTAACGACCGGCACGTCACGCAGGTCCTGATGAACAAATGCCCGGCCTGTCACGCAAGTCCTGATAAACACATGTCCGGCACGTCACGCAGGTCCTGTTTCAATTTATCGGAAACTTACCCATACAACCGGGTAGATTCCGTTCGGATCCCAGTCGGGCGGAAGATTGTCTTTATATTCTGAAATCGTATCTTCCGGCAATACAAATATTGGATTCTTAACAATATCTTCTTTTTTGGTCTCAACCGTTTGCATACCGGCACGTTTTTTTGCCGTAATTTCTTTTCCCATCATTACCTTTTCACGATCACTAAAATTAGCACTCGTAAATTTTCCATTCAGGAACTCTGTCAATTTCTTGCCTTTTAGATTCTCGCCCTCTTTTCCGGATGGCAATTCCTCCTTACTCAGCGGTGTGCTGCGAATCAACATCGCTTTTTCCCCTAACAGAGCTTTATCCAATACCGTCCAGCGCATTCCGGCATAGTATACTTTAGTTCCAATCTCTGCCTTACGCATAAAGCGTTTTTGGTAACGGGTTGTGCGGTGTTCTGCATCTGCATATGCACCAGCCAAACGATATACCTTCATTGCTTTCTTATGGTGATTATCATCGTCATATTTCTTGGCGATCTTGTAATAACAGGATCTCTTCATTTTTCCTACACCCGGCAAATATTCTACCTGATCATAAGAATTGATGGCAGCTTTGTAATCGCCAAGCATTTTATGCCCAAAACCTTTTACGATATACGACAACGGAGTTACCATGATCACCGTACAGATAACAACAATTACTGCCAATGCAATAGCGCGACGCTTATACACTTTGCGCGTTTCAATCTTGCGAATCCCCGCATGGCAAGCTTTGTCTCCTGCTTCTGCTTTATCTGCATATGCTGCAAATTTATTTAATCTCCGATACTCGCTATTTGCAGCAATGTAGTCACTCTTTGTTTTTGCTTTGTCATACATATCTTTCGCCGTCTGTAAGGTTTTCTCGCAACCTTCACGTTCTATCTGATCTGCCTTATCTGCGCACTGCTTACGACGCTTCCTGGCATCCTCATAATCTCCCAACTCCTCAAACATGGCGGCTGCGGAGCGAAGCGACGTTACCGCTCTCTCAAATCTCTCGACACAGTCGATTGCATCCATCAGTTCTACGGCAGTATTATATTTTTCCTCTTCCGGAGAGGGACCTGTCTTAAAAATGTCCTCTTTACTAAGTGCCATATTTTCCTCCATTCATTTCGTTACTTCCAAAACGGTTCTCTGCAAAGTTGGCTGCTTTTCGAAGCCACTTTCTATATCGTTTGTTTTCTCCAAACTACTCTCTGCAAAGTTGGCTGCTTTTCAAAGCCACTCGAACTTCCTTATTATACAATACCTTGCGCATCTTTACACCCTTTTTTTGATTTTTTCCGGGGAAAGTTTATTTTTAAGTTAATTAATGATCATTTCCCACACTGTTCGCATAATGCTGTCATTTCTGACTTTTGGCAGATTCCGGAAATATCTCGTCCAAGAAACGCGACGGATCAGTTTCATGATGAAGTCTGGTCTTTACATAGCTCATAATTAGCTTTGTTTTTGCGCGCGTCATTGCAACATAAAAAAGTCGTCGTTCTTCTTCCACATCTGCATCCAAAACCGCTTTGTTGTGAGGAGCAACACCTTCATTGACATCCGGAAGAAACACGATTTCATATTCCAATCCTTTGGCACCATGCATTGTCAATAGCTGTACCGCATCTTCTTTGGTTTCGTATTTTTTGTTTTCTTGCTCCTGCAGCGCCTCGCCATATTGTTTTATATAGTCAAACCATGCCTCCATGGTCTCACACGCTCTCGCATCTTCCTGTAATTCATCTAATATATCAAACATATCCTCAGCGCGGATTCCCCGGTACTCTGCATATTCTCGAATATATTCATCGTAACCGATTCCCTTACGAATAAAATTAATGGCAGCATATGGTTTTAGCGACACCAGCATGGCAAGGTCTGATTGTAATTGCTCAATACGGTCAACCATCCAATCTTTATCTTCATAAAATAATTTTAATTCTTCAAAATCTGCATAAGTTTCCGTAAAAGCATTCCGATGTACATAGCGTTTTGGTCGATTAATGATACGCATCACCTTACTTCGCTCCCTTGCCCCTTGCGCCACCTCGATATAGGTCACTATATCTTTTGCGATCCAGTGCTCATATAAATTTGGCAAATGCTCCTTTAATTCAAAAGGAATGTTATACTCCATCAGCTTTACCGTCAGTCCGCGCGCCTGAGGATTGGTTCGAAACAGTACTGCCATTTCCCTGTACAAAACTCCCTCTTTACGATACTCCAAAATCTGCTGCCGTATCGCTTCATTTTGCTCAGCACTTTTTTCATAACAAAGGTTCTCGACCTCAGCTCCCGCCTCATGCGCTGCGAGGATGTCCTTTGGCAAACGATTTTGATTATGGGCGATCAGATTCCCTGCCGCTTTTACAATATTGGCACTGCAGCGGTAGTTTACCCCAAGCTTACATATTTGTGCGTTTTTATAATCCGCCAGAAATTGCTTCATAATATCCGGTCGTGCTCCTCGGAATCCATATATAGATTGATCGTCATCTCCTACTACAAAAAGATGGTTTTTCGGCTGCGCCAACAGTTTAACTGTCTCATATTGGACACGATTAATATCTTGAAATTCATCGATCAAAATATATGGATATTTTTGCTGCCACAGTGCGCGAATATCCGGCCGCTGTTCCAAAAGTTCGTAGCAATATACCAGCATATCATCAAAGTCAATAAGCCGCTTCTTCTCTAAGCAATGTTGATATTTCGTAAATATCTGTCGAAATGTATCCCCCGGACAGATCGGCGAATAATAATGCTCCAGCTCTATCCGCTCTCCTTTCACACGACTGATCTCCGCAGTCAGATCCACCAGAAACTCATTTTCATCCTGTATTTCTAATCTGCTTTCAGCAACCAGATCCCGCAAAATACGATACTTCATCTCGTCACGTATAATGTTATCTGCACTATAATGATAAGCATATTTTAATATCGTAAAGAAAACCGCATGAAATGTTCCAAATTGAACACCGCCCTTGCCTCCCTCTGCCAAATAGCGCTGCTTCATCTCAGCAGCAGCCGCTTTCGTAAAGGTAATGACTAAAATATTGCCGGGAGCTACATCATGCTCATTAACCAACCGTTTGATACGCTCTGTAATTGTATATGTCTTTCCGGAACCAGGTCCCGCCAAAACTAACATCGGTCCGGCAAAATGCGATACAGCAATTCTCTGCTCTTCGTTTAGTTCCCTCATAATCCTCCTACTCAATAAAAGGGCAACGCATTAACGTTGCCCCTGTATGAATTACTTTTGATCTTCTATTCTTCATCTGCTGCCTCGCTCAGCATTTCAATTCCTTTACGGATACGTGCAAGCGACTCCTCTTTTCCAAGGATTTCCATAATCTCATATGCACCGCCCGGTGTCATCTGTTTGCCGGAAACTGCAGTTCGAAGCGGCCACAGTACACGACCGTTTTTCAACTCTTTTTCTGCGATATAGGCTTTGCATACTTCCTCAATCTTATCAATTGAGAAATCTGTCATTGCCTCCAGTCGTGGTAACATATCTTGCAACACTTCCAATGAATTCTCTGTGTTGGTCTTCATCTTCTTGTGTGTATACATCGCTACATCATACTCTGGTAATTCCTCAAAGAAATCAATCTTCTCTTTGATATCCGGAAATACTTCAATACGCGTCTTCAGCAATTCAGCGATCTTCTTAAGATCGTAATCTTTCGTCACCACTTCTTTAACAACCGGAAGAGCATGCTCCATATATGCATCCATATCCATTGCCTTGATATATTCACCGTTCATCCAACGCAGTTTTACAATATCAAAAACAGCCGGAGATTTACTAATATGATGGTAATCAAACACTTCCTCTAGCTCTTTCAGTGAGAAAATCTCTCTGTCTTCTGTCGGACTCCAGCCCAGTAACGCAACAAAGTTAATGATTGCCTCTGGCAAAAATCCCTGATCCAACAAATCTTCTACAGATGAATGTCCACAGCGTTTTGAAAGCTTTTTATGATTCTCATCTGTAATGGTTGGACAATGTACATACTCCGGCACTTCCCAGCCAAACGCCTCATACAGACGATTATATTTTGGAGCAGATGAAAGATACTCATTGCCTCGCACTACATGAGTGATCTCCTGCAAATGATCGTCTACAACATTCGCAAAATTATATGTTGGATAACCATCTGTCTTGATCAAGATCATATCATCAAGTTCTGCATTATCTACCTCAATATCGCCGTAAATGGCATCATGAAAGGTCGTTGTTCCCTCTGTCGGATTGTTCTGACGAATAACGTAAGGAATCCCTGCGTCAAGCTTTGCCTGAACTTCTTCTTTGGAAAGATGCAGACAATGCTTATCATATTTTGCAATTTCCTTGCCATCTTCTGTTTTACTGGATGCTCTCAGCTCTTCCAAACGCTCTTTCGTACAAAAGCAGTAATAAGCCTCTCCTTTTTCCACCAATTGTTTAGCGTAGTCCAAGTACACACCTGTCTTCATACGTTCACTCTGCACATATGGACCATAACCACCATCTTTGTCTGGTCCTTCATCGTGCTGCAATCCGGTAAGTTTCATTGTATTATAAATGATATCCAACGCTTCCGGCACAAAACGCTCCTGATCGGTATCTTCAATACGAAGCACAAACGTTCCATGTTCATGGCGTGCGATCAGATACTCATACAATGCGGTTCTCAAATTACCTACATGCATGCGTCCTGTTGGACTAGGTGCAAATCTTGTTCTTATCTTGCTCATTCTTTTCTGCCTCCTGAATTTTGTCTTTCTGCTTCTTTTTCTTATTCTGCGGAAGAGGAATGTCTGCCACATACTTAAACAATTCACATAAATCCCCATACGCACGATAGTTGGCGCGATCATCACCTACCATCTCGTGGGTATTTAACAGAAGCATTTTATCGCCTTTATAGTATTTCGTCAAATTTAAACACAACGGAGATCTTATTGATGTTCCAACAATCAGTAAAAGATCAGCGTTTTCTACAGCATTTGCTGCAGCCGATATTTTGCCATTGTCTACCATTTCGCCCAGCAAAGTAAATCCGGGCCGCAATGGCACACCACACTTCGTACATGACGGTATTCCTACTGCATGTCGTATAAAGTCTGATCCGTATACCTTACCACAGTTTGGACAATAGTTCTTCTCCACAGAACCATGAAGCTCTATCACGTCATCGCAACCAGCCATCTCATATAATGGATATACCGTTCGCTTCACGATCGCATCAAGCTTTCCTGCCTGCTGAAGACGCAAAGCACCTTCGTGTATCGAAGTCGGTTGCAATGCGCAATTTAGTATGATCTCCTTATAATATTGGTAAAATATCTCTACCCTTTTTGACAAAAACATGGATGAAATAATTTCATCATTCGAGTATCCATATTTTTGCTCAATATCATATGCAATATGTTCTGCGCGAACGCCATTTAATCCCGCTGCACGTGCCACGCCAAGTCCACTGATCAACACAATATGGTCACTCTCTCTAGTCAATTTTCTCATTGCCTTTAATGAAGTTTCCATAATAATCCTCCCTTCTCCCACAGCCCTGCAAATTATGGGGCCGTCAGACACCAATTTGCAATTTTTGATCCGTCTGGATCATTTTTCCCCTAAATACTTACAAATACACTCCACTGTTTGGTCGATGCCAACAAAATCACTACGGATAACCATATCATAGTTATTAAGATTGGTCCATTTCTCACCTACATGGTAATTGTAATAATTCGCTCGTCTTTTGTCATTTTTCAATATGATATCTGCTGCCTTATCCGGTGCTTCTCCATATTCTGATATCACTCGATCAATTCGAAATTTCATGGATGCTTTCACAAACAGATTGACAATATTGTCCCGCTCTTTGAGAACATAGTCGGCACATCTGCCAACAATAACACACGGTCCCTCATCTGCCACTTTACGAATGACATCCGATTGTGCCAAAAAAATTCTATCATCCAACGATAATCCATTGAATCCAAAATCCTGATTGCCATACACATTGATCCCCATTGCAAGAGAATATAACAGACTGTTTGTCGCTCGATCCTCTGCTTTTGCAAAATTTTCCTCTGCAAAACCACTCTCTTTCGCGGCTCTGGTGATCAATTCATTGTCATAAAATGGAATTCCATAATATTCTGCTACTTTCTGTCCAATCTCTCTACCACCGCTGCCATACTGTCTGCCAATTGTGATTACCTTGTTCATACTAGCACCTCCAATCTCACTGTCTACACCTTCCGCTTCAACCAGAGTATTTCAAGATCATTCTGCAGAAATTATGCTCGGAATTGATGTCTGAATATTAACATCCGCATCATAATCCACGCCTTCTATACGAAATCCAAATATTTCGTAAAACTCCTGCCAATACCCATCAATATCCGTTAGCTCTGACAGGTTTTCCGGAGAAATTTTCTCCCAGATCTTTTTAACCTCCTCTTGAACCTCCGGTTTCATTTCATAATCATCCATACGGATCAAATGATTCTCATCCGTAGGCACTCCCCCCTCCACGCAAAGTCTGTCATGAACAAGTCGATACATTTGCTCAATACAGCCTTCGTGTAAATTCAATTCCTTCATCACCTTGAATAGAATTGATATATACAACGGAACGATCGGAATTGCGCTGCTTGACTGTGTTACCACCGCCTTATTAACTGCAACATATGCCTCTGTTCCCTGTATGTGTTCATTGATTTTATCTGCTGTGCGATACAGATCCTGCTTTGCCTGACCAATACTTCCATCATAATAAATCGGATACGTAAGCTCCGGTCCAATGTAGGAATATGCAACTGTCTTCGCACCATCCGCCAACACATCTGCTTCCTGCAATGCTTCCATCCAAAGCATCCAGTCCTCGCCACCCATAACCTTGATCGTATCATTGATCTCCTCCTCAGTCGCAGGCGGAATCGTTACTGTGGTGAGTTCATTTGTCAACAAATCAATACTTTGATTCGTAAATTCTTTATCTACTGTTTTCAAAACAGAACGATATGTCACCCCATCCGGAGCCTTACGACGCGGTGCTGCAAGACTGTAGATCACCATATCCACCTGACCAAAGTCTTTCTTGATCAATGCGATCGTCTCCTCTTTAATCTCCTGAGAATACGCATCTCCATTAATTGACTTCGCATAATATCCATCATTCTGTGCAAACTGCTCAAAGGCTGCTGTATTATACCAGCCTGCGCTGGCTGTTCTCTTCTCCTTACCGGGCTTGTCAAAAATAACACCGATAGAATCTGCGCCACAAGCATACGTAAGTGCAATCCGGCTTGCGAGCCCATAACCCATAGACGCCCCCAACACAAGTACTTTCTTAGGGCCTTCTGCTTTCGGCTGAGACTTAACATATTCAATCTGTCTTCTCACTGATTCTTTACATCCCTCCGGATGCGCCGTCGTGCACATAAATCCTTTAACTTTTGGCTGAACTACCATTTTTATCCTCCATTTTCTTATCTGTAATGAATCGATCAACATATACATATGTTGAATTATCCTCTCATATATACTTCCCGGTACTACAATAATAGCCTTGCTGTTTCTCCATTCAAATTACGATGTTTTAGGATTATTATAGCACAAAAAAGATAGTAATTCAATCGTACACGCACTCGCAACATATGTCAAGTAATAATTTCTTTAATTTTTTTTACAACATTTCTCTTTACAAGGAACATTTGTTCTGCTATACTACTAATACCCCAAAAGAAAGGAATTGTTTGTATGAGACCTCGTTACATTACTATCCGCTTAGCAATCTCCACATGTTTGTGCATGATGGCTGTCCTAGGTTGTCTTTTGTCTTTATTTTACAAGGGAACACCTACTGCTTTACGAACCCCCGGAGCAGCTTTTTGTGGGCTGAGCAGCTTATTCATTATATATAGGATCATATGCCTGTCACATAAAAGATCCATCTTCCGCAAAGGTGTTTATCACTCCCGCGACCTTGACCAGATATCCGGTGCTGATTTCGAATCACTATCTTGTGATATACTGGTAGCAAACGGTTTCGAATTTGCAGAGAATACACAGGCAACTGTTGATTTTGGTGTAGATGTTTTGGCAAGACGCGAGGGTATAACTTACGCGATCCAGTGCAAACGTTATGACGCCCCGGTTGGTATTGATGCTGTACAACAGGTCTATGCCGGGCGTGCATATTACGAATGCCATGTCGCAATGGTACTTACCAACCAGTATTTTACCGGAAGCGCACGCAAGCTGGCAGATAAAATAGGTGTTGTTCTGTGGGATCGAGATATGTTGGAAGAACTACTACAGTAGTCTAGGAAAGAAGGTGGCTCTTATGCACACATGTAAAGTATCTGTCCGCGACTTGGTGGAATTTATATTACGCTCCGGTGATATTGTATCTTCTTCTACCGGCATCCGAGATACTGATGCTATGCAGGAAGGCACCCGCATTCACAAAAAGCTGCAAAAGCAGATGGGATCACAATACCATGCCGAAGTCCCATTAAAATACACATCCTCTGTGTGCTATGATAACCTTTCGTTTGCAATATCCGTGGAAGGACGCGCTGACGGCATATTCCCGAAATCTCTCCTTCCAAGGCTGTACGATTTTGCTGACTTTTCAAGCGAGATCCCCCTAGAAACCGAGGCCGAGCATACCCATCCGATAATCCCATGCCGCACTATAATTCATGATGATTCCGAGGCACCTACTGACTTTATTGATGAGATCAAAGGCATATATCGTAATGTACACACAATGTACGAGCCCATTGCCGTTCACCGTGCTCAGGCGCTATGTTATGCGTATATTTATGCCTCACAGGAACACCTTTCATCCATTGGTATCCGCATCACTTATTGTCATATTCCCACGGAAGATATCCGCTATTTTTATGAAGTGATCACCTATGAGGACCTTCACCGATTTTATGAAACACTATTAACGGAATACGCAAAGTGGCTTGCTTGGCAGATACACTGGCAAGAAGAACGCGATGCCTCTATACGCCCGTTGGAATTTCCGTTTGTATATCGTAACGGACAGGCCGATCTTGTGAAAGGTGTCTACCAATCTATCCTACGACAAAAACGGCTCTATATCGAAGCCCCTACCGGCGTAGGCAAAACAATTGCAACAATATTTCCCGCTGTTAAAGCAATGGGGGAACATTTGACAGGGAAAATCTTTTACCTGACCGCCAAAACGATTACTCGTACGGTTGCTGAAAACACTTTCGCACTTCTGGCCAACCACCATGCAGCCCTCAAAAGTATCACCTTAACTGCCAAAGATAAGATCTGCATTCTAGAGAAAGCAAACTGTCATCCGGCAAATTGCGAACGTGCCAAAGGTCATTTTGACCGTATTAACGATGCCGTATATGATCTTATCACTCACGAATCACAGATCACTCGTGATATCGTAACGCAATACGCCTTAAAGCATGAAGTATGTCCTTTCGAGCTCAGTCTGGATGCTTCTCTTTGGTGCGATGCTGTGATCGGCGACTATAATTATGCCTTTGACCCGGATAGCCACCTCAAACGCTTTTTTTCAGATGGCGCTGCCGGAAGTACAGCGAATCTTTTTTTAGTAGATGAAGCACACAATTTGGTTGACCGTGCCCGCGATATGTACTCTGCAGTTTTGATCAAAGAAGATGTGTTAGAGACCAAACGTCTCCTTAAAACCAAAAGCAAAAAGATCACAGCTTCTTTAGAAAGTGTAAATCGTGCACTTTTAGATCTGAAAAGACAATGTGACGAACTTCTCATCTGCACACTGTCTATGACAGATGCTTTGTTAGGACGCTTACTTCGACTTCAAAGTGTAATGGATGAGTTTTTACAAGATCCCTCTTTCAGTGAGAAAAAATTATCGGAGGAACAATTTAGCCAATTACTGGATTTTTACTTTAACATCCGTTCCTTTGTAAATGTATATGAGTTGGTTGATGAACACTATCTGATTTATTGCGACTATAATGATAACAGCAATTTCTGTGTTCATTTACAATGTATGAATCCATCTGCCAACCTGGAACAGTACCTTGCCATGGGACGCTCCGCTATTTTTTTCTCTGCAACACTGCTTCCTATTCAATACTATAGAGAGCAACTTGCAAGCCGCCCTGAAGATTACGCTATCTATGCCCCATCACCGTTCCCTGGTCACAACCGACTATTACTGGTCGGTCGGGATGTCAGCACTAAATACAGTCGACGCGGAGCTGCAATGTATGCCCGAATTGTAGACTATATATTACGATTTGTGCATGCCAGATTGGGCAACTATATGGTCTTTGTTCCATCCTATAAGATGCTGGAGGATATCTATGATATGATCGCCTCCTCTGATGCCAGTCAAGATCTGACTCTGCTTACACAAAATGCCACAATGGATGAGCAAGAACGAGAAGAGTTTCTGGCGCATTTTTCAGAATCTCCCACCACAACAACTGTAGGATTATGCGTCTTGGGCGGAATATTTAGCGAAGGAATAGATTTGAAGGCAGAACGACTGATAGGTGCTGTGATTGTGGGAACAGGTCTGCCAATGGTTTGCAATGAAAATGAACTCTATCGACAATTTTTTGACGGGGAAATTTCATCATTTTCAACAGGTTCTGATAACGACGAAGCAACAATAAGAAACACCAGACATGGTTTTTCTTATGCATACCAATATCCGGGCATGAATAAAGTCCTGCAAGCAGCCGGACGTGTCATCCGTACCGAGCAGGACTATGGTTGTATCCTTTTATTAGACGATCGTTTTTTGCAGGGCAGTTATCAATCTCTCTTCCCACGTGAGTGGTTTCCGCATTATACAGTCACCCCTGAGACTATGACTGAACACTTGCTCAAGTTTTGGGAGGCACACAGCACTTAACTTTCCGTCCGTTTGCCAGGAATAATAAACTCCCGTTATCACAAACGACAGTCCCTGTTTATCTGGAGCGACAGTCCCTGTTTATCTGGAGCGGCAATCCCTGTTTATCAAGAGCGGTAATCTCCGTTTATCTTCACATAATCGTACGTAAGATCACAGCCCCATGCCTTAGCAGATGCTTCGCCCTGATTCAAATGAACATGAATATAAATTTCATCTTTGTTCAATACTTTGGCCGCTTCTTCCTCGGAAAAAGCAACCCCTGCACCATTTTTACATACTGCTACTGTTCCGACTTCTGACTCCAACTCTACTGCCACTTTGTCAATATCGAACTCCGCTTCCGCATAACCAATTGCGCAAAGGATTCTTCCCCAGTTAGCATCTTCTCCGAACATAGCACATTTAAACAATGGGGATCGGATTACACTCTTCGCCACAACAATTGCTGTTTCCTGATCCGGTGCGCCATCACAAGAGCATTCTAAAAATTTAGAAGCACCCTCTCCATCTGCTGCCAACATTTTGGTCATATTCTCCATAACAACGTACAATGCTTTTTTAAACAGATCGAAATCAGCATTTTTCTCGGTAATCTCTGCATTTCCAGCTAAACCATTTGCCATAACACTAACCATGTCATTTGTGGAAGTATCACCATCTATACTCAAACAGTTGTATGTAACTTTAACAATTTCTGATAATGCCGCCTGTATCATTTCTCCGGAAATTGCCACATCCGTCGTGATAAAGTTAAGAGTGGTAGCCATATTAGGATGGATCATGCCGCTGCCTTTTGCCATGCCACCTAGTCTACATTTCTTACCATCCAAAAGAAATTCTACTGCAACCTCTTTCTGTACGGTATCTGTTGTCATAATTGCTTTTGCCGCAGCATCGTGTCCATCGATGCTTAATCCCTCTGCGAGTTCATGCATAGCATTTGCAAACGGCTCTACAGACATTGGTGCTCCGATGACACCGGTTGAAGCAACAATAACACGATCTGCTGTAATCCCCAATTCGTCAGCTGTTAACTTACAAACAGCATTTGCCACTTCTACACCATTGGCATTACAGGTATTCGCATTCTTCGAATTCACGATCACTGCCTGTGCTTTGCCACCACTTTGCGCAAGATTTGCTTTCGTCACCAAAATAGGTGCACCCTTCACTTTATTTTGAGTATATACTGCTGCTGCTGTACATTCCTTCTCACTAAATATCATTCCAAGATCATTTTTTGTTTTTACCGGATTAATACCGCAATTCAATCCATTAGCCGTAAATCCCTGTGCAGCACACACACCATTTTCCACATACTCATACCCAGCATACTCTTTCTTTGTCATTTTGTCCTCATTTCCGCACACATGCTATTCTGACAAATTTATACCACGTGTGCAAATATATAAATCTGCCGACTCAGATAGATGCTGTAATTCAAAGTCGAGTTTAACCACTACTGCACCTACCCGCCATTGTAAAAAGCCATCCCTATAGTAACAGATTCCGCAAAAAAATACCATCCTTTTCCCATTGCAAAAAGGATGGTATTTATAATCTTCCTATAGCGATAAAGATATAATCTAAGGACATGTACTTACCACAACTAGTCAACCTGATCACAGTTTACTCTTAAAGCGTACATCGTCATAAGCAATGCATGTACTTACCACAACTAGTCAGCCTGATCACAGTTTACTCTTAAAGCATACATCGTCATAGGCAACGCATGTACCTACCGCATCCTTGTCAACTTGATCGCAATTACCCGATCGACCTTATAAGTGCATTTCGAATATTTACAACCGGAAAATACTGTATATAAATATTGTCCATATACCATACTTCCACAGGCTCTTGGTGGAATTGTAGTCTTCTTCGTATACGCTTTTTTTGCCACACCGCCTGACGCTGCCGGCGTCGAAAATGCAGGCTTATAGGTACGAATCTGGGACAAATAGCCGGACTGTTTGTTGTTTGACTGAGAACTTCTCACCACATACATATAACCATTCGCGTCAAAGGATACAGCTCTCGTTCGATTTGGCATTGCCATATAATATTTACGTGTCAGCGATACTGCACCTGTTGTATTGGTTTGCACTACATAGCCATACATTCTCGTTGCAAGCTTCGAATTATAAGCTCCAATCCACAATACATGATCTCTGTATGCCATATAAGAACCATTTGTTGCTATGGAATAAGTTTCATCAAACGCAGCTAATTCCGTGTATGCGCTCCCTGACGCTACCGCTTTAGAGATCATCTCATATGAAAAACGTACAACTTTTTTCCCTTGTGTCAGCCACACATTCTTGCCATCATACGCCATTGCGTCAATTTTTATCTTATTTGGCATAACCAACGTCGTAATATATGATTTTGAAGACCGGCTTAATACGTAGATAACAGATTCATCCTCTCCATTATATGCGTATGCTGATACAAGCATATAGGCCCCTGCTGTGCAGCCTCCTTGTGGAAACATTCGATTATTGGCGAAACCTGCTACGTTGGTTGTTTTCATCCCTGGTATAGCAAAGCTTTTCGTATAGTTTGCTTTACGCAAAAATGCATATTTCTTATATGCCGGAGACTTCTTAAACTTTGCTGTGCTGGAATACTTTCTTGCACCTTTCGATGTCGCACTTACCGTTATAGTCTTAGCAGCGTAGGCTTGCGAAAGCTCTCCTTCTACCGGCAGGCCATTGGCGTTCATAGTATAGGCAGATATTTTAAAGTAATAAGTTTTATTTTGCTCTAAAGATTTTTTGACATATTTGCAAGTACCGGGATTGGTAATTGTTTTTGTTCTTATATATGTCCCTGCCTTACTCGTCGAATAGTAAATATAATATCCGCTCGCATCTTTTTGTTCTGTCCAATATAACTTGACGCGCTTAGAACCACCTTTGATCTGTGTTACCTGTGGCGCTATCGGCGCGGTTACTTCTGTAACCTGTGGTGTTGCACTAGGTTCTACTGAAGCCTGCGGTGTGTTGCTCGGCACTGTCGTTGGCTGCTCACTAACCTGCGGTGTGTTGCCCGGCACTGTCGTTGGCTGCTCACTAACCTGTGGTGCATCATCTGGTTTTGCGGTTGGCTGCCCACTAACCTGTGGTGCATCATCTGGTTTTACAGTCGGCTGTCCACTAACCTGTGGTGTGTCATCCGGAACTGCACCCGGCTCTTCCGTAATCTGGGGGCTGGATGCCGGATCTAATTCTGTCTGTGGCGTGGCACTTGACCCTACTCCTGAAGATGCTTCATCTGCAGAAATATGCATGCTATTTGCTGCATACGTCCCGCTCACTATTAATGCTGCCGATAATACAAATGATAATAATCTTTTCATAAATTCTATATTCCTCTTTTCTTTTTGGATGAAAATGTTGAAGACTCTGTAACACTTTCATCTGTTTTTGTAAATATTTCTTCGCCGTCTTTCAACCGCTCCTACCACATTTTCACTTATATTAACGTTGTTATTTGTCATTTATATGTTAGCTTTTTCACAGAAAAGTGACAATTTCGACAAATCACCTATACCAAAAAGCAAAGCCAGCGCTTTGCTTTACAAGAATTGCTAAAGCAATTCTTGGTGATGTCACGCTACATAACAGCATTTTCCTATATCAAAAAAAGAGGTACCACAGAAAATTTCTGCAATACCTCTTTCTATTAAGAGCAATATTAAAATTATACTAACTCAATGAGTACCTGCATAGCAGCATCACCCTTACGCTGACCAATCTTCACGATACGGGTATAACCACCATTACCATTGCGCTCAGCATACTTTGGTGCAAGATCATCCAAAACAAATGCTGCAACATCAACAGTCTTAGTACCACTCTTACGTCCCTGCATCTCTGCCGGAACCTCAGTGATGTTGTAAAGAACCTTCTGCATCTTTCTACGAGCATGCAGTCTGGATGGCTGATCCTTTCTGATCTCCTTCTCTACTTCATCAAACTGTGTTACCTTCTTACCATCAACGACTTCTTTCACACGCTTACCATCTTTGTCCTTGCGGGCAACCTTAGCAGTAACGGTTACAGTGTCGTAATTATTGCATTCCTTAACACCCAGAGCAATGATTCCCTCTGCGATTTTACGAATCTCTTTCGCTTTTGCCTCAGTAGTAACAATGCTGCCATGATACAACAAATTTGTCACCTGATTGCGAAGCAAAGCTTTTCTCTGGCTGGAAGTTCTTCCAAGTTTTCTATAGCCTGCCATTGTGCTTACCTCCTAATTATTCATCTCCCAAGTTCAAGGAAAGACCTAACTCCTTAAGCTTAGACAATACTTCTTCCAAAGATTTACGTCCAAGGTTTCTAACTTTCATCATGTCTTCCGATGTACGGTTGCAAAGTTCCTCAACAGTGTTGATTCCTGCTCTCTTCAAGCAGTTGTATGAACGAACGGAAAGCTCTAATTCATCAATATTCATTTCCAACACTTTGTCTTTGCTATTCTCTTCTTCAGCCGCAATAACCTGAATACGAGAACTCTTATCAGATAGATCAATAAATGATCTCAAGTGATCGGATAACACCTTTGCAGCAAGACTTACTGCATCACTTGGCTCAATTGTACCATCTGTAAATACATCTAATGTCAGCTTATCATAATCTGTAATCTGACCAACACGAGTATTCTCAACCTTGATATTAACTCTCTCTACCGGAGTAAAGATAGAATCGATTGCGATAACATTGATCGGTAAATCTTCACGTTTGTTCTTATCAGAACTTACGTATCCACGACCATTTACAATTGTCATCTCAATGTAAAGTTTGCAGTCAGGACCACCACTCAATGTAGCAATCACCTGATCCGGATTCATGATCTCGATATCAGAATCCACCTGAATATCAGACGCTCTGACCACACCCTCGCCGGAGGCCTCGATATAAGCAGTCTTGACCTCATCGGTCTCACTGTTATTCTTGATTGCCAGACTCTTGATGTTCATAATAATCTCAGTAACGTCTTCCTTCACACCAGGAATTGCTGAAAACTCATGACCAACTCCGTCAATACGAATATGACTAACTGCTGTACCCGGCAATGATGAAAGCATGATTCTTCTCAGAGAATTTCCAAGAGTTGTACCATAACCACGCTCCAATGGTTCTACTACAAAACGTCCATATTTCTTATCTTCTGAAATATCTGCAATCTTAATATTTGGTTCTTTAAAATCAAGCACTCCCAGTACCTCCTTTTGGGGTTCAATGCTTACCTGATCTGCGAGTTATTATTTAGAATACAACTCGACGATAAGCACTTCATTTACAGGAACATCAATCTGCTCTCTTGTTGGGATTTCCTTAACGACACCAGAAAGCTTCTCATGATCTGCCTCAAGCCAATCAGGAACAAGACGGCCATCTGTTACTTCAAGGATATCCTTATATCTCTGAGCTCCTTTGTGCTTCTCTTTGATTTCGATCACATCACCCGGCTTAACTTCATATGATGGGATGTTTACACATTTACCATTTACTAATACGTGCTTATGACCTACGATCTGACGAGCTTCTTTTCTTGTACGACCATATCCCATACGGAACAATACGTTGTCCAAACGAAGCTCTAAAAGAATGAGAAGGTTCTCACCTGTTGTACCATATTTTAATTTCTGTGCCTTTGCAAAATCATTTCTAAATGGTTTCTCTAATACACCATAAATAAATTTTGCTTTCTGCTTCTCTTTTAACTGAAGTCCATACTCGCTAGGCTTTCTTCCCTGTCTAACATTTCTGTTGGACTTTTTGTCAATTCCTAAGAACTGTGGATCCAAGCCAAGAGTTCTACATCTCTTCAATACTGGCGTCATATCTCTTGCCATGTCATTTTCCTCCTATAATAATTAATCATCAATTCATTGTCATATAAAAATGCAAATTATACACGACGACGCTTTGGCGGTCTACATCCATTGTGTGGAACCGGTGTCACGTCTCTGATGCTTGTTACGTCAATACCACATGCAGACAACGCACGGATTGCTGCCTCACGACCTGAACCAGGTCCTTTTACCATAACATCTACAGATGTTAAGCCGTGTGGGATTGCTGCCTTAGCTGCAGTCTCTGCTGCCATCTGTGCTGCATAAGGAGTGGACTTCTTGGATCCTCTGAATCCTAATCCACCTGCGCTTGCCCAAGAGATTGCATTTCCTTCTGCATCTGTGAGCGTAACGATCGTATTATTAAAGGAAGACTGAATATGTGCCTGTCCATGTCCGACATTTTTCTTGACACGCTTCTTGCCTGTCTTCTTTACAACTTGCTGTTTAGCCATTGTCAAACCCTCCTGTTAGAATTTGTACATACTTACTTATTATTATTTCTTCTTATTTGCGACAGTACGCTTTGGACCCTTGCGAGTTCTAGCATTTGTCTTTGTCTTCTGTCCACGAACAGGAAGACCTTTTCTATGACGGATTCCTCTGTAGCATCCGATTTCCTGCAGTCTCTTGATGTTCATCGCGATTTCTCTACGAAGATCACCTTCCACTGTCTGTGTCTCATCGATCACACTGCTAATACGCTTTACTTCATCATCAGTAAGATCCTTAACACGAGTGTCAGGGCTTACATTAGCCTCTGCTAAAATACGGTTGGAACTAACTCTACCGATACCATAAATATAGGTAAGTCCGATCTCAACACGCTTGTCTCTTGGTAAGTCTACACCACTAATACGTGCCATGTGTACTTTACACCTCCGTTATTTTTTGTTTTGAAAAATAGATACATGATTTTGCAGTAAAATTACTGCACAGCCGCTTTAAACTGTAATCCTATTGCATAGACGTCCTCCAAAATCTCTGCCACAATGAATCCGCATACGCGAACCGCAGTGTATTCTTACACTGCACAGAAATCATCGGGTTGCCTGCGAAATGGCAACCGGTACTACGCCGCAGTCATCAATCTGCCATGATAGGACCGACATGGATGAAATGACGCATCCTTGCTTTGTTTCCAAAGCTTGCCGAAGTGGTTAATCACTCCACCTACAATGTCATCGCATCCGTAAATGCGATAATGAACAGAAAGCAAGTCTATCTCGTGAGCAGGTCTATCGCCTGCCTCCTAATTAGCCCTGTCTCTGCTTATGACGTGGGTTCTCACAGATAACTCTGATACGACCCTTTCTCTTGATGACCTTACATTTTTCGCAAATCGGTTTTACTGAAGATCTAACTTTCACAGCAATAACCTCCTTTCAATAAAGTCCATTGTCTACTATATCATATACATTTCTTGGTTGCAAGTGGTTTTTTCGGGAATTTCTAATTTTTTTCAATGTAAAAAAAAAGACCACATGCGCATTGCTTGACACATATAGTCTTATTTTTCCAAAAGATCGCTGATTATTTATCACGCCATGTAATACGGCCCTTTGTCAGATCATACGGAGACATCTCCATCGTAACTTTGTCACCCGGCAAAATGCGGATGAAGTTTTTGCGAAGTTTGCCGCTAATATGCGCTAATACCTGATGTCCATTCTCTAATTCTACCTTGAACATAGCATTTGGCAGCTTCTCGACAACGATTCCTTCAATTTCAATTACATCTTCTTTCGACATTTCAAACTCCATTTCCTCGCACATTATGCGATTTTTATATTATGATGTTGGGGACGAAAAAGGGTTTTGTCCCCAACTGATGACACATATTGCAATATAATATTCACACGCTATCGGATTATGCAAGACCTTCTTTCCATGAAAAGATCTCCGGCTCTCCTTCAGTGATCAGGATCGTATTTTCGTAGTGTGCTGACTTCATACTGTCAGTAGTAACTACCGTCCAGTCATCCTCAAGCACCCATACATCATAGTCACCTGCATTTACCATCGGTTCTATTGCAAGCGTCATGCCGGGACGCAGCTTTATACCTCGTCCAATCGGCTTAAAGTTTGGCACCTGTGGTTCCTCGTGAAGATTTCTTCCAATTCCATGACCAACCAGATCGCGCACAATAGAAAATCCGTTTGCTTCTGCATAGTTCTGGATAGCTTTGGAAATATCGTACAAATGATTGCCCGCTTTAGCGTATTTGATTCCTTCAAAAAAACTCTGCTTTGTCACATCGATCAAAAACTGATCTTCTTCTGAGATCTGACCAACAGCATGCGTTCTCGCTGCATCAGAATGATATCCTTCATAGATTACGCCGGCATCCAGGCTGACAATATCTCCCTCCTGCAAAATTCTCTTTTTGCTGGGAATACCATGGACGACCTCATCATTCACAGATACGCAAATACTCGCCGGATATCCGTTGTAGTTCAAAAAGGATGGGATGCATCCAAAACTACGGATCACTTCTTCTCCTTTACGATTGATATCCATTGTGCTAATGCCCGGACGAATAATCTTTGCCATTTCATCATGAACAATTCCCAAAATACGTCCGGCTTCTCTCATTTTTTCCAATTCATGCTCTGATTTAATTGTGACCGACATAATGTGCCTTCTTTCTAAATATTAATTTGAATTAACCGATAACTGCAGCAATTGCCTTTGCAACACCCTCGATACCAAGTGTTCCGTCAATCTCGTGAAGGATTCCCTGCTCTTTATAATATGCAATAAGAGGTGCTGTCTGATCGTGATATACTTTCAATCTCTTCTTTACCGTCTCCGGCTTGTCATCGTCACGCAGCTGAAGCTCGCCACCACATGCGTCGCATACGCCCTCTTTCTTCGGCGGAATATTTACGGTATGGAATGTAGCACCACATTTTGCGCATACACGGCGTCCTGCCATACGATCAACAATTGCCTGATCTTCCATTTCAATATCGATCGCATAATCCAACGCTGTTCCCTGCTCTTTTAATGCTGCTGTGAGCGCCTCTGCCTGAGGAATGGTTCTTGGGAAACCATCTAAAATATATCCGTCTTTGCAATCTTCTTTGCTCAAACGATCTACAACAAGATCACATACAAGCTCGTCCGGAACCAGCTCTCCGGCATCCATATATCCTTTTGCTTTTTTACCAAGCTCTGTTCCTTCTTTAATGTTCTGACGGAAAATATCGCCTGTAGAAATTGTAGGGATATGGAATTTCTCTACGATTCCCTTTGCGTGTGTTCCTTTTCCTGCACCAGGTGCTCCCAACATAACAATCTTCATATATACTCTCCATTTCTGCGTGCGTCCCTGATTCTTTCGTTCTATTCTGTCATCCCTGCGTCACGCACGCTGACGCAGATGTGCTTTTATACGTATGCACGATTAAACCTATAATAACGCAAAAGCAGCGCAGTTTCAACACCCTTTTTACATTATTAAACATATACAAAAGCGCCACCCGATTTTGGGTGACGCCTCAATTTTACAGATATTCTTCTTACTCGCTGATGAATCCCTTGTAATGACGAACTAACATCTGAGATTCAATCTGCTTTAATGTCTCAAGTACTACACCTACGATAATGATGAGGGATGTTCCACCAAAGGAAACGTCTGCACCAAACGCACCGGATACGAAGATCGGAACGAATGCTACAAAAGATAATCCCACTGCACCGATAAGGATGATATTATTGAGAACTTTTGTTAAATAATCCACCGTTGGCTTACCAGGACGAATACCCGGAATAAATCCACCCTGTTTCTTCATATTAATAGAAATCTCCTGTGGATTAAATGTGATGGATGTATAGAAGTATGCAAAGAAGATAAGTAATAAGATGTAAATTACCAATCCCAATGTATACTTAAACTCTCCAAAACTGGAAAGGTTACACCATGAGTTCTGGTTTAACACTTTAAGGAACTTCTGCGCTAAAGTTGCTCCAGCACCGGACTGTGGCTTGATTCCTGCGAATCCAGCGATAACGATCGGCATGGAGAACAGAGATCCGGCAAAGATTACCGGGATAACGCCTGCAGTGTTTACCTTAAGCGGAATGTGAGATGACTGTCCACCAACCATCTTTCTTCCCTGTGTTTTCTTAGAATACTGAACACTGATTCTTCTCTCACCATCGGAAAGAACAACGATGAAGATTACCATTCCAATAATTACCGCAAGAATGACAACTGCTGCGATCGTACCATTGGTAACATTGGAAGCACCTTTAACGAACTTCTCGAAAAGGTTCATCATATCCTCTGGCATACGAGATACAATGTTATAAAGGAGGATGATGGAAATACCATTTCCAACTCCCTTTTCAGTGATCTGCTCACCTAACCACATAAGGAATGCAGAACCGGCAGTCAAGGATACAACGAATACTGCTACAGAAGTAAATGTAACACCATCTGTCAAATATCCCTGCTGACCAAAGCCAATTGCCATAGCGGCACTCTCAATTACAGAAAGTGCAATCGTTAAATAACGAGTGTACTCTGCTAATTTCTTACGTCCTTCCTCACCATCTTTGTGAAGCTCTTCCAACTTAGGAATTGCAATGGTGAGCAACTGAATAATAATGGATGCCGTGATGTACGGTGTGATATTCAGTGCGAAGATCGACATTGTGGAGAATGAACCACCCGTCAACTGGTTAAAGAAGTCCAAAGACTTCTGTGAATCAAAGAAATCTGTAATTACGGATGCATCAACGCCCGGTACAGGCAACTGACATCCGATACGAACAACGATCAATGCGAAGAAAGTGTAAAGGATTTTCTTGCGCAGATCTTTGATCTTAAAAGCATTGCGGACTGTTTCGAACATCCTTAGATCACCTCAGCTTTTCCACCAAGAGCCTCAATCTTCTCAGCAGCACTCTTGCTGAATGCGTTTACCTGAACGGTGAGTTTCTTAGTTAATTCTCCATTTCCAAGTATCTTAACTCCGTCTTTCGAATTGTTGATGATACCTTTTTCCTTCAATGCTGTTACTGTAACAACATCACCATCATTGAATTTCTCTAACTTATCCAAGTTGATTGCAACGATTTCCTTAGAATTGATGTTTGTGAAACCTCTCTTAGGAATACGTCTGTAAAGTGGCATCTGGCCACCTTCGAAACCTGGACGTGGAGCACCTGAACGAGCCTTCTGACCCTTGTGTCCCTTACCTGCTGTCTTTCCGTTTCCTGATCCATGTCCACGACCTCTTCTGAAGTTGTCGCTCTGCTTAGAACCTTTTGCCGGACTTAATGTTGATAAATTCATAGTTACCTCCTAAATACTGGTGATCCCTTTCCTTGGTGCCTTTCTTTCCTCTTATGGCACGGGATCATAATCACTAACGGGCGAATCCTTGCAGAAACCCAGTCAAGATGTTCATTTGCTGTCTATCTTCATCATAAACTGCGAAACATCAAGCTGAAAAAGTGTCTCTTGCCCTTTGCTTTTCTGCAAAAAGGGTACACTTCTACCCTCGCTACAAATCAATATATTACCACAAAAGTGACAGGCTTGTCTACTGCTTTTTGCGTCTTTCTACGCCGGAAGCGTTATCCAAACTGCTTCCAAAACTCCTCTGCCGCTCCGTTGTATACATTCATGTCAATAAATCGCTCATCCCCCTTGTACCCCGACAACACATGGCGATTGGAAAACTGCCAAAACTATCAGCAGTAACAGACATCTGACGAATATCTTTCCCGTTTTCTTCATGATTGCCATATTACCCTCGTGCCCTTCTTACTTTTTATCAAAATATAATTGTTCCCGCAATTCGGTCATCTGCTCTTGCAGCTTACGCATGCTTTCGTGATCCTCTCGTTGAAGCTCGCCCAAATATACCTGCTTTTTCTTTTTGTGCCGTCCGGTAAATATCATAAGACCGATGGCAGATAAACAAACAGCTCCTGCCATGCCGCCACCTATCGTGCCCTCCGGATAATTTCTCCAATAACTAATAAAACTAAACACACCAAAAAGAACGATGCATATCTGATATCTATGTATTTTTGTCACCATATCTGTCTCTAATTGCGCCATCTCACTAGAGCGTTTCTTACAAGCACTGTCTAAAATGTCATAAGATTTCTCTAATTCCCATAAAGTATTTTGTATCTTTTGATCTGCTTGTGATACTGTTTTTTCTTCCTCATAGCGCATCTCAACACTGTCCTGCTGGTCGCCGCCAGAGGCGACATAGGTCAAATATTCCGCTGCACTGGAACGGATGGTTATTTCATCTTTTTTCTTTCTCAAATAAAGTACCTCCTTCTGGTTATTTTTTCTAAAACATTAAAAGGGTTAGTTCTTCACCGATAAAATACCGTATTTACTAAACAAACGCACAAACATCGGTCTGTGCTGCTTGAGATTCTTTGGTAATCGTCCCACCTCAAAATAAAGGCGAACAATCTTCTTGAGTTCTGGTTCACAAAGTTGGTTCATCTGTAACATACCTCGTTTCCTCCTAAGATTATATCTTATTAGGTCGGTGTGTTACAACTATAGTTTAGCATAACGCTTTTTCTCTCTTGACAATATGATATGCTTTATGTACAATAGGGGACAATGGTGGATTCGGAAAGTATAAAACAACAAAACATTCAAACGAAAGGAGTCATGGTTTCTAACACAATCAATTGATATCTATCATTGCAACATTTTAATTTAATTATTTATTGAACTTAATGTGAAAACAAAATGAATCTAACTTTTAACATTTGAGGTATAAATGAAGTTGTTGGAATACGTTATAAACTTATAGCAAATCCCGGTTACATTGTTCTTATTGCATTATCGGATTAATCTCAATACATCTTCACAGTAACACAAAATGTATCTGTACACACGATATCTCATCACACGATATCTCATCACATGATAATGCGAGAGACTTTGCTAATAACAATCTAAACATTGTGAGCCCAACATTCATTTTCATTTATTCCCAAAAGTTATATCGTCACAGGAACTTTAATAGGCTCTCATGACGAAACCCACATCAATGATAGTATTTGCAATGCATAACGAATCCCTCATTATAACCAAAAACTTATTTTTTTATGGAGGTACTTATGAAAAACTTATCAAACAAATTCAATACGGTTATAACATTGTTATTATTAACTACAATTTTATGTTCTAGCAGTTCTCAGGCAGTATCAGCAGAATTTGATAGAAACAAACTAGTTGACAGTAACTCATGGACAAAGATGGCATCTGCCAAAAAGTCAACCAGCTACAATTACTGCGCAATATATTTAAGAAAAATGTTGGATGCTAATAAAAGTGAAAATAATAACTATGTAAACCTGTATGCACGAATGAGCCAAAATCAAACCACAGTTATCGAAAAACAAGTGGCAGGTTATGGGGAATACAGCAAAGGTGTACAATTGCTTGTCAAAGGAAAAAAATCTATTTATCTCTTAAAAAAGGATTATCGCACTAAGGGCGAACAGATTAACATATTCCTAAAAGGTCATAATCCAAAATACGATTGCTATGCAAACGGAACATGGAATATCGACCGTGCAAATTTGGAATACTAGGTCCCATAGCTATATAAAAAACAAATTAACATACGGATTAAAGTGTCAAAAGGATACTTTTTATAGCTGTCACACACATATTGGTGTTGATTTTCTCTAAAAAGACTTTTTGGCGCTCTAATCCTATATGAAAGCTCAGCAGGCACTCAGTGTATGAACAGGTGGAACGAAGGAAGTTAGTACAAGATACAATGACTGTCATACACTTGTGGCTCTGTTTTGTGAGGTAAATATTTAAAGAAAATCCTGAAAATCAATGATTTAGGGCTTGACATTATAGGAAGGAGATTACAATGAAAAAAAGACTTATCTTATTTGGATTGGTTGTGTGCATGTGTATCTGTACTGGCATTTTATGTAAGCAAACACTTGCAAAATCAGCATTCCAGCCCGGCATGACTGCATCGGAATGCCAAAAAATGCGAGTGACTTTCAGAAAACAAGATATCATCGGTTATCCTACGAGAAAGAATACGGATTCTTGGATTGATACTTTGAAGGAAAACCGTTCTAAAAAAAATATAGGTCATATCTACGATGACTATGATAATGTTGGCGTATTTGAGACGATGGAAGACTTTCGTATGTATTCTACAGTAAGTCAGGGCAAATTAAAATTATTAAAAAGTATAAAAGGCACTGAAGGCTTACAAGAAGGGCACATTATCGATGCTATGTTGTATATCAGCTACTCACCCAAGAAAAAAGGTTCTAACATTTATCAATCTTGTGACGCATTTCCTGTTCTTCAAAAGGGAGAAGTCTATCTTTTTGTTTATAACAAAATACCTGGAAAAAAGACAAAAAAGGTCATGGAAAGTAACGGAGCAAAGCTCCCGGAAAAATATATGGTCGAGATCGGCAATCTTGCAAATGATCACTTGCCATTGACGAATACAAGGAACGACGCCATAATCGAACCAAAGGAACAATATACGCTGGACGAATTGGCAAAATACGATTTTTTTTCTGGTAGTAAAAAACTATTGGACGAATGGTATAAGACAAAAGATGCAATTTTGACTCATTATGTTGGAGAAAATTATTGGGAATTGCAGGGATAACCAAAAGCAAGAAACGGAGGATTCATATATGAATAATAAACATAAAGCAGGCATCTGGCGCACCTATCGCTGCGAATTATATCGATTATTTCACAAAAGAAGTTTTTGGCTGGCATTTATACTATTGTTTTTGTACGCTGCGTCTCAATATATGTATTACGCCCTCTTTGTCATACAGGGAAAAATAGTAGAACCATTTGAAGCAAGCGCATATTTCATCGGTTTTTATCAGATGTATTCTAAATACCAACCAATTTATTTTAAGGTATTTCCACTGCTCTTAGCACTTCCTTGTATTTCCGCATGGTATGAAGATACAATCAGAAATAAAACGGCCAGCCTCATCATGCAAAAGACTTCACCATTGCGCTATTTGCTAGCCAAAGCGATGGCTTATTTTACTGGAAATATGGTAATGGTATTCCTTTGCTATGCAGGCAATCTTCTAGCCTGCGCACTGACATTCGGGCAGAATTATTCGACTGTGTACGGTGAGCGTTATAGTGAATTTTACTATCTGGGCTTGATGTCAAATAAACCGATGCCTTTCATGGGTTATTATGCAACACATACTTTTGCGTATTTGTTGATTTTTTCGCTGGTGCTCGCTGTTTTTAGCGGCATATGCGGTGTATTTGCTTATGCCTGTACTTTATGGCTAAACAGAACATTTGCATTAGTCTTTGTGTTGCTGTATGGCATGTTTTATTTTACAACTCGATACGCAAAATTTATCAAAGGCTTTGATATCAATTATGTTTTATGTGTAGGAAATCAATGGGGACCCGGATTTGGCAAAATATTTATATTACTTAATGCTGCATTACTGGCAAGTTCTTTATTGTTAATTTTATTAAGGCGTGCAAAAGGAGTGAAAATGATATTTTGAAAAGGAAAATACTATTATTGGTTGTGATTGCGATATTTTTGGCAGTATTTAACAATCTTTTTTACATATTTGAAAAAGGATACCCTGGAATATCGTTAGAAAAACACTTTATTTCGAGCATTTTCGATGTTGTTAAAGTAACAAAAAGTCGCTCTTTTACTTTGGGGATGCAAAATTTATTTGTGTTGATCGTATTCCTTTTTGCAATGCATGACTATATCAGTAAAGATATTTTGCAACAAGGAGTATATGCTCTTGTGCGTTTACAAAAGCGCAGAAAATGGCTATTTGAAAAAGTTTGCGAACTGGCAGTGATGTGTGCTGTGTATTTAGGTGCATACTTGATCGTTGTGTATGAGTTGGCTTCTTACCATACATCAAGAACATGGACTTTGCCACATTCCACACTTGTGATTAAAGCGTGGATCGCATTATTTATGTTATTGTTTGTAGCAGTTCTTTTTACTGTAATATTGGATGTCACTGCCGGACGAAACATTTCTTGCATCATTGGTGTTATCGTCTTGGGTGCCCTAATTATGATTGGAATGTACCAACCCTACAAACAATTTCAGCATGCAATATGGAAGCTGGCATTTAACCCGGCATGTGCCATGTTTGTCTATACTTCAGCAGGTCGAACTGTATTTGCACAAATGCTGCTAATCTATGGCGCAGAAATAGGCGTGCTGTTTTTGATTTTTGCCAGATATTTGGAACACATTGACTTAATCAAATTAGAAAAAAGTGAGGGATGCTAAATGGAAACATTATCATTAGAAAACATATGTAAAACGATAGGAGGACATGTCGTATTGGATCATGTAAACCTTCAATTACAACCAGGTAAGATTTATGGAATCATTGGCGAAAACGGAAGCGGCAAGACGATGTTGCTGCGTTTATTGGCTGGTCTGATTCATCCAAACGAAGGAAACATGCGCTACGGAGACAAGACCGTCAAGAAATTTACTGATACTGTTCGGATTGGTCTGTGTATTGAAAATGTAGGATTGTATCACGATATGACCGTGTATGAAAATATGAAATACTACGGAAAAATGGGTGGAAAGATTTCTAAAAAACAAATTCTGGATACCTTAGATCGTATCGAATTGTCTGATCGCAAAAATACCGCTTTTTCTAAATTGTCGTTGGGATTAAAGCAAAAAGCAGTGTTAGCACAGGCATTTTTATCAGAACCAGAGCTGCTTTTATTAGATGAGCCTTCTAACGGTCTGGATGAAGAGTCTAAAGAACTGCTACGAAACATACTTTTAGAGGAGAGGGAAAAAGATACCTGCATCGTAATCGTAAGTCATGACAAAACTTTTATACAGGACGATGTAGACTTCTTATATCACATGAATCATGGTGTTCTAACAAAAGAAGACTGATTTATAAAATTTATTGATAATTGGTAAGAGCAGATACCCATATGGGTACTCTGCCCTTAGCAGGGATATATTTACTCATGATGTCTCCTTCCGCTGCTGTCAGAGACAGGGACAGGGACATCATAATATATATGCAGAATTAAATTCAGCCTGTGCCGTCACACAAGCTCCTATTTCACTCGCGTTTGGTCCTATGTCAAGATTTAGTACAAGTTAAAATGAGTTTTTCTCATTCTAACC
>ERZ824598.1198-NODE-1198-length-34793-cov-8.148166_pt1 | contig 34793 bp, 27 predicted proteins | sample MGYA00519934_ERZ824598 | MGnify/ENA primary metagenome ERZ824598 (study PRJEB31778, sample SAMEA3449177) | human gut metagenome | biome: human gut; feature: human-associated habitat; material: faeces | place: United Kingdom | collected 2010/2012 ...
AATATATTTTCCGGTCCGAAAATAAAAATCAAGCCGGCTTTTTTCGGACGGTTACGTTCTGACATGTCGGACGAGTTGGACCGGTCGGATGGGTCGGACCGGTCCGACTTTGAAGTTGGCGTGAGTGGGGCGGGGGCGTCTCGCCCCCGTGGTAAATATGATGCTGCGGGGGCGGGACGCCCCCGCCCCTACTACTCACAAATGAAGCAGTGCGGGGCTCGCGCTCCGCACTGCTATTGTATTGTTCTAATTACTATTTTTTGTGACTGTGTATCGGTCGGTTTAGATTGGTAGAGTAAAGATTTATTCCTAAAGTGCTATAAAGGTAGTGTGCCGATGTGACAGCGGAGTTACAGATGTGGCACAAGAATTTGACAATCTTCCTTTGATAATTAGTAATCTTCGGCAATTAGTAATTAGTATTTAGTAATTAGTAATTAGTAATAATGGGCGGGTGGGTCTAATGGGTCGGATAGGGCCAATGGGGCCAATGTGGGTGATTGTCGGGAATGGGGGATTACTATTACTGATTAGTATTTCAGGGCGGGGAGGGAGTTATGGTGGGTATGAAAGTCCTGGTGAATGGGGTTAAGTGATTAATAGAGAGGTTTCTGCGGTTAGTGCGGTTACTGTGGTTACTGTGGGGTTGGTGCGTAGTTTTTTGAGAGTAGGGTGTGGACTTCTTTTTCAAGGTAGGGGACTTCTATCAGGTGGTAGGTGGTGTAGTTGGGGTGGAAGACGGCGAGGCGATTTGAGCGGATTGCGATGCCGTAGTTTTTATGTAAGATGTAGCGGTATATGCTTAATTGGAGGGCGTAGTGCCAGTAGGTGGTATCGGGTATGTGGGTGAGTGGTGGAATGGCTGTTTTGTTGTAATTGTTAGTCGTCAAGGGGTGGCCGTTTTCAATGATTTTGTCGGTCCGTTTCCAGTCATATAATGTGAATTGGCCGTCTGTGTAATCAAGGAAGTCCAAAGTGCCGGCTATCCCGGATTTTTCATCATATATCGCCCATTCTGTGCGGTAGGGATTGAGCCGGTGGTCGCGGGTGAAGAGTTCAAAGAGCCGGAAGGTATCGTCGGTGTCGGTTTTTTCTCCAAGATAGTATTTTTCAATTTTGCTGTGCAAAAGTGTGCCGAGGGCACGTGCTTTTTCAGCCTTAGAGTCCCATTGTTCTCTTAATGAGGCCTCGGAAATTCCGGATTTGAGCGCAATGCGGGGTGTCCAATAGTCTACATCGAATTTTTCGAAGCATTCTTCTACAAGTGTTGTCACGGACTTGAATGTGGTGCCGTCGGCATGTGTATAGATATGGTTGACCGGGTCAAATGACAGCAAACTGTCTCTTTCGTGATAATGCAGAGAATTATAGTCGGGCATTTTGGGCGATTTTTATTAATTGTAAGATATTGATATGTTGACAAAGTTAATTGAATTGGAGGTCCGTCAGGTATTAAAATACCGGCGAACCTCCAATTTATGCTCTTGTGTCGGTTCAGACTAAATCGTCATCATCTTCGAGAATAAGGTCATCGGGGATTTCATCATCAAGGTCAAATTCATCAAGGTCGGAATCTTTTTCTTTTGCTGATGATTTCGGGGTGGCGGCGGACTTTTTCTTGGGTGCGCGACCTTTTTCTTCGGCTTCTTTCAAAGCGGTCATTATTTTGGCTTCGAGTTCGTCGGCGAGTTCGGGGTTATCATCTATGACGCGTTTGGCGGCATCGCGGCCTTGCGCGAGTTTGGATCCATCGTAGCTGAACCAGGAGCCTGATTTTTTAATAATATCGTGCTCGACTGCGAGGTCAAGGATTTCGTATGCCCGGGAGATGCCTTCGCCGAACATGATGTCGAATTCGCATTTCTTGAATGGGGGTGCAACTTTGTTCTTGACGATTTTTACTTTGGTATGGCGTCCGAAAACGTTGTCACCGTCTTTGAGCGATGAGCCGGGACGAATGTCAATGCGCACGGATGCATAGAACTTCAGGGCGTTACCGCCTGTGGTGGTTTCGGCAGGCCCGAACATGGAGCCAATGTTGGCGCGCAGCTGGTTGATGAAGATACAGGTGGTATTGGTACGGGAAATGGCTCCGGTCAGTTTACGCATGGCCTGCGACATGAGACGTGCCTGGAGTCCCATGTTGCGATCGCCCATCTCACCTTCAATTTCATTTTTAGGTGTCAGTGCTGCTACGGAGTCGACTACAATGAGGTCGACGGCGGCGGAACGGATGAGCTGCTCTACAATCTCGAGAGCCTGTTCGCCGTTGTCGGGCTGTGACATGAGCAGTTCGTTGACATCGACACCAAGTTTTTCGGCATAAAATCTGTCGAATGCATGCTCGGCGTCAATAATGGCTGCTATACCGCCACGTTTCTGTGCTTCAGCAATGGCGTGGATTGCGAGTGTAGTCTTACCTGATGATTCCGGACCGAAGATTTCAATAATGCGGCCCTTGGGATAACCACCTACACCGAGAGCGTAGTTCAAGCCGATGGAGCCGGCGGGAATGACTTCAACCTGCTCAATTGCATCGTCGCCCAACCGCATGATTGCTCCGCGGCCGTAGGACTTCTCAATCTGTCCCATCGCAGCTTTCAGAGCGCTGAGTTTGGCCTCCCGATTGTTGGGAATATCCTCTTTTTTTATAGCTTTTTTTGATTTGTCTGTTGCCATATAATAAGTTGTTTACAATAATATCTTAAAGGATTTATAAGGTGTGGCTATTATGTATGTGCCTTTTACAAAGTTAGCAAAATTTATTGATTTTACAGGGGTAGTGGAATGAAAAATTTGATGCCCCGTCATATTAAACACGCTTACATCGGCTACCGGGCAATCAAATATCATATTTTTATCCGAGATGCGGTAGCTGACAGTGTGATTATCGGCAATGTTTGTAATGTTTTCCACATCAGTCGGTCTCTCATATTTATTGAGCTGATATGTGGCAAGAAATTCCCCGGGCACGTAGAAATGAAGATGCTTTGTCGTATTGCCATAATCAGATACTGCCATAAACTGACGATAAGTATAAGGGAATTGCTCATTCAGATTTATTGATGACTTACCAAAATTGAGGGTCGTGAGGGGAGCATAATTATCAAAACTTATTGATGATGCACGAGACATTGTCTTATCCCAAAGGCCAATATTAAATTGAGTTGTGGCATTTTTGGGATCATTTTCGGAATATTCTATGTCGCCTGAATATAAAAGTCTGTGTCCGTCGAAATCAAACCAATCACAACCGTGAGCATTTATATGAATGTCAGTTAACTCACCGAAACATTGATTCGGTGAGAATGTGTAGGCATAAAGAGATGGGTAGATACTTATATCATCAATCAACATAAATGAGTCGTCAATAATGTTGACGGACGGTTTGGTATAATTATTTATATAATCGTAAAACTCTGCTGTATAGCTCTTTTGTCTTTTATTCTCAAAATAATAGTGGGCTATCGTCATGTGTGCAAGATCATCGACTAAAGGAAGCAATATTTCGAAATTGCCTGTAGTAGGATTTCCGATAATTTCCGGAATTCCAAATTCAGAAATTTCCTTATTTGGAAAGGTCGAATCGTTAGGAACGCCTTTTGCCAAGAATTCACACTCGATTGAACCGTTTTTATCAATCAGATAAAAATAAAATTCGAAAGGATATTTATATCCTTCGAAGGGCGGGTTTATGAATAAAATAAAGTGTTCGTCATCATGACAGTCAACGAGATAAAAACAGCGTTCTTCATCTGTAAGCTCATCAATCCAATATTCTTTTATATCTTGTTCGCTAATTACAATATTGTCAGCATCGGTGCCGGTGAGAGCATTGAAACGTTTGATTGTAAGATGAGTATTTGAGTTGTCAGAGTGGTCGGCGAGGTAGACGTATTGTTTATCAGCGACGATATTCTGGTTCCAGACACCAATTTCCGGGTTATCGGAGCTTAAATCGTGATATGCGATTTTGTGGAGGTAGTAGGTGTTGTTGTCGATGACAAAAGATGTTGATTCGGTTTGAGACAATGCGGTTACGGAACCGCATACGGCTGCCAATAATAACAGACTGGAAAGTTTTACCTTCATGATAATAGATTGGATTGTTTAAGAGTAAGTAAATGTTTAAAACGGTAGGTGAGAGTAATTTATACTGTATAAAATCTATTTGTTATTTCACCGTGCACTCATCATAAATATTCTCGCAATTTACTATTGAAGGTGAGACGAAAAACTAAATATATTTTTTTATTATAAATTTGTGTAAAGTTACATTTTCGCGCAAATTTTTCCAAAAAATTGCGTAAATTTGTCAGTCAAAAATGAGAAATGGAGAAGGTACTTCAACATAACGGCGTAAAGATGTTATATACGGTGGAAGGGGAAGGCTCACCTGTCGTAGTAATGCACGGCTGGGGGTGCACCCATGATACCGTAAAGGTAATCTCGGATATATGCCGGAAATCACATACTGTATACAATGTGGATTTCCCGGGGTTCGGAGCGTCAACGGAGCCGCCTACGCAGGGTGGTGTTTGGGGCGTTGAAGAGTATACGCAGATAATAGAGAAACTTTCAGAAGCTGAGGGAATTAAAAATCCTATACTGATCGGACATTCTTTCGGCGGTCGTGTGGCTATTGTATATGCCTCACGAAATAAGGTCGATAAGGTCGTTCTTGTCGATGCTGCCGGAGTTAAGCCGAAACGTAAACTGAAATATTATATAAAGGTATATTCATTCAAGCTGGCCAAGCGATGGTTCACGCTGCTATACGGGAAAGATGGCGGCAAAAAGCGAATAGAGAATATGCGCAATAAGCGCGGTTCAAGTGATTATGCCAATTCGACCCCGACAATGAAGGCGGTGTTGAGCAAGGTTGTCAATGAGGACTTATGTCATCTGATGCCGAAAATCGAAGCTCCTACATTGCTGATATGGGGTAAAGAAGATACAGCGACACCTCTGAGTGACGCAAAGAAAATGGAAAAACTCATCCCGGATGCAGGTCTTGTCGCGTTTGAGGGATGCGGCCATTACAGTTTCCTTGACAATCGGCCCGGATTTACCGCTGTGCTTGACAATTTTATAAATTAAGACTAAAAAAAAGATGCTATCATACGAATTGTTATTCTGGATGTCAATAGTGCTGCTTGTAGTGGCATTGTTGTCGTTGCATTGCAATCTGCGGCGTGATTTGATGATGCTGCAGCAGAATTCATATATGAACAACCGCTATGTCAGATGGTTCAATCAAAGCGGAGAGAGTACGAATTATATCAGAATAGGAGCGTGCATCGCATTGTTCCTTTGTCTGGTGACACATATTCCGTTCTGGGCAAGCGGAGGATGCGCGATACTGATTATGGCATGGATAACAGTCGCATTAGCAAAGCGCAAATATAAAAAGCCGCTTGTAGTAACGAAAAGAGTAAAACGCCTATATGCTGTGGCGGCTGCGCTTGATGTGGCGATAATAGCCGTTGCATGGGCGCTCTCGGGTGCATTGTTTTATGCCGCTGTCGCCGCAGTCGCACTCAATGTGGTGTCGCCATTGATTATTATGACGGCCAATATATTGCTTCGACCTGTTGAAAAACGAATCAACAGAAAGTTTTATGACGAGGCGCAGGCCATACTCCGGTCAATGCCTGACTTGAAAATAATCGGGGTGACCGGCAGCTACGGCAAAACCAGTACAAAGCATTATCTGAACCGCATACTCTCGGAAAAATATGATGTGACGATGACGCCCGGTAATTTCAATACTACTCTCGGTGTAATACGTACTATACGTGAAAACCTGAAGCCCTATAACGAAGTGTTCATAGTGGAAATGGGTGCGAAACAGCTTGGCGATATCAAAGAAATATGCGACCTTGTGCATCCGTCGATGGGAATTGTGACCGCTGTAGGAGAACAGCATCTGGAGTCATTCAAGACAATCGAGAATGTGCAGCGCACGAAATTTGAACTTGTGGATGCACTTCCGGCAGACGGTCTGGCTATCGTGAACAACGATTTCGATATGGTGGCATCACGTAATGTCGATAATGTGAAATGCATGCGATATGCGGTGAGCAAGCCGGAGAATGCCGACTATACCGCTACAATAACTGAGGTCGCCCATGACGGAACCACATTTACCGTCAACGGCGGTGGACGAGAGTATAAATTCCATACACGTTTAGTCGGCGAATGCAATATATCCAATCTGACGGCTGCTGTCATCGCTGCTCTTGAACTCGGAGTAGAGGAGAGCAAGATAGCTTACGCGATAGAAAAAATCGAGCAGGTGGAGCACCGGTTGAATATGAAACGTACGGCAGGCGGAGTGACAATCATTGATGATGCGTATAACTCCAATCCGACCGGTTCGAAAATGGCTCTTGACGTTCTTTCGGCGATGACCGGAGGGAAACGCATAGTAGTGACTCCCGGAATGGTAGAACTCGGCGACAAACAATTTGAACTTAACAAAGAGCTCGGACGACATGCCGCCACACGTGCCGATATAATCATCGTGGTAGGACAATATAATAAAGAAGCTCTTGCCGAAGGCCTCACCGAAGGAGGTGTCCAAGAGAATAATGTATATTATGCTTCGACATTTGCCGAAGCCCAGCAAATATTGGCGCAAATATTGAAAAGAGGCGATACCGTGCTGTATGAGAACGATTTGCCTGATACGTTTAAATAATAATGATATGAAAACGAATATTGGAGTATTTTTCGGAGGAAGGTCGACCGAACATGAGATTTCGGTAATATCGGCATCGCAGGCAATGCATGCCATAGACAGAGAGAAATATGACGTAACACCTATATATATTACGAAAGAAGGAAAATGGTATACGGGAGACGCGCTTTTAGAAGTGAAGAATTACCGTCACATACCTGAACTGCTTGCCAAATGTGAAGAGGTGTACATGCGTCCGATTTTTGACGACTATAATCTTTACAAAAAGAAGAAGCCGGTATTCGGCTCGGATGTGCTGGCTAAACTTGACGTAGTGATACCTGTGCTTCACGGCTCGAACGGCGAGGACGGCATTTTTGAGGGTGTACTCGAAACAATCGGAATCCCGTATGCCGGATGTAACACAGTGTCGTCGGCCAACGGAATGGACAAGATAACCATGAAGATGATATTGCAGGCAAATGATGTGCCTGTAGTGGATTATGTATGGTTCACCGACAAGCAGTGGTATAATCAGAAAGATGCACTTATCAAAAAAATAGAAGATAAGATAGGATATCCGGTCATTGTCAAGCCTGCGAATCTCGGCTCGAGTGTAGGTATAGGCCGCGCTGACAACCGTGAAGAGCTTATCGCCAAGATAGAAGATGCGGAGAAGTACTCCACCAGACTTATTGTGGAGGACCTTGTGGAGAATCTTCAGGAAATAAACTGCTCGGTGCTCGGCGACTGTGACGAATACCAGATGTCGGTGCTCGAGGAGCCTATCAAGAGCGGTGAGATACTCTCATACGAGGATAAATATATGGGAGGGACAAAAGGTGCCAAAGGAATGCAAGCGTCGCAGAAACGCATACCGGCCGATTTGCCCGAAAAGGAGACCGAACGAATCAAATATCTGGCAGGGGAGACGTTCAGAGTGCTGTCATGCCACGGAGTCAGCCGCGTAGATGTCATAGTTGACGCAAAGACCCGCGATATATATGTTAATGAAATCAATACGATACCCGGCTCGCTGTCGTTTTATTTATGGGAAGCCACCGGCATTTCTTTTGACAAACTGATGGATAAGCTTGTGTCGCTTGCACTCAAACGCAAACGAGAGCAAAAGTTGAAAACCGTATCGTATGACCAGAATATCTTCTCGCTTGGCGGCGGAGTAAAAGGAGGAATAAAAAAATAACGAACTATCGTCTCATCATAGATATATATAAAAGCAACATATAATGAAAAAATTTGCAGAATATAATAAATTCAATCTCTCGGATATAAATAAAGAAGTGCTTGAGAGATGGAATGCCGAAGCTCTTTTCGAAAAGAGCATGGAGGAAAGAGAGGGATGCCCCACATTTGTATTTTATGAAGGTCCGCCTTCGGCCAACGGTATGCCAGGTATCCACCATGTGATGGCCAGGACTATCAAGGATATATTCTGCAGATACAAGACGATGAAGGGATTCCATGTGAAGAGAAAAGCCGGTTGGGACACGCACGGACTGCCGGTGGAGCTTGGTGTGGAGAAGTCTCTTGGTATCACGAAAGAGGATATCGGTAAAAAAATATCTATCGAGGAATATAACAAGGCATGCCGCCGCGAAGTGATGAAGTATACCGGCGAGTGGAAAAGCCTTACTAACAAAATGGGATATTGGGTTGATACCGATAATCCTTATATAACATACGATAACAAATACATCGAAACGCTTTGGTGGCTTCTGTCGCAGCTCTATAAAAAAGGATTGCTTTACAAAGGCTATACAATCCAGCCATATTCTCCGGCAGCCGGAACAGGTTTGAGTTCGCACGAACTTAACCAGCCGGGCTGTTACCGAGACGTTAAGGATACGACGGCGACAGTGCTGTTTGATGTAATCGACGCGCCGGAGGAACTTACCGGCTGGGGAAGACCCTGTTTCGCCGCATGGACCACTACTCCCTGGACATTGCCTTCCAACACGGCGTTGTGCGTAGGTCCGCGCTTTGATTATGCCGCTGTAAATACATACAATCCTTATACCGGGGAAAAGATAACGGTAATCATGGCCAAGGACTGTATGCACACATACTTTAAGCCTGAAGGTGCCGAAGCCGATATGGACGGCTACCGGTCAGGTGATAAAGTAGTGCCTTACCGTGTGGTAAAAGAATGGAAAGGCGCGGAACTCGTAGGCATGAAGTATTGCCAGCTTATGCCTTGGGTGAAACCTTCGGCCAAAGTTGATGCCAATGCCGCCGAATTCATTCAAAAATATGCAGCGGAGAATCCCGGCAAATGTTTTGAAGTAGGAGCCGACAGCTTCGTAGAAATGGCAGAATGCGCTTTCCGTGTGATAGCAGGCGATTACGTGACGACTGATGATGGTACGGGTATCGTGCACATAGCCCCGACATTTGGTGCCGATGACGCGAAAGTGGCCAAGGCGGCCGATATTCCGTCGCTGTTCATGATCACATGTGCCGGTGAGACACGTCCGATGGTCGACCTTACGGGCAAATATTTCATGCTTGACGAATGTGCTCCAGCTTTTGTGGAAAAATGTGTCAACACAGAACTTTATTCGAAATATGAAGGCCGGTATGTGAAGAATGATTTCGCCCCGGAATTCAATATCAGTGGAAAATTTGACAAGGCAGCTGCAGACAAGGCCGAGGATTTAAATATATATCTGAGCCTTGAACTGAAACAGCAGGGGAAAGCGCTTAAGATCGAGAAGCATGTACATAATTATCCTCACTGCTGGCGAACAGACAAGCCGGTGCTTTATTATCCGCTTGACAGCTGGTTCATCAAATCAACAGCAGTGCGCGACCGCATGATTGCACTTAATGAGGAAATTTTGTGGAAACCGGCTTCGACCGGAAGCGGCCGTTTCGGCAAATGGCTTGAGAATCTTCAGGACTGGAACCTTTCGCGTAGCCGTTACTGGGGTACTCCGCTGCCGATATGGCGTACGCGCAATTCGGGGAAAGTGGAGGAGAAGTGCATTGATTCCGTCGCCATGCTTTATGATGAAATAGAAAAATCTGTAGCTGCGGGTGTGATGGCAAAGAATCCGCTTAAAGAGGCCGGCTTTATCCCCGGTGATTATTCTAAAGCGAACTATGAGAAGATTGACCTGCACCGTCCGTATGTAGATGACATCGTGCTGGTATCGGAGAACGGAGAGCCGATGTACCGTGAGGCGGATTTGATTGATGTATGGTTTGATTCGGGTGCGATGCCTTTTGCCCAGCAGCATTATCCGTTTGAGAATAAAGATATTGTAGATAATGGTGATGTATTCCCCGCAGATTTCATTGCCGAAGGCGTGGACCAGACACGTGGCTGGTTCTTCACTCTACATGCAATTGCCACGATGGTGAACGATTCGAAATCGTTCAAGGCGGTGATTTCCAACGGCCTTGTCCTCGACAAATTCGGCAACAAGATGTCGAAGCGCCTCGGCAATGCTGTAAATCCGTTTGAAATAATCGAGAAATACGGTTCGGATCCGTTGCGCTGGTATATGATATCGAATTCGTCTCCGTGGGATAATCTGAAATTCGATGAAGCCGGAATCATAGAGGTTGCGAGAAAATTATTCTCAACGCTTTACAATACGTACTCATTCCTTTCGCTGTATGCCAATGTCGACGGATTTACCGGGGAAGAACCTATCGTTGCGATAGAGAAGCGACCTGAGATTGACCGATGGATACTGTCCTCACTGAACACGCTGATCAAGACCGTTGACAACAGTCTTGAGAACTATGAGCCTACGAAGGCTGCCCGCGCAATCAGTGACTTCGTTAACGATAACCTCAGTAACTGGTATGTCAGACTTAACAGGAAACGTTTCTGGGGCGGCGGAATGTCGGAGGACAAACTTTCGGCTTATCAGACCCTTTACGAGTGCATGAAGACCATCGCACTGCTTATGGCTCCAATATCGCCGTTCTATGCCGACCGTCTGTACCGCGACCTCGTGCACGAGGAGGATGCGGCCTATTCAGTACATCTGGCAAAATTCCCGGTGGCCGATGAGAGTGCTATTGACAATGCACTCGAGGAAAGAATGGCAATAGCCCAGACACTTACAAGTATGGTGCTTTCATTGCGCCGTAAGAGCAATATAAAGGTACGTCAGCCGCTGTCGACGATAATGATACCTGTCGATGACCCTGAGCAACGTGCCGCTATCGAGGCAATGTCAGATCTGATATTGTCGGAGGTGAACGTCAAGTCAATCAATTATGTCAAGGCAGATGACGGCATACTGGTATATAAGGTCAAGCCTGACTTTAAGAAACTTGGCCCGAAGCACGGAAAGAACATGAAGGCTGTAGCCGGAGCAATCGCCGGCCTCAGTCAGAATGAAATTCTGGAATTCCAGTCGAAAGGACAGTTGGAGATTTTAGTGAACGGCGAACCTGTCAAGATTGATCTGGAGGATGTGGAAATATTCTCGGAAGATATTCCAGGCTGGCTTGTGGCGAATGAAGGAAATCTGACACTGGCGCTTGATGTGACTATCTCGGACGAGTTGCGACAGGAAGGCATCGCCAGAGATATTGTGAACCGCATACAGAACCTGCGCAAGAGCAGGGATTATGACATCACTGACCGCATAAAACTGACTATTGAAGGCGACGATCAAACAAATGAAGCCGTGCTGTGTTTTAAAGAATATATCCAGCGTCAGGTGCTTGCCGACAGTATTGAAATCGCAAATGGATTGCAGGTGTCGGAGGAAGAAACGTTTGATATAGACGGTTTGACTGTGAAAGTGAGAGTGGAGCTTGCTAAATAATGTGTCGGATAACAGGAGTGTCACGAAACATTCATCAGCAGAAATATTAATACCCAAAAACTACCGATATGAACGAGTCCGAAAAAACAAGATATTCCGACGAGGAACTTCAGGAATTCAAAGAACGGATATTGTCAAAGCTTGACAAAGCGATGAAAGACTATGAGTTGTTGCGCAGCAATGTCAATAATTCAGACGGCAATGATATTTCCGATACGTCGCCCACATTCAAAGTACTTGAGGAGGGTGCAAGCACGTTGGGGAAAGAAGAAGCCGGACGTCTGGCAATGCGTCAGCTGAAGTTTATACAGCACCTGCAGGCTGCGTTGGTGCGTATTGAGAACAAAACGTATGGCATAGACCGCGCTACAGGGAAACTCATACCCAAAGAACGTCTGCGCGCCGTGCCGCATGCCACTTTGAGCATCGACCAAAAAATAGGCAAGAAGTGAGCACGGAGAAATTTTCGATACGATTAAGTCACTACCAATGGGCATTCCTGATAGCCTTATTGGTAGTGATACTTGATCAGGTACTGAAAATATGGGTAAAGACGAGTTTCTATCTTGGAGAGGAACGCGAAATCACTTCATGGTTTAAACTGAGTTTTATCGAAAATAACGGGATGGCTTTCGGATGGCAGTTCGGAAGCAAATTGTTTCTGACGATATTCAGGATATTGTTTGTAGGAGCTATAATCTATTATCTAATAAAACTGAGGAACAGTGCCGGAATAAAGTTCGGCTATCTGGTGTGTGTCGCACTGGTGCTTGCCGGGGCTATCGGGAATATAATAGACTGTATGTTTTATGGGATAATATTCAATAACCCTATGCCACCGGAAGTCGCTACTATATTTCCTGCAGGCGGAGGATATGCGTCATTTTTGCACGGAAGGGTAGTCGACATGCTTTCATTCCCGTTGTTCAGTTTTGATTGGCCGGATTGGTTGCCACTGATCGGAGGAGAGCATTTTGAGTTTTTCAAGCCGATATTCAATCTTGCCGACGCAGCCATTTCATGCGGAATAATCGCAATATTGCTGTTTTATTCGAAGCAGTTAGGGTATTCGTTCGCTGAGCTGAAACGTCTGCGCCAAAATGGAAAAAGTAATACGGAACAATAGGAGAAATAACACTGATGCTTTGTTTTAAAAAGTCAATTTTCGGATGCGTAACGGCCGGGTGTATGACTTTCGGGGTCATAGGCTGCACAAAACTGCCTGACGGCGTGCTCGACAAAAAAGAGATGGCCGAGCTCCTGACAGATATACACAAAGGAGAGAGTGTAGTGGAGATGCAGAGAGGTGTATATTCCGGCGACTCGATGAAAAAGGTCGTGAAGCAATCCATCCTTTTGAAACACGGTGTCACACAGGCGCAACTTGACACATCGTTTGTATGGTACGGCAATCATATCGAGGACTATCTGGAGATATATGAAGATGTAATCAAGCGGCTGGAAGATGAGCAGAAAACGGTGAAAGGAAACAGAAGTCGGACTCCGGTATTTGCCGAAGGCGATTCTATTGATATCTGGCCGTTATCACATACTTATAAACTTTCGGACAGTGACATATTGCAGAATATAAACTTTGAAATTGCCCGTGACAGCACATGGAGAAAAGGCGACAATTATATCCTGCAGTTCAAATGTCTCAATACCAGGCAACAGGTCATGCAGGCCAAGGCGGTCATATATGCGGTGTATGACGACGGAAGGATAGAGTTCCGCCCGTCGTCGACCATGAACAATTGGGTAAAAGTACGTCTGGTGACAGACTCAATGTCGCAACCGACATCGGTATTCGGATCGATATCCTATCAGTTCGAGCCAAGTGAAAATGTCTATATCGACAGTGTGTCGCTTGTGCGTACGAGGAATCGTAAGGATACATATTCGGAAAGGAACGGCCAGCGCACATTTACTTTCCCGAAGACTGCGGAGTGATGTTCAGAATGCTTGCTACAGAGGTGCTGTGGAAGGGTGTCGCCGGATGCTCTGTCGTGGCTTATGCCGATGGCGATGTTACGGTCGAACCATTTGAAAAGGAACTCCATTCGACTGTATTTATTTCCGGAACAATTGCAATTCTTGATGCGTCAAAATTTGATGAATTTGTCATAGATGATATTGAAATGATGGTTGCCGCTTCAAGCACAGTCGCTGATAAAAAAAGGCTCGATGATTATTTTAAATCATCGGGCCTGTATTATCGGAATGGAAGTGATAGCGATGCCGTATTCGTGAAAATCGGCAATCCCTGTCAGATTATACCTATCAACTGATTTATATCGCTGACACCGTGCCGGCGGCAATAGTCGTCGATAAACTCTACAATCTCTACCGTGACTTTCGGATTGATGAAGTTGGCAGTGCCGATTTCGACAGCTGTGGCTCCTGCGAGAATAAATTCAACGGCATCACGGCCGGACATGATGCCGCCAAGGCCGATTACAGGGATTCTGACTGCTTTATGAACCTGCCATACCATTCTTACGGCTACAGGACGCACGGCTGCTCCCGACAAGCCACCTGTATAAGTGGACAGATGCGGGCGCTGGCGCTCGACATCAATTGACATACCCATCAAAGTATTTATCAGAGAAACGGCATCGGCGCCCTCGCTTTCGGCGGCACGTGCTATTTCTGTTATGTCGGTGACGTTGGGTGACAGTTTTACTATAAGTGTCTTGTCAAATGCCTCGCGTACGGCTTTGGTGACGGAAGCGGCGCCTGATGCAGTCGTTCCGAATGCCATACCTCCGGTCTTCACATTAGGACATGATATATTGACCTCTATTGCATTGATGCGGGGAAGGACGTTCAGCTTTTCGGCGACTTTTGCGTAGTCTTCAACTGATGAACCGGATATATTTACAATAATTTCGGACGTATATTTCGTGAGACGCGGATATATGTTCTCAATGAAGTAATCTACGCCTTTATTCTGTAGACCTACTGCATTGAGCATCCCGGAGGGCGTTTCTACCATACGGGGATAATCATTGCCCTGCCGCGGCTCAAGGGTGGTGCCTTTTACGATAAATCCGCCGAGGCGGTCAAGATCGATAAAGTCGGAAAATTCCTCCCCGTAACCGAATGTCCCCGACGCCGTAAGCACCGGATTGTTTAATTTAAGGCTTCCTATCGTTACTCCTAATTGTGCCATAATAATTGATTGATATTAAATACGGGTCCGTCTTTACACACACAAAGATTTCCTTTGATAGTCTTTTCCACACAGCACAGGCATGCGCCTATACCGCAACCCATGACATTCTCGAGCGATACCTCACAGAATATATCTTTTTGCTTTGCAATCTTCGCAACAGCCTTCATCATCGGCAGCGGCCCGCAGCAATATATACTGCTGAATTCTTTTTCAAGAATATGGTTTTGTGTCACCAGTCCTTTTTCTCCGAAAGAGCCGTCATCTGTCGATATGCAGGTATGTTCATACTGTGATAATTCATTCGCGAGCAAAATTGCGTCGCGAGTTTTTGCCCCTATTAGGAATGTCGGAGTTACTCCGGTTTGTTTAAGATAGGCTCCTAACATAAGTAGTGGTGCCACACCTACGCCTCCGCCAATCAAAAGGGGAGAACTTCCGCTTTTGATGGTGCTGAAACCATTGCCGAGGGGGAGGATGATATTAAGCTTAGAACCGACGGGGGAGTGCATTATCGCATGGCTGCCATTGCCGGCGTCGCGTACAAGAAGCAATAGCTTGTTAGCTTTGCCGTCAATAAAGCAAATAGATATCGGGCGTCGCAGGAAAGTTGCATTGTCGGGCGTCTTCACTTGTACGAATTGTCCGGGGCGAATGTCTATATTCCTTAGTGCGACATCACAATCAGCCGGTGTCATGCTCAATAATATGACATCTGAACTAACTTTGACAGAGTCAGTAATTAAAAAATCGACCATGTAGTTATGAGTGGTCTTTGCATCTGTTTTTTCCATATCAATGCAAACTTACAAAAAAATAAGGAAGTCAGCAAAACTGGAATAAAAAAATAGGGAGCTGAACGATAAACTGTACAATCTAATGTGATACGCCCGAGGTCTTGTTAAAATCTCGGGCGTATCACATTATAATTATTATATCAATATAGTCGTCAGGATGGAGTAAAAGTCTGGAAGGTATTATCGGCATAAAATACTACTATACTTGTGATTTTTTTTGACGTTTCTATTTTCCCTGTAAGAGCTTCTGCAATATCTGCCGATGTCGGGCGTCCGGATGCTGTATTTTCCTGAGTTGCCTTGAAATCCTGAGCTATGTTTTCTGTCTCATTTTTTTTTGAATAAATATTTGTGATTTCGGGAAATAGCTCCTGCTCAGATGAAAAAATCTCATGTTCAGACAGTTGGCTGTCATCAAATGTCAATTTTTTCTCGATTTGAGGCTCTGAGGTTTTAATATTTGGATTTGTCAGCATATCCCCCTCGCCAAACATCAACCATACGACGGATAAGTCGGGAAATGCAGTATGAATTTTCCCGATGAGCTCATCTGATACTTTTTTATTTCGTCCATTCAAAATCTGAGAAATAGTAGGGCGGGGGATATTACATGTATCTGCAAATTGCGAAATCGCAATCCGGCGATAATCCATGTATGTTTTTAAGCGGGAAACGATATCCATACTGTTTGTAATTTTTAATTTTGGCCGTTGCAAATGTAATCATTAAAATTGAGATATGCAAATTTAAATCTGTAAATAATTTGGTGTTGTTAGTTTCTGAATGTATACTATATATTCAGATATAAATTGCAAATAAGAAATAAGAAGAAAATATATTAAATGTTTAGTTTAATATAAATATTATAAATATAATGATTTTTAACTAATTATTACCTTAAAATACCTTATGAAATATATAATCGTTCAGATTGCCGATGTAATTTAAAGTTGTAATTTAGAAAATAGATATAAACACCATGAAAATAAGTTATTTGTGCTACTATATAATGTAATAAGTATAGGCTGAGTTTTTGAATGTAATTAGTTTCCTAATCGAAATCCTTGAGAATTCAATCTTAATTTTAGAGGTATTGAAGTGTAAATTATGTGCTAATTACAAGTGCAAATTTGAATCCAAATAGTAAATTTGTAAATGTAACTCACTCTTTGTGTGTAATTGTAAATATGAATTTATTAAATTAAATTTATAGTTTTTGTGTGTAAATCATTCCGCTCAATGTCCTGCTGTATAAATTAAACAATTAAAAATGAGTATTTTATCTAATTTTAGAATGTTTTTAATGTTAATTAACTATTACGGGAGTGCGGAAATTTGCTTTTTACAAAAAATTGTATAAGGAATGGTAATTTAATCTTTATATTCCTTAAAATTACCTCTTAGCGTGTGTATGATTGGTCTGGAGAGCGTTGTGTAGCTCCGATTTTTCATTCTGGTCATAATGTCCCTTTGGGCACGCACTATATGTTTTTACCTGAATCTGTTTTAAACCGTCTACAATTGTCTATTTTGTCGCAAAGTAATCACTGGAGTCTAATATTGAATTGTAGGAAATGTAAGCTTCTTTGATTTCTTATTGAAGTTCCGGCCATAAGAGAAAACTAAGTACAAAATAAAGTAAATATCAATAAAGCAAATATCCATATAAAGAATAAGATTATGAGAAATTTAAATTTGATGGATTTTCTCATAATCTGTATTATGTAAAATTGTGTATTTCCGGACTCCCCCTTTTATATGGAATACTTGACTGGAATATTGTAATATGAAAAACACGCCGAGAATTAAAATTGGATTCTCAGCGTGTTTCTGAATGATTCTAATTAATTTGGATGATTTGGCCTAACGGAGATTGTAATTACCTTCATAGTAGTTTATGAAGGCTCTGTTTACGAGTCTATTGCCTCCGGGAGTCGGATATTCTCCCGAGAAATACCAGTCACCGGGCGCAGATTTCAAAGTATTTCGCGTCGTTTCAATTTCCGGATAAATGATTTCCACTAATGCGTTAGTATCGGCTGGAGTGAGTATTTCTGCAATTTTCTTTGAAATCTCATCGGTGGAAAACTGTTGGTATATTGCTTTCACGCAGTTGGCCTGTTCAGCGACGGGTTTAAGCAGTTCAGCGACGCATTTATCATATACATCTTTTATAATATGTTCTTTGTTGTGCTCCTTTAGAAGTGCAATGGCTGCGCGGAATGCGATAAATTCGTTCATTCTTGACATATCAATGCCATAGTAGTCGGGATACCGTACCTGCGGAGACGATGATAAAACAATTATCCGGCGAGGATGCAGACGGTCGAGCATCTTGATTATTGATTGACGCAGTGTAGTCCCTCTTACTATACTGTCGTCAATTACTACTAAGGTATCCTTGTCATTTTTTATGCATCCGTATGTGACATCATATACATGTGCGGCGAGATCATTGCGTGCAGAGCCTTCGGCAATGAACGTACGGAGTTTTATGTCCTTTATCGCCACCTTTTCAATCCTTAGCTTTTCCGCCATTATTTCCGTCAGAAGTTGAGGCGTAAGTTCGTTGTTTTTTTGTAATTCGGTGATTTTGGCACATTTTTTGGCATCAAGCTGCCCGGTAAGACCTTCTACGAGCCCGAGAAATGCTACTTCAGCCGTGTTCGGAATAAAGGAGAATACAGTATTTGCCAAATCATGATTAATCGCTTTCATAAGTTTCGGCACAAGGTTCCGGCCAAGCTGTTTTCGCTCAGTATAGATATCGCGATCAGATCCGCGAGAGAAATAAATACGCTCAAACGAACAATGTTTGTATTCGGCGGCCGGCAGTATCTCTTTGACTTCAAATTCGCCGCTCTGCCCTACTATCAGTGCGTTGCCGGGTGCCAGCGACTTTACATCGGAGTACCGCACGTTGAGCACTGTTTGTATGACGGGTCGCTCAGAGGCCACTACGATGATCTCGTCATCGGCATAATAGAATGCCGGACGTATGCCGTGGGCGTCGCGTAAGGCAAACATATCGCCGGAGCCGGTCGCTCCGCAAATAACAAATCCCCCGTCCCAGTCGGGCGCAGTCGGTTTCAGTATATTAGCAGGGTCCAGTAGCCGTTCAATCTCCGCCTCAATCTTTTCTGCAGGTGTGTTGTCGCGCAGTGTGCGGTATATCCTATGGCATTCGTGATCGAGCGCGCACCCGAGTTGTTCAAGCAACAGGAATGTGTCGGAATAAATGCGCGGGTGCTGCCCCTGCCCCACTATTTTATCAAAAAGCAAATCGACATTTGTAAGATTGAAATTGCCGCATAAGAGCAGGTTGCGTGACCGCCAATTGTTTCTGCGCAAGAATGGGTGAACGAATGAGATGCCGCTTTTGCCTGTTGTGCTGTAGCGCAAATGCCCCATATAGACATTCCCTATGAACGGTGCATCCTGTGCTATATCATCTTCGGCCATTTCTGCAATGTGACATTGCTCGAGCTGGTTGCCGATTGTGGCGAATATTTCTGTTATGGCATTGGTACCGAGCGCTCTTTCCCGGAAGATATATTCATTGCCTGGCGCTGTATCTATTTTGACTACCCCTACCCCGGCAGCTTCCTGGCCGCGGTTATGCTGCTTTTCCATCATCAGATAGAGCAGATTTAACGCGTAAGAATAAGTGCCGTATTTTTCTTTGTAAAACCGAAGTGGCTTACGGAGACGTATCATTGCCACTCCGCATTCATGTTTTAGTTGCTCCATTTATGTCGCTCTCTTAGAGATTATATGACGCAGATTTTGAGAGAGATTGTCAGATGGATCTTTGCTTGCGATGTCATCGACGAAGTCGCTTTGCTTGCAAAGAGCGAGCGTAGCCGTAGCTACGTGACTGAAGAGCGAGCAAAAAGACACTGGCAAGACCCTCAAAAGCAAAGTAGTATGAATTTTAGACAATCCTTATATATATTGTTAGATTGAGAGTTTAACAGAAATAAAGAGGAGCACATGTGTATGCGCCCCTCTTTGGTAAAATCATATTATCTGATGAAAAGCAGTTCCCTGTATTTTGGCAATGGCCACATCTCATTGTCCACCATCAGCTCGAGTTTGTCGATGTGGTATCTGATTGTCTCCATGCGCGGGACTACATTGTCGTGATATGCAATGGCTTTTTCGCGCTCGTCGGTCAGTTTGTTGGCGGCTTTACGAGCATTTACCATTGCTTCGACTTCGTCCTTTATAATCGACATGTGGCGTGCCATTTTCTCGATTGTAGTGAGGTCCTGTTTAACTATTTCCGAATATTTCTCGTCGTTGAACAGTGTTTTTATCTTGACAAGGTTGTCAACGAGAATCGACTGGTATCTTGTCGCAACCGGGATGATATGATTGATTGCGAGGTCGCCCAATACGCGTGCTTCAATCTGTATCTTTTTGGTGTACATTTCCCATTTGACTTCGTTGCGTGCCTCCAGTTCGACTTTGGTGAACACACCTGTACGGTCAAACATCTTCACCGATTCTTCCGAGAGATATGCATCAAAGATTTTGGGAACTGAAGTCTCGCAATCAAGTCCGCGGCGGGCAGCTTCTGCTTTCCATTCATCCGAGTACCCGTTGCCGTCAAAATGGATTGGCTTTGACTCGATGATGAGAGCCCGTATTTCTTCAAGCAGTGCGTGTGTAAGGTCATCGCCATTCTGTACACGTGCGTCAACTTTAGTCTTGAATTTATTGAGCTGGTCGGCCACGGCGGCGTTAAGAGCAATCATGGCGGAAGCGCAGTTGGCCGATGAACCTACCGCACGGAATTCAAAACGGTTGCCTGTGAAAGCGAACGGTGATGTACGGTTGCGGTCGGTATTGTCAAGCATAATTTCAGGTATCTGGGATACGCCCAGTGACAGACCTGATTTTGATGCGATTTCGAGCATGTCGGTAGTCGTGCTCTTTTCGATTTTATCGAGAATCTCAGACAACTGTGTCCCGGTAAAGATTGAAATGATGGCAGGCGGCGCTTCGTTGGCACCGAGACGGTGAGCGTTTGTGGCCGATGAGATAGACGCTTTAAGCAAGCCATTGTGACGGTATACGGCAGCCATAGCATTTACTACAAATGTGATGAACTGCAGGTTGGCTTTCGGGGTTTTGCCGGGACTGAACAGGAGCACGCCGGTATCTGTGCCGAGGCTCCAGTTGTTGTGTTTGCCCGAACCGTTGATGCCGGCAAACGGTTTTTCGTGGAGAAGCACGCGGAAATTATGACGGCGAGCTACTTCCGAAATCAGCGACATCAATAGGAGGTTGTGGTCATTGGCGAGGTTGGTTTCCTCGAAAATCGGTGCAAGCTCAAACTGGTTGGGCGCAACTTCGTTGTGGCGGGTTTTGGCCGGAATGCCGAGCCTGTGGCATTCTATCTCAAGATCGAGCATGAAAGCTTCAACGCGGGAGGGTATGGCGCCGAAATAATGGTCTTCGAGCTGCTGGTTCTTGGCGCTTTCATGTCCCATAAGTGTGCGGCCGGTCATCACCAGGTCGGGACGGGCGCTGTAGAGAGCTTCGTCGACGAGGAAGTATTCCTGTTCCCAACCGAGATACGAATTGACATGTTTTACCTCCGGATCGAAATACTGTGCTACCTCTGTAGCCGCTTTGTCTACGGCGTTGAGCGCTTTAAGAAGCGGAGTCTTGTAGTCGAGCGATTCGCCAGTATATGATATGAATATAGTAGGTATACAGAGCGTTTTGTCAAGAATGAACGCCGGGGAAGATATGTCCCATGCGGAATATCCTCTTGCTTCGAAAGTATTGCGGATACCGCCGTTAGGAAAGCTTGAGGCGTCAGGTTCCTGCTGTACAAGGAGTTTGCCTGTAAATTCTTCCACTACTCCACCTTTTCCATCGTGGTCGATGAATGAGTCGTGCTTCTCGGCTGTACCGTCGGTCAGCGGATGAAACCAATGGGTGTAGTGGCGCGCTCCATTATCGATAGCCCATCGTTTCATGCCCTGAGCTACGGAATCGGCTATTTCGCGCGACAACGGTTCTTTGTTGTCAATTGCGTTTACGAGAGCATCGTAAGTCTTTTTTGGCAGGTACTCAAACATCTTCTGACGGTTGAATACATACTTTCCGTAGTAAAGTTCCGGTCTTTCATTCGGAATTTCCACAGGGATTGCTTTTCGGTCGAATGCTTCTTCGACAACTTTAAATCTCAAATCTGACATAATGTTGGGAATGTATATTGAGTTGGTAAATATCTGTTTTGTAGATTGTCGTAATTATAATAGTGATAAACGTTTGACGGCCCGGACACAATCATCGTATGAGCCGAAAGCTGTCAGTCGTACATATCCTTCTCCGGCTGCTCCGAATCCTACCCCGGGCGTGCATGCGATGTTGCACTTGTCGAGTAATATGTCAAAAAATGTCCAGGAGTCGATGCCGTCCGGTGTCCTTACCCAGATATAAGGGGCGTTTATTCCGCCATATACCTTGAGGCCGGCTCTTTCCAGACCATCTTTTAATACTTTGGCATTTCTGTGATAATAGTCTATGGTGGCTTTTATCTGTATTTTCCCTTCGGGGGAATAGACCGCTTCCGCTGCCCGTTGGGAAAGATATGAGGCTCCGTTGAATTTAGTCGATTGGCGGCGTTGCCACAGCCCGTTGAGACTGACGAGGTTGCCCTCAGAGTCCTCCCCTTTCAGCTCCTTGGGAATGACGGTATAGGCACATCGCAGACCGGTGAATCCGGCAGTCTTGGAGAAGCTGCGGAACTCTATGGCCACCTCTTTTGCTCCTTCAATCTCGTAAATGCTATGCGGTACGTCGTCATCAGTGATAAACGCTTCGTATGCCGAATCAAAAAGTATGAGCGAGCCGTGGCTGCGGGCATAGTCGACCCATTCTTTCAACTGCGTGCGGGTCAAAGTCGTACCGGTGGGATTGTTCGGGTAGCAAAGGTATATCATATCCGGATTGGTGTCGGGCAGCGACGGTACGAAATTGTTTTCGGCAGTGCACGGCAACAACTCCACGTCATTGCACGATATTCTTCCCGACATTATATTGGTGTCGAGATAAACAGGATAGACGGGGTCGGTAAGCGCCACACGATTGGCGAGAGAGAGAATGTCACCTATATTGCCGGTATCGCTTTTTGCTCCGTCGGATACAAATATTTCGTCGGAAGATATGTCTATGCCCCGTGCTTTATAATCATTGCATGCTATCGCTTCTGACAGGAATGAATATCCCTGTTCCGGCCCATAACCGCAGAATGTATCAGACGAGGCCTGCTCTTCAACAGCTTTGTGGAGCGCTTCAATTACAGCCGGAGCAAGCGGCCGCGTGACATCACCGATGCCCATGCGTATTATTTCAACTCCCGGGTGGCCGGCTTTATACGCATTGATCTTTCGGGCAACCTGTGAGAACAGATAACTCTGATTGAGCGCTAAAAAGTTGTCGTTAATCTTAAACATCTTTTTCCCTTATTATGCTGACACCGTCAGTCTGTTTTTGAACTGCAAATTTAAGTAAATTTCTTAGCAAGGGCAATAAATACCCGTAAATACTTCTGTCGCGCTTCCGCGCATCATCACATGTCCTGTCATTGAGTCAACGGAAACAGTCAGGTCGCCCCCTGACAGTTTTACTGTTACCGGAGAATCTGCACGCCCGGTGCGTATAGCCGCGACGGCTGCCGCGCATGCTCCGGTTCCACATGCCTGAGTCTCTCCGCTGCCGCGTTCCCATACGCGCATTCTGATGGTATGCCTGTCTATGACTTCAGCAAATTCTATATTGGCTCTGTCGTGCCACATCGGATTAAGCTCAAGTTCCGGCCCGATTGTATCAATGTCTAAGCCATCAAGACTGTCCATAAATATTACGCCGTGCGGATTGCCCATAGATACGCCGGTTATCTTTTTTACGCCGAGAGCTGTTGATACCGGAGCATCAATCATCTCCGCAAGTCCGTAGTCAACACCGATAGCTTTGCAATCGAAAGACGCCGGTCCCATATCGACCGTTACTTCGTCTACCTTGCCTGTCGCATCGTCCACGTGCAGATATAAATATTTAACGCCCGAAAGAGTTTCGAGCGTTAATACAGTCTTATTCGTCAATTTATGGTCGTAGACATATTTGCCTACACATCGGCTGCCATTGCCACACATTTTCGCTTCCGAGCCGTCGGCATTGAATATGCGCATTTTGAAATCGGCGATACCGGAAGGGCAAATCAGAATTATGCCGTCAGAGCCTACCGAAGTATGGCGCGGACTCATTTCGATTGAAAGTTCTGACGGATCGTCAGGCATGCTTTCAAGGCAATCTATGTAGATATAATCATTCCCTATTCCATGCATCTTTGTAAAAGGGATATTTGTTATCTTTTGTTTTGCCATATTGCTATGATTTTGATGCAAAAGTATACATTTTGAAAATAAAAACCAAATTTTATTGGCAAAAAATAAAATAAAATTAGATTTTAATGTCTAAACCGGCGTCTGTAACATAGCTCTGCAATTTGCTGCCGTTGCAAAATGATATTATAAAAATTGATTTTTAGAGTAAATATGACTATTTTTGTAAAAAAACATAAAGCAATTGATGCGCTTTTATTATGGTTGTATAATTTGAATTCAATTTAAGTAACTGTTCAAAATTATTTTAATATTATGGCGAGAGAATTTTTCAGGCGATTTCCGGTGAGGAAGAAGAAGTGTAGCGAGCTACATGACTGATGACGAGACGGAAAGCGGCGAAAAAGACTCCGGCAGAATATTGAAATAATGAGAACGGTTAATATAAAATAATTTTAAACAGTTACTTATCATAATTACTTTTCTTTAAATCATGAAACAACGTTTTATTTTTGGCGCCTTGGCGCTTGGCTTATGCGGCGGCCTGTCAACGGTCGATGCCAAAGACCGCATGACTCATAATCCCGATGCCACTAACACGGATGCAATACTTCATGCCTGGAGCTGGAACTTTCCTACAATAGCTGAAAACATGGCTAAAATAGCCGAGGCCGGATTTACGATGGTGCAGACATCGCCGGTGCAGGGTTGTTATAATCCGGAGGGGAGCTCGAAAAAAATATTCGATGACAATGTGGCCGAAGGCAACTGGTATTATTACTATCAGCCGGTCAACTGGAAAATAGGCAATCAGATTGTAGGCTCGCGTGACCAGATGAAGCAGATGATGGATTCTGCCGCCAAATATAATATACGTGTGATTGTCGATGTGCTTCCCAATCATACGGCTTTTGATGTGGATTGTGTCGATGATGAGATGATCGAGGCTGTAGGCGGAAGGGATAAACTTTACCACTCGACCGGACTTAGCCCCATACGCGACTACAATGACCGGTATCAATGCACGCTTGAAGGTACGGGCGGTCTTCCTGATGTCAATACTGAGAATCCTGATTTCCAGAAATACTATATGGAGTTTGTTAATGACTTGTTGAGCCTTGGCGTCGGAGGCTTCCGATATGACACGGCAAAACATATCGGTGTACACTCCGATCCTGTCGATGCTGCATCCGGCGTAAAAGAAAATGATTTCTGGGATGTCGCTACCGGACGTAAATCGGTAAAAGGAGTAAAACTTGCTGTGCCCTATGAAAATCTGTTCGTGTACGGTGAGGTTCTTCAGGATAAAAACGTGCCTGAGGCTGAATATGCCGACTATATGGGTCAGACTGCTTCCAGCTACGGTTATGTGCTGAGGGAAGCCATTGAAAAAGGTACTGCAAAGGACAAGGATCTTTTAAACTGGTATCATCAGGCTGCTCCTGAATTCCTGACCACATGGGTTGAAAGCCATGATACCTATTGCAACGCTCACGAAAGTGCCGGACTTACCGACGACCAGATTCGTACAGGCTGGGTATTCCTTACTGCGCGTCAGAATGGCGTGCCGTTGTTCTTCAGCCGTCCTATGGGGTCGACACGTCAGAACTATTGGGGCGACAATGTGCTCGGAGCAAGAGGCAATGATGAATTCTTCCACCCCGAAGTTGCCGCTGTAAACCATTTCCGTCAGGAGATGAATGGCCAGAAAGAGGATGTACAGATGACTGAAAACGGTGAAGTCCTTGTGGTAAACCGAGGCAAGAAAGGTGCGGCCGTTGTCAATATCTCAGGTGTGGCAAATTTTATTGATGTTCCGACCGGACTGCCCAACGGCAATTATAAAGACGAGGTCTACGGCAAAGAGTTCAAAGTAAAGAAAGGTCGTCTGACAGGTATTGCAGCTCCTCACCGTTCCTACATTCTCAAGAAAAAATAATCAACTTACATCTTGAACTAATAATAAAAAAGGAAGACTTCTGCCAACGGAGGTCTTCTTTTTTATCTGTAAACTACATCTATTTTATAGATTAGGCAGATTTTATTATTAAAATTTGTTATTTATTTATATTTTCATTATAATTGTAAAAAATTTAATTATGGCAGAATTAATAGGAACTATATTAGGCATAGGTATCGTAATTCTTGCGATTATATTTATCATAGGCCTTTGGAGGGCTTTTATAACAGACTATGACGAAATTAATTAGCGGAATCCGCTTATCCTTCCAACCGGCTCAGCAAATCGTCAAACCTTTTTTTGTCCTCGGCTCTTGTGAGTTCGGGGACATTATTTTTTTCGAGTCTGTTTCTTGTCCCAGGGTAACGGCAACAGTTTTTTCAGGTGTCATTCGACCTTTGGCATGTGGCTGTATGCAGATGGCCGTCAATACTCGCGTACGCTTCCATGCATCGTGCTCCTGTCGTTCTGACAATTCCCTCCATGACCTGCAATGTTCTAAACTACAATTCATGGTATTCTTTCTGCCCTTGTGTATTAACCCAGTATTTTTTCTATGAGTACGAGGTCAATGTCGGTAATGCCTTTGAATTGGCATGGAAGATGGTCGACCTCGGTATAACCGAGTTTTTTGTATAGCTTACGTGCCGGCAGGTCGATTGCCTGTGTGTCGAGACGCAGACGGTTACAGCCTTCGTTGGCAGCCATTTGTTCGTAGAAATGGATGAGTTTTGTGGCGTAGCCGCAACGGGTATGCCCGGGGTGGACGACGAGAGTATGTATCACAAGAATTTTGTCGTAGTTTTCCGGTTGGTACCATTTGCCGCTATGATATTCCGGAAGCGCTGTATGATTTATTACGGCGGATGCGACTATCCCCTTCTGTCCATCTTCCAAAACATAGAGGTCGCCTTCGGATATGTGCTCTTCTGCCCATGATTGAGTGGGATACATATCGCGATACCACTTCATGTTAAATCGGCCGTTCTCTATTTCATCGTGTATTGCATTGTAAATATCTGAAATAGCAGGAATATCGCTCGGGAGACCCTTTCTTATTTTTATCTCCATAATCGTCGGGTATAATATTTCATGGAGTGCAAAGGTAAAAAAATAGCCGATATATCAGCACGTCGTCGTTTAAAAAAGTTTAGACGTTATTATTTGAAAATATTGGGAATAATTTTTAAATTTGTGGCACATATAATATATGTCATTGATATATTTTTATTTAATCTTATATAATACCAAATCCTGATTCTTGTAATTTCAGATTAAAATAAAGAATATTATATAATACCATTATGGCAGAAAAAAAAGAAAAATTATTCGACCAATTTCCCCCTGTTACGACTGAGCAATGGCGAGAAAAAGTCGATGCCGACCTTAAGGGTGTTCCCTTTGAAAAAAAACTGGTCTGGCGTACCAATGAAGGATTTAATGTGAATCCGATGTATCGTCTGGAAGATATTGCCGACTTGAAAACTACAGATACTCTTCCCGGACAATATCCATACGTGAGAGGTACGCGCGATAATAACAATTGGCTTATACGTCAGGCTATCATTGCCGACAACATTCAGGAGGCAAATGAAAAAGCCCTTGACGTACTGACTAAAGGGGTTAACTCCCTTTATTTCAAACTCTCGAAAAATCAAATCAATGCCGCCGATGTGAAAGCTTTGCTCGCAGGTGTGGATTTGTTGAGTGTAGAGATAAATCTGGGATGCTGTCCCGGTCATGCGAAAGAACTGTGCGGTATACTTGTTGAGATTATCAATGAGGCAGGCGCACAAAAAACTTTCCGCGGTTCAATCGACTATAATCCGTTGCGCAGGGCTCTGCGTCACGGGGGCGAGATACTCCCCGATGCTGTAGCCGATGCCAAGGCGATGATTGAAATGGCAAAGGATATTGACGGACTGCGTGTCATCTCCGTTGATTCAGTAATGCTTTCCAATGCCGGCTGCTACATCTATCAGGAACTCGGATATGCACTCGCATGGGGCGCCGAATGGATGAGCCAGCTCACTGATGCCGGAGTCGATGCTGTTGAAGCCGGTTGCGCAATCAAATTCAATATGGGAGTTTCGTCAAACTATTTTATGGAGCTTGCGAAATTCCGTGCTGCGCGTATGCTTTGGGCCCAGATTGTAAAACAATACAATCCGGCATGCGACTGTGCATGCAAGATGATGGTTCATGCAGAGACCTCACGTTTCAACCAGACTATATATGACGCTCATGTCAATCTGCTCCGCAGTCAGACAGAAGCTATGTCAGCGGCTCTGGCCGGGGTCGACTCCATAACTGTCGTTCCGTTTGATACGCCCTATAAGACTCCGGATACATTCTCCGAACGTATCGCGCGCAACCAGCAGTTCCTTCTCAAGGAAGAGAGTCATCTTGACAAAGTGGTTGACCCGGCCGGCGGTTCTTACTACGTGGAAACCTTGACCGTGTCTCTCGCAAAACAGGCATGGGAATTGTTCCTTGGGGTACAGAACGATGGCGGTTTCTTTAAAGCGGTATCCGAAGGACTGGTGCAGAAAGCTGTCAACGAATCCGCAGCCAAACGTCATGCCGATATGGCCCGTCGTAAAGAAATACTTCTCGGTACCAACCAATACCCCAACTTCAACGAACTTGCTGCCGGTAAAATAGAAAAGACAGGTTGTTCATGCGGTTGCGGCCATTCTGACGGTGACGCTTCAAAGGCATTGAACAGCGCGCGTCAGGCGAGCGATTTCGAAGCTCTCCGTCTCGCTACCGAGCATGCTGCAAACCGTCCTAAGGTATTTATGCTGACTATCGGCAATCTTGCCATGCGTCTGGCTCGTGCACAGTTCTCAAGCAACTTCTTCGGTTGTGCCGGTTATGAAATCATCGACAATATCGGGTTTGACACAGTGGCCGACGGTGTCAAGGCTGCATTTGACAAACAGGCTGATATAATAGTGCTCTGTTCGTCGGATGACGAGTATGCCCAGTTTGCTCCTGAGGCTTTTGACCTTATTGGCGGTAAAGCTAAATTCGTAGTAGCAGGTGCTCCTGCCTGCACAGAGGAACTGCAAGCAAAAGGTATAACTGACTTTATTCATGTCCGTTCGAATGTGCTTGACACTCTCCGTAAATTCAATGCCGAACTTTTAAAATGATTTCTTACCAATGAGACCGGATTTTTCTAACATCAATATAACAAATGATGCATTCGCATCGCAGGCCGCTCCTCTGCAGGATGGAGAAAAGTGGCTGACACCTGAATTAATTCCTGTAAAGCCTGTCTATACGAAGGCTGACCTTGAGGGCATGGAGCACCTGAATTATGTAGCCGGTATTCCTCCGTTCCTTCGCGGTCCGTACTCGGGCATGTATGCCATGCGTCCGTGGACTATCCGCCAGTACGCAGGTTTCTCGACCGCAGCGGAATCCAATGCGTTCTATCGTCGAAATCTCGCTTCGGGACAGAAAGGCCTTTCTGTTGCGTTTGACCTTGCCACTCACCGCGGATATGATGCCGATCATGAACGTGTGGTCGGTGACGTCGGTAAGGCCGGTGTGTCAATCTGCTCGCTTGAGGATATGAAAGTTTTGTTTGACGGTATACCGTTGAACAAAATGTCGGTTTCGATGACGATGAACGGAGCTGTGCTTCCCGTTCTGGCTTTCTATATCAACGCAGGATTGGAACAGGGAGCTAAACTTGAAGAAATGGCCGGAACCATTCAGAACGATATCCTGAAAGAATTCATGGTGCGTAACACTTATATCTATCCGCCGGAATTCTCGATGCGCATCATAGCAGACATCTTTGAGTACACTTCGCAGAATATGCCCAAATTCAATTCGATATCAATCTCCGGTTACCACATGCAGGAGGCCGGCGCGACTTGCGATATCGAACTTGCGTATACGTTGGCCGACGGTCTGGAATATCTTCGTGCCGGTGTCAATGCAGGAATGGATATCGATGCATTTGCACCCCGCCTGTCATTCTTCTGGGCAATCGGCATGAACTTCTTTATGGAGATTGCCAAGATGCGTGCAGCACGTATGCTTTGGGCCAAGATTGTAAAACAGTTCAATCCAAAGAATCCGAAATCGCTTGCTCTCCGTACGCACTCGCAGACATCGGGATGGTCGCTCACTGAGCAGGACCCGTTCAACAATGTTGGCCGCACATGTATCGAGGCTATGGGCGCCGCTCTTGGGCACACCCAGTCACTCCATACCAACGCTCTCGACGAGGCCATCGCACTCCCGACCGACTTCTCGGCACGTATTGCGCGCAATACGCAGATCTATATTCAGGAAGAGACTTATATCACGAAAGAAATCGACCCGTGGGCCGGCTCATATTATGTTGAGTCGTTGACCAATGAGATTGCTCACCGCGCATGGGAGCATATTCAGGAGATTGAAAAACTCGGAGGTATGGCGAAGGCTATTGAAACAGGTCTTCCGAAGTTGCGTATCGAAGAGGCTGCCGCCCGCACGCAGGCTCGTATCGACTCCGGCCGTCAGACGATTGTAGGTATTAACAAATATCGTCTCGAGCACGAAGATCCCATCGATATCCTGGAAATCGACAATACCGAGGTGCGCAAAGAGCAGATTGAGCGACTCAATGCAGTCAAGGCTTCGCGCGACGAGAAGGCTGTCAAAGAAGCTCTTGCTGCAATCACTGAATGTGTACGCACCAAGAAAGGCAATCTTCTCGACCTTGCGGTCAAAGCAGCCGGTCTTCGCGCTACATTGGGTGAAATTTCCGATGCCTGCGAAGAGGTTGTAGGTCGTTATAAAGCAGTAATCAGAACAATATCAGGCGTGTATTCAAACGAGACAAAACAAGATCCTGATTTCATCAAAGCTCAGCAGATGTGTCAGGAATTCGCGAAGAAAGAGGGTCGTCAACCCCGTATTATGATAGCCAAGATGGGTCAGGATGGCCATGACCGCGGTGCCAAAGTAGTAGCTACCGGTTATGCCGACTGTGGATTTGATGTCGACATGGGGCCGCTGTTCCAGACTCCGGCAGAAGCAGCGCGTCAGGCAGTTGAAAACGACGTTCATATACTTGGCGTATCGTCACTTGCGGCAGGTCATAAGACTCTCATACCTCAGGTGATTGAAGAGCTCAGGAAGCTTGGCCGCGAGGATATAATGGTCACTGCCGGCGGTGTCATACCTGCACAGGATTATGATTTCCTATATAAAGCAGGTGTCGCAGCGATATTCGGCCCTGGCACACGTATCCCTGACTCTGCAATAAAGATGCTCGAGATTTTGATGGCTGAAGATTAAAATTCTCAATGTGATAGAATAATTAAAGCGAGGTTTCTCAATGGAATGCCTCGCTTTAATTATTTTATAACGGCCTTAATGGAGCCATTTAAGGCGCCGGATTCCTTATGCGTTTTGGCTTGTATCGGCTTGTGTTTTTTTGCTTGTTGCACTTTTATGTTATGAAAGATTGTAATGTCGATAATAATTCGTATATTTGCATTATTTTTGAGCAAGTTGCATGGGTTGTGCTCTGTAGCCTGCTTTTATTATTTTTGTAATAATTACATCAGTCAGACATAATAAACGTGTTTTAAATACTTAAAGATAATTTAACCGATATGTGTGGAATAGTAGGATACATAGGAAATTCACAATGTTTTCCGGTTCTGATAAAAGGTCTTCACCGTCTGGAATACCGTGGTTACGACAGTGCCGGAGTCGCTATTATCAATAAAGAAAACAAACTTAATCTATACAAAACGCGAGGCAAAGTTGCTGATTTGGAAAATTTCTGTCAGTCAAAGGATATTGACGGGACAATAGGAATAGCGCATACGAGATGGGCTACTCATGGCGAGCCTAATGATGTGAACGCTCACCCGCATGTCAGTGCCGACGGAGATATTGCGATTGTGCACAACGGTACAATAGAAAATTACAATGTGCTTAAACAGGCTCTTATAGAGCATGGATGTGAATTCAAGAGCGAAACGGATACGGAAGTGCTTGTACAGCTCATACAGTACATCAAGGACACGAATAATTGCACGTTGATAGAAGCGGTAACGGAAGCTCTCAGTCAGGTCGTTGGTGCGTATGCGATAGCAGTAATTGACCGCAAGACTCCGGATACTATCATTGCCGCGCGAAAAAGTTCGCCTCTTGTAATCGGAATTGGAGAGGATGCCACATATCTTGCGTCAGATGCTACTCCGATTATTGATTATACCGACAAGGTGGTCTATCTTAATGACGATGAAATCGCAATTATAAAGAAAGATGAGCCGCTGCGCGTCATAACATCGGACAATGAGCCGTCGAACATAGATATACAAACACTTAAGCTATCGGTATCGCAACTCGAAAAGGGCGGCTATCCGCACTTCATGCTTAAAGAAATTTTTGAACAGGCATCAACTATCGAGGACAGTATACGCGGACGTGTAGTAAATAATCATATACAGCTCTCAGGAGTAAATCTCAACAGTGAAAAATTCGCTCAGGCTGAGCGTATCATAATAGTTGCATGTGGCACCTCATGGCATGCCGGCCTTATCGGCAAGCGCCTTATTCAGGACATAGCGCGGGTGCCGGTTGAAGTGGAATATGCAAGTGAGTTCCGTTATTCAAATCCCGTCATCACCCCGCGCGATATTGTGATTGCCGTATCTCAGTCAGGGGAAACGGCTGATACGCTTGCCGCCATATCATTGGCTAAAAAACATGGCGCATTTGTCTACGGTATATGCAATGTGGTCGGCTCCTCGATAGCCCGAGCAACTGATTCAGGAACATATATTCATGTCGGCCCGGAGATTGGGGTCGCATCGACCAAGGCTTTTACCGGACAGGTTACTGTGCTAACAATGCTTGCGCTTGCCATAGGTCAGTTGCGTAAGACGGTTACGGCCGATACACTTGTTCGCGTCACTTCGGCAATTGAAACTCTCCCCTCTTTGATAAAGGAAACCCTTAAACTGAACAAGGCAATAGAGAAGTTGTCAAGCACGTATACATACGTGCACAATTTCCTTTATCTCGGACGCGGTTACAATTATCCTTCGGCCATAGAGGGTGCTCTTAAACTTAAGGAAATCTCATATATCCATGCTGAGGGATATCCGGCAGCCGAAATGAAACATGGCCCGATAGCGCTCATCGATCATGAGCTTCCTACGGTGGTCATCGCTCCTATGGATGATCTGCATGACAAAATAATATCCAATATCCAGCAGGTCAAAGCGCGTGGCGGTTCTGTTATTGCAATTGTGACTAAGGGCGATAAAGCCATTAAAGAAATTGCAGACCATACTCTGGAGATACCTAAAGTGCCTGAATGCCTCTCCCCCATTATAGTGTCGATACCGCTGCAGCTCCTTGCCTATCATATTGCGGTCAAGAAAGGTTGTAATGTGGATATGCCACGTAACCTTGCCAAATCGGTAACAGTAGAATGATGTATGACAAACATTTCTTTTGTCATATTTGTTAAAAAATAAGTAACAGTTTAAAATTACTTAGATATTTATTTTTCAACTTAAAATTTACGGTTATGGACATACAGAACATAATATCTGAATTGCAGTCAAAATTCGGAGGCAAAATTGATGCAGGTGCCATCAAGGAGCACCTTAAAGGTATAGATACGAGTAAATTCTCAATATCTGAAATCGTAGAAAAGCTGAAAACCGGTGGTCTTGTCGGCGATCTCGACGGTGACGGCGTTCAGGAAAGCACATTTGAGGAAATCAAGGGTAAGATCGGTGGCATATTCGGCAAATAGTCCGAACAATTACGTACTGCAATATAAAATAAACGATTTTAATCGACGTCTGCACATCTAAAGTGTAGACGTCGTTTTTTGCACATAAAAGGTTGATAAGATAGAAGTTGTAATACCGAAAATTGTCATGTGCTATGAAAAAATTAGAAAAAAATAAGATTTGAATAAAAAAATATCGTAAAAAAGTTTGCAGATATAAAAATAATGCGTACCTTTGTCGCCGTAATCGAACAACGAAATCGAACAACAAAAAATTGCCTTGTGGTGTAATGGTAGCACGTCGGATTCTGGTTCCGCCTGTGAGGGTTCGAATCCTTCCAAGGCAACTTAAAAAATCGGTCAGTTCATAATGGATTGACCGATTTTTTTATTTTAAATTCAACAGACGGTTTATATGAACAATATTAAGATATCAGGGAGTGTCAATACAGAATTGATTGAGTATATTGAAAGTCATATAATACCAAGGTATGATGATTTTGATAAGGCGCACCGGAGAGACCATGTCGGTATGGTAATTGCACAAAGTCTGAAACTTGCAGAAAATGTTGAAGATATTAATTTGGATATGGTCTATTGTATTGCGGCTTTTCATGATGTGGGTCTGATTGACGGACGTGAGCGGCATCACGTTAGTTCCGGTTTTATATTGGCGGCAGATAAGTTTGTGAATGAATATTTTTCCGCCGAACAGATAAAGGTTATGAAAGATGCAGTGGAGGATCATAGGGCTTCAGGTAAGACACGGCCGCGTAGCATTTATGGAATGATTGTTGCGGATGCCGATCGTTTTATAGAAGCTGATACAATCATACGCAGGACTATTCAATACGGATTGGCCAATTATCCGGAACTTGATAGGAATGGCCAATATCGTAGAGCTATTGAGCATCTAAATGAAAAATATGGCGTCGATGGATATATGAGAGTCTGGTTGCCTTGGGGAGATAATGCCGAACGATTAAAACAGCTTCAGCGTATTATTGAAAATACTCATGAACTTGCTGTTGCTTTTGATAGAATTTATGAAGAAGAAATCAAAACATTTTAAATCATTTATCGGATAAGAAAATATGATTTCCTCATTATACCGGGAAATCACGATAGGTAAATTGCGGTTTGAGCCAATAAACAGGCATAATGGAAAGAGTTATGCCTGTTTTTTTGGTATGGCGGGCATGTCATACATCTGTGGTGAAAGTCCATAAGGGGCGTAGTT
>ERZ824598.1206-NODE-1206-length-34583-cov-4.320928_pt1 | contig 34583 bp, 31 predicted proteins | sample MGYA00519934_ERZ824598 | MGnify/ENA primary metagenome ERZ824598 (study PRJEB31778, sample SAMEA3449177) | human gut metagenome | biome: human gut; feature: human-associated habitat; material: faeces | place: United Kingdom | collected 2010/2012 ...
ATCGACGGAATGAAAAGCTCTCACTTTGACTTGTACCATTTATATTCTAACACCAATCTCTCCCGCAATAAGATTATTTTTTGCAAAAGACATCACTTCCTCAGTGGAGAGTCCGATGGTTGGCGTATGAAACACCTGCTTCTTTTTCAGATCTACACCCAGATACTTCAAATACTCAACACTTGCCAGCGCATCAATCTGATCATTCACAGAATCACTTATTGCTTCTGAAACTTCTGACTGTTGCATCAGCTTATTTGACAACATATCCGTCTTATTAACCACAAGAGCGGTAGAATAATCTACAATTGCCCCCTTTGCACTTTTAACATTCTCGTTTGATTTTAACTCTTGAAACATCTCCGTAGTTACTCCGCTATTATGCATATATTGTAAATAACCGGAATACACATCCACCGGTGACTGTTTCATATAGTAATCAAACCCCTTTATTCTTGCCTCTTTCAATTGAGCATCATAGTTGCCTGTATCGTCAGCAATCTTACATTGAAAAAATTGATATCCAAACACTGCCGAAACAAGCACAAGGCATATTATAATATTAGGCAGTATACGATACCTGATTTTGTCAATTCCCATGTAATGATTTAAAAGATAATAGAGATTTTTACACTCAAATTTTCTTTTCTTCTTTGTGACTTTCTTCATTTCATATTGTATTGGTTTCATACGAATTAACTGCACAAGATTGATGATTGTAGCAACGACAACACTAACACCAACAACAAAAGCAGCAGTGGTATATGGGTTCCATGTCACCTTGTTAATATACGGAATATAAAATGAATCAAAATCAACCACAGATAGTAAATGTATATTTAATAAATCATTTGCGAGGCTGATAAGAAATTCATATCCCCATTTTCCACAAAAAATTCCTGCTAATATGGTCACTGCCAATACAATCAACATTTCCATACTATAAAACAGTGCAATCTTTTTGCTATTCATTCCCAGCCGAAGCAGAGTCCCATAGTAATCATACTTTCTACGGATATCCATACGAATCGAGTCAAATATCCCCACCAAAACCAGTATAAAAATTAACAGCAATAATACCGGCATAAGATACTTTGTATATCCATCGACTGATATATTTCCATTTTCCATACTGCTTGAAACAACATTTGCCAAACTATCTCCATTCGTATCTGCTCCCAGTATATTCGCTATGGTCCATTCTCTGCCAAAAGACCTGTCAGTAGTAATATGTAAGTCTGATAATAAATCAGAATCATCTAAATAGGACTGTACTACATTGGCAGAATTTTCCTTTTTTACTACATCCGCCAAAATATGTATTCCTTTTGGATTCTTTACTTCTTCCGGATAAATATATGCATATGGGAAATTTACATTGTTCATATTACTGGTAGAAAACATTTCTTCCGGATAAAACCTTGTATCATATGTTTCACCTGTATCCTGTTTTTGAACCTCTATAATTCCAACCAATGTATATGTTACATTTTCTGACGTATCATCGCATGTCAATTGAATCTTTTGTCCTAACTTTTCCGCCAAACCATTCGATTTTAACGTGATACGATCTATGCATATTTCCCCTTTTTTATTCGGATACCTTCCTTTCACCGGATTAACATAATACATATCCTCTGTTTTTTGATCCTTAACCGCACCAACTTCAATACTATTTCCGGTTTCCAAAAAGCGATACTTTCCCTGATCAAAAACATACCCCAACTCCGAAAAACGATTGTCTTTTTCAATAACATCCTTTAATTTATCACTCACTTGACAGAAAGCAACATCATAATTGCCATAATCTGATAAAAGTGTATCTGCATATAGCAGCTTTCCTGTCCTCGTTAATAACAGGGAGATTACAATTGCAATAACCCCTAAAAAAATCGTGCAACCAAACAATGCAAAATTTCTTTTCGACTTTTTTATATCTGTTCTAATAAATCTCCAAAATAGCTTCATAAAATTCCTCCCCCAAAAATTTTATTGTAATAACTTATAGATTTAGTTTAAATAACTATTGTTTAAGATTCAATGTGATTTTTGTTTAAGATTTGTTTAAGATTTGCTCAAAATTTTCCCCGACAAAGTATGCCCTGTCAAGTTAAATACTATTATGACTATCTACATGTCTGATATACCATTTATACTCAAAGTTTTTTCATAATACTAATAAACTGCAACACTGCATCAAAGAAATCTCTTTCACAAAGTAACCTTCCGGGAATCCAGTTGTCAATATATTATTTTGTTGCATCTGTAAACTGTGTATGACCGTCATGTCTACGATTGATCCAACTGTTTGATGGCAGGATTGCACTTCATAATCGTTAATGTGACAATTCCTGTTACTCCTGCAATAACAAATATTAAACCTATTCCGGAACCACTCTGCCGTCCAACAAGAAAGGTTATCATATTTTTATGCAAAGACATCTTTTTCATAAATGGTTCAAAAATATAATCAGCCAGCATACCTCCCATTAAAAATCCTAATGGTGTTAATGCCTGTGTAATCATTCCTTGCAAAGAAAAAACACGACCTTGCATCGTTGTATCAACTTTTTCTCTTATAATAATTGTCTGATATGTATGATATATTGGGCTTCCAAAACATCCAATAAATACCACGATACACCACCACACGAGATTTCTTCCCATTCCAAACAATGTAATTCCAAGCAAACATAGATAACTGCCAAAATACATGACCGGCAATTTTTTATGAGGCTGCTTTAAGATAGACAATAGGACGCTTGCCACGATACAACCTATTGCCATAAACGACGAAACAATTCCCACAATCGTTTCATTATTGTTTGTTCTCGCCAAAAGAAGTGGTGTGCACATACCATCAAAGGAAATTGCGCCTGTAAATTCTAAAATGCAATACATCACTAAAAGCATCAAAATTGATCGATTACCAGCTATAAAATTAATGCCTTCTTTCAACCCATCCCATATTTCTGAAATCGATGTCTGTTTACCCGAAGAAATTTCATCAGGTATCTCCACAACAAATAGTAATACTAAAAAGGCAAATAGGAAGGTGCTCAAATCAATTATTAAAATCCATTGCAAGCCCAATGTATTAAGAATGGTGGTTGCCAGAACTGGCTGAAATATACCAACTAATGCGCCCATTGTTGATTGAATCCCACCAACTCTTGCATAATCTTTTTGATCCACCAATAAGGTTACCGTAACTTGAGAAGCGGGATTTTGAAATGCATTCATAAATCCATTGATCACATTTACCAGACACAATACCCATAACTGTAAACATCCCAAAATATAACAACTCAAGAGAATGACAGAACCTGTTGCTGCAATCGAATCGCAAATAAGCATAATTTTTTTCTTATTCATTTTATCAGCAACCGCTCCACCGAAAAGACTTACAACGAGATATGGCACTGTACTGCATATTGCCAGTAAAGACGCCGACATCACCTGTCCACTATTAGAATACATCCAAATAACAGTTGCAAATCCAGTCATTGAAGTTCCCAGTTCTGACACCGTTTGGCTAATAAAAAAAATCATAAAACGATACATCTTATTTTTTGTTCTTTTCATAAGTAATTTCCCCTTTGATCTTCTACGACTTTGTTATCATAGTGATCAACCGGCTATCAGACGCATACATCAGTATTTGGCAGTCACTATGTTCACTTGCCTTTGCGCCCATTATAGCATTTAATTACGACAACTAGCTGTCGTAATTAGACAAAAAATTTCTTGCCGTATCAATCAATTCCTTTTTATATTCCTCTGGTGCTACTACTTTTACACGATCTCCAAAACTTAATAAAAGTGCTTTCCATAATCGTTCCTTTGCTGGCACACCGATAAAAGTTCTACACACTCCTTTCATCATTTTCTCTATTTGACAATCCGGAAAATATTCTTGTATTAAACCACTTTCCTGCTCTTCAAAGTGTACTTCAATATTTATACAAGTTTTGTAATAATTTTGTTCACTTTCTTTCATACGCTCTTCGATATCTCCATGATCTGTCATAGATTTTTTATTTAATATTTCAACATCTTTCATTCGCGCAACCTTAAAAGTATAATATTTCTCCTTTTCATCACGATACGCAAAAAGATACCATGCATACCATTTATAATGTATTGCTAAAGGTTCAACTGTCAGATCAGATTCTTTTCCACTGGCATTTCTATAGTGAAAAGAAATATATTTCTTCTCTGTTATCGCTTGTTCCAATGTTTTATTAACATTTTGAACCTGTTGATTCTCTTTTGTAACACCAAAATCCCAAAAAATCCTTTGCCCACCTTCTTTTCCGATGATGGAATTGTATTTTTCAATGATTGAGTCCAATGTATGATTCGTATAGGAAGTTGATAAAGTTTCCAGTGCCTTAATAATCATCTGTTGTTCATCATTTTTAATATTTGTATTTTTCAGTTTATATGTTGATAAAATAGAATAACCACCATTTTTTCCATTATCCGAATAAATAGGTATGCCACAAGACGCAATATTCACCATATTGCGCTGAATCGTCCGAACCGATACATCATATTTTTCAGCTAGGGTTTTCGCTGAAACCTTATCATGATTGAAAAGATAAATAATAATTCCAAGTATTCTATCAATTTTCATTTCTATTTCTCCCATTATAAATGTTGTTGTCCTTTCAGTATCATATCTACATACTGATTTACAAAGAACAACTTCTTGATGACTACATCAAAATTATACCAAATGAACCATTATCCTTCTACAACGATTCTTTTTGCTATTTCCAAACTTCTTCTGCAATTTCTTTTACCAGCTTAAGCTTTGCCCACTGTTCTTCCTCTGTGAGTTTGTTTCCAATCAACTGTTCTGCACTGATTGTTCCGTCCTCATAATCTGCTCTTGCTTTCTTTAGCTTTGCAGGTCTCAAAAAACTTCCGACATAATCGTATCTAAAAGGTGTTTTCAAATTACTCATCTTGCTCTCCTTTCATTGCATCACATATACAAAGCTATTATAGGCATCATAGAAATCTTTGCATAATACTAAAAAAAGAGAGTTTCCCATAGCTTTTTTCTATGGAAACTCTCTTTTTTCATTTTACATAATTGCTGAATCGACTGCCCTTACCTTTATGTTAATACTAAAGTTACTTTCCTGTTGTATTAAGCACGTAAATCGTACTTCTTGAAGCGCCCTCCTTTCTTAACCAACCATCCTCTATCATATTGAACAAAATCTCTCTAGCCCGACGTTGTTTCAAATCAAGAAGTGTCATAACTTGTGCCCTTGTGATATATGCATTTTCCAAAACGTATCGGTAAATCTTTTGTTCCTGCTCACCTCTCGGCAATTCTCCGGCGGTTTTCCGGCGGTTCTCCGGCGGTTCTCCGGCATTCCTCTGATATTTCATTGTATAGCACCGACTGATCTCTCACACAATCGGGATAACTACTATTATCTGGACTGTTACTATTATTTCGGTAAATATTAATCCGCAAATCTACTTCTCCACCAATAAACACTGGCTCTCTCAGTCCTGCTGCTTTTACCTTTCCAATAATTCTTGGTATTCCACTCCCCCAATGTTCAATCAAGTTCATATATGAAAACGCACTTGCAAGCGCCTCATTTCTTATTTGTGAATATCCCTCCTTCATTCGCTCCAAAGTCTGCCCCATTGGAAGCTTGCCTGGAGAAGTAATTTCTAACCGATCATCGTAGATTGCGACCTGAATATTCCCATGATCCAAATAACTTCGATGCACAGCCGCATTGATGATCAACTCACGAATAGCATCTGGCGGAATTTCATAAACATCTTGTCGATATATTCCGACAATATTCGCTCCCAAATGAATATTTCGAAGAACATATTGAAAAGCCTGCTCTATTTGCTCCCAAATTGGGCCATCATACTCCCGTCGATCCACAAAAACCTCTTTCGTCGACCCCTTAAACACACCACACTGTGTTGCAGTATGAAATGCACCTGCCCCTGTTAAAATTGCATAGGCATTTGTTGGATAATCTTTGCCATCACGCTCTATAAGAATTCCCCAAGAACGCAGCTGCTGTCTTCCCACCTCTTTCACAGATTCTTTCTGAACTTCATTATTTGCATTTTTGACCGCCTGTTCCTTCATAGATTGACAGAGAGAATCAATATCATCATCTGTAATGCTTAATCCCATACATAAAGTTTGATCAAAATGGCGATTGCTCCCCTCAAACATCAATTCCTTATAATTATTTTATAATGAATACATCAAAAAAACAACCTTTCATAGTATTCACCTTATCACCTATAATTCAATAAAATATATGCTACACGTCTCTGTCAAGCTTCTAAAAAACTACTCTGCCCGCCATTCTTTTAATGCCGCAGAAAGCTTTTTGTCAATATCTTTTCTCGTTGCCTCGCATTCTTTTGGATATTCTTTGGCTGCTCTAAAAATAAACCGCAGCACAAATTTTAGTCCTACAGGCAATGCCATACGAAGCATGGATTCGGGCAATACAAAATGAGTTCCGTGCTCATACACAAGCGGTACATATTCACAAGTATGAGGTCTCTCTTTTAGTCGTTTGTCCATACGGCGGATATATTTTCCTGCTTCCCAGAAAGAATCATCTTCCGCACCCACAAGAAAGAGTTTGCCTTTAATATTCTCGACCTTGATCATTTCCTCTTCCGTATGCTCTCGTGCTTTCTCGGAATCAATAAACAAACAGGTGCTTCGCTCGATATCACCGGAGCCTTTTGTTTCCTCTTCAATCTTCTGCCAGTACACCGGATGTTCATACACAAACGGCATGTAAGGCAGTGGCTCTCCTTTCCATGAAATGGTAGATTTCCCTGGAATCGGCCATTCTTTGCAGCCATCTTTATTTCCCTGCTCAAATCCCTGCCATACAAAATCACTGGCTGTAAGCGCAAAGGTCAAGGTAATATCCGGGAAATAAGAAGCTGCGACCAGCGAATCCATCCCCGCCGTGCTCATTCCCATAATGCCAACTTTGCGATTGCCGTTAGCCTGCAGCCATTTGATCGCTGTCTCGATTCTTTCTAACGGGTTATTGACATGACTATAATTTTTCTTACCGGGAGATACGCACAAAGCATTCACTCCATTTTTATGTAACCATTTTGCCCCACACTTTGCCATGTAATCATTTGGATCATCTCCAAATAAACCAATGACCGTACAATCAGATCCTGTGGGATTTTCATAATAAGTTCCATAGAAACCATCTCGTTCAATTTCAAAAAACAGCTTTTTCATCACAATTTCTCCTATGCCACTTGCAAAGACTCGTTCCATATTTTGATGTATGCCTGTCTGACATTCATCATTTACGCCTTATTCAAGTTAGCATATACTAACCAGATTGTCAAACTTTCTTCCCACTTGATCCTACGCTACAGTCCTAACGGTATAAACTTTCTGACATTCAATTTTACGCTGCATTCCTAGCAATATAATAATGTCTCTTCCCGCATTATGGTTACATTTAAAATAAATCCAGCATATTGTCCAAATAAATCTTTTCACGAACCACTAGCTGATATTCCGGCTTTGTCAGGTAATAAAGCAAAAATTCTAAGATCAATGCACTGCCTAGTCCCCGTCCCTCAATCTTAAAATTGGTAAATCCCATCGGCAAATACTTTTCTTGTATATCAGTAACGCCAATAAAGCCCGGATTTTTCATCGCTTTCGAAAAACGGTACCCTTCTTCCAGATCATTGGCTGTGCAGCGATGCCCGCAGCCGCTTTGTCCTAAATTTTTGCGGCTGACCGCTTCATAACAAAGCTTCCTATCTTTGCAGGCAAACGAGCAGCACTCGTTGCACAAAAATTCCACTTTATCTTTCTCTGATTTGGATAATGTCTGTAACTTATCAAACTGTTTATTGAAACGAAAATCCGGCACGACATAGCGAAAATCATCCCGCTTTACTTCGCTCACAAATTGCTCGAAATCCGTCAATACCTTTGTCGTTGAAGATACAAAATAAAGCTCCAGATAGTTTTCTTGTAAATATTCTAACAACAAATCTGAATGAATGATAATACCATTTTGCACGCCTTTATTTTCAGCAAATAATGCACAAAGGGCATTACATTTTGTATCCGACAGGTGTTCTCTTTGAAGCAGAGAATTACTAAAAGTTAAACGGCCTGATATTCCATATCGACGCAATAACGCTAGCACTTCTTCCGGATCTTCCGCACCGAAGGAAGTTCTTCCTCCACCCCAAAGGCAATCGGCGGGTGCGCCATAAATAGAGCCGATCTCACACCAGTTATAAAAATACTCCCTGTGTTCATAAAACAGCGCTAAAAACAGGCGATATAATTCATAAAATTCAAACAATCCTGGCAAATGAAAGTACGCAGTCTTATTTATTAAATTGTTCTCTTTCATTCTGTCACCAGCCTCCGTAATTTTCTATCGTTCTTCACTTCACTATCTCGTCCTATCGTTTTCACTGTATTGTATCTCGTCCTATCGCTCCCGCTGTATCCTATCTCGTCCTATCACTCCCACAGTATTCTATCTCGTCCTATCGTTCCCACTGTATTCTGCCATCACCCATTGTCTCAGAAAATGCACAGTATTTATCCACAAAGCAGACAATCCACGCCTCTAGACATCGTGGCGGTAACACCGTCAACGGGAACATATGTCTCGCAATAATATTTTTTTCTTTCCTATTCAGCGAAAAATCTTTGCTTGCATTATAAAGTGCGAACGCCGGATGTCGAAATCCATGCAGCCGATGTCCGCCATCCTTTTCATGCCAGTCATATAAAAAATAATCGTGCAGCAAGGCCCCTCGCACTAATGATTGTTTATCAACCGGCAGACGAAAATTCTCCGCCAACAGAAGGCTCTTATAGGCAACGTTAACACTATGCTCATAGACCGATGTACTTCCATGCTGCATCGCATTCTGCTCCTCCAACAAACGTCCCTGCTCACACAATTGGTGTATCGCTTCATCTAACAAGTCATAATTTTCTTCCGATAACTCTACCTTTCGATTCATACAGCCCCTCATTTCTGTTATCTAAGTCATCTGCATCAAGTTTACAACTACTGCGATCATTATAGCACACAACATAATGCAAGCAACCCCTATCTGATTGCGTTCTAATCCCTAGATTCGATCACGATCAATTCCCCGTGTGTAAACGAGATCGTTGCCGTCTGCGCTTCTGGTGCAAACTCATTGCTGATCGCACGTCCATCACCATATGTAAGCGTATAATCTTTCAGTCCATATTGAAATCCTGTCAAAGTCACCGGATACACTTCTTCGGAGAGCGGCTGCAAGGAAATATATTTACCAAATACCTGCTCTCTGTGTAAGGTTGTCTCTCCGTCAATCAAGTATAACCGATTATGCGAATCTACAATATACGCCGGGATTCCCTGCTTAAGTGGTTTCATCAAAATATTTAGATTGGATAGAAAATGATCCAATCGTCCCCCGGTAGCACCCAGAATAGTGATTTCTGATGCCCCTTCCGACAATATCCATTCCAATACCATCTGCGTGTCCGTATAGTCTTTTGCCTTAGGATACTGTACAAACTTTGCAGCCTTATCCGCAGATCGATACTCTGCCAGTGTCTCTTGCGATACACTGTCAAAATCCCCCATAATATAATCCACATTAACTCCTACTGCGCGTGCCGCTTCCAAACCGGAATCTGCACATGCTACCGTATCAAAAGACATGTCGGCCAAATATTGTTTTATAAATGCAATATCATACTTTCCGCCGCTAAATAATATTGTTTTGCCAAGCATTATACTCATCCCCTCTCTTCTCTTACAGAAAGTAGCTGCTGTCCCAAAAACGGCACTGCAAACATCTTATCCCATTACACCTTATAAGATTGCTGTCCCCAAAAAAGGACAGTATACTACTGCCCTCTGGTTTTCTTCAAAATATCTCTCTGTATATCATAGATGTATTTCATTAACTTACGATCTGTCATCGTCATCTCACATCCATAATAAAAGTTAAATTTATGATTGGTGGCACGTAGCTCGTCACGACGCACGACCTCTGCTCTGCAATGCAGCATACCATAAGGTGATGGAATGTCGAAAAACATGCCATCCTCCAATTGAAACTCAAAGTCAGAGTATAACCCCACTCCGCTTTCACTAACATCTTTGATCACACCACGCACGATCTCTGGTTCTATCTCCTCGATAACATCTGCATTTTCTTGTTCATCTGCAGGGCTTGGTGGTTCTGATAATCTGCGAGGTGCTCCCGACACATCATAGTAGCCAATTAATGTTTCTTCGCCAATCTGGACGCGATATGCATTGCGTCGATTGTAAGAATGACCCTTATCGTTAATCTGAAATATATGCACCGGCTCTCCGTCCAACTTCGCAATGCCTGCCTTCACTTTTGTCCATTCCCACAGTCTGTCTGCATCGCGATATACAATACATATATCATCCTCCGCATGAAACTGAAAAGCTCTTCCATTGGATGCGATCAAACTAACACATACCTGATTTGATTTGGCCTCCTCTACTTTACTGACTAACCGATAACGATAACCTTCACGATCAATATAAATTTCTAATGTTCTTCCTAATGGAATATTCTCAAGAAGCATTTTGTCCCTCCGTGTTGATTTCTTCTTGCAAAACATGAATGTTCTCCTCGATATCCCCACGAAAAACAGCGGTTCCAGCCACGACAATATCCACACCGCATGCAGCAACAGCGCGTGCATTTTCCTTTGTCACGCCGCCATCAATCTCTATTTTGAAGAACAATCCTTGTTCTTTGCGAATCTTGTGCAGCTGTTTCACTTTTTCCAAGGTCTCCCAAATCAGAGTCTGACCCCCAAAACCAGGCTCTACCCCCATTATAAGCACCATATCAACTTGATCCAAAATACCATCTAACTTGCTTAACGGTGTTTTTGGACTCAAGCACACTGCCGGTTTCGCACCACTTTCCCGAATGGCCGCAATCGTCCCCGGCAAATCAGCGCACGCTTCCGCATGCACAGTTAACCCATCCGCTCCAGCCTGACGCAAGGCGTTGACATAACGGATCGGTTCCTCTATCATCAGATGCACGTCAAAAAACATGTCTGTATGTTTCCGCAATGACGCAATCACCGGCATACCAAAAGAAATAGATGGTACAAACATTCCATCCATCACATCAATATGGAGGTAATGTATGCAAAGCTTTTGCAATTGTTTCAATTGCTCTCCCAGGCAGATAAAATCTGCCGACAAGATTGACGGTGCCAACTGTTTCATATTTCTTCTCCATTCTTTCATAGACGAGTCTATGAATGCATCTTCCTATCATATCTAATAGCGTTTCCGATTTTTGAGTTCTTCATAAAATAGTTTATAATTCTCATATCGGCTACTCGACATTTTCCCCTGAGCCAATGCCTCCTTGACCCCACAATCCGGTTCGTTGATGTGAGCACAGCCAAGGAAACGGCATTGCAATGCATATGGTCTAAACTCCTGATAATATTCCCTTAATTCTTCTTTTTCCAATTCCGGCAAAAGAAGCGAAGTAAATCCCGGTGTATCCATCACATACGTTTGATCTGGCAGCGAAAACAGTTCCGAATGTCTCGTTGTATGTTTCCCTCGCTTAATTTTGGTACTGATCTCCCCAATTGCCATATCTGCTTCCGGAAAAAGTGCATTCATTACAGAAGATTTTCCAACACCGGATGGTCCGGCAAGCACTGTTGTCTTCCCAATCAAACTTTGATACAGCTCTTCTAGCCCCTTCCCATCGTAGGTACTGGTAAAAAAGAGCGATGCACCACTGTCTTTATAAATATTGGTGTATTCTTCTATAAAGCCATCATCTGCGGTGTCCAATTTATTAAAGCATACGCTAACAGGTACATCCTGCCACTGCATCATCAGCAGAAAACGATCCAGCAAATTGATATTTGGTTTTGGATAGGATGCTGCAAAAATAACAATCGCCTGATCGACATTAGCAACTGCCGGGCGTATCAACTCCGAATGTCTAGGCAGTATCTCCTCAATATTCCCCAGCGCATTCGCCTCGTCCAGTATTGTTACATCTACATTGTCTCCAACCAAAGGTTTGACCCTTCGGTTGCGAAACGCACCCTTTGCCTTGCATTCCAACAGACCAATGCTTGGAACGTGTACATAATAAAATCCGCCTACACCTCGAATGATCTTTCCCTGCATTACTGCCTTTCCTTCTTAAACTCTACATTGTATGGGCCACCTACTTCTACGCCATCTTTATACAACGTAATCTTACCATTGTTATCACTGTATCCCTCAACCGAAAACTTACGCGGGAAATCAGAATAACTCAAAGTTCCTGACCAGGCAGTTTTAGATTTACCATCCTGCTCTAAGACTAATTTGATGGATGCCGGAGCTTCATCTTCGTAGTCAAACGGATTGGCAGAAATCGTCAAAGAACCTGTATATTTGTACTTCGGCTCTGTCGTCGGTGTCGCAGCCGGTTTCTCAGTTGCCTTATTCTTAGATCCTAAGCTGACGGTAAATTCAATCACCGTCCCAACTTCAACCTTGGTACCGGACTTCTTAGACTGGCTGACCACATATCCCTTCTGTACTGTATCACTATATACATAAGTCGGCTCATCCGGAGCTTCCAATCCTACATCTGCTAATCGTTCTCTCGCAACTTCTAATGATTTCTTCACGAGATTTGGAACACGTACCATATCATTTTCCGGTCCCTTACTGATGATCAAAGTAACTGCTGTTCCTTTGGCTACACTGGAACCCACAACAGGATCGGTACCACATACCTTTCCTTTGGCTACAATATCACTATATTTCTCTGTGGTTCCCTTAACGGTCAAATTGCTGCTCTCTAATTGAGATGTTGCGTCTTCTAAGGATTTATTTGTTACATCCGGAATCGTAGTGCCACTGGATTCCTGACTGTAATAAATAGTAACTCTCGTTCCTTCTTCTACCTCTTCGCCGGATTTCGGTTCTTGATCCGTCACGGTATTAGCATCCTCCTCAGACTCTACCGGCTTAAGCTGATATTTTAATCCTGCCTCGTCAAGCATCTTCTCTGCTTCTTCAAGTGTATGATTCACGAGATCCGGTACTGCCACTTTACCTAAAGCAGCCGCAGAAGACTGTGGATCTGCACTTGCATCTGCTGTCGAAGTCGGCGTTGGTTTCTTGTTGGAACCGCCACCCCACCAACCGGCCACTTTGCCGATCAGCAAAATAACAACTAATACAATGATCACCGCAACAACACCGCTGCAGATTTTCAAAATACGCTCTAATTTAGGATCAATGGCATCCTCGTCCGATTCTTCCTCTTCATTTTCCGGCTGAACTGTACGGTCTTTTTCTGCTAAAATAGCACTCTTTTTTAACTGATCCACTTCATTTTTGTCCATAATGATCGTCGGCGAATCGTCGACAACATCGGAGATCACAACATAATCCCCATCCGGCTCTATTAACGCTCTCTTCAGATCTGCGATCAATGCAGAAGCTGTCATATAACGCATATCCGGCTTCTTCTGCATACACTTCATCACAATCTTGGATAAGCTATGCGGAATTTCCGGATCAATTTTATCTAACGGTGTTGCCTCTTCCTGAATATGTGCAAGTGCAACAGTCACCGTGCTGTCTCCTTCAAAAGGTACTTTGCCTGACAGCATCTCATACATTGTTACACCAAGAGAATAGATATCACTCTTTTCGTCGCTGTAACCACCTCTTGCCTGCTCCGGACTGATATAATGCACAGATCCCATTGCATTAGATGTGATTGTATTTGACGTTGCTGCCTTAGCGATTCCAAAGTCTGTAACTTTTACTTTGCCCTCTTTGGAAATAATGATATTCTGTGGTTTAATATCACGGTGAATAATGCTGTTATCATGTGCAGCCTGCATACCCTGTGCGATCTGCACACCGATCCCTATCGCCTCCTTGACATCGAGACGACCTTTCTTTTCAATAAAGCGCTTGAGCGTAATACCCTCCACAAGCTCCATAACGATGTAATACAGATCATCATCTTCACCAACATCATACACATTTACAACATTCGGATGTGACAATCCAGCTACGGACTGCGCCTCCCCTCGAAATTTGGAGACAAACTTTGCATCATTACTATATTCCGGTTTTAAGATCTTGATCGCCACGAAACGGTTTAATCTCTGATCTCTCGCTTTATATACATCCGCCATTCCGCCGGATCCCACGCGGTCAATAATCTCATATCTCTCGCTTAATAACATTCCTGGACTTATCATTTCTACCCTTACCTCCTCTTAGCTTATACCTCAGCTAACACAACGGTAATATTATCATTACCGCCGTTCTCATTAGCTCTAGCCACTAACGACTCTGCCGCTGTCTGCAGAGTATCACTATTCTTTACAATGTATTCCATGTCTTCATCTTCAATCATATTGGACAAGCCATCACTGCAGAGCATAATAACATCCCCTTGCTCCACATCAATCTCAAAGAAGTCAGCCTGGACTTCTTCATTGATGCCAAGGGCCCTCGTAATAATATTTTTCTGCGGATGTATCCTTGCCTCACTCTCCGTAATATTGCCCTGTTTGACCATTTCCTCTACCAAAGAATGGTCATCCGTGATCTGCTCAATCCCATCTCGTATCAAGTACAATCTGGAATCCCCAATGTTGGCAATGTACAGTGTATTTTCCTCTAATGTGCAGGCTACCACGGTGGTACCCATGCCCTCATATTCTACGTGTGACGCAGACTCCTCAAAGACTGCTTTGTTCGCAGCTGTAACTGCTTCCTCAAACAAGGAAACCGGCGTCTTATGAGCACTCTTCTCCAGCGACTGCACCATTGTCTCTACACATAAACGTGATGCATAGTCTCCAGCTCTATGTCCGCCCATACCATCTGCCACGATCAACAGATTTTGGAAACTACCAACAGGTTCAGTATTGCAATACATATAGTCCTGATTCATAGATCTCTTGCTGCCTATATCTGTCTTTGCATATGCTTTCATGTAGTTTCCCCTCCTTTGTTTATAATCAACCTTACATGTATACTATCTAACATATTTTATCATAATAGTGATGTAGTGTCAAAATCTGACGCTTTTTCCATTTATTTCACAACTGACACGGGATTTATCTTCCACGAATTATATATTTTTACCGCGCAGCTGACCACAGGCAGCATCAATATCGCTTCCCATCTCTCTACGGATCGTTGCGGTAATATGCCTGCTCTCCAATATTTTCTGAAACTCCAATACTTTGGTACGCTTGGATCGCTCTCCCATACGCCCTTCCACCGGATTCAGCGGGATCAGGTTGACATGGCAATTCAGACCGTGCAGCAAAGCCGCCAGCTCCTCTGCATGTTCTGCACTGTCATTCGTCCCATCCACCAAGCTATATTCAAATGTAACTCGGCGTCCGGTGTGATCCACATACTCCCGGCATGCTTTCAAGATCTCTGCGATCGAATACCGATTGGCAACCGGCATCATTTCTCGGCGCAGTACATCATTCGGCGCATGCAATGAGATTGCAAGTGTGATCGTTAAATCTTCTTTCATCAGACGATAGATCCCATCTACAAGACCGCAGGTCGACAATGTTATATTTCGCTGACTGATATGCAGTCCCCGTTCATCCGAAATCATTCGAATAAAACGTACAACATTCTCGTAGTTATCCAAAGGCTCTCCAATTCCCATAAGGATCACATTAGAGACACGTTCTCCGGTGATCCGCTGTACCTCATAGATCTGCTCTAGCATTTCCCCGGTTGTCAGACTGCGATTTAAGCCGCCTACCGTGGACGCACAAAAACGACATCCCATCCGGCAGCCCACCTGAGTGGATATACAAACGCTATTGCCATGATGATATTTCATCAACACTGACTCTACTTTATTGCCGTCACTAAGCTCCATCAAAAACTTGTTCGTACCATCTGCGGAAATCTGCCGCTTTACCATGGTACAACCATTTAACGCCGCCTGCTCCTCTAATTTATCACGAAACGCTGCGGACAGATTGGTCATACTCGCAAATTCTTTGACCATTTTTTGATGCATCCACTGATATAACTGCGTTGTGCGAAATTTCTTCTCTCCAAGATCTTCCACAAACTGCTGCAACTCAGCAAATGTCATGCTTTTAAGATCCACTTTCTGCATCTGTCCACTCCTTCTTTCCTAATTACTTTGTCATATTCCTTTTCGCTGAAATTTCGCCACAAAGAAACCATCCGATCCATTTCCCGGCAACACTTGCAAATATCCCTCTTTACCGGTCTTTCCTCGCAACGATTCCGGAAGGTCTTCCTCGATCGAAACCGGCACAAACGGAAGTGTCTCTTTGATCCACGAAACGTTATCATTATTTTCTTCTCTTGCAACGGTACACGTACTATATAGCAATATACCACCCGGCCGTACATATTGGCTGACAACCCGCAAGATCTCGCGCTGCAGCGATGCCAGCTCATCAATATCTTCCCGATGCGTGTGATATTTAATATCACATTTGCCACCGATGACTCCCAGTCCGGAACACGGCAGATCTGCGATCAAAACATCCACCGAATCGATCCAATCTTTACGAAGGATCCTGGCATTCTGACGGTACAGTTCGCAATGATCTACCCCGGCGCGCTCCATATTTTCCTGAATCAAATGCACTTTCGTCTCGCTTAAGTCACAAGAAAAGATCACACCGGTACCTGCCAATAAATCCGCTGCGTGCAGAGATTTGCCGCCCGGTGCTGCACAAACGTCCAATACCTCTTGTCCCGGTTTGATTCCGGAAACAGCACCAACAAGCATCGAACTTTCATCCTGCACCTGCAGTCTTCCTCTCGCAAACGCCTCCATAGAATCCACTCGCTCAAAGCCGGATAAGTGAAGGGCATACGGGAACCATTTTCCGGGCTGTACTGTTACCTGCTGCCGCTCCAAAGACTCAATGATCTCAGGAACCGCAAGATCCGGATTTTTGCTCGGATTTTGCAGATTCAGATTGCACCGCACGGTTACACCACTTTCCTTCTGCATAAACCCCTGCAGGATCTGTTCTGTTTCAGCTTCACTGTATTCTTCTAAAAAATATTCAATGATCCAACCCGGCATCGAATATTTGATGGATGCGTAGGAAATAAAATCTTTCGCATCCGGATATTTAATCTGATCTTTGCCACGGATAACACTTCGAAGAACGCCATTGACAAATCCACTAAGACCTTTCAAACCACGTTTACGTACCAGTTTCACAGCTTCGTTACAGGCTGCACTGTCAGGTACTTGATCCATATAGAACAACTGATATACTGCCATACGCAGTGTTTCACGGATCACCGGTTTCATCTTGACCACTTTTGTTTTTGAAAAACAATCTATGATGTAATCCAAACGGATTGCCTGTTCAACAGTTCCTTCTACTAATCTGGTAAGAAACGCACGCTGTTGTTTGGACAACGTATCCTCTCTATTTAAGGTACGGTGTAATGTCCGATCACAATACTTGCCTTCTTCCATCACCTGCAGGAGAATATCCAGCGCAATGGCACGTACATTTCGCATATTCTGTTGTGACGTCTGCCGTTTCTCCATGGTATTACTGTCCTTTCTATTGCCTAATCACAGGCAAGTATCGTTCCGCAGTCAATCTGCATGCCGCGCAGGAAATCTGCAATATTCATTCGTTTTTTGCCGGCGAGCTGTAAGCTTTGCACACTCAGACAGCCATCTCCTGTCTGGATCCACAAGCGATTTTTATCAATCAATACGATCTGACCGCACCGGCCTTTCTCGATCTGCTCTGCTGCCTGCTGCCCCGCATCGACAATATCTGCATCCCAAATTTTTAGCATTTTACCCTGTAAGCCCGTATAACAACTCGGCCACGGATTAAGTCCTCGGATCAAGCGCTCTAATTCAACCGCCGATCTGGTAAAATCAAGCTTTCCTGTCTCCTTGGAAAGCATCTTGGCATACGTATATTCTTCTCCCTGCGGAACAGGATGGAGTTCTCCGGCTTCTGCCTGTTTCAATACCTCTAGTATCATCGGACCGCCAAGTTGTGACAATTTATCAAACAAACTGCCCCCGGTCTCTTTGGCATCCAATGTATATTTCTGAACCATCAACATATCTCCGGTATCCAGTCCCTCATCCATCTGCATGATCGTTACGCCACTTTCCGGATCTCCGTCAATAACAGACCACTGGATCGGTGCTGCACCACGAAGCTTTGGCAACAAGGACGCATGCACGTTCATGCATCCGTATTTTGGCAGTTCTAATATTTCTTTGGGTAATATCTGGCCAAATGCTACAACGATGATCACATCCGGGTTAAGTTCCTGCAAGACCGGATAAAACGTTCCGTCCTTTATGCGCTCCGGCTGAAATACTGGAATCTGCGCCTCCACGGCGGCTTCCTTCACCGGAGAAAACTGCAGCTTACCGCTTCTTCCCTTCGGTCGGTCCGGCTGTGTCACAACACCAACTACTTCATGTTCGCTCTGTATCAGAGTTTCCAATGTCGGAACCGCAAAGTCCGGTGTCCCCATAAATACAATACGCATGCTTTGTCCACTCCTTTGTCTCACTCTAATCAGGCACTGTCTTCTGCAGTCTGCCTCTCTATCGTCATCCTATGAGATACATTTACTCGATCGGCTCTACGTCCTGAATCCCACTTTCCGTCTTGCTGACATACAGCGTACCGGAAAGATGGTCGATTTCATGCTGCAAGGCTCTCGCTAACAGCTCTTCCCCTTCCACAATGATCTCATTCATATTTTCATCCAATGCTTTTACTTTCGCATAATTGGCGCGTTTTACAATACCAACTTTGCCAGGCACACTCAAACAGCCTTCCTGTCCGATCTGCTCTCCGCTAAGTTCAATGATCTCCGGATTGACCAATACGATCGGATGATCACATTCCGGTGTAACATCAATCACGCAGATCTGCTTCAAAATACCAACCTGAGGTGCTGCAAGACCTACGCCCTCTGCGTCATACATCGTCTCTAACATATCCTCGATCAATGTTTTAATCCTAGGTGTCATCTCCTTTACCGGGCGACACTGCTTTGTCAATATTTCATCTCCCATTACTCGAATTGTTCTTAATGCCATTTTTTTCTTCCTTCCTTTATTCATGATCAAAAGAAAACTGAACACTTAAATGCTCTGACAGTCCTCTTTGCCGAATGTACTGTTCTAATCGATCTTTTTCCCGTACCAAGCACTCATACTCCGCCGATTTTCCATATATCATATATCGATATACATCCCGAAGTTTGGCGATCGGTGCCTCTGACGGTCCCAAAAGTACAAGCCCCTCTGTGCCACGAAGCATGTCCGCTAACTCATCTGCAAATGACGTCGCTAACGCCTCATCCTTAGAAAGCACCAATACTCCTAGTATATGGGAAACGGGCGGATATTGCAACATTTGACGCATTAAAATTTCCTGCTTATAAAATTGCACGTAGTTTTGATCTGCTGCGCAGGTAATGCTGTAATGCTCCGGCTGATAGGTCTGCAGGACAACTTCTCCGGCAAGATCGCCACGTCCTGCCCGTCCTGCCGCCTGCGCCAGCAACTGATAAGTGCGTTCTGCCGCTCTGTAATCTCCTACATTAAGCGACAGATCTGCCGCCAATATGCCAACTAATGTTACCTTCGCAAAATCATGGCCCTTGACGATCATCTGCGTTCCTACCAAAATGTCTGCCTCTCCCGCCGCAAATTGCTTTAAGATCCGGTCATGCCCCTCTTTGCCTCCGGTCGTATCCGCATCCATGCGAAGTACTCTTGCACCCGGAAATCTGCTTGCCGCCATCTGTTCTACCTGCTCTGTGCCAAGTCCAAAGGTGCCAATGTATTTCGATCCACAGGATGGACAAGTCTGTGGCATCGGAATCGTATAGCCACAATAATGGCAGGTCAGATGCGTTACTTTGCCAGCTCTGCTGTGCGGTTTGAGTGACACGGCACAATGCGGACAGCCAACGACTTCTCCACATTTGCGGCAGGACACAAAGCCTGCAAATCCACGACGATTCAAAAATAAGATTGTCTGTTCGCCTCGTTCCAGTCTCTTTTGGATCTTAGCCGTTAAACTCCGGCTAAATATCGAGAAATTCTTTGCTGCCAGTTCTTCCCGCAGATCCACAATTTCCACACGAGGCAGTGAAGCCCCTCCGGCGCGCTCCGTCAGTTCAATGCGCGTATACTCCCCTGTGGTCGTATGATAATATGCTTCCAGCGATGGTGTCGCCGATCCGAGTAACACGCTTGCCCCAAGCATCTTGGCACGCTGTACGGCAACTTCTCTTGCATGATATTTCGGAACATTTTCACTTTGATAACTGGACTCATGTTCCTCATCCATAACAATGATACCCAGTCGCTCAAACGGCGTAAACAATGCAGATCGCGGTCCGATCATAATATCGATCTCTCCCGTCTGCGCACGTTCAAACTGGTCGTACCGCTCTCCCGCAGATAGTCTGGAATGCATAACCGAAACTCTGTCTCCAAAACGCGCATAAAAGCGCTGTACTGTCTGAAACGTGAGTGCAATCTCCGGGATCAGCACTATGGCCTGTCTGCCGCTGCGGATGACATGCTCGATACATTGCATATATACTTCTGTCTTACCGCTTCCGGTAACACCATGCAGCAGATATACCTGCTGCTGTCCCGCATCCATATTGCCACAGATCTGCGTTACAGCCTTTTGCTGCTGCTCATTCAATATCACTTCTTTGTCTGCCGCATGAAGTGTGTGATAGGGATTGCGGTAAGATCTGCTCACCTCTATACGGATCCATCCTTTGTCCTGCATTGCTCGAAGTACAGATAGCGTTGCCTTATACGCCTTACAAAGCACATCATAATCCATCCCGTCTGCATAGTCTTCTGCCTGCAGCAAAGCATCTATGATCCGCACTCTTGCCGTCTGATGCTTGCCTGCCAGTTCCTCGCGTATCTTTCTAAGATCTTCCCTTGTTGGGATCGGTATGACACGCTTTTTCTCTTTTATCTGGATTTCACGCCGCACCGGCATGACAGCCTTGATCGCATCATTCATCGTACCGCCGTAATGTGTTTTTATCCAGTAAGCAAGGGAAAGCAGGTGCGACTGTGCTACGACGCCCTGCTTTACAACTGCTATAATATCTTTGGTTCGGCGAATGTCAAACTTCGCCTGATCTGACAACCCGATAATATATCCCTGCACTGTTCGATTTCCTTTGCCAAATGGGATATCGACCAATGCGCCGATCACCGCGTCCGCCTGTAACGGATCCGGTACACGATATTGAAACGGGCGGTCTAGACTTTTCACCGATATATCGATGATAATATCTGCAAATAGCATATAAACCCTACATTCCTTTCGGTTCTGTCATCACTGCAGGAAGTTGCCGTCTTTAACAACATCTGCCACCAGTTCTCTCTCATCCATATGGTATTTCTTGCCACAGATTTCCTGATAATCTTCATGTCCTTTACCGGCTAAAACGATAACATCACCCTCTTGTGCATGCTCGATCGCATAACGGATCGCCTCGGCTCGGTCAATGATCGTGATGTATTTTCCATCCGCTTTTTCCACGCCGGTGACGATATCTGCAATGATCGCTTCCGGCTGTTCATTACGCGGATTGTCCGAAGTCACGATCGTCAGATCTGCCATCTTAGAAGAAACCTCTCCCATTTCAAAGCGACGCTCTCTGGAACGGTTACCACCACATCCAAACAGGCACACCAGACGCTTTGGATGATACTCTCGCAGCGTAGACAAGAGACTCTCAAGACTCATAGCATTGTGCGCGTAGTCGATCATAAGCGTAAATTTAGAAGAAACCGGAAGGATCTCCACTCGCCCCTTCACACGGATCTGCGATAAAGAGTTCAATATCGTCTCTTTTTGTACTCCGAAATGTCTGCAGATCGCAATCGCCGTCATCGAATTATACACACTAAATGTGCCCGGAATATCAATCTCAACGTCCATATCCAATGCCCCACTCATGTGGTAAGCAACACCAAGCGTGCCGCCTTTATCCATCAAATGAACATTAGATGCGCGAAGATCTGCATCTTCTCCAAATCCATATGTCTCCACTTCACACGTATGGCCTTCCAATACCTCATCCAGATGATGTGCATCGGCATTGAATATACCGTGTTTACACTGCTTAAACAAAAGGCTCTTGCAATGAATATAGTCTGCCAGATCCTTATGCTCATTCGGACCGATATGATCCGGCTCCAAATTTGTAAAAATACCGTAATCAAATACAAAACCGCTTACACGGTGTAACATCAACGCCTGTGAAGAAACTTCCATCACCACGCATTTGCATCCGGCGTCCACCATTTTGCGGAAGGATTCCTGCACAACATACGATTCCGGAGTTGTGTTCACCGATGGGATCACCGTATCTCCAATGATCGTCTCGATCGTTCCGATCAAGCCGGTCTTAAAGCCGGATGCCTCCAAGATCGAACGAACCATGTACGTTGCCGTTGTCTTCCCCTTGGTTCCGGTAATTCCAATCGTTGTCAGTTCTTTGGCAGGATGGTCAAAATATGCTGCTGAAAGCTGTGCAAGCGCTAACCTGCTGTCTGCCACCCGGATCACGGTAACCTCATCGGGAACGGTAACTTCCTTTTCCACGATCAACACCGCAGCGCCTTTTGCGGCAACTTCCGGTGCAAAATCATGTCCGTCGCGCACTGCCCCACTAATGCATACAAATACAGAATCCTGCTCTACCTTACGTGAATCATATACTAAGGTACTGATCTCGCGGTCCTGCTCCCCCTGCAGTACCGTATAATCCATATCCAATAATAACTGTGATAATCTCATATTCTGCTCATCCTTTCTGTCCTATCTATATTTCTGTTACATTCCTAACCACAAACAACATCATATTCTCTGTCTCTTACATTCTACACATCAATATCTGTGATATCGATTTCCCCATCGAATACAACGGTAGCCGGTCCCGTCATAAATACTGTCTCTGCCTCACGATCATAGACAATATACAGATCGCCTCCCAGCAAATGTACAGTTACGTTCTCATCCGTTTTGCCATTTAATACACAGGCTACAACAGCCGCACACGTTCCTGTTCCACAAGCAAGTGTCTCTCCGGCCCCTCGCTCCCAAACACGCATATTGATCTCACTGCGGTTTAACACCTGAATAAATTCTGTATTTACTCTCTTCGGAAATGCTTCATGATGCTCAAAACCCGGTCCGATCTTTTCCAACGGAAGTGATGCAGTATCCTCCACAAAAACAACGGCATGAGGATTTCCCATAGATACCGCTGTTACATGATACTCTTTCCCCTCCACGATCAATGGCTCATTCACACACTGCTTCTCTCCGATCGTTACCGGAATCTCAGATGGGCAGAGGATCGGCGATCCCATATTCACTTTCGCCGTTTTCATTTTACCATCCTGTACTTCCATATCAATATATTTGATACCGGCTAACGTCTCGATCGACACCTTCGTTTTGTCGGTCAGCCCGTAATCATAGACATATTTTGCAACACAGCGTATTCCGTTGCCGCACATTTCTCCACGGGAACCATCAGCGTTGTACATCGCCATGCAAAAGTCTGCCACATCAGACGGCTCAATTAAGATCAGTCCATCCGATCCGATGCCAAAATGGCGGTCACTCACAAATTGTGCTACCTTATCCGGATGTTTCACCGTTTCCTCCAGGCAGTTCACATATACATAATCATTGCCACACCCATGCATCTTTGTAAATTTCATACGATCATTCATTCCTTTCCCGACTCGTTTTAGAGCCGTAGGTACCATAGTTACTTTGTGTCTCTTGCTTTCTATGTTTTATTCTTTCGGTATCCCGAAATGATAATACGCCTCATCTGATGCAACGCGGCCTCTCGGCGTTCGCAGGATCAGTCCATTTTGAACAAGATAGGGTTCGTATACATCTTCTAACGTACCCGGGTCTTCTCCGATCGATACAGCTAACGTTTCTAATCCTACAGGCCCACCGCCAAATTTTTGGATCATCGTCATGAGGATCTGTCGATCCGTCTGATCCAACCCCAGCTTATCAACCTCTAATAAATTCAGCGCAAAATCAGCCACCTCTTTCGTTATACGTCCATCGTACTTGATCTGTGCAAAATCACGCACTCTCTTGAGCAGCCGGTTAGCAAGGCGTGGCGTCCCTCTGGATCGTCTGGCAAGCTCCAAAGCACCATCTTTATCAATTTCTACTTCTAATATTTTAGCAGAGTGCAAAATGATCTCCTGCAGCTCTTCCACCGTATAGAACGCCAGACGGCTCACAACCCCAAAACGATCTCTTAACGGTGCCGACAGCATGCCGGCTCTTGTCGTTGCACCGATCAATGTAAACTTTGGCAGATCTAAGCGGATCGACCGTGCCGCTGCACCTTTCCCGATCACGATATCGATCACAAAATCCTCCATCGCAGGATATAATACCTCTTCTACCTGGCGATTCAACCGGTGGATCTCATCCACAAACAGCACATCTCCATCCTGCAGATTATTGAGGATAGCAGCCATCTCACCCGGCTTTTCAATGGCAGGTCCCGCTGTGATCTTTAGATTCGTCCCCATCTCATTTGCCACGATCCCGGCAAGTGTTGTCTTACCAAGTCCCGGCGGGCCGTACAACAGTACATGGTCCAAAGAGTCCCCTCGCTCCTTAGCAGCTTCTATATACACTTTAAGGTTGCTCTTTACTTTTTCCTGTCCGATATACTCCCGAAGATACTGCGGTCTGAGACTGGTCTCTATCCCTGCATCTTCATTCGTAAACTCCGTTGTAATGCTTCTCTTTGCCATCCGTTATTAATTCCTTTCGTCTGACTTTGTTTTACATATTTTTTAAGCTCTGCTTAAGCAGTTCTTCTACCGTCATGTTCTCTGCCGCAGGAACTGCCCGCACTGCTCTTAGCGCATCCGTTGCCGAATACCCGAGTGCTGTCAGTGCACTGACAGCATCTGCCTGCAGAGCCGAAGAATGCTGCGTCATATCTGTCTTCGACTGCTCCCCGACATCCAGTGCCGTCTCGATCGACTGCTGCATATCAATCTTATCCTTCAGTTCCAAAATAAGTTTTTTGGCTGTTTTCGCTCCAATTCCCGGTGCAGTTGCAATCGTCTTGGCATCTTCAGAAAGGATCGCAAACCGAATATCATCTCCGGAAAGTGTTCCCATCAACGCCAAGCCTCCCTTTGGTCCAATTCCGCTGACCGTGATCAATAGCTTAAACAGGTCTTTGTCCGCCTGTGTCGCAAACCCAAACAACTGCATTGCATCTTCACGCACCGAAAAGTACGTGTATATTTTCACTTGACTGCCTGCCACCGGCATTTTTGACAACAAGGAATCCGGCACCAATACCTCCAGTCCGATCCCCTGGTGATCTATGATCACACTGGTCGCTGTCGTTGCCACCAGCTCTCCTGCAACATAACTGATCATCTGAATCCTACATTCCTTTCTCTGCCTGCAGATCTATGCGTGTTTTCGCATATTACCACAGGCGTGGTATTAACATCGTCAATTATCTTTCTTATGTACTAGTCCGGTATCCGACTAAAAGTCCCATGAGACTTAGACAACCAACCTTCTTCCATATATTTCAAGATCACATACGGATGGATACCAAGTTCCTCTGAAATCTGCAGCGCATTGCTGTTTGGGAAGCGGTGCAGATATTCTACAATATCATCCAACTGATCCTCATCCTTATCACGACAATCCTTGCAGCAGCAAGTACGGATCTTCGAACGAAACACCTGATGACAGTGCTTGCACACATTTGTATACATCGTACGTTCTCTCCTCTCCTCCAAAGTTTCTTCCACAAAGGCATATATCTCGGTACTTTTGCGCCCTTCACTGCACATACTGTAATCTATTACAGCAAAATGGAAAACAAATTCAACACCGGCTCGATAAATTTATATCTTCGTGGTCTGTTCTTCCATTCTTCATAGCTAACTTCATGACTTTCCTCAAAAGTAGCATAAAAATCCTCGCGGATATCTTCCTGTATCTGCTCTCCCGACATCCAAATGCCGTTTTCATAATGCAGATAATAACTGCGATAATCCATATTGATCGTGCCTACGATTGCTGCATCCTCCGTCAATATCTGCTTTGCATGCACAAATCCCGGCGTATATTCATAAATACGGATCCCCTCTTTGAGAAGACTGCCATAATTGTAATATGTCAATATTTTAACCAGTTTTTTATCCGGAATACTTGGCGTGATGATACGTACGTCAACGCCTCTCTGTGCTGCCTCGATCAATGACTGCTTCATGTAATCTTCGATAACAAGATATGGCGTCGTAATATACAAATATTCATCAGAATACATGATCATCTGATTATAGATGCTCTCAATCGGATTAAACGGATTGTTAGCCGGGCCATCTGAGATCACATGACAATACGTATCGCCCGTACTTTCCGGCATAACACGATATCGCAGATAACCAACATGTTCCGGATCGGTCGAACTCGCTTCCCACATTTGCAGGAAAACGATCGTCAGTCCCCAAACCGCTTCACCGCTCACGCGAACACCCGTATCTTTCCAAACGCCAAAGCGTTCTACCAAATTTGCATATTCATCTGCCAGATTAAATCCTCCGGTAAACGCCACTTTACCGTCTACCACAACAATCTTTTGGTGTGAACGGAAATTCATATACAATTCGCCCGTATATTTGTGGATCGGATTAAAGACACGCACGTCAATTCCTGCTTTTTGTAACATCGTCGAAAAATATTTACCCGTTCGGATCGCTGCACCAAAGTCATCATACAAAAACTTTACTTCAACGCCCTGCGCTACTTTCCGTTTTAATATTTCAAACGTTTTATCCCACAAAGCTCCTTCAGCAACGATAAAAAAGTCGATCAAAATATAGTCTTCTGCCTGTTCTAACGCCGCAAAAATATCTTCGAACGCATCTTCTCCCATCGGGTAATACTTCACATCATTTGCCGCAGACAATGGGAATTCTGCCGTCTCCATGTACTTAACCATACGACCTGCCACAGGATTTTCCCGCAAAAACTTCTGATATGCCTGCTCATCGTGTATCAAGAACTGATTTCCATAAGAAATCTGTCGCAAGATATGCTGATCCAACTTCTTTTTGTTACGGCTGGATCTTCCCCACAGATAATACATTACAAATCCACTGATCGGCAGGATCAGCGCTAATGCGATCCAAGCCTGCCGATACGCCGGGCTTTGACTGCTATTGATCAGCGTCAGCATGGCGATCACCGCAACAATCTCCAATATAAAGTAGAAATACACTGTTTGATTTTGTAGCAGTAACGGGAGCATTATTATCATTACAAACTGGATCAAAACGATAAATGCTGTCAATATGATGCGCAAAAATCCGGATAAATTATTTTGGATCCGTCCTTTTAGCCCTCGTAAATGCTTGTAATGTTCCTCTCCTCTGCGAAACATATCTGCATCACGTTCTCTCCGTTTACGCATCCATCTTTCATAACTGCTATCCGATGGAGTTTTCTTCATAAACACCCTCCATTCCAATTCGTTCCTGCCGAATTGCAAATATTACCATTCTCTGCCGCACTGCAAATATCACCATTCTTTGCCGCACCACAGAGACCATTATCATCATTACTCACTTCTGCATATTAGTATACTCGAATTGCTCAAAAAACTCAAATGGTCTATAATGTCCTCAAACGATGTTTCACAAACGGAGGAAACGAATGAAAACCATTACAGATACAATTACATTAGCACTTCCGGCTGCTGCTTTTCCAATGGATCCGGAACGTATTTTATTTTTTGATATTGAAACCACGGGGCTGTCGCCACGTGCATCTTCCCTATATTTGATCGGTACCATACACGCTTCCGGTGCAGACCAATATACGATCACACAATGGTTCGCCGACACATCTGCCAGTGAGCAGGAAATGCTAACATGCTTTCTGGAGCAATTAGAACATTATGATGGCCTGTGCCATTTCAATGGACGCACCTTTGATATCCCCTATATTTTGAATAAATGCGACAAATATCACATCACACCTTCTTCCCATTGTCAGGAAATCTTATCCGACACAACGCAGACAAGATCGTTTGATATGCTGCTGCAGCTACGACCGTTAAAGAAGCTGTTTGGTTTGGCGCATGGTGCACAAAAAGACTGGGAACAGTTTATCGGCATTGACCGAGAAGATATTTATTCCGGCGGAGATCTCATCCAGGTATACAGCAGCTACCGCCAAGATCTGCTGCTTCACCCGGAACAAGCGGCTGCCAAAGAACATCTGTTGCTCTTGCATAATCACGATGACCTGATCGGTATGCTCCACTTAGTAAAAGTTCTGACCTACCGACTGCTCTTGACACGCAAAAAAGAATCGCCTGCCCGGATCGAACACGCCACACTATTAGAACGCCGCCCCGGCTGCAGCGCGGCTACGATCTCGTTTGAACTGTCGGCGGTCGTTCCCCGCAAAGTCCATGTCACAGCACCGATTCCTTGGCCAAAACTATTCCGGGACCAACCGCAAAAAGAGTTGGAACTTACCTTGGAGCACTCTCTGGGATTGTTGACGATACCTTGTGTTCATGAAGAATTGAAATATTTTATTCCGGATTACAAAAATTATTATTACCTGCCGGAAGAGGACACTGCCATACACCGCAGTGTTGCAGAGTTTGTCGACAAATCACATCGCAAGGCAGCAACTGCTGCAACCTGTTATGTCCGAAAGACCGGCGATTTTATTCCGTCTGTTTCCGGCAAAATAGACTGTGACGGATTATTGCTGTTTCAGCAAGAGCATCGTGACAAATTATGTTTTGCAGCACTTCCGGAACCTGCTTCAGAAGATGATGGTTCCTCATGGCTCCCTGCTTATGTTGCAGCACAGCTTGGCTGCTTTTTATAAATAGACCGCCGTACAGCTTGGCTGTTTTAACAAATATATCACTGTACAGCTTGATTACTTTAACAAATATATCATCCCACAGCTTGATTACTTTAATTTAAAGTGCCAAAAGGACTTTTGACACCTTAATCTCTAATAGCAAAAAAACCGATACGTTTCCGTATCGGTTTTTTATTTCATGTACTATATGGAATGTCCATTATTCAGCGTTTGCAAGGATCTCTTTCTTATTGTAAGATCCACAAGCCTTGCATACTCTGTGTGGCATCATTAAAGCACCACATTTGCTGCATTTTACCAAGTTTGGTGCAGACATTTTCCAATTAGCTCTTCTCTTATCTCTTCTAGACTTAGAAGATTTATTTTTAGGGCAAATAGACATTTCTTTCCACCTCCTATTTGTAATCCATTTCCTTTTGCAACACTTTCTCGATTATATCAACTCACGATTGCTTTGTCAACAATTTTTTTGTGAATCTTATTTGCAAACCAGACGAGCTGTCTCTCTGGCAATAGCAAGCTCCTCATTAGTTGGTACCACCCATACCTGAGCCGCACTGTCATCGGTAGAGATCTTACGCTCATCACCGCGTACTGCATTTGCCTCAACATCCAGCTTGATACCGATCGCAGCTAAACCTTCAACGATCTTGGCACGAAGCTCTAAGTTGTTCTCACCAACACCTGCTGTCAGGGCAATAGCATCTACTCCGCCAAGTGCCATATAATATGCACCGATATACTTGATCACACGATATACCATGACATCTAACGCATTGATCGCATCCTGATTGCCACCCTGTGCAGCTTCTACAAGATCGCGATAATCATTGGATAAGCCGGACAATCCAAGAGCACCGGACTTCTTATTCAAGATTGTTGTCATTTCCTGTACCGTGATATTTTCTTTCTGACAGATAAACTCAATGATGGCAGGATCCATATCACCGGAACGCGTTCCCATCATCAGTCCCTCTAATGGTGTCATACCCATGCTGGTATCTACAGACTTACCATCTTTGATCGCGGAAATGCTTGCACCACTTCCGATATGGCAAATGATCATACGGGAATTGTTAATATCCAGTCCTGCAAGTTCTGCCAGTCTCTTGGATACGAAACTATGACTGGTTCCATGGAAACCATAGCGACGAACACCGTATTTCTCATAATATTCCTTTGGAAGAGCGTACAAATATGCCTTGGATGGCATTGTCTGATGAAATGCTGTATCAAATACCACAACATTCGGCACGCCCGGCATAACTTCCTGACATGCACGAACACCCAGCAGATTGGCCGGGTTATGTAATGGAGCCAGATCATTACACGTTTCAATCTGTTTGATAATCTCTTCATTTATAATAACGGAAGAAGAAAATTTCTCCCCACCATGTACCATTCGATGGCCAATTGCACCGATCTCATCTAAGGAGGTCAACACTCCAATTTCCTTATCCAACAAAGTATCCAATACTTTCTTGATCGCAACTTCATGATCCGGCAGATCAATCTCCTGCTTGATCTTATCTCCGTTTACTTTGTAGATCAAAGCTCCGTCAAGTCCAATTCTCTCGCAAAGTCCTGAAGCAGCTACTTCTTCTGTCTCGGAATCGATCAACTGAAACTTAAGAGAGGAACTTCCGCAATTAACTACTAAAATTTTCATCTTAAACCTCATTTCTGTGCACACGTTTTTCGTATAAGATTTGGTCGGGTGCACTCTGGCTCAAATCTTGTAAATGGAATGTGAATCCATACAAAAGTATACTTGATTCATTTTTCTTTGTCTAGTATTATTGAGAAAAACGTGTGTTTTAATATCACAACATCAGAAAGGCAGACACGATATGAAAGCAGTTGGAATCATTGCAGAATATAATCCATTTCATAATGGTCATAAATACCAGATCGAGCAAGCACGCCGCATGACAGACGCCGATTATGTTATCGTTGTAATGAGCGGTTCTTTTGTGCAGCGTGGCACCCCTGCCTGGACGGATAAATATATGCGGACACAGATCGCACTGGAATGTGGCGCCGATATGGTATTTGAACTGCCGACCGCCTATGCCACTGCCAGTGCGAAGGATTTTGCATTTGGCGGAGTCAGCCTTTTGCAGGGATTAGGCTTTGTCGATACCCTTTGCTTTGGATCAGAATGCGGTGATATTCATGCGTTATGGAACGCCGCTCAGTTTCTCGCTGATCCCGGAGAAGCCTTTGAGACTACGATCCGTGAACTGGTCGGCAAGGGGTTATCCTATCCGGCTGCCAGAGCACAAGCATATGCGATGCATGCTCCAACAGACGATATAGCACATCCGCACCGCACAAACAGGAACGGCACACTCGACGATATAGCACATCCGCAAGGCACAAACATGGATGGCACGCTCAACGATATGACACATCCACAACACATAGACATGGATAGCACGCCAGACAACAGCAGTACGGCGTCCTATTTGCTGCAATCTCCAAATAATATTTTAGGTATTGAATATTTGCTGGCACTGAAACAGTTGCACAGCAAGATCATACCGGTGACGATCGCTCGAAAGGATCACGGCTATCATGAAACAACCGCCAAGGATAAATATCTTTCAGCAACCGGTATTCGTGACTATTTTCTGACTCAGGGCAAGATTCCTGTCGACTATCTTCCTGCAGAAGCAGTCAATATATTGCAAGCGGCAAGAAACCATTATCCGGTTACATTAGATGACTTTTCGGAAATGTTGTACTATAGACTGTCCACTTGTTCCCCGGAAGACCTGACTCGCTGCGCAGATGTTTCGGACGCTCTTGCTGCCCGCATCCACAATCTTCTGCCAAAGTACAAAACAGCTTCTGATTTTATCGAGCTGCTCAAGACGAAGCAGTATACTCATAGCCGCATCAGCCGCGCTTTGCTCCATCTGCTGCTTCATACTACCGGCGAACAGACTAAACTCCCGGTCAGTTATGGCAATCTGCTTGGTTTTCGCGGCTCTGCCAGCGGACTACTGCGTCAGGTCAATGATTTTCCGATCATTACAAAAAAAGCCGATGCACTCTGTAAGTTTCATAAACTGACAGAGGCATCGGCAAAGCATGCTATTTCTCTTTGGAACACAGACTTACTGGCTGACAACTTATACCGTCAATGCCTGCTGCACAAAACAGGCTGTGCACTGCCGGACTGCTATCATGCCCCACTGATCATTCCTCGGTATCCTCTTTGCTGATCGTGAGACTTGCTGTACGATCATTGGAATTGCAATAGTTTTGAATATAGTATGCGCGTCCGGCTGTAAGCGCTACATTCATGGTTATATTTTTCTCATATACCCAACTGTTCGTAGTGCTGTTATAGATCTGATTGGATTTACTAAATGTTGTAGTGATCAATTCATCCATTGTATATACATTGATCGAAGTGTATTCCTGATCTGACGAATCCATCGTAATCGTATAGTTTCCAGTCTCTGCCGGAATAAATTTCATGTAATTACCGGCCGGAACTGAAGCAGTATTGTCAAGCGAGAGTGAACCATAAACTTTTGAGGATTCACCTTTGGTAAGTTTGACAGTACGATTTCCTCCTACACCAAATGTAGCCTTATATTCTACAAAATTCTTCGTTGCGTTTATCGAATAAGTTCCTTTTTTCAAAAATAACGTTTTTCCATATCCTAGATAATCTCTGTCACTGTCATACCACGAACAAGTCAGATCATCTGAGCCGCAGGATAATAACACTTTATACAACGCAAGTTTGAAATTGACGGTTGCACCATTCTTGCCAACATTCTTACTGCTTACGGTCTGCCGAACATCATTTTTAGATGCATAAAAATTATAGCGAACCGATGGATATACGATCATATTATAGTCGCCTGACTTCATCTTGGCATTACCATAACTATCAGTATCTCCATTCGAATAACTATATCCATAGCAGGCGTTTCGATAATACTTGTTATTATCATTCTTAAAAGAAGCCACCACAGTCACATTATCAATTCCGGTTCCATCTGCAGCAAGTACACGCCCGGATACTTTCACACCATTCACTGCATTGACTGCCAATGTTCCCTTATTGATATGTCCCTTGGTGTCTTTTACCTGATAAGCTACACTATAATTGCGAGCCGGCAGGTATAACTTCTTATCTCCTTTGTCATCATAACGATAACTGTCAAACACAATGTCACCGCTATTAAAACTAATATATTTGTTGGTATTAGATGGTAATGTATACGTATAAGCACCGGAGCCACCTACGGTATATACCTCAAAATATTCAGAAGAGTTGTCATTGGCCAAGATCACCCTTCCACCAGCTTCAATATAGCTGTACATTACGCTGGAACTACCAATATAACAACTATATTTCTGCACCAGTTTTTTACCTTTTTCATCTTTTGCCGTAAGTGTCATAATACTTGCCTTGGCAGTCTTTAAGGTTCCCTCCAATTTGAAATAATCGCCTTGCGCCTTGGCAGTCAAACCATTTGGTACACCGGTGATCTTCATGCTATTTAAATAACCGGTGTGACTCTGTGAAAATCCCACGGAACGTTCTATCGTGTCTCCAACAACCCCCGTAAAGTATCTGGCTTCTGCATTTTTTGTATAACAATATTGTGTTTGGCCTGATTTATTACCCGGTAATGCAGATACCGTTACCTGTACATAATCACCATCCTCAATATAATTTATATCGTATGGGATGTTATCATCGGTAGCCAAGCTTACCTCATACACCTTAGAGCTGAGCTTTGTTACACTTGCAACGCGCAGGGCGTATGCAAACTGTCCTGATCCGTCTGCTTTCTTGCGAACCACAAAGTTAGATGCCTTTAAGGCTTTCGCCGCCGTCAAATTTACGCGCACTGTCTTGCCATCTAATACAGCAACAGAAGCAACGCCAGCTTTCTTAGCTGTCTTTTTGGTGACTTTTACGGTCCAAACCTTCTTTTTCTTACCATATTTTGCAGTGATCTTGGTCGTACCTGCCTTTTTGGCTTTTACGACTCCTTTCTTGGATACGGCTGCAACTTTTTTCTTGCTGCTCTTCCATTTGATCTTGGTCTTTTTAGAAACACCCTTGACTTTTAATTTTTTCTTACTGCCAACTTTCAACGAAATCGTATTCTTAGATTTCTTACTCGATTTCTTGCTTGATTTCTTACCAGCTTTTTTAGCTGCTGTCTTCTTGGCTGCACTTACTGTTTGCGTGGTCATTGGCACGGAAGTGGCCGCCAACGCAATCGCAATGCCAACTGCCATTACTTGTTTTGCAATCTTTTTCATTTTGATCCTCCATAAATAATATTTGTTATCTCTGCAAATAGTACTACGAAAATATTTCCGTTATTTGCACCAACACCATCATTATACTCTCCCACTGCCCTTTACGCAACGTGATTTATTATCAGAACTCAAACTTCGCACATCCAAAGCTACTGCCAGGTCACAGATTGCTTATTATGTC
>ERZ824598.1209-NODE-1209-length-34565-cov-4.667633_pt1 | contig 34565 bp, 27 predicted proteins | sample MGYA00519934_ERZ824598 | MGnify/ENA primary metagenome ERZ824598 (study PRJEB31778, sample SAMEA3449177) | human gut metagenome | biome: human gut; feature: human-associated habitat; material: faeces | place: United Kingdom | collected 2010/2012 ...
ATCTGGCTGAAATTAATGCAATTGAGCATAAGCCAATGTATATGGATGATTATGTTAAGCAGCTGGATAGCGTGTTGTCATCCGGAAATAGAAAACTTTTAACTGGAGCTGGTTCTGTAAGTCATAAACAGGCGTTGGAGAAAGCAAAGTCAGAATACAGAAAATATCAGGAGATTACTTTGACACCAGTCGAAAAAGCATATCTTGAAAGCATTAAAGAAGTTTCCAAGGAAGTGAAAAGGAGATAACATGAGATTGCATACATATTATGTGTTTTAAATTGGGGAAACAGTGTTTACCAAATTAAACAAGTCAGATTATTACTTGAGGAAGGACAAGAGGATAACAAATGAGCAAAAAAATACGCAGAGTGCCGGTTGTTCTTGATGCAGGAGAAATTAAGGATTTGCCACCGGAAGATATTCGGATGATTTTAAGAGGTGCAGATGAACTGATTTTTACCGGTGGGAGAAACATGCTTGCCAAACTATTAAAAGGTTCCAAGGATAAAAAGATATTGGAATACAAACTGAATGAATGCCCGGCGTATGGATATTATCATAGCCTAAAACTGAATGATATTAGCAAATGTGTTGATTGGATGATTGAGAAAGATTACCTCAGGATTAAGTATGATTATCGACTTCCTTTATTGGTGTTTTCCAAACAAGGATGGGAGATAGAAAAGGAAACATTTGCGGAAGAACTTTACCAAAGATTTTGTTTGGATGTTAAAGAAAAACATGCCCGTGTCATTTTTGAATTGAAAGAGGTAAACAGACAGGTTGTTTTGCGTGTGCTTGACAAAATAGAGGCAGAAGGAACAGATGAATTTTTAGCTTGCTTAGAAGCGTGGAGACGAATGGAAGTGAAAAAAGTTGTAGCACGGATCACAGAGGTTGAAACTACGATTAAAAACAGAACAAACCTATCAAAATAGAAATGAGTTTGAATTTTGTGAATGGAGGACAGTACAATGGCGAATGAAGAAAAAGAATTGTATAAGTTTGTGAACGATCCGAAATATCGAAGCAAGGTGATTGCTAAAATTCACAAGAATAGTGACAATGCCTATAATAAGCGGATCAAGAAGATTGAACATGAGAGAGAGGCACTGTCTAAAAAGAGAACTCGCGAAATTACGCGTATTGCCAATGACAGATGGGAAAGCCTGGCTGGCGGAGCAATTGGGGTCAATCGGACAGAAGGAAAAATACAGATCAATAATACAACGGTCTTATTTTCGAGCATTCGGGGTGCGGAAATGAACATGATGACCGGTTGCCGTGTTGTCACCCGGGAGAGTTCCAAAACCAAATCAAAGAAACATGCTTCTTTAGGAGGCGCTGTAGCCGGAGGCATGCTATTTGGACCGCTTGGAGCAGCAGTTGGGGCTATTGGGCTTGGCGAAATGGATGGAAAGACCATCGGGACTACGGTGTCTGATCAGATACCTACCTGTACTCATCTGGGCGTTATGGTCAATATTGATGGTTTTATGTCAGAGGTGGTATTGCTCTCGAATCAAGTAGACCAAACGAGTGCTGCATTTATAAATGCCAGAAATGAAGCACAGAGTATTATTGCGCAGCTTGGCAAATTGGCTAAGATACCTGTTCCATCGCACTTTTTGCAGCCGGAGGAGGAACAGTCTGTGAAAGAGATCGAAGCGCAGATCGCGGTCAAGCAGTCAGAGCTCCAGATCGCCATCAACGACAGACCAACATATGATATTCCGGCTATGTACCGCACTCCAGAGCAGCGGGGAATGTCGGATGAGCAGTATTTGCAGTATTTAAATAATACAGATGCACAAAGAATGTCACAAAGTGCAGCGTATGAGGATGCATTAAAAGGGATACAAGCGGAGCAGAAGGCAGTTTGGCAGACCAAAAGCGAAGCAGAACGAGCTGAAAGAAACGCTTACATAGAGCAGAGAGTGGATAATGCAGGTTATCTGAGTACGCTCAGTTCGGTTGCCACATTGATCTATAATATTATTTTTTGGTTTCTGTCTGTATTCGTGCTGCTTTTCGCTATTGCAGGATTTGCAAATGCAGGTATTGTGAGTGGTATTATTTATTTGATCACAGCGATAATGATCAATCCGCTGGTTGGCGATCATATTCGGGATAAGGGCGCTGCATTTCCCAAATGGGCGGTTATTATTATATTGATAGTTGGATTTCTGGCGGGAGCGTTGACGTTTCCGATCACGGATACGTCCTCTAATAAAACAGCGAGTATAGAAAGAGTAAATTTTTGAAAGATATTCTCATTTATCGTTGCGTTGATTTCTTTTTTGTGTATAATGATAACTGAGGTCGTTCGATATGCATTGTGCCTGTCAGAGGATGACGGTGCCTGATCTTGCATACGAAGGTCATAATATAATAAAAACAGGGGAGCTTGAATATAGCAGGCTGAGAGGAAGTGCTCAAACTTCGACCCTTTAACCTGATGCGGATAATGCCGCCGTAGGAAGTCATGATAAGAAGATTTTTTGCAGGAGGCATCAGATGTCTCCTGTTTTTTTACTTTATAGGAAACTTCTTGTTTTCATTATTGGATTAAAGTTTCAGCGGATTTTGGCACTAGGATCCATTACCAACAGAGGAGGAGAAACATGGTAAAAGTAAATGGTGAGTTGTTAGATCTTGCAGGAAAGACAATTTCTGAATATCTGACAACAACAGAGTATGATCCAAAGCGAATTGCGGTAGAGCGCAATGGAGAAATTGTTTTTAAATCGCAATATGATGATGTGGTTTTGCAGGATGAAGACAGCATAGAAGTTGTCAGCTTTGTAGGAGGTGGTTGATGAAATGTCGATGAACAGGGAACAGAGCTCTGCTATTCCCACAAAGGAAGAATGGATGGCGGCGCTCACGATGCGCCATGGAGAGGAACGGCAGAAAGCATTTTCGGCTGCAACAGTTGCTGTTTGTGGATTGGGCGGACTTGGCTCGAACATAGCGACCGCATTGGCGCGTGCCGGTATTGGTAAATTGATCTTGATGGATTTTGACTGCGTGGATATTACGAATCTTCACCGTCAGCAGTACAAGATCACGCAGATCGGAATGCCCAAGACAGAGGCGATGGTACAGAATCTGCGGGAGATCAATCCTTATATTGATACGGAGATACATACTGTGCGCATTACAACGGAAAATGCGGTTGCTCTTTTGCAGGAGGCGGACATTGTATGTGAAGCGTTTGACAATCCGGAAGCGAAGGCAATGCTTACGAACCTCGTGTTGGAGCAGTTCCCACAAAAGTATTTTGTGGCGGGCTCCGGTATGGCGGGATTTGGGGATCCTAATATGATCCGGACGCGGAAATTGACGGAGCATTTTTATTTGTGCGGTGATGGATGCAGTGATGTTGCGGACGGCGTTGGATTAGTGGCGTCCAGAGTGATGATCTGTGCGGCACATCAGGCACATACGATCCTGCGCATCCTCGCAAAGGAGCAGTAGACAGCAAACTAAAAGGTTGGTTTCACAACGGAAAGAAGCAGCCGGCCAAAAACAGACGCTGGTTTCACAACGGGAAGAAGCAGCCGGCCAAAATCAGACGCTGGTTTCACAACGGGAAGAAGCAGCCAAATAAATGACACATACAACAGAAATGGAGATTATCATGAAAAATGACAAATTAGTAATTGGTGGACACGAGTTCAACTCTCGTTTTATTTTAGGTTCTGGAAAATATTCCATGAAGTTGATCGAGGCGGCAGTAAAAGATGCCGGAGCGGAGATTATTACGCTTGCAGTGCGTCGTGCCAATACGAAAGAGCAGGAAAATATTTTGGATTACATTCCGGAAGGGATAACGCTATTGCCGAATACCAGTGGCGCCAGAACGGCTGAGGAAGCCATTCGTATTGCACGTTTGGCGCGGGAACTGGGCTGCGGCGATTTTGTTAAAGTAGAGATTATGCGCGACTCGAAGTATTTATTGCCGGACAATCAGGAAACGATCCGTGCAACAGAAATTCTTGCGAAAGAGGGATTTGTGGTTATGCCATATATGTATCCGGATCTCAATACGGCTAGGGATCTTGTGAACGCCGGTGCATCTTGCGTGATGCCGTTGGCTTCACCGATTGGATCCAACAAAGGATTGGCAACGAAGGAGTTTATTCAGATATTGATTGATGAGATTGACCTTCCGATCATTGTAGATGCCGGTATTGGAAAACCATCGCAGGCGTGTGAAGCAATGGAAATGGGTGCAGCGGCGATCATGGCAAATACAGCACTTGCAACCGCAGGAGATCTGCCAATGATGGCATCTGCGTTCAAGGCAGCGATCGAGGCCGGAAGAAAAGCATATCTGGCGGGAATTGGAAAGGTATTGACGCGTGGTGCATCTGCTTCCGATCCGTTGACCGGATTTTTGCGCGACTAAGGCGATACAGATTAAGGTGTCAAAAAGTTTGAATAGCTCTATCATAGAAAGGGACTATTGACACCATAATCCTATCATAGAAAGGGACTATAGACACCATAATCCTATATAGGAAAGGAATATAAAATGGAAAATCAATTTTTAGTAGATTCTGAGTATCTTTCCCCGGAGGCTCTTGCGGTAAAGCACCGTCTTGAGACAGATCCTTCTTCCAGAAAAGATCATATGGAATATTTACCGGGAATGGAGATCATTGAGTCAGATGTCTGCAGTAAGGTGATGACTCAGATGAAACAGTATGAGGCAGATCGTTATACGGCAAAAGATGTGCGGGCGGCATTAGAGCATGAGACATGTACGATCGAGGATTTTAAGGCGTTGATCTCCCCGGCAGCAGAACCCTTTTTGGAGCAGATGGCGGAGCGTGCACGAAGGGAAACGAGTAAACATTTCGGTAACACGGTGTATCTTTTTACACCGTTGTATATTGCCAATTATTGTGAAAATTACTGCGTGTATTGTGGCTTTAACTGCTATAATCACATCAACCGCATGAAGCTGACGATGGAGCAGATCGAAAAGGAAATGAAAGTTATTGCGGATTCCGGCATGGAAGAAATTTTGATCCTGACCGGCGAGAGCAGAGGGCAAAGTTCGGTAGAATATATTGGAGAAGCCTGTAAATTAGCGAGAAAATATTTTCGGATGGTTGGACTTGAAATCTATCCGGTCAATACCGATGAATATCGTTATTTGCATGAGTGTGGCGCAGACTATGTAACGGTATTTCAGGAAACCTATGACACGGACAAGTACGAAACGCTGCATTTGATGGGACACAAGCGCGTGTGGCCTTATCGCTTTGATGCGCAGGAGCGAGCACTGCGGGGAGGAATGAGAGGCGTGGCATTTTCGGCGTTGCTTGGTTTGTCCGATTTTCGTAAAGACGCACTTGCCAGCGCACTTCATGTATATTATTTACAGAGAAAGTATCCGCATGCGGAAATGTCTCTTTCTTGTCCGAGACTAAGACCGATCATTAACAATGACAAGATCAATCCGTTGGATGTTCACGAAAAGCAGCTTTGTCAGATCATCTGTGCTTATCGCATTTTTCTGCCATTTGTGGGCATTACGGTATCCTCACGTGAGAGCGCCTCTTTTCGTGATGGCATTGTAAAAATAGCGGCAACGAAAGTATCAGCAGGGGTTTCTACCGGAATCGGGGATCACGACAGTAAGTACAATGGCAAAGAAAATGAAGAACCACAGGGCGATGAGCAGTTTGAGATCAACGACAGCCGCAGTCTGGATAAGATGTATCAGGATATCGCGGAAGAGGGATTGCAGCCGGTCTTGAACGATTATCTTTATATCGGTTAGTTGCTCTGTAAATAAGGGGAAACCTTGTCAGAAGTGTCCCTATTAAAAGATGGAAAGGTGGAGGATAATGAGAAATTTTGATCCGAGTTTATATTTTATTACGGACAGTACCGGATTTACGGAAGAGGAGTTTTTGTATCGGGTCGAGCAGGCATTGATCGGAGGAGCAACGATGCTGCAGCTTCGTGAAAAAGAAAAGACGACCAGAGAATATATGGAGCTTGCTATCAAGGTGCATGCGCTCACGCAGAAGTTCAATGTGCCGTTATTGATTGACGATCGTGTGGATGTAGCACTTGCGGTTGATGCAGAGGGTGTACATGTTGGTGCCAGTGACTTGCCGGTTGCGGCAGCCAGACGTTTGATGGGCGATCATAAGATCGTTGGTGCGACGGCAAAGACAGTTCCTTGGGCGCAGGATGTCTATGAGCAGGGGGCCGATTACTTAGGCGTGGGAGCGATTTACCCAACAACAACTAAAGTAAAAACCGTGTTGACTTCGACAGATACACTGCGGGACATCTGTGAGGCAGTGCCTATCCCGGTCAATGCGATCGGCGGCCTGAATAAGGATAACCTGGATATATTGGACGGCATTCCAATCGCAGGGATCTGCGTAGTGTCGGCGATCATGAAAGCGCCAGATCCGGCATTAGCGGCTAAAGAATTACGAGCACAGGCAGAGAAGCAAAAGAGTTCACAGAAAATTCACAAAAAATATTAGCACTCACTCTTGACGAGTGCTAATAATAGTGGTATAACATAATCAGAACGAAGGAAGAGGAAAGAAAAAGAAGTAAGATTCAAATCCCAAGTTCCAAAAATGTAACTTTTACATGTGTGAGCATTAAAAAGTTGAAGGAGGAATGACTTATGTTAATGCCTAGTATTTTTGGAGAAAACTTATTTGATGATTGGATGGATTTTTCATTCCCGGATATTGACAAGGCTTTGTATGGCAAGCATGCAAAGAACGAGATGAAAACAGATGTCCGTGAGACCGAAGATGGTTATGAATTGGATATCGACCTGCCTGGCTTTAAGAAAGATGAAGTCACAGCACAGTTGGATAACGGATATTTGACGATACAGGCATCCAAGGGCCTAGACAAAGAGCAAAAAGATAAGAAAGGCAAATATATCCGCAAGGAGCGTTATGCCGGTTCAATGAGCCGCAGCTTTTATGTTGGTGATGCGATCACGGAGGAAGATGTTCATGCGAAATATGAGGATGGTATCTTGAAACTGTCCGTGCCGAAGAAAGAAGCCAAAGCAGTAGAGCAGACGAAACACATTGCCATTGAAGGATAATGTGAGGTTAGAAAGTTTGTCCCTAACAAATAGATGGAATTGCAAAGGCTTTCGTGACCAGGGGCGTCATACCGTAAGGTATGGCGCCTTTTTGTGCTGTTTGGTGGCTGCAAAATGTTTTATTTATTGCTGATATAATAAGCAATATGTGGTTGTGGAGAATTTGCGGTATGGCAGGTTTGAGTATTTTATTTCATTGTGAATACATCTTGATTGTGCTAAAATAAAACAGACTGTGAGAATGAACATTTTGCAGTAGAGGATTAACATATATGACAATAAATTCTTTGTTTGCTACACTGTTATAGCGAATATATAGTGGCAGGAGGTAAGGAATGAGGTACTATAAGAAAGCAATCGCAGCGATCATGGCTGTTGCTGTTTTGGTCGGATTGGAACCATATATAGAGAGGATTAGTATTCACGGTGTGCAATGTGCCTCTGCACAGACATTAGAAGATACTATGGAGACATCAGCACAACTGTCGGAAAGTGCAACGGGAATCCCTACACAGACACCGGACGTCACACAAGGAGTATCTGCGTGTGATTATTATCAAAATATGTCAACCATTGGAAAAGATACATCGGTTGTCACGATATCCAATGCGGACGATCTTCGTGCTTATATGAAGATTATGCAAAAAGTGACCGGATTTGGGTTGACTTTTGTGCAGACAGCAGACATTGCGCTCAGTGACTACAACTTTCGATATGATAAATCTTTGAAACGTATTGCTGTTTATGATGGTGATGCGTTAAAATGCACCGTTGCATCGGATGGAACTGCGTATCAGCCGGACAATTCCGATCGCAGCGCTTCGTATGCAGCACTTGGTATGTCGGAAGATTTTCTATGGTTACACGGTCACGATTTTCATGGTGTGTATCAGGGAAATCATCATCGGATATCGGGGGCTTTGCTTGGAGGATCGAGTGCGATTTTCGGAAATGCGAGAGGTGCAGTGGTCAATTTGGTTCTGGAAGGATGCGCAGAAATTGCGGCAACTGATTGTGCATTGTTTGCGAAAGAGTTACAGGGAGCGATTGTGAACTGTTGTGCCAGGAACTGCATCATAGTTGATGTGGAGCGTGGGTACGCAGCGTGGGATGTTGGTGCTTTTGCCAGCCGTGTGACGGAAAAAGCAGTTGTAGAACAATGCACCTCTGAGAACAATCAGGTGATTGCAGAAGGTATATGTGGAGAGAACATTAATCTAAATGTTGGTGGAATCGCAGGCAGTAGTTATGGTTCTATTAGAGATTGCCGGGTGCAGGGAGGCGTTGTGCATGGAAGTAATGCCGGTGGAGTGAGCGGTCTAATATCTGCTGGCGAAATTATGGGGTGCTGCAATTCCGCAGATGTTTATGGGATGTGTTATACCGGGGGGATTTGCGGCTGGAATGCAGCCATGACGTATTTGCAGATGTCTGAGTGTGTGAATGAGGGGACCGTACATGGGTGTTCCGAGACGAGTGGGAGTATGAAGCAATATGCAGGTGGGATTATCGGGTATACATTAAACGGAATTACGATTAACAGATGTCGTAATGCAGGAAATATCAGCTCCGGAGAGCAATCCTGTAATGCGGCACCGGTTAGCGTAGGTGGTATATTGGGCGGTGGCTGGAATGACGGAAGCTGTGACTGGATCATTTCTAATACAGTTAATACCGGAACGTTGATCGAACGGCAGCATTCCATCAGCTATATTGGTGGCGTTGTCGGAGACGGTGCCTATCCTCTGCTAAGGCTTTCTAATATTGCGAACTTCGGAACGCTGCTCTATACAGTACAGGATACGTATGCAGAGGCGGCGATTGGCGGTATATTGGGCAGAGGCTGTGAGGCAGAACAGACAGGATCAACTATTTGGAATTTACTGCAGCAGCATGCCATGACGAACTGTGTAAATTATGGAACGGTGCAATTTGACAGTGATTCGAAAAGTGAAGAACAAATCGACTATCATGCGGTGACTGGTGGCGGATTATCCGGAAATGCTGCTGCGACCGCATGGGAAAATTGTTATGAAGCTTCGGTATCAGCTCTGCCCCTATTTGGAAAAGAGGGGAATGGTACGATCATGGAGGTTCATCGGATCAATCGTGCACAAAGAGCAGGAGAGGCTTCTGCGGCGTTCATTAGTGAGAATGCAGCGTCTTATGCGCACACTTCCTCACTGGCTGAAGCCTTAAATGCATATGTTTCAGCACAGAATGGAGCGAAAGGGGATTATCTGTCTTGGCTGCAGGAAGACGATACGTATCCTACGTTAAATCTCACGATCAATCTGACGAAAAGCGGATATTCGACCGATAGACTGGTGGACGGTGCTTCTTTGTTGCCAAAACCAAGTGCGACACCCACGAGTTCACCAACGAAAACACCGACAGCGAATCCAAGTGTTACGCCATCTGTGGCGCCGAACATCCGTCCAACAGCTAACCCAAGTGTTACGCCATCTGTGGCACCAAACATCCGTCCAACAGCGGTTCCGACGAAACGACCAACGGTTGTACCGACAAAGCGTCCGGCGACACCGGCAAAGCACCCATGCAAACCCACGATAGCACCGAAGAAATATCCTGCACCGCGCGTGAAAGTAGTCCGCAAGAAGACCAAAGCCGGTCAGCGGTATATTCAGGTGTCTCTGCGCAAAAAACAAAATTGTTATTTGCAATTTTACCGTAAAACAAAACTTGGGTTCATGCGCTTAAAACTTAAGAAAAATCGGTTAAAAAACGGACACCGCAAGATTAACATTGCCTATAGCAGGAAGATGAAAACCGTGACGTACAAAATACGTATCTACAAGAAAGTAAACGGACGCCGGAGGTACAGCAAATTTACGAAAGTAAAGAAAATGCGGTTATCCTAGCGCATTACTTCTTAAACAGCTGTTGTGTCGGATGGGAAAAAACGGATAAAAAAATAAGAAATTGATAGACAGCTATGACATATAATTAAGAAAACAATAGACAAAATCAGTATATCAGCATTGATACACATAAGGGAGTAGTACAGACATTGGAAGACAAAAAGTATTGTATGAATTGTATGCAGCCATTGAGTTGGGATGGAACTTGTCCACATTGCGGTCTGGCAGCAGAGAAGATTTCGGATGCCCCGCATCATATTCCACATGGCAGTAAGTTATTTCATGGCAAATATTTGGTTGGTCGTGTGCTTGGTGAAGGTGGATTTGGTATTACATATATCGGTCTGGATCTGACGCTTTTAATCGCTGTGGCGATCAAAGAATATTTCCCAAATGGTCTGGTTTGGCGAAAATGCGATAAAACCAGATCATCTTATCAGGTTACCCCGTATACTCCGGAATCCAAAGTGTTATTCGAACGTGGCAAGGACGATTTTCTCAAAGAAGCCAGAGTGCTGTCACAGTTTGGCACACAGGAAGGCATTGTCCGTACACGCAGTTTTTTTGAAGAAAATGACAGTGTATATTTGGTTATGGATTATGTGCGTGGAGGCAGCATTAAGGATTATGTGAAACGGAATGGACCATTTTCACCACAAAATTGTTGGAATATATTGCACAATCCGATCCGGGCATTGCTGGACCTGCATCGGAGGGGTCTTGTTCATCAAGATGTCAGCCCGGATAACGTGATCATAAATGCAGAGGGCAATGGCGTATTGATTGATTTTGGCGCAGTCAGACATGCAAATGCCATTGATGACAAGACGCGGACTTCTATATACAAACAGGGATTCTCGGCATATGAACAATTGGAAAAGCGTGGCCAGAGGGGACCGTGGACAGACGTATACAGCTTATGCGCTACGATTTATTATATGTTGACCGGACAGGCACCTATAGATGCGACAGAGAGAGTATTTAATGACACGATCAAGCCATTGTGGGAGTATCCGGTGGATATTACCAAAGATGTGGCTGAAGTCATTATGCATGGACTGGCTGTGGAAAGCAGTACGAGATTGCAGACATTAGACGAGTTGTACGAAACGCTCTATGAGTGTCCGGCGCATCGTAAAGATATGGCAGAAGTTGTTGAGTCGGCATCTGTGCTTGGCGAGAGCCGTGAGGCTATGCGTGAGGAAGCACTTGGTAAGCAGAAAAGGCGGGAGCGGCATATTCATCATTTGTCGGATCAGTTAGAGCAGATGGAAAGACGCCGCAAACACAAAAAGTGGGTGGTCACCATTGGAATCATGGTTGGCGTTTTGGCAGTGATCAGCGGTATCGGGTATCGTCAGATGGCAGCAGATCATGGCAAAGCGGAGATGAAACCGCCAGTGATCGCTTCGGCAGAACCGACGAGACTTCCGGAAGATCAGGCGGGACGATCGGTAGTTCCACAGGCAGATGCGGCAACGGCTTCGACAGAACCGTCACCAACTGCCACAGAGCCGGTACGGACGAAAAAGCCAAAGGTAACAAAGCGCCCGGTACGGACGAAAAAGCCAAAGGCAACAAAGCACCCGGTACGGACGAAAAAGCCAAAGGTGATAAAGACACCGGAGGTAGCAGCGACACCGAAGCGGACCAAAGCACCGAAAAGAACTAAAAAACCAACAAAAATACATATGGATGGTGATATGGATGAGCTCACAGAGTAGTACGAGAAAGATTGCAGAGAAGATTGCGGTCATCAATGACCGATCCGTTTTTTTGGGATTCGATGTATATATGACATTAGAATTGTTGTGTAAGACGCCACAGCAGTGGATGGATGCAGATGTAGAGCAGCAGGCCGCCTGGCGTGTGGAAACATATAAAAAGCTAAATATGGTACTTGGCAAAAAGAAGATCGTGTCAAGGCCGACATTACGACGTTGGCTTGCGCTGGATGGGGAGAACGCAGTATTTCCCAAAAGAGAACAGATCCTAAAGATGGCGCTTGCTCTTTCTTTTGATGAAGAACAATTGCAGCGTTGTCTAAGACAAGGCATACAAGAACCGGGTATTCAGATCAATGATTACCAGGAAATATTATGTTTATATTGTGCGGCACATCATCTTGATAATAACAAATATGAGGATATGCTGCAGATCTTTGAACAGGAAGCGAGCGAGGACACGGAATTAAAGCAAAAGAGTCATACCAGCCAGCTATGGAATATGTACAGAGTGCAAAAAGACAAAGAACCGGCTGATTTTCTGGAATGGATGTTAGAGCATGCTTCGATGTTTAAGGGCTATGGTAAAATGGGACTGAAAGTGTTCCATGAATACCGGGAAAAGATCGTGTATTACGCCAACAAAGAGGTACATGAACGTCTTGTTCGTGCTTTGGAGCAGACGGATTTTGAGGAATGGTCGGCAGAACATGGATACAAGACACCGGATTATGATAGAGGTGTTGTGCAGTATTTGAAAAATAAAAAGCGACGTAAAGATCCGGGCATTGACCAAAATTCATTACGAAGCATACAACGGGATCATTTGCTGTATTATTCCAAAATGGAAAAGAATCTGGTGATGCTGCGCGAACTGTATGCAGCTATTTTGATCCCGCAGGAAGAGCGGGATAGTGGCAGGAGCATCGTTTTTCAGAAACAGCTTAAAAATATGCCGTCGGAATTTCACTTTATGACCGATGATTATGTATCTAAGCTATTGACGGTATCCAAGCAAAAGGAGTGTTTATTCCGATTATCCAGTGAGTATGCCAAGACGAGGGACAAGAAGTGGTCGATCAAGATAAAAAGTCAAAAACAGCGCTGTCGTCAGGTGCAGCGTTCGGATATCCTGCCTATGATCCAGTGGGTTGCAGTACACCGTTATCTGGAGGAAAATGAAAAGCAGGATAGGGAATACGATCAACAGGAAGCGAAAGAGATGTTTGAGCAGATGGCAGAGGAAGCCCTGCAAAAATGCGATATGGCACCATTAAATCCGAGATATCGGTTAGATTTTGTGCTGCTGTCCTGTTTTGGGGACACAGAGATGTCGTACCTGTCAGAAATATTATGTGAATATATTCAACCGGAAGAAGAGTAGAGTGGAAACACTCTACTCTTCTTCCGGTTTTTTCTTGGTTTGTAAGGTCTGCATTGCCTAGCATTTCGTAGGCATTATTTGATCTCGCCTCGTTTATGTCGTTCAAAGAAATCTTTTGTTTCCTTAGCAACAACACCGCTCAGTGCGAATAATGCGATCATGTTTGGCAATGCCATCAATCCATTGAAGATATCTGCAATCGTCCAAACAGCTTTTACAGTCATATATGGTCCGATGAAGATCGCAAGGATATAAATATATCGGAAGATCTTCACATGCTTCATATTACCTCCGCTTAAGTATTCTAAGCAGCGCTCACTGTAATAATCCCATCCAAGGATCGTTGTGAAGGCGAAGAATACCAGACATAGCATTAACACAAAAGCAGCAAATTCATTCGGGAAAGGAAGTCCCTTCTGGAATGCATAAGTTGTTACCTGAACGCCCTCTAAGCCCGGTACTTTCCAAGCTCCGGTAAGTACAATAGACAGACCGGTCAATGTACAGATTACGATTGTATCAATAAAAGTACCGGTCATGCTGACAAGACCCTGGCGAACAGGCTCATTGGTCTGTGCAGCAGCTGCTGCGATCGGTGCACTACCAAGACCGGCTTCGTTGGAAAAGATACCTCTTGCAACACCTTTCTGCATAGCAACTAACATACTTCCTACGGCTCCGCCGGTGACGGCCTTCGGCGTAAATGCTGCAACAACGATTGTTTTAATTGCTGCCGGTAGTGCTGTAATATTGCAAAGAATTAAGATAATAACAACGACGAAATATAAAATTGCCATAAATGGTACGATAACCTGACTGACGCTTGCGATTCGCTTTACACCACCGATCAATACGGCGGCAACGCAGAACGTTAAGATTAAAGAAGCGATCACAACAGACCAGGAATAATCTGCCAAAAAAGGAATGGATTTTACACGGTGTGTATTATTTGGATCAAAGAAGTTGTTTACGGCACTGGAGATACCATTTACCTGACTAAAGGTACCGATGCCGAATAATCCAACGCATACGCCGAAAAATGCAAATATTTTTGCGAGCCATTTCCAACGCTTGCCCATTCCCTGCTCTATGTAATAGAAAGGACCGCCTAAGCTATGTCCATCTTTCGCAACAACACGATATTTTACAGCAAGTAATCCTTCGGAGAATTTTGTAGCCATTCCTAGGAAGGCTGCGACGATCATCCAAAATAAAGCACCGGGACCACCGGCACCTACTGCTGTTGCGACACCGACGATATTGCCGGTACCGATCGTAGCACTTAGTGCTGTACAAAGTGCCGAGAAACTAGAAATTTCACCTTCGCCACCTTCTTCGTTTTTGATCATCCACTTGAGTGCTAACGGAAGTTTGCGAACTTGAAGTAGTTTGATACGGGTTGTTAGAAGAAGTCCACCTGCCATGATCAATATGATCAGAGGGACGCCCCATACTAAATTGTCAACAGTTACGAGAAAATTATTGATTTCTTTCCACATTTTTTTTACCTTTCTTTTGTTTTCTGTCCTTTTACCTGAGAGATTCCAGCCATAGGCTTGTTGCACCTTCGGTATCTGCCAAAACCGCAGAATTCTCCAGAGAGTCGATCCATTTACAGTTACACCGTATTGCACGGCACCTGAGAGTGTTACTCCTTCGGCAGGTGAAACCACCATTTTCCTGTAAACTTCATATCGAAACACACAATATATACTATATAACGTCTCCTATTTTTTTTCAAGAAAAAAGAAAAAAGCATTGACAACTAATAGAAGTTAGATTATACTAACTACCGTGAAATAAAAATTATTTCGCATTATTTTTTGAAGGTGGGTTAGTAAACGCTAACTATAATAAGTTATAGAAAGAAGAGGGTACTGTGATGGCAAAAGAAGTGATTATTCAGAAAATGAAAGACTCCGGCTGCAGAATTACGAAGCAGCGTATGATACTCTTAGATATTATTCTGGAGGAGGATTGTTCTTGCTGCAAAGAAATTTATTTTAAGGCATCTAAGAAAGACTCCAAGATCGGTGTGGCAACCGTATATCGTATGATCAATTCTCTGGAAGAAATCGGAGTGATCAGCCGCAAGAATATGTTTAAGGTAATGTAGTTAATAGATTGTTTTGCAAAAGCATTTTATATAGGGGACAAAAACATATTGTGTGCATTTATGTTTTTATTCCGTATGAATTCTACAAAAAAGGCAGAAACTTATGTTGATGCCTTTTTTGTTACTTTATAGGAAACTGCTCACTACAGTAACTTCCCATACCGGAAGTTACTGTTCAAACCACATATTGCTTATTATGACGATGGTCTAATTATATTTTGCAGCTATTAGATAGTGAATCCTACCATCAAAAAAATATAGCAATTACCTTGCTAAACCGGGACATCTCAGGCACTCCTTTAGGCATGTACTCATCAGAGACTGAACAAAATGAGAAAACGTATCAGAAGTATGTATTGACGAATGGAAAGGAGTTAGTTATCATACAGATAAGTTAGCGGAGACTAACTTAAAAGGAGGGAACGGTCATGCGAATAGAAACCTGGGAAATCATGCAGAATGCAGATTTGGATGAGATAGAATTGCAATTGGCGTTTCAGTGTGCACCGCTTATTACCGGTTTGAAGGTGTCTAATCTGTTTCAGATTGACAGTAGACATTATAAAAGATTATGTGAAATATTGGATAAAAGCAATTTTTCATTTTGCGGTTTGGGCGGAAGAAATGGGTCGGTGTCGTTGCTGATCTATCAAAAAGAATGGCTGGAGCAGTTTTTACAGCAAGAGGAGGTGCGGATATTGATGCATCGTTTGGGCTATAGGGATCTGCACTTGGAGCGGGTATTGACCAAGTTTCGCAGCAGATATATCCGATATATGCAAAAAAAACAGCAGTTCCCGCACGAGATGGGAGTACTGCTCGGATATCCGCCGGAGGATGTGGAAGGCTTTATTATACACGAAGGAAAGAACTCTATGTGTGAGGGGTATTGGAAAGTGTATGCAGAACCGCAAAAGAAGCTTCGGTTGTTTGCACAATATGATAAAGCAAGAGAGTGGCTTTTGGATCTGCTGTATTGTGGCGTTGGGATGGAGGATATTGTAGGGGTAGCTCTTGATGCGGAAAGCAGAGCAATTTCGCAGGATTATCTTTTTGCTTCGTGAGATCGGGGCAAGATCCGGGAATGCACTGTGATTCTGTATCGTTACAAATAATATAGGCGAAGAAACTTCGCGGTATAAATATGGTGCCTGATATTCAGCAAAACGAGATTGCAGGATAACAGGAACATAAAAGAATGGAGGATTATTATGAGCAAAGTATCAATTGTATACTGGACACAAGGTGGCAACACACAGGCTATGGCAGAGGCAATCGGTGAGGGTGTTACGGCAGCCGGTGGTGAGGCGGATGTTGTATTTGTCAGCGATGCTAATATTGCAGATTTAAAAGCAGAGGGTGCATTTGCATTGGGATGTCCGGCGATGGGCGCTGAGGTGCTTGAGGAAATGGAGATGGAACCTTTTGTTCAGGATGTTGAGAGGTTTGCCAATGGCAAAAAGATCGCGTTATTTGGTTCTTATGGATGGGGAGATGGTCAGTGGATGCGCGACTGGGAAGACCGCATGACCGCTGCCGGAGCAACACTGGTTGGCGGTGAAGGCGTGATCTGTCAGGAAGCGCCGGATGAGGCTGCATTACAAAACTGCATCGAGATTGGTAAACAGCTTGTGAACGCATAAGTTTAGATGTATCATTTTGTGGCAAAAGCATTCTGGGAGCATTTTGTCATGAAATTATTATATGGATTCTTTTGATTTAAGTCTAAAAGCGGTCTTGTTGATAAAATATATCAATAAGGCCGCTTTTGGCTGGAAATTCAAAAAATCGTAATGTATAATACTTTTTTGAGAATTCTCTACAATAGATCATAACAGAAGCGCACGGTTTTGTGATGCTTCGGAAATGGAGGAAGCATATGTTAGATTGTTTAAAAAAAGTGGATGGTAAAAAATTAGGAGTGTTTGCAGCCGGTGTAGCATTTGGTACTGCAGGTATCAAAGTATTATCCAGCAAAGATGCAAAGAAGCTTTATACAAATTGTACAGCAGCCGTTCTTCGTGCTAAGGAGTGTGTGTTAAAGACAGCAACGAAAGTGCAGGAGAATGCCGAGGATATTTATGCAGAGGCACAGCAGATCAATGAGGACCGTGCGGAAGCAGAAGAGGTTCTTGGTGAGGAAGAGACTGTAGAAGCGGAAACAACAGAAGAATAATTAACGCTGCACCTGTGGACGGGGTCGCTGTCTACAGGTGTTTTGTCGTTTATTGTCCGGGTGTGCTCTGTGCAGAGATGCCCGGACAGCGTTTTAATTAGAATACCGGTTTCAATGGTTAGAAAGGCATGAATAATTATGAAGTTTGTCATTAAACATGAGATAAGAGGTCGTATTCGAGTACATCTGATTGGAAAAGCAATGAGTTTTGCGCAGGCAGACACGTTGCAATATCAATTTGAGCAGATGAAAGATGTAACGGCGGTCAAGGTACAGGAACGTACTATGGACGTTACGATCTGTTATATAGGAAGCCGTAAACATATTATTACGGCATTAGGACAGTTTTCTTATGATAAGGTGGAAGTGCCGGAGGTGTATCTCAAAAATTCAGGACGAGAAATGAATCGTTTTTATTGGGATAAATTGGTTGATCAGACGGTAGTACATTTTGTAAACAAGATATTTTTGCCGGCACCGTTACGGGCCGGGATCGCTACTGTGAGATCGGTCAAATATATTGTGCAAGGTGTTAAGACTTTGGCTAAAAGAAAAATAGAAGTACCGGTGTTGGATGCAACGGCGATCAGTGTGTCTTTAATACGAGGTGATTATAAGACGGCGGGCGCTGTCATGTTTTTACTTAGTATGGGTGAGATCTTAGAGGAATGGACGCACAAAAAATCAGTCGGAGATCTGGCACGAAGTCTGTCCCTCAATATTGATAAAGTATGGCTTGTTACCGATGATACGGAAGTGCAGGTGTCAGCTGCGCAGATTAAGGAGGGCGACCGGATTCGTGTACATATGGGAGCTGTTATTCCGTTTGATGGCATTGTGATGGAGGGAGAAGCGTTAGTCAATCAGGCATCGCTTACCGGAGAGTCGCTGCCGGTGCGTAAGGCGGCAGAAAGTCCTGTTTATGCGGGTACCGTTGTTGAAGAAGGAGAGATTACTCTTTTGGTCAAAGAAGGTACCGGATCCAGCAAATACGAAAAGATCATGACGATGATCGAGGATTCCGAGAAGCTTAAGTCGTCCTTGGAAGGCAAAGCGGAGCACTTAGCTGACCGACTGGTACCATATACGTTTTTGGGTACCGGCCTTACGTTGGCATTGACACGTAATACTGTGAAAGCGTTGTCAGTATTGATGGTTGATTTTTCCTGTGCATTAAAATTGGCAATGCCGTTGTCGGTACTGTCGGCGATCCGTGAATCCAGTGCACATGATATTACTGTGAAAGGCGGTAAATTCTTAGAGGCAGTTGCGGAAGCCGATACGATCGTGTTTGATAAGACAGGAACGCTCACTAAGGCACAGCCTACGGTAGTTGAGGTGATTCCGTTTGACGATAGAAGCCCTGATGAGCTGCTTCGTATTGCAGCCTGTTTAGAAGAGCATTTCCCACATTCTATGGCAACGGCAGTTGTTGTTGAGGCAATGAAACGCGGTCTTGTTCATGAAGAACTGCACACGAAAGTAGAATATATCGTGGCACATGGTATTTCCTCTACGATCAATGACAAGAAGATCATTATCGGAAGTCATCATTTTGTCTTTGAAGATGAGGGCGCTGTCGTTCCGGAGGATAAGAAGGAACAGTTTGAGCAGCTTCCGGAGCAATATTCTCATTTGTACATGGCGATGGATGGTAAGTTGGTTGCCGTGATCTGTATCGAAGATCCACTGCGAGTTGAGACAGCTGAGGTGATCCGTGAATTAAAACATCTTGGTATTCATAAGGTTGTGATGATGACTGGTGACAGTGACCGCATTGCTGCTAATATTGCTCAAAAGGCTGGTGTTGATGCGTATTATTCGGAAGTGCTTCCGGAGGATAAGGCTAATTTTGTGGAGCAGGAAAAGAAAGCAGGACATAAGGTTATCATGGTTGGTGATGGGATTAATGATTCTCCGGCATTGTCGGCGGCTGATGTAGGCATTGCGATCAGTGATGGCGCGGAAATCGCCAGAGAGATTGCAGATGTTACAATCGCAGCAGATGACTTGCGTGAGATCATTACACTCAAGAAAATCAGCAATGCTTTGATGAAGCGTATTGACAGAAATTATAAAGTTATTGTAGGATTTAATACAGCACTTATTTTGTTCGGCGTTGGTGGTGTACTTCAGCCAACAATGTCGGCATTATTACACAATACGTCGACCATATTGATCAGTCTGAAGAGCATGGAAAACTTGTTGGAAGAGTAAGATATCATCTGAGAGGGGTATTGTAACAAGAATTAGGAGGAGTTTATGAAAGATATCAAGAAACCGGAGTTTATGCTGGAAGCGATGCGAGGACGGAGAGGGTTTATCGCCGTGCTTGAGATATTGATCGCGATTGTAGTCTTTGTGGTCAGTTCGATCGCAATGTCCATTGGTACGATTCCTTTAATGATCGGTTATTTCGTGAGTGATCCGGAGTTTATGAAAACGGCACAGTCTGTCGCGGACGGATCGATGGATTCGCTGCAATATATGCAGAAAATGCAGGACTATGCACTCCATTTGCCGGATTGGATGACCATTGCAACACTTTTATTAGAAATCCTGATGATTGCGGTTGTTTTTGTCTATTGCCGTTTTTTGGAGAAGAGAAAGATCCGTACATTAGGATTTCGTAAGAAGGGAATGGTTCCACAGTATTTGAAGGGTGCTGTGGCTGGAGCACTATTTTTTAGCGTAGCATATTTGATCTGTGTTCTAACAGGAAGTATTCATGTAGAAGGATTGGTGACCAATATGGCACCTCTGGGGATTCTTGGTTACTTTGTTGGATATTTGGTACAGGGCATGGCAGAAGAGGTGCTTTGCCGCGGCTATCTGTTTGTATCGTTGTCGAGAAGACATTCCGTCGTGTATTCGGCAGTGCTCAGTGCACTGTTCTTTGCTATGTTACATGGTGCCAATTCCGGCTTGACGCCACTTGCGGTATTTAACTTATTCCTGTTTGGCATTTTCGCAGCACTGTTGTTGGTAAAATGTGAAAATATCTGGGTTGTTGGTGCGTTCCACAGTTTGTGGAATTTTGCACAGGGGAATATTTATGGCATTCAGGTCAGCGGTAATTCTCTACAGCCTGCAATCTTAAACAGCAGCAACGTGAAGGGACATGGTTTGATCAACGGTGCAGGCTTTGGCTTAGAAGGTGGTCTTGGCGTGACGCTTGTACTTGGTCTTGGTATTGTCTATTTGGTGTACAACTTGAACAAACAGGGCAAGATCGTGGAATGGGAAGGATTCCGGCCGGTCGGAGAGAATTATAATAACGATATGCCGGGCAGACAGAATTATGCAGGTCCACAGTATAACGGAAATCAGCAGGATTATGCAGGTTCACAGTATAACGGAAATCAGCAGGATTATGCAGGTTCACAGTACAACGGAAATGAGCAGAGTTATGCAGGTCCACAGTATGGCAGAGAAGAGCAGGATTACGCCGGTTCGCAATATAATGGAAATGAACAGAGTTACAATGGTTCATCATATAACAGCGATCAGGAAGCTTTTGCCAGACCGCAGGAAGAAGCACAGTTTGGCAAGAGTACAGAAGGCTATGAAAATATGGGCGTAGCACCGGGGCAGACACCTTGGCATCCGGAAACACCAGAGCAGCAAATGTCCGATGAAAAGACATTTAATGCAGACTATTTCAAGGAATAGACGAGATAAAAAAAGCAAAGCCGGCGCTTTGCTTTGCAAGAATTGCTAAAGCAATTCTTGGTGGCATCACATTATATAACAGCAATTTCCTATTAAGTGAAATAAGAGGCATGTATGAATTGTATTCATACATGCCTCTTTTGTTACTTTATAGGAAACTACTCTTTCTCAGATTGTTTCAAGTTTTTTGCGGCTGTTGAGAGCATCAATTTGATTCGGTTTAACTGGTTCACTTCGCTGGCACCCGGATCGTAATCAACAGCAACAATATTGGAATCCGGATAGCAGTGACGTAATTCTTTGATAACACCTTTGCCGACAACGTGGTTTGGCAGACAGCCAAAAGGCTGTGTACAAACAATATTTGGAACACCGGAATGGATCAATTCGATCATCTCACCGGTTAAGAACCAGCCCTCACCGGTCTGGTTACCACAGGAAACAATCGGTGAAGCATATTCTGCAAGTTTGGCGATTGGGACCGGTGGGTCAAAGCGTTTACTCTCTGTCAGGGCATCGTGCATCGTCTTGCGATAATGTTCAATAAAACGGATCGCAGCGTTGTTGATCAAAGCACTGGATTTCTTTTTGCCTAAATAATCCGCCTTAAAGTTTGCATTGTAAAGACTGTACATAAAGAAATCGATCAGATCCGGACATACTGCCTCGGCACCTTCAGACTCCAATAATTCGACTAAGAAGTTATTTGCAAGTGGAAGGAATTTAACTAAAATCTCGCCGACAATACCAACACGCGGTTTCTTTACATCCAGCAATGGAAGTTCATCAAATTCTTTCACAATGCCGCGGATATTTTTCTTAAATTCGCTGTGTTTTCCGTTTTGAACGGATTTTTGTGCGATCTTCAACCATTTTTCATGCAATGCATTGGCAGATCCCGGAACTGCCTCATAAGGACGTGTTTTGTAGAGGACACGCATAAATACATCGCCGTAGATCAATGCCTGTAATGCACGGTCAGCCATCTTGTAGTTGATGTCTAATCCCGGATTCTTTTCAATGCCGGCGCTCATGGAAATGACAGGAATCTGCTCCATGCCTGCTTTTTCCAAAGCACGACGGATAAATCCGATATAGTTGGTTGCACGACATCCACCACCGGTCTGCGTAATGATCAACGCTACTTTGTTAAGATCATATTTGCCGGAAAGCAATGCCTGCATAAACTGTCCGACAACGAGCAGGGATGGATAACATGCATCGTTGTTTACATACTTTAATCCGTAATCCAGGCACTCGCCGGTGCTAGGTAATACTTCCAAATTGTATCCGCAGGATGCCAGTGCCGGTTCGAGAATATCGAAATGGATCGGAGACATCTGTGGAACAAGGATCGTATAATCTTTACGCATTTGTTCTGTAAAGACTACGCGGTGGTGTGCAGTATCTTTTTTGACCGGTTTGATCTGCTTGCGCTCGCGTTCACGAACAGCGGCGAGCAGAGAGCGGATACGAATGCGTGCAGCACCTAAGTTGTTTACTTCGTCAATCTTTAATACCGTATAGATCTTATTCTGCATCGTCAGTATATCGCTGACCTGATCGGTCGTTACCGCATCCAGTCCACAGCCGAATGAGTTGAGCTGGATCAGATCTAAGTCGGAACGGGTTGCTACATAAGAGGCCGCTTTGTACAGACGGGAATGATACATCCACTGATCCATAACGATCGTAGGACGATCTACGTTGCCGAGTTCGGATACACTGTCTTCAGTCAATACGGCAACACCGAAAGAGGTGATCAGTTCAGGAATACCGTGATTGATCTCCGGATCGGTGTGATATGGTCTACCGGCGAGCACGATACCGTGGCAGCCGTTTTCTTCCATATAAGCGAGTACTTCTCGTCCTTTGGCGGACATATCATCACGTACATGCTGCATTTCTTTCCATCCTGCAGCAGCCGCACGGCGGATTTCCTCTTTGGAAATGCCGTTTTCTTCCGTGAAGTATTCTACCAAACGTTTTGTTAATATTTTTTCATTCTCAAACGACAGGAACGGGTTTTGATATTTGATCTTGCCATCCTGCAGTTCTTCGACATTATTTTTGATGTTTTCACCATAAGAGGTGACGATCGGGCAGTTGTAATGGTTGCCGGCACCCTCTACCTCACAGCGTTCATATGGCACGCAAGGATAGAAAATGTAATCGAGTCCCTGCTTGATCAGCCAAGATACATGCCCATGCGCAAGTTTTGCCGGATAACATTCGGATTCGCTTGGAATGGACTCAATACCCAGTTCATAGATTTTGCGGCTGGACTCCGGAGAGAGTACCACACGATAGCCAAGTTCGGTAAAGAAGGTAAACCAAAACGGATAATTTTCGTACATATTCAGTACACGTGGAATACCGACCGTACCGCGCACGGCGTGCTCTTCATCCAACGGTTTATAGTGAGCGAAGAGTCGTTTGTTCTTGTATTCAAAAAGGTTTGGAATATTCTTCTTGTTTTTCTGACCGCCAATACCACGTTCACAACGGTTGCCGGAAATAAACTGTCTGCCGCCGGTAAAACGATTGATCGTGAGAAGGCAGTGGTTGGTACAGCCCTTGCAGCGAGACATGGACGTTTCGAAACGAAGCTCGTTGATCTGGTCGATCGTGAGCATCGTGCTTTCCTGTCCGGTATAATGATCTCTGGCAATGAGTGCGGCACCAAACGCACCCATGATACCGGCGATATCCGGACGTACGGCTTTGCAGCCGGAAATGCGCTCAAAGCTTCGCAGTACCGCATCGTTATAGAAAGTACCACCTTGAACAACGACTTTTTCACCGAGATCTTTTGGATCAGTCAGCTTGATCACTTTTAACAAAGCATTTTTGATAACGGAATAAGCAAGTCCGGCAGAAATATCTGCAACGCTGGCACCTTCCTTCTGAGCCTGCTTTACTTTGGAATTCATAAATACGGTACAGCGGGATCCAAGATCGATCGGATTCTCGGCAAACAACGCAACTTTTGCAAAATCAGCGACTTCGTAATTGAGAGATTTTGCAAAGGTTTCGATAAAGGAACCACAGCCGGAGGAACAAGCCTCGTTTAACTGAACTTTATCAACGGAGTGGTTTTTGATCTTGATGCATTTCATATCCTGACCACCGATATCCAAGATACAGTCTACTTCCGGTTCAAAGAACGCAGCAGCATTGTAGTGTGCTACCGTTTCTACTTCACCCTCGTCTAAAAGGAGCGCAGCCTTTAACAGTGCTTCGCCATATCCGGTAGAGCAGGATCGAACAATCTGTGCTCCAGCCGGCATTTTACTGTAAATATCTTTGATCGCCTTGATCGCTGTTTTCAGCGGGCTTCCGTTGTTGTTGCTGTAAAATGAGTACAGCAGGGAACCGTCTTCGCCGATCACAGCTACCTTTGTTGTAGTAGAACCGGCATCGATCCCTAAGAATAAATTGCCTTTATAACTTGCAAAATCGCCTTTCTTTACATCATTTTGCGAATGCTTTTGTAAGAAATCATCGTATTCTGCCTGATCCTTAAAAAGAGGCTCCATACGGGTTACTTCAAATTCCATCTTGATTTCTTGGGAAAGATCGGTGTGTAATTTGCCAAGGCTTGACATATCTTCTTCCTTGGCGTTCATTGCTGCACCGGAGGCTGCAAACAGATGAGAATGTTCCGGAGCGATGATCTGGTCGCCTTCCAGACCGAGAGTACGGATAAATGCCTGCTTTAATTCGGTCAGAAAATGAAGCGGACCGCCTAAGAATGCAACATTACCGCGAATCGGTTTACCGCAGGCAAGACCACTGATCGTCTGATTGACCACTGCCTGAAAAATAGAGGCTGAGAGATCTTCTTTGGTTGCACCTTCGTTGATCAGAGGTTGAATATCCGTTTTGGCAAATACGCCGCATCGAGCTGCGATTGGGTAAATTGCTTTATAATTTTTAGCATATTCATTTAATCCGCTGGCATCCGTCTTCAATAAGGTAGCCATTTGGTCAATAAAGGACCCGGTACCACCGGCGCAGATTCCGTTCATACGCTGGTCGATACCACCGGTAAAATATATGATTTTAGCGTCTTCCCCGCCTAATTCGATGGCGACATCGGTGTGAGGGGCGTAATCTTTGAGTGATGTTGCAACTGCTACTACCTCCTGTACGAAAGGAACGTTCAGATATTTGGACAGCGTCAGTCCACCGGATCCGGTAATGACCGGAGCAACCGGCAGATCACCAAATTCATCATAGGCTTTTTCAATAATAGCAGCAAGAGTTTCCTGGATGTTGGCATAGTGCCGTTGATAATCGGAAAAAATAATTTCGCCATCTTTATTTAACAGCGCAATTTTTACGGTTGTGGAACCGATATCGATTCCCAATGTATTCATGTGTAATTTCATAAATACCCTCCATCTAGTATCTTGTATTACTCTTAGTTTCTAATGGTATGTCAGCAACGATAAATTATGAGTTTGTGCTTGATTTGCGAGGCACAAAAATTCGTCGCATTTTCCTATTATAATGCTATTATGAGAGGAATGCAATAAACATTTTTTGCTTTTGTGGAGTGAGATCCGGATCCGCGGCTGCGAGTAGAGTCACCATTTCACGGAAAGCAGAATATACTGTAGCAAATAAAGGCATAAGGTGAATACACCATGAATCATGAGTATTGTAATGGACATATGCATATGATAAAGAAAGGAGATACACTGTACGCTTTGAGCCGAAGATATCATGTCCCGCTGGAAGTGATGTTACGTGCCAATCCTTATGTAGATGTATATAATCTACAGCCGGGTGATACTGTTTGCATTCCGGGAAAGAAAGCAGATGGATGCAATATAGATCTGATCATGCCGCGGATGGGTAACGGACAGGAGGAGATGACACCGGACGTGCAGGAAAATATCGCAGAGACTTCCGTTGATGCTGACCGTTCCGAAGAAGATCAGGAGAGACAATCCCATGAAATGACGCGGGAGTTTGACACGACAGTTCCCTATGATGACAGGTATGTGACCGAGCAGGGAGATTCCCTGCAGTCTTTCTTACAGAGAATGAACGTTTCGCTGAATGATTTTTTGGAGCAGAATGAGCCAGAGGACGTCATGCTGCTGCCAGGTATTGCATATCGTAAATAGCAGAGATGCAGCCTGTTGTAAATAGCATATTTTGTCGCAGGATACACCCGCTTGTGGACGGGGAATCCAATTGACAAAGAATACGCGTCACACTATAATGAAATGTACTATGGCGTTCTTTTCGATTGCTGTAAAAATACGCTGTAGTACATTTTTGAATTGCATGTAAAATATCCTGTGAACAGATGGGCTTTTGCAGGGAAAATACCTGAAAATATCAGGCATAGAAAGGACAAGTATATGATACAATGGTTGAATAAGATGGAACGCAAATTTGGAAAGTATGCGATCCCTGACTTGACACGTTACGTAGTTGGTGCATATTGTCTCGGTGCTTTGTTAGAGATGCTGACAAATTTTGGGATAATACCGTTTGATATTTATTATAACTGGCTTTGTCTGGATATGAGCAAGGTGGCGCATGGACAAGTCTGGAGATTGTTTACGTATTTGCTGGAACCGTATGGCTTTAGCGGCAGCACGTCCTTTGTACTCAGCGTGTTGTTTTTGGTGATCCAGGTTAATCTGTTTTTCTTGTTTGGACGATCTTTGGAACGGGTCTGGGGAACGTTTCGGTTTAACATGTATTTCTTTAGTGGTTATCTGTTAAATATTATTGCAGCACTAATCCTGTATTTAAGTCCGTTTCATATTGCAATTTATGATTCCGGTTTTCAGTATGTTTACTGGGCGATGTTCTTTGCTTTTGCACTGATCCAGCCGGACACGGAGTTACTTTTGTATTTTGTGCTTCCGATCAAAGTAAAATGGCTTGCGCTATTCGATGCGATTTATATGTGCTATTTGATAGTGGGCAATTTTGTGGCAGGTTTTCGCATGATGGGAATGACAGCCGTGTATGGAGCACAGGCACAGGCGTATGGCTGGATGCATATTAGTCAGGCGTTTGCGGTTATCGTAGCAATGGGGAACTTCTTACTGTTCTTCTTCCTGACGCGGGATTACAAGCGGATGTCATATGGAGAGCAGAGGAGACGAAGAGGTTTTAAGAAGAAGATGAAAGCAGCGGGTGCCGGACAGCGTATTGTGCATCGCTGTGCAATTTGTGGCAGGACTCAGGAGGAATTTCCGGATCTGGAATTTCGTTACTGCTCCAAATGTGAGGGCAATTATGAATATTGTGCGGATCATTTATTTACACATCAGCATGTCAAAAAATACATGTAATTATTTAGGAGGAAGGTTGAAATGACAGCAATTACAGTTATTGCTATTTTGGCTGCGGCCGCAACGATCTATGGCTTTGTTGCAATGGATTCGTGTGAGCGCGTTAAAGTGGCAACAAAAGGAAAGAAGAAGAAATACCAGGTACAGGAGGTTCCGGAGACGGGTATTCTTTTTATGGTGATCATGGCGGTCGCATTGATCGTTCGCTATATTGCGGCAGCAAAATATTTTGGCAATGAAACGGATATGAACTGTTTTATCGCTTGGGGGGACATGGTTTTTAAGGATGGGATTGGTAATTTTTATTCTTCAGATTCTTTTACGGACTATCCACCTGGATATATGTATATTCTGTATATGGTCGGTGCGATCCGTCATGTACTTGGGGTGGCTTGGAATTCTACGCTTAGCGTGATGCTTACTAAGACACCGGCGATCATTGCCGATCTGGCCACGGCTTACCTGCTGTTTCGCATTGCCGGAAAGCGTTGGACGCAGAAGGGTGCGGGAATTTTAACAGCAATCTATCTGTTTGCACCGGCGGTACTGCTCGATGGAGCGATCTGGGGACAGACAGATGCAGTATTTACCTTTTTCGTTGTATTAATGATCTATTTGGTGACAGAGCGTAAGCTGATCCCGTCGTATTTTGTATTTGCAGTTGCAGTATTGGTAAAACCGCAGTCTCTTATTTTTACACCGGTATTGATCTATGGCATTATCGATCAGGTGTTTTTGGACGGCTTTGACTGGAAAAATTTTTGGAAGAATCTGGGGCTTGGCCTGGCAGCGATTGCGATGATTGCCCTGCTGATGCTCCCGTTCGGATTTAAGGATGCGTTATCACAGTATACGGAGACATTGGCATCTTACAAATTTGCCAGTGTAAATGCTTATAATATTTGGACATTGTTTGGACAAAACTGGGCCGAACAGACGAAACACTTTATGGGTATCACGTATCAGACTTGGGGAACCATTTTTATTATTTTGATCGTGGCAGCAGCTACCTGGCTTCATTTCCGTGCAAAAAATAATCCGGCACGTTACTATTTTGTCGGGGCATTTATCGTAACAGGAATGTTTTTGCTGTCAGTTCGCATGCATGAGCGTTATGTGTATCCGGCGATCATTATGCTGTTGTTTGCATTTGCGATGCGTCCGAAACGCGAGATTGCCTATTTATTTACCGGGTTGTCAGGAATGGCATTTTTCAATATGGCACATGTTGAGTTTGTGTATGATCTGAATAATTTCAACGCCAAGGAACCGGTGACCTTAGCAATTGCAGCCGGTATGGTGATCGTATTTGGCTACATGGTATATGTAGCGTTGACATGCTTTAACGGTTATTTGTCAGAGGGTGAGATCGCGCGTACTTCGACCGGACGGCCTGCACAGGCAAGACGTAAGAATACGCGTGCGAATAATGCACGTAACAATGTAAGCGAAAAGGAATCAGAGGGCAAGATCGCCCGTTCTGTAACGCTCAGCAAGATGACGAAAGTTGACTGGATCGCAATGGCAGTGATCACATTGATCTACGCAGTGGTAGCATTTGCGCGTCTGGGGAATATGTCGGCGCCGGAAACAGCATATTCTGCTGTGAAAGAAGGAGCGATCGTTCTTGATTTCGGTGAAACTACCAACATTTCACAGTTATGGGATTATCTGGGGTATGAAAATAATCCGCACTATAACATTGAATACAGTAACAATAAGGATTCCGGTTATACAACATTTTCGACCGGTGTTACAGATGACAATGGTAATACGCAGAGCTATTGGGATGCAGGTTCTGTATTTTGCTGGAACAGTCTTACATTGAATGTTCAGGCAAGATATGTCAAAATTTCTCCGACGGAGGATAATTACGAGGATAGTCTGTTAGAGCTTGTGTTCTTGGATAGCAATGGCAAAAAATTGGAGCCTGTGAATCGAGATGAGTATAAGAATTTGTTTGATGAGCAGGATGAATTTGAGGGACGTGCCAGTGCAATGAACGGTACGTACTTTGATGAGATCTATCATGGACGTACGGCATACGAGATGATACATAAGCTGTACTGTTATGAAAACACGCATCCGCCACTTGGTAAAATATTCATCGCCTGCGGTGTACTCATGTTTGGAATGAATCCATTCGGATGGCGTTTTATGGGAACCTTATTCGGAGTATTTATGGTTCCGATCATTTATTTGTTTGCCAAACGTTTCTTCAACAAGGAATGGATCAGCATTGTGACAACGTTATTGTTTGCGTTTGACTTTATGCATTTCGTGCAGACAAGAATAGCGACGATCGATGTGTTTGTTACACTGTTTATTATGTTGTCGTATTACTTCATGTACTGCTATCTGCAGAAGAGTTTTTACGACACAAAGCTGCAAAAGACATTCATACCGCTTGGACTTTGTGGTGTTGCAATGGGGCTTAGCTGGGCCAGTAAGTGGACCGGAATTTATTCCTCGGTAGGTCTGTGTATATTGTTCTTCCTGCATATGTATCGCAGATACCGTGAATATGTCATTGCCTGCAAGACACCACGCGGTCAGACGAATGGTATTTCACATGCGTATATTATTGATAATTTTAGCAGTTATTTTTGGAAGACGATTGGATTCTGTTGCGTCTTTTTTGTGGCAGTTCCGGCGATCATTTATATATTGTCTTATATTCCATTTAATGATGGAACAGACCATAACTTATTGACGCGCGTGATCAATGCACAGAAAACGATGTTCGATTATCATTCTGCTTTGAAAGCGGATCATCCGTATTCTTCCAAATGGTATGAGTGGCCGATCATGACAAGACCGATCTGGTATTATTCCGGAACGATTGGCAATCTGCGTGAGGGTATCAGTGCCTTTGGTAATCCACTTGTTTGGTGGGCCGGCATTCCGGCAGCGTTTTATATGCTGTATCTGCTGTGGAAAGAGAAAGACCGTAAGGCCGGATTTTTGCTGATCGGGTATCTGTCACAGTATGCACCTTGGTTCTTGGTAAGCCGTGTGGTATTTATTTATCATTATTTTCCAAGCGTACCTTTCGTTGCCGCTATGGTGGGATACAGTTTCTTTAAGCTGGCACAATGGAAACCAAAGATCAAACCGGCGATCTATGTCTATGTTGCCTGTGCGATCGGGTTATTTATCCTATTTTATCCGGTGTTGTCAGGGCTTGCGATCGATCCGGCATTTGCAACCAAGTATTTGAAATGGTTTGATAGTTGGGTATTGTTACAGACTTGGTAATTTGATCAGGAACAGGGTGGTAAAAATGTCATAAATTTGATGATCTGACAGAATATGGATGTCAGGTCATCACGGAATAGAAAGGTAAAAATATGAGCAATAAGTTACGAGAGTGTGTCAATAAATTACATAGTAATAAAGAAGTTGGGGATCTGTTACCAGAGTATCTGAAGCAGAGCATGATCCTTCATGATGGATATACAAGGATCAAATTGATGATGGAATATTACATGTTTTACGAGGTGGTCACAGAAGATATCAACCCATATATTGCGATGGCAAAGGAAATGATCACTTCTTTGAATGAGACAGTGGGACAGGCGATGTCTGATACATTGGATGATACACAGAGAAAACAGTTGGTCGATCATATTTTAGCAATGCGTACGGAAGTGATCGACCGTATGCAGGTGTTGACCGGATATGTGGACTGCTTTGTCGTATATGAATATATTTTAAACCGTATTCAATATCGGTTTGATGAGAAAGAAGTTTTGCCGGAAGACACTGCATTTGCACAGGAGGTTATGAATTTTATCTTTGGTTCAAATGATAATGTGACGATCAATGATAATTTACGCGTGGTACTGGGACAGCTTCCGATGCGAATGACCCGTTCTCATTATTTTGATCTGATCAAAAACTGCATTTCCGTTTATAAGGGCAGTGAGATAGAATCATTGGAGGGATTTTTGTATATGTTCCGTACCAGTGCCATGTTGTATAAGCATCCTGCACAGGAACAGTATTTTACGGAATTTGCCGGTGTGCTTCAGGAATTGATGGAAGCAGACTACGAGCATATGGATCGCACATTATATGAATTGTACGCAGAAAAAGTACGAGTCAGTGCTTCAAAGCTCAATGATCTATCTGATCTGTATATGCAGATTGGACAGATTATCAATGGTGTGTATACGTTAGTGGTGACAGAACCTTATTGTGTTGATGAAGAGAAAATGACGGTAGTAGATGATGTGATCCGAGGCATCAATGCACTCTTTTTGGAAAAAGAGATTGATCTTTGGCAGAGGGAGGATCTTTTGACAGAAGAGGATCGCTTAAATTGGCTTGCCGAGAAGCTTCCTGCGGTTGAAGGCCAACAGGAAAAGTTATATCAGTCTGTTAATGTAGCGGAAGCGGCACTGGATGAACTATTGGAAGGACGAGCAGAGGAAATTGAGGCAGCAGGGCTTAGTGATGCTTTTATCAAACTGCATCATTTGTCTCAGCTTAATTCGAGCAGTGTCTTTGCACCATTGGAGAGTCAGGAATCAGCAGGGATCGTTACGGCAGAGATCGCAGAGCAGGAAACAGAAAAACTGCTTAGTGAACTGAAAGAGTTATTTCAAGGGCGCAGCCGTATGTTTCGCCGTGCCATCATGGCCGCCACTGTGGAAAAATTACCAACCTTTTTCAAGAGTGCACAGGAGATCGCGGACTACATGATGAACGCACTGAACCAATGTGACGATGAAGCAGAAAAGTATGCATCCAAACAACTGATCCTCGAAATGATCCGGTAATCACACCCAACTTTGCATACCCACTATTGCTTTAGGCTCACATATTGCTGACATAATAAGCAATATGTGGTTCGATAGCGACTATAGGTATGTAAAGTTGGAGGAAGTATGATAAGTAGTAGTGCGGAAAGGCGGAGGTGTTATGATCTGGTGGGATGAGAAGTTGTATACCGATGATAAGGTGGCCAGACATCCGGCTCGATACCGGAAACGGGTCGAGAAAAAGGGGCTGCGTGGATGCTTTTGTGTAGTGCTGGGGCGTAATCCTGCGAACAGCCTGGAAATCTATGCGTCGAGAACGCTATGGTTCCGCTATGAAAAGGAATGCGGTGTACAAGTAGTGGGGCTGGCGGCCTCTTATGACAGTGCTGTGGAGCTGTTGCAGCAAATGATCACGGATGTCTATCGTGATCGAGGGAGCGTTGATTCCGATGCGATCCGTGCTTATTTTACGGGGAGGTGACAGACCGGGCGATGGAAAAGATCATATTATTGGTTTTGGTTACCATAGCAAAAGTGATAGGGATTCTTTTGGCGGTACTTGTTATCGTGGCACTGGCGATATTGTTTGCGGCAGTGCGTTACTGCGGAAAGATCTCGTTCGATGATAAAAAAGCACAGATCAGTATTCGATGGTTAGGTGTTGTGCTTCGTGTGCCCATCCTGATCACTGAAAAGGATCTGCAGTGGAAAGTCCGTGTTTTTGGCGTGCCGATCCTGCGCAGTGACGGCGCACATAAAAAACGCCGTTCTAAAAAGTCTTCTGCCCCAAAAGCACAGAAGCGAAAAGCTGAGAAGGCAGCCGAAACAGTTCAAAAAACACAGGGATCCTCGAAACAGGAGAAGAAAGCGCTCTCTGTGAACTTGGAGAAGAGTCCGACAGCACCTGAACAAGAGAAGCAGATAGCACCTAAGCAGGCGGCTGATAAGACAGAAGAGCAGAATGTTCCTAAGAAGCAGTCTGACAAGACAGAAGAGCAGATTACTTCTAAGCAGACGACTGATCAAAGAGAAGAGCGATCGGCTTTTAGGCAGGCTGATGAAAGAGAGAAAAAGCTGCGGGGGATCCGACAGTTGTTTCTTTGGCTTCAAAATGTACTAAAGATTGTGCGAAAGATTAAGAAAAAAGTACATTCTGTGCAGGATCTGGTTGATATTTTGCGCAGTGATGCGGGAAAAGCATTTATTTGCATCGTCAAAGAGAATGTGATACATTTATGGAAACAAATACATCCGCGGCGTATGCGCGGTAAAGTAATATTTGGAACCGGAGATCCGTGCTCTACCGGTGAGCTGTTGGGAGTGCTCGCACTTTTTTATGCATGGTATGGGAACGGAGTACAGATCATTCCGGATTTTGAGCAGAAACGCATAGAGGGGAATGTTTCATTTCGTGGAAGAATCCGCATGATTACATTAATTTGTATTGCGTGGCGCATAATAAAAAATAAAGATGGCAGAAAGCTTCTACACGAATGGGAGAAGTGGAAGGAGGAAAAGTAAATGGCAGACAATTCTTTTAACGCAAATGTAGGATCCTTATTTCAGGGGATGGAAGGATTTATTACCGGAAAGACCGTTGTGGGTGATGCCGTGAAATTTGATGATGGAACGATCATTTTGCCACTGGTGGACGTTAGCTTTGGTGTGGCTGCAGGTGCTTTCGCAGAGCCGGGCAAGAAAGAAAACAGTGCCGGAGGTATGGGCGGAAAGATCCAGCCGAGTGCGATCTTAGTGATACGCAATGGTGAGACGAAGCTTGTCAATGTAAAAAATCAGGATAGCATTACAAAAGTATTGGATATGGTTCCTGATCTTTTGGACAAATATGTTCCTTCCAAAAAGGAAAAAGCGCAAAAAGCAAAAAATTAAATTTTGTTCTTGCATTTCTGTTTGATTTTTGGTATTATGTTCATGTTGTGCTAATAACACTGACAGAAATGACAGGATAAATGAGACCATCAGGAATAAAGGTAAGGAGGTGCTTACGATGGCAAAGTGTGCAGTATGTGGAAAGAGTGTTCACTTCGGAAACAAGGTGAGTCATTCACATAGAAGAAGCAACAAGATGTGGAAGCCGAACATTAAGTCTGTTCGTGTAAAGGTGAATGGTGGAACCAAGAAAATGCCAGTATGTACAGGATGTTTACGTTCTGGAGCTGTAGAGCGTGCATAATCGCAATCACCTTTTATATGAGAATCCACAGGATCGGGATCATTCCCGGTCCTTTTTTCTTATTAATTCAAATTTCGCACATCCGAAGCTGCCATCTGGTCACATATTGCTTATTATGTCGATAGTTTAATTATTTTTTGCAGCCACCATATTGTGGGTCCTGCCATGAAGAAACTATAGCAATTGCCTTGCCGCAATTAGTTTTCACAGTGATT
>ERZ824598.1218-NODE-1218-length-34424-cov-4.817044_pt1 | contig 34424 bp, 24 predicted proteins | sample MGYA00519934_ERZ824598 | MGnify/ENA primary metagenome ERZ824598 (study PRJEB31778, sample SAMEA3449177) | human gut metagenome | biome: human gut; feature: human-associated habitat; material: faeces | place: United Kingdom | collected 2010/2012 ...
TATGGGCAGTGCAATCGGCAAGCATTGCAGCTCTTCGAGCTGCTCGCTTGCAATGCAAACGCCTTTCTTTTGGACGGTCACACCGCCCGTTTTCTTTCCACGGAAAGAAAATGGGGGGTGTGGTTCTGCGGCGCGCACGCCGCATAACCCCGCGCGCCCAGGGGCGCGCAAGAAACTCCCCCTTACGGGGAAAGTGAGGAACATTTTCATGATTTTCAAAAAATCCGGCCCGCCGGAATGGCTGCTCGTCTGTTTGGGCAACTACGGCAAGCAGTATGAAAACACCCGCCACAACATCGGCTTCATGGCCGCGGAGCGCCTGATCGACAAGCGCGATCTGCGCTGCAACCGCCTGCGCTTCCGCGCGCTGACGGAGGTCATCGAATTCGGCGGGGCGAATGTGCTTTTGATGATGCCGCAGACCTACATGAACCTCTCCGGCGAGGCTGTGGGCGAGGCGGCGCGGTTCTATAAAATTCCCGCCGACCACGTCATCGTCATCTCCGACGATATTTCGCTCCCGCTCGGTAAGCTCCGCGTGCGCGGCAGCGGCAGCGCGGGCGGACACAACGGCCTCAAGAACATCATCGCGCACCTCGGCACCGACGCTTTCCCGCGCGTCAAGGTCGGCGTCGGCGCGCCGGAGCACGACATTGTCGACTGGGTCATCGGCCCGTTCACGGCCAATGAGCGCAAGGTTATCGACGGTGTGCTCGACCGCGCGCTCGGCGCGGCGGAGTGCATCATCAGCGACGGCGTGAGCGCCGCGCAGAACCGCTACAACGGCTGAACGCTTTTTGCCGCCAAAATTTAAAAAATCGACATAGACTTTTTGCCAAAAGCCTATATAATAAAATGACTGACAACCACGGGCATGACCCGCCGCGGCTGCGGCGGATCTGCCCTTTTGCGCGTTGCGGAAGGAGGGATACGGCATGGCGCAGGGAATGAACAAACTCTATGAAGCGCTCGCATCTCTTCCCGAGGTGCGCGAGCTGCTGCTCTCGCTCGACGCGGGCACATCGCCCATCGCCGTGTCGGGCCTTTCGGGTGTGCACCGCGCGCAGCTTGCCGCTGCCGTGCGGCACAAGACACAGCGCCCGCTTTTGATCGTCTGCGCGGATGAAAACGAGGCAAACCGCATGGCAGGCGACCTGCACGAGCTGCTCGGCGAGGACGTGAGCCTGCTGTTCGCGCGCGAATGGCAGCTGCGCGACCGCGTGTTCGCCTCCCACGGCTGGGAGCAGCAGCGCATCGGCTCGCTGTGCAGCCTTGCCGCCGGAAAAGCGCCGATCCTGGTCGCGACGGTCGACGGCCTGATGCAGCGAACACTCCCGCCCGACGCGCTGCGCGGCGCGGTGACGGACATTTCGCTCGGCGACCGCTTTGACCTGAATGCGCTTTCGAAAAAGCTTGTCGAAAGCGGCTACACGCGCGCGGAAACGGTCGAGGGCGTCGGCCAGTTCGCGCTGCGCGGCGGCATTCTCGACGTCTGGTCGCCGCTGAGCGCGCCTGTTCGCGTCGAATTCTTCGATGACGAGGTCGACGCGATGGGCGAATTCGACGTGACGACCCAGCGCCGCACGCAGAATGTCAAATCCCTGACCGTCCTGCCCGCGGCGGAGGTGCTCCCCGCCCTCTCGGACGGCGGACGCGAAAAAATGCTCGAGCGCCTCTCCCGCGCCGCGCAGAAGATCGAGAAAAAAGTGGCGGATAGTCCCATCGTAAAAACTCTGCGCGGCGACATCGAGCGCCTTTCCAACGACCTGCCGCTCGGCGGCATGGACCGGTATCTCGCCGCGTGCTACCCCGACGAAGTCTGCGCGCTCGACTATCTCTCACCCGACACGCTGATCGCCGTCAGCGACGGCATGCGCGTTTTGGAGCGCAGCAAGAACTACCACTGGGAGCTCTCCGAGGACGTAAAGCCCCTGATCGAAGAGGGCGTTTTGTGCGGCGAATTCGCCGCGCTCGCGCTGAGTCAGGAGGCATTGAGCCACCGCATGGGCGCGTTCCCCGTGCTGCTGCTCGATTCGCTCCCCACGTCGCGCAATCTGCTGCCGCCGAGGGCCATCCTCAGCATAAACGCGCGCTCGCTGCCGTCGTACGGCGGCAGTCTGGAGACCGCCGCGGGTGATATGGAGCGGTATCTTGGCGCAGGCTGCGGCGTACTCGTTCTCTGCGGCAACGAAACGCGCGCGAAAAACTTCCGGCGCCTTTTGGAAGAGCGCGGCATCTGCGCGCAGCTTGATTTGAAAAACGACCGCCTCCCCGCCCCGCACGAGACCGTCATCGGCCTCGGCGCGCTGAGCGCGGGCAGCGAATATCCACAATTAAAGCTCATCATCCTGACCGAGGGCCAGCTGACCGCTCCCCTCTCCGGCAAGCGCGCAAAGGCGCGGCCAAAGAAGGAGACATCGGCCCGCGCCGCGCTGCGGTCCTATGAAGACCTCTCCCCCGGCGATCTCGTCGTGCATGTCCACCACGGCATCGGCCGCTTTGCGGGCATCGAGCGCATGCGCGTGGACGGCGTGGACAAGGACTATATTAAGATCTGCTATGCGGGCAACGACAGCTTATACGTCCCCGCGACGCAGCTCGATATGGTGTCGAAATACATCGGCGGCCATGGCGAGGACGAGGACGGCCAAATACGCACGAAGCTCAGTAAGCTCGGCGGCACGGACTGGTCGCGCGCCAAGACAAAGGCGCGCGCCGCGGCAAAGGACCTTGCCAAGGGTCTCATCGCGCTCTATGCCGAGCGCCAGCGCCGTCCTGGCTTCGCCTTTTCGCCCGACTCCCCGTGGCAGAAGGAATTTGAAGAGGCCTTCGACTACGAAGAGACCGACGATCAGCTCCGCGCCATCGCCGAGATCAAGGCCGACATGGAGCGCTCGACGCCGATGGACCGCCTGCTCTGCGGCGACGTCGGCTACGGCAAGACTGAGGTCGCGCTGCGCGCCGTGATGAAGTGCGTGCTCGACGGCAAGCAGGCGGCCATCTTAGTGCCGACCACCGTGCTCGCCCAGCAGCACTACGCGACGGCGCTGAACCGCTTCCGCTCGTTCCCCGTGCGCATCGAAGTGCTCTCGCGCTTCAAAACGCCGGCGCAGAAGAAACAGATTTTACAGGACGCCGCCGCAGGAAAGATCGACTTACTCATTGGCACGCACTCGCTGCTGCAAAAGAGTTTGCACTTCAAGGACCTTGGCCTTCTCATCATCGACGAGGAGCAGCGCTTCGGCGTAACGCACAAGGAAAAGCTCAAGGAGCTCTCGCGTCAGGTCGACACGCTGACGCTCTCGGCAACGCCCATCCCCAGAACGCTCAACATGGCGCTCTCGGGCATCCGCGACATGTCGACCATCGAGGTCCCGCCCGTCGACCGCCAGCCGGTGCAGACGTATGTGCTTGAACACAACTGGAGCGTCATCGCCGACGCCATCCGGCGCGAGCTCGCGCGCGGCGGGCAGGTCTACTACATGCACAACCGCGTTGAGACCATCGACCGCTGCGCCGCGACACTCAAAAAGCTCCTCGGCGACGATGTCGCCATCGGCGTCGCGCACGGCAAGATGGATGAAAAGGGCCTGTCGTCCGTGATGCAGCAGCTCTCGGACGGAGAAATTCAGGTGCTCGTCTGCACGACGATCATCGAGACGGGCATCGACATTCCGAATGTCAACACCCTCATCATCGAGGACGCCGACCGCCTCGGCCTCGCCCAGCTGCACCAGATCCGCGGGCGCATCGGCCGCAGCGCGCGCCGGGCGTATGCCTATATGACCTACCGCGCGGGCAAGATCCTCACCGAGGTCGCGGCCAAGCGCCTGACGGCCATCCGCGAATACGCGGAGTTTGGCTCGGGCTTCCGTATCGCGATGCGCGACCTTGAAATTCGCGGCGCGGGCAATTTGCTCGGCCCCGAGCAGTCGGGCTACATGATGAGCGTCGGCTACGACATGTATTTGCAGCTCTTGGAAGAGGCTGTGCTCGAGCAGCGCGGTGAAAAGGCTCCACAGCGTACCGAGTGCTCGGCAGACCTCACGGTCTCGGCGAACCTGCCGGAGAGCTACATTTCCTCGGGCGAGCAGCGCATGGATATCTACCGCCGCATCGCGGCGCTGCGCACCGCCGAGCAGTCGCAGGAGCTGCTCGACGAGCTCATCGACCGCTACGGCGAGCCGCCCCAGCCGGTCCTCAAGCTCATGGACGTCGCGCTTTTGCGCGCGGAGGCCGTGCAGATCGGTGTAAGCGATATCTCGCAGCGCGGCAGCGAGATCACCTTCACCTTTGCCGCGTCCGAGGCAGTCCCCGTGGAGGCCGTGATGGCCCTCTGCTCGCTGCCGAAGAACCGCCGCCGGCTCACGCTCTCCGCCACGGGGACGGAGCCGAAGCTCCTGCTGCGTCTTACGCCAAACGAGGACGCATTGGATACTGCCTTGACGCTGGTCGGAGACCTGCGTGTGAATAAGGAAGAAAACGAAAAAGAGGTAACATTATGATCAAGAAGAGATTGCTTTCGTTCCTTGGCGCGGCGGCCATCACCGCGGCGCTCACCTTTGCCGTCGTGTCGCTCTCGCCCTCGAACGGCTTCACCTCCGGCACGATGCAGGAGGGTCTCTGCTACGAAGCGACCGGCGTCGCGCCCGACGCGATCGTCGCAAGCCTGAACGGCAACGGCGCGAGCGCCGACCTTGTCGCATACTGGATCGGCTACGACGTGTCGTATCTCGACAGCTACATGCAGTATTACACCGGCTCGTCCATCAACTGGGACGACACCCTCTCCGACGGCATGAGTGTCGCCGACTATGTGAATGCAAGCGTGCTCTCGTCCGTCAAGCAGCACTTGGTGCTTGAAAATCTCGCCAGCAAGTACGGCGTGACGCTTACCGCCGAGCAGGAGGCCGCCATGGCCGAGAGCGACCAGAGCTACATTGACCAGTACGGCAGCGAGGAAGCTTTTGAGGCCGAGATCGCCAAGCTCGGCATGCGCCGCGAGACCTATGACCGCGTCGCGCGCTCGAACTACCTGTATCAAAATCTCTATGAGCTCTACAATACCGATGGCAGCGCGCTCTACGCCTCGGACGAGGACCTTGCCGTCTACGCCGCCGAGCAGGGCTACATCACGGCGGACCACATCCTGCTTGCGACGAAGAACATGACGACCGGCGAAGCCCTCACCGACGAGCAGAAGGCCGAAAAGAAAGCGCTCGCTGAGGAGCTCGTCGAAAAGCTCAATTCCTACACCGGCGACGACATCGCCTCCTACTTTGCCGAGCTCGCCGACGAGTACAGCGAGGACCCCGGCCGCGAGACCTATCCCACGGGCTACACCTTCACGACCGGCTCGATGGTGCAGGAGTTTGAAGACGCCGCCTACGCGCTTTCCGAGGGCGAGGTGAGTGAAGTCGTCGAATCCAGCTTCGGCTATCACATCCTGCTCCGCCTGCCGCTCGACAAGGCCGCAGCCGCCGATGAGGTGCGCGACGAGTATTTCTCGAACTTCATCGCCGAGCAGTTGGACTCCGCCGTCATCGCCACGAGCGAGGACTACGATAAGCTTAATCCGCAGACGATCTACGAGGCGATCGTCGCCGCGCAGGCGGAGGGTTAAATCGCAGCGCGGCGCACTGTACGGCGTTTGCGCCCGCGAGGGGCACGAGGGACAGCCCGAAAGGGCTGCTTCCTTTTTGCGTCTCGGCAGGGGCCATGCTTTTTTCCTGCACCGTGCAGAGGACAAAATAAAAAGGAGACCTCTTTCGAGGTCTCCTTTTTATTTTTAGGATTCAGAGGTGCTTTAGCACTTCTCGAAGATGGTGGCAACGCCCTGGCCGCCGCCGATGCAGAGGGTGGCAAGACCCTTCTTGGCGTCGTCGCGCTTGAGCATTTCGTGCAGCAGGGTGACGATGATACGAGCGCCGGAAGCGCCGACGGGGTGGCCGATGGAGATCGCGCCGCCGTTGACGTTGACCTTGCTCATGTCGAAGCCGAGCTCACGGGCAACAGCGATGGACTGGGCCGCGAAGGCTTCGTTGGCCTCGACGAGGTCGATATCGTCGATGGTCAGGCCAGCCTTCTGCATGGCCTGACGGGAAGCGGGCACGGGGCCGACGCCCATGATCTTCGGGTCGACGCCGCCCTGGCCCCAGCTGACGAGCTTGGCCATGGGCTTGAGGTTGTACTTCTTCACGGCCTCGCCGGAAGCGAGGACGATGGCGGCAGCGCCGTCGTTGATGCCGGAGGCGTTACCGGCGGTCACGCGCTGGACGTGCTTCTTGGTATCGGCTTCGTGGATGCCGGTGGGCTCGAAGGTGTGGACGATCTCGTCCTCAACGCCCTCGGGGCCGACGGGGAACGCGCCGCGCAGCTTGGCAAGACCCTCGGCGGTGGAACCGGCGCGGGGGAACTCATCCTTCTTGAACTCGACGATCTCCTTCTTGACCTTCACGGGGACGGGAACGATCTCATCGTCAAAACGGCCGGCAGCCTGAGCGGCCTCGGTCTTCTGCTGGGAGGCAGCGCCGAAGGCGTCGAGCTCTTCGCGGGTGATGCCCCAAACATCGCAGATGTTCTCGGCGGTGGTGCCCATGTGGTAGTTGTTGAACGCATCCCACAGGCCGTCCTTGATCATGGTGTCGACAAGCTTCTTGTCGCCCATGCGGGCGCCCCAGCGGGCGTCGGGAGCGGCATAAGGAGCGGCGCTCATGTTCTCGGTGCCGCCGCAGACGACGATATCGGCGTCGCCGGCGAGGATGGCGCGGCCAGCCTCGATGACGGACTTCATACCGGAGCCGCAGACCATACCGACGGTATAGGCGGGGACGGAATAGGGGAGACCGGCGCCCACGCCGACCTGACGGGCGACGTTCTGACCGAGACCGGCGGTCAGGATGCAGCCGAACATCAGCTCATCGACATTCTCGGGAGCGACATTCGCGCGCTTGAGGGCTTCCTTCACGACGATGGAGCCGAGCTGAGCGGCGGGGGTGTTCTTCAGGGAACCGCCGAAGGAACCGACAGCGGTACGGCAGCAGTTGACGACGTACAATTCTTTCATTTGACTTCTCCTTTAAAATTTGTAAATCCGGAACGAGATCCGATTTTCTTCGGTTTTGATTATACACATAGAAAAATGAAAAATCAACTGCAAAGTTGCGAAAAATATAGGCAATTTTGATTTTTTTCTTTCATTTCGTTAACTATTTAACAAGAATGAAGAATATCTTGCACCAAGGGACCCTTTTGCACCCAAAGGCGCAGGGAAAGCAGCGCCGCTGGCGCTGCTTGGGATAAGGGGGCCATTCTCTCGCGTGAGACAATGGCCCCCTTTCCCGCGTCTCCACACGCTGTGGGAATAAAAAGCAGCAGCTCTGCCTGGCTGTCCCCCCGCCCAAGGGCGCAAAAAAGGGACGCCTCTTTCGAGGCGTCCCTTTTCATAAGTAGTTTCTACGAAACAGAAATAACTTAGAACTTGGGCTTCTGGGCCTTGACCTTGGGCTCCTGGCCGTTGCAGACGGCGACGATGTCGTTGGCGACGGAGGTGCAGCAGTTCAGAACGCTCTGCTCGGTGGTGGCGGCCATGTGCGGGGTCATGATGACGTTGTCGAGGTTGAACAGCTCGCGGCTGGACTCCTGAATGGGCTCATGCTCGAACACGTCGAGACCGGCCTGGAACAGCGTGCCGTCCTTCAGGCACTCAACAAGCTCGTTCTCCTTGATCAGAGCGCCGCGCGCGCAGTTGATGAAGGAAGCGGTGGGCTTCATCCAGCTGAACTGCTCACGGCCGATGGAGTGCTCGGTGGAGGGAACGACGGGCAGATGCACGGACACGAAGTCGGCCTGCTCCCAGACCTCCTTGGCGGTGGCCTTCAGCTCGCACAGATCGCCGATCTTGTCCTGCGTGAGGTACGGATCGTAGCCGATGACGTTCATGCCGAAGCCGTACTTGCACTTCTGCATGGCGAGCTGGGAGATACGGCCGCAGCCGATCATACCGAGGGTCTTGCCGCCGAGCTCATAGGTGTGCTCCATGCCCATACGGACGAGGAAGTTGCCGCCGCGGAACTGACGGTCAACATAGGTGAAGCGCTTGGCGCACATGAGCATCAGCATGACGGCGTGCTCGGCGACGGCGTTGGCGTTGCCGGCAGGCGCGTAGACAACGGTGATGTCCTTGGCGTGGGCGTGGTCCATGTCGATGTTGTCGAGGCCGGCGCCCTGCTTGCCGATGACCTTGAGGTTCTTGCAGGTGTCCATCATCTTGGCGGTGATGGGCTCGGTGCGGCACATGATGGCGTCGGGCTGGAACTCGGCGAGCTCCTTGACGTAGGTCTCCTCGTCGTTATGGCTGCACAGCTTCACTTCAAAGTCGTTGGACTCGAAGATGTGCGTGGCCACCTCGTTGAGCTCGATGGTGTAGTAAACTTTGAACTTTGCCATGATACAGATCTCCTCTCAAATTTTTATTTATTGAATCGCTAAATGATTTCATACGGTTTCTTCATTATACCTTGCGCTTTGCACAAAAGCAAGCGATTTTCAGAAAGATTTGCAAGAACTCATTCAAATAATTGAACAGCATCTTTCATTTTGACGATTTGCCGTCATGTCTTTCCCCTGTTTTCTGCAATTTTCGCTGCAAAACAAAAAAGGACATAAAAAGCGCTTGACAAACTACTACATATGTAGTATATAGTTATCAACGACAAATGTAGTAAGTCATACAAGGAGGTCATCCCATGGACGATAAAAAGAGACTGCCCGACGCGGAGCTTGCCGTGATGCAGGCCATCTGGGAGGTCGGCGGCGAGGTCAGCCGCGGCGATCTCGACGGCGCGCTCGCGAGCCACGGCTGGAGCGCCAACACCGTCAACACCTACCTTACTCGCCTGTGCGAAAAAGGATTCCTCTCGAGCCGCCGCGAGGGGCGGAACAATTTGTACACGCCGCTCGTCTCAAAGGATAAGTACCTCGAATTTGAGAGCCGCAGCGTCCTGAAGCGGCTCTACGGCGGGTCGCTCGGCAGCTTTGTCGCGGCGCTGAACGCCGAAAAGCCGCTCGAGCAGAGCGAGATCGACGAGCTGCGGCAGTTTTTGGATGATATGAGCCGTTAAACGGAAATATAAGGAGGACGCACCATGGAAACATTTCTGCTGAATCTGTTGAAAACTTCCCTGTTAGGTTCCCTCGCCATTCTGGCGATGCTGGTACTCAAACCTCTCTGGCGCGAGCGCTACCGCGCGAAGACGCGCTGCTGGCTGTGGCTGGCGCTGGCTGTCTTTTTGCTGCTGCCGGTCGATTTTTCGGTGAAAAACGCGCCGGTGCAGGCCGCGCCGCCGAAGGACTACACCCTCTTCGTCGGCACGGATAAGACGACCATCCAGTCGACCGACAACCTGTTCGGCGACATGGCCGAACGGAGCGGCCAGTCCCCCGCACAGGTGCGCGACACGATCATCCAGCGCCCCGTGACGAATCCCGAGCAGAAGATGACGCGCTACATCCCCGTGACGACGATCTTGTTTTACGGCTATCTCGCGGGCGCGGCGGCGTTCCTGCTGTATCAGGGCATCTCCTACGCCCACTTCCGCCGCACGGTACGCCGCTGGAAGAGAGACGTCGCCCGCGCGGACTACGCCTCCCTGCTCTCTGACACGGCGCGCGACTTAGGCGTGAGCGCGCCGGAGATGATCGTCTGCGAGGCCATCTCCACCCCCGCGGTGACGGGCCTGCTGCGCCCGCGGCTGCTCCTTCCCCACGAGCACTACGACGTGCAGGAGCTGCGCTACATCCTGCGCCACGAGCTGTGCCATTTGAAGCGGCGCGACATGCTCTTAAAGCTCGTGCTGCTCGCGGCCAACGCGATGCACTGGTTCAACCCCGTGGTGTATCTGATGCTGCGTCAGGCGGACGAGGACATCGAGCTTGCCTGCGACAGCGCGGCGACCGACGGGCTCGAACTCCCCGAGCGCGCGGCTTACAGCCGGACGCTGCTCGCCGCCGTGCAGTCCAGCGTGCGGGCGCTGCCCGCGACGACGTGCTTCGGCGGCACGGTCGAGCGCCTCAAGCGGCGCATCACGAACGTCCTCGGCGCGCAGAAAAAGCGCGGTCTCGGCGTTGTCGCCCTCGTGCTGGCACTGACGCTGACGGCGGGCTGCGCCGTCAGCTGGGGCGAGCGCGCGCAGAAAAATGACGACCCGTTTGCCGACAAGAGCTATACGGTCGACACGCTCTTATATGAAGCGCCCGGCTTTACGGATGGCTTTACGGATGGCGCATACCCCACCTTCCGCACCGCGACGAATCCCGCAGGGGAGAAATACGTCACGATGTTCAACGATCTGGGCTATGCCCTTATCTACGGCCCGATGGAGGAATACAAGCTGGAAAAGCAGTCCTTCTACGCACTCTTCGGCAACACCAGAGACGCTTCTCCGGTCGACGACCTTATGCAGCACAACAAATCCGCATGGACCGGCTACTGCGAAGAGGCAAAGGACTCTCAGCCGTATCAGGCCTATCTTCTTGAGCAAGAAGACGGCACAATCTATCTCGGCCTTTCCGCCGACTATGCGGAAGACGGCAGTGAATGCTTCTGCATGGTCTACCGCCTAAACGAACAGATCAATCCGATCTACGCCTCGATGGACGACTATGCCGCCGCGTGCGTGGAAGACCTCAAAAAAGGCACGATGACCTATTCCGTGTCGGAAAACAATGAATATGCGTCCCGCTCGATCGAAGACACGGTCGCCGACGTGCGCGTGACGCAGCTGGAGCAGGGCGATTCGCTCGGCAACCTTTCCCCCGACGGCACGGTGCTGGAGCTGTGGTACTTCCAGTATGAGATGAAGCCCACGAACGAGGCGGGCGTGGAAATCGAACCCGTGGGCGGGCAGTATGTGACGGATGACGGTTACCTCAGAGAGAGCTGGACGCACTATCTCACCGTGCTGCACTACACGAGCGGCGAGAAGACCGGCTATCAGGTCATCGGCACCTATACCGGCAACGACGGGCTGTGGTACAACGGATGCAACTACAGCGGAGAGGAAAAGTATTACCTGCACGACTTCTATATCGACTACGCGGGGCTTGATCTGCCGAAGATGTTCATTCCCAACCTGCTGAACGCGGCAACGGACGGCTACGGCCGCGCCAACCAGTGCGAGGCGCGGCTCATTTCGGGCGACGGCAGCTACTACTTCTATGCGCCGATCACCGCCTGGGCGTGCAATCCGGGGACGGAGTTCTGGTACTCCCGCTACGACACCGGCTCCTACTTCAACGCAAAGAAGCTCGAGCAGAGCCTTGACGAAGCGAAGGCGGAATGGGAAAGCACCGGCGCAAAGGCCGAGAAGACCGACGCGGGCTGGCGCTTTGTGACGCACGAGGGCATGAGCAACACAATTGTCACGCTCTTTGATGCGCCGGACGGCACCTGCTACGAGGTCACAACGCACTGGACGTTCGACGGCAGCACGGAAGAGAATCAGTGGGGCTGGAACCGCGACCGCGCCGTTGAGGGCGAGGCCGTCATCTTGCAGGCGATGGTCAACAGCTTCCGGACGTCAAAGATCCTTCCAACGACGGACCCCGTGCTTGATGATCCCGCATTCAAGGCCGACCTCCAGCTGGCGACAAACGGAGGCGCGTCCTGGATGTACCTCAGTAAGAACAGCGCCGCGGTCAGCGACTGCAATATGCGGAACGTCACACCCACCGTCAAGCTCGACGAGTGTAGCTACGCGCTGCTGAACGAGGAATTTACCCCGGACGACGGAAAACAGACGCTCACGCTCTGGCTCAGCAACAACGATTCCTCGCATTTAGCCTTCTACGAGGGCACGAATGTCATGCTCTATCAGCGTGACGACGCGCGTTACTACAAGGTCAGCAATTTTGGCGACTATGCGACACTTTACGACGCGATGCTCGCATGGTTCAACAGCGCCCAGTCTGGCACTGAGCCATCCGACGCATCTTCGACCACCACGACAAATGCCGTCAGCCGCGATTCGCTCATCAAGGCTGCCGACAGCTACGTCGATCTGGGCGGTTACCTCTGGTACACTGCTGGCGGCAAATTCTGCCGCTGGCGCGAGGGCGGCAGCGTGGAGACGGTTTGTGATCTGCCGCTGGACTATGATACGCCCGTCAGCGCGAGCCTTTCGACGCAGGACAATCGCATCCTGATGAACTATCACATCGGCGGCGCGACAATGGGCTCGTTCATCACTGACCTCTACGACACGGATGGCAAGAAGCTCAGTTCGATCAACGGCTACAACGCCATCGCTATCAGCGGCGACATTATTGTGATGACGGATCATTTCATGCCCACGCCGAACAACATGTCCATTTCCTATGACTGCGGCAAAACGTTCACGGAATTCGGTGACAAGGACTGGTTCTACGGCAGCGCTCTCACAGAGGACGGCACCTATGTCACCTCCGTCAGCTCCTCGCTTGAGATCCGCGACGGCTATGTCTACACCACCGCCGTTTACGACATCAACCACGAGAAGTCAGACGACCCGCTCGTGACGCACGCCGTGCGCATCAGCATCAAGACCGGTGCGCAGGAAATTCTGGACTGAAGCGGTCAAATTTCAAATAGGCGGCCCGAAGGCCGCCTTTTTTTCCGCTTTTTTGCGTAAAATGATGGGAATATTGCAAAAAGGTACTGGAACATCTCAAAGATATGTGGTATGATGGGAATATTCCAAAACGTATTTCTCGGGAGGTTTCCGTCATGGAACACAATCCGGTCCTCAAAAATCCGCTGTCGCTCGACAGCGAAATTCCTCTCTATTCCCAACTCATGGGCATCATCAAGCGCAGCATCACCTCCGGCGCGCTCAAGGTCGGCGACCTGCTGCCGAGCGAGGCCGAGCTCTGCCGCGTTTACGACATCAGCCGCAACACCGTGCGTCAGGCCATCGGCGCGCTGGAAGAAGAGGGCTTTGTCGTGCGCAAGCGCGGCAAGGGCACGTTCGTCACCGACCCGAACACGCGCCGCAAGGGCGTGCAGTATTCGTTCACGACGGAAATTTCCCAGCTGGGCAAAACGCCGTCGTCCACGCTGGTCGACTTCGCGGTCATCACGCCTTCTCCCAAGATCGTGACGCTCATGGGCCTTGAGCAGGGCGTGAAGGTCTATCGCTTCACGCGCGTGCGAAATGTCGACGGCGAGCCGCTCATTTTAGAGACGTCGTACTACCCCGAATACATCTACCCAAACCTGACGCGCGAGCTTTTGGAGACGCACAGCTTCTACAGCCTGCTCTACCACGTCGGCGTCATCCCGTTTTCCGCGTCGGACACATATGAGGCCGTCGTGCTCGCGCCGCACGAGGCGCAGCTTCTGCACTGCGCGCCCGGCTCGGCGGCGTTTTTCCACCAGCGCCGCACCACGACCGAGAACGGGCATACCTATGAATACACCACGAGCTATATGCGCGCGGACCGCGTGAAGTTGGATGTGAGATTTCAGAAGGGATCGACATCCTTCATGCGCACGGTGGACTGAAAAAAAAGGCAGCCTTTCGGCTGCCTTTTTTGCGCCCTCCCCGCGCAGCGGGGATCTTATCGCAGCGCGGCAGCGCTGCATCGTTGTTCCCCACACCGTGTGGGAGCGAGTCAAAGGGGCCATTCTCTTTCGCAAAAGAGAATGGCCCCTTTGGAACCCCAAGAGAAAGGCTTAGATTGGCAGTCCAGAGCTTGAATGACCTTTGTGCCTCCGGAATGCGACTTCCTGCGCGCGGCGTTGCCGCGTTTGCCTCTGCTATACGATTTGGCCTACTCCTATTATCCGCTGCCGCTCTGCTGATCTTGTAGGAGTGCAGACTAATATCCGTCTACCGCGGCGCTCCTCAATGCGGCGAGCGCCAGCAATGCCGCATTCGGCAGGCAGTCTGCCGCCAAGCAATCGTCACTCGCGCCTCACGACAGTAAGGCGCGGTTGAGAGTTGTCACGAAACGTAGGGATTCATGGCGAAGCCATGTACACCGCACTTACATTGCGCAGCGCGTGCAGCTCTTCAAGCCCAAGACCGGCAATGGAAACCTTTCTCTCGGGGGATTTAAAGGGGGATACTCTCTTTCGAGAAAGAGAGTATCCCCCTTTTGCCCGTTCCCCACGTCAGGTGGGGAAAACGAAAGGGGTTCACCCCTTTTGCTTTAGCAAAGCTTTGCTCCCGCAGGAATTTTATCATCCACCATAATAAGGTTGAGGACCTCCTCACCCTTTTCCGTGTGGACAGCAGAGAGCAGCATGCCGCAGCTCTCAAGCCCCATCATCTTGCGCGGGGGCAGGTTGACGATGGCGACGAGCGTCTTGCCGATGAGCTCTTCGGGCTTGTACCACTTGTGGATGCCGGAGAGGATCTGGCGGTCGGTGCCGGTGCCGTCGTCGAGCGTGAAGCGCAGGAGCTTTTCGCTCTTCTTCACGGCCTCGCAGGCTTTGACCTTGACGGCGCGGAAGTCGGACTTGCAGAACGTGTCGAAATCGACCTTTTCCTCGACCATCGGTTCGAACTCCATCGCGGGGAGGGCAGCCTTTTTCTGCGCCTCCTGAATGGCCTCAAGCTCTTCGAGCGCCTTCTGCGCGTCGACGCGCGGGAAGATGGCCTCGCCCTTGTGGACGGTGACGGTGGCGCTCAGGCTGCCCCACTTCGCGGCGCTGTCCCAATCGCGGCAGCACTCGCACGCGCCGATCTGCGCGAAGATCTTCTCGCAGGAATCGGGGATGAACGGGGTGAGCAGCACCGTGCAGATGCGGATGCTCTCGAGCAGGTTGTACATGACGGAAGCGAGGCGGGGCTTGTTGGCCTCGTCCTTGGCGAGCGCCCAGGGTGCGGTCTCGTCGATATACTTGTTGGCGCGCTGGATGCACTTGAAGATGAGCTCAAGCGCGTTCTGAAACTGGAACTTCTCCATCTCGGCTTCATACTTGCCGCGCAGCGCGGAGAGCTGAGAGATGAGCTCGTCGTCGAGCGCATCGGCCTGACGGCTTTCCGGCAGCGTGCCGCCGAAATATTTTTCGACCATGGCCGTCGTGCGGGAGACGAGGTTGCCGAGGTCGTTGGCGAGGTCGACATTGATGGTGTTGATGAGCAGTTCATTCGAGAAGTTGCCGTCCGAGCCGAACGGGAACGTGCGCAGCAGGAAGAAGCGCAGCGCGTCCACGCCGAAGCGCTCGGCGAGCACATACGGGTCAACGACGTTGCCCTTGGACTTACTCATCTTGCCGCCGTCCATGACGAGCCAGCCGTGGCCGTAGACGTGCTTGGGCAGCGGCATACCCATGCTCATGAGCATCGCGGGCCAGATGATGGAGTGGAAGCGGACGATCTCCTTGCCGACAAAGTGCACGTCGGCAGGCCAATACTTGTCGTAATCGTCGTACTTCTCGTTCATAAAGCCGAGCGCCGTGCAGTAGTTGAAGAGCGCGTCGACCCAGACGTAAACGACGTGACCCGGGTCAAAGTCCACGGGGATGCCCCAGGTGAAGCTCGTGCGGGAGACGCAGAGGTCTTCAAGGCCCGGCTTGATGAAGTTGTTGACCATCTCGTTGACGCGGGAGGCGGGCTGGAGAAAGTCGGTGTCCTCAAGCAGGTGCTGCACGCGGTCGGCGTACTTGCTCAGCTTGAAGAAGTAGGCCTCTTCCTCGGCGTCCTCGACCTCGCGGCCGCAGTCGGGGCACTTGCCGTCGACGAGCTGGCTCTCCGTCCAGAAGCTCTCGCAGGGCTTGCAGTACTTGCCCTTGTAGGTGCCCTTGTAGATGTCGCCATTGTCGTGCATCTTCTTGAAGATCTTCTGGATGGCCTCGACATGGTAGTCATCCGTTGTGCGGATGAAGCGGTCGTTCGAAATATTCATGAGCTTCCACAGATCGAGGATACCCTTTTCGCCGCAGACGATGTTGTCGACGAACTGCTGCGGGGTCACGCCCGCGGCCTTGGCCTTGTCCTCGATCTTCTGGCCGTGCTCGTCGGTGCCGGTCAGGAACATGACGTCGTAGCCCGTCAGGCGCTTGTAGCGCGCCATCGCGTCGGTCGCCACGGTGCAGTAGGTGTGGCCGATGTGGAGCTTGTCGGAGGGGTAGTAGATGGGGGTCGTGATATAGAATTTCTTCTTGTCCATTGGTGTTTTCCTCTTTTCTGCCCGCGCCGAATGAAAGCGGGGCGTAATTAGATATAGTCTACCACCGCAAGGGCGGTATTTGCAAGGTTTTACAGAATTTTTCCCCAAAAGAAGAAAGCGCGGCACCATAAGCACCGCACTTTTTCGATTTGAAAGAGTAGGATCGCCGCATTTGCCGCCTCCAGGCGGCAAACAGGCAAAAAGCATCGCAGATTTTACCGCCCGCAGGCGGCAAATAAATTTGAATCGTAAATTCCGACGACATGTGCGTCGGAATTTACTCTTTGCGCGGAGCGCGTGTCGCAGCCGCCCTGCGGGCGGCAAGGCACGAAGCGCAGCGAAACTCCTTCAAAAAAGCGGCAAAGCCGCTTTTTTGAAGTTATAGTGAGTCGTCCTCGTCGATCCACTTTTGCACCGGAACGATATCAAACTCCTCCTCCGTCCGGCGGATCACCACCTCGTCGATGCCGGCGTTGATGATCATGCGGCGGCACATGGGACAGCTCGTCGCGTCGTGCAGCAGCTCGCCGCTGCGCGCGTCGCGGCCGACTAAATAGATCGTCGCGCCGACCATGTCGCGCCGCTGGGCGGAGATGATGGCGTTCGCCTCGGCGTGGACGCTGCGGCAGAGCTCGTAGCGCTCGCCGCGCGGGACCTTGAGCTGCTCGCGCGTGCAGTAGCCGAGGTCGACGCAGTTCTTGCGTCCGCGCGGCGCGCCGTTGTAGCCTGTGGAGATGATCTCATCGTTTTTGACGATGATCGCGCCGTAGACGCGGCGCAGGCAGGTCGCGCGCTCGAGCACGGTCCCGGCGATGTCTAAGTAGTAATTCCGCTTGCTGACACGCTCCATATCGAGTCCTCCTTGTATTGATGAGAAAGAATATTACAATTTGCTATCGGAATTCGTGCTCACAGTACGGGCAGCGACCATAGTCAAAGTCGAGCACCGCCCCGCAGACGGGACACTTTTTGCGCGGCAGACCGCCCGGCGCATCGGGCGGGAGATAGCCGGAGCCGGTCTTTGCCTCGTCCGCCGTACCTGCGAATTTGTCGCTGCCGGGCTGGAAGAATTCGAGCTTTCCGCACTTGGGACAGACGTAAATTTCGATCTCCATCGCGCCCGCGAAGAGATTCGGCAGGTCGCCGAGCACCCAGCCGGTCTGGCCGAGCTGAAATTTTTCACGCCTGATAAATCGCATCCCTGCGCCGCAGCGCAGGCAGTTGAGCTGATTCGCCATCCTATACTCCCTGTAGGTCGAAAACGGGCGTGTATTCCTCTTTGGCGCTCGAGAGCTCCTGACAAAAGCCGTCGGTCAGGCCGCAGTCGCGCATGTACTGCACCGCCGTGCGGTACTCGCGCTCATTTAAGCGCCGCGCGAGCGCGCCGGTCGCGCCGCTCTGCGGTGTATACTGGCTCATGAGCGAAAAGAGCACGGTCTTTGGCGGGAAGTGGGACGAAACATAGTCGATGACGCGCTTGGTGTTCTCCATCTGCCCCGGCAAGACGAGGTGGCGCAAAATGACGCCGGACTTCATCAGTCCGTCCTCGCCGATCTGATGCGGTCCGACCTGACGCACCATCTCGTCGATGGCCGCGGCGGCAACTTCAAAGTAGTCCGGCGCGGCGGAAAGCTCGCGCGCGGGGCGCTCCATGGCGTATTTGAGGTCGGGGAGGTAGATTTGCACCTTGCCCTCAAGCGTTCTGAGCGTTTCCACGCGCTCGTAGCCGCCGCTGTTCCACACAACGGGGACGGGAAGCGGCTGATCCAGCGCTTCGAGCACCCAGGGGGTGAAGTGCGTGGGCGTGACAAGATCGATGCAGTGCGCGCCCTGCGAAACGAGGCCTTCCATGATCTCGCGCAGATGTGCCGGCGTAATGACCTTGCCGAAATTCTCGTGGCTGATGCGCCCGTTCTGGCAGAACACGCAGCCCAAATTGCAGCCCGAAAAGAAGATGCAGCCCGCGCCGTTTGTGCCGCTGAGCACGGGCTCTTCCCACATGTGCAGCATCGCGCGCGCGACGACTAAGCCCGCGGGCATGCGGCAGACGCCGCCCGCTTTCTCCGCCGTGCGCTCAGCATTGCAGCGACGGGGACAGATCTCGCAGCGCATCAGTCGCCCGTGCCCTGACCGTTGAAGTCGGGGCCGAGGTCGCCGAGCATCCAGTGCTTGCGGCACAGGCCGATGTATTGGTCGTTCGCGCCGATGACGACCTGCGCACCCTGCTTGACGACATGGCCCTGCGCGTCAAAGCGCGCGTTGAACGCGGCCTTTTTGCCGCACCAGCAGATGGTCTTGACCTCTTCTAACTTGTCGGCCATGACAAGCAGCTCGTAGCTGCCGGGGAAAAGGTCGCCCTTGAAGTCGGCGCGCAGCCCGTAGCAGAGGACGGGGATGCCGCAGTCGTCGACGAGATGGACGAGGTATAAGACCTCCTCCTTTGTCAAAAACTGCGCCTCGTCGACGATGATGCAGGCGTTTTTCTTGAGCTCCTCCTCGTCCATCTGCCGCATCTCATGGAAGTAGACGCAGGGATATTCAAGCCCGATGCGCGAGTGCACCATGTGGTCGCCGTCGCGCGTGTCGAGCTGGGGCTTGCAGAGGAGTGTCTTCTGCCCGCGCTCTTCGTAGTTGAAGCGCGCCATCAGCGCGTTGGCCGTCTTGCTCGAGCCCATCGCGCCGTATTTGAAGTAAAGCTGTGCCATGGTCGTTGTTCTCCCTCTCTTATTGCAGCCGCGCGCGAACGAGCGCGGCAAATTTCTTGAATGCGGTGGGGATGGCGGCGGCGTCGAACGCCGCGGCGTCCGCCCAGAATAGATCGTCGTTTTCGCCCGTCACGTCGGCGAAGTAGCCCTTCATATCCCACTCGATGTGGGTGAAGATGTGCTTGGCGCTGCCCGCGGGCTCGATGGACTTTGCCGAAAGCCCCATCTGCGCAAGCGCAAGCGAAACGCCCGCCTCGTCGAGGTTCCCCAAAACGCTCGGGAATTCCCAGAGTGAGGCGAGAAGTCCCGTGTCCGCGCGCTTTCGCAGCGCGGCCTTGCCGTTTTGAAAGAGCAGCAGCACGGTGCGCTCCTCAATCTTGCGCGCCTTTTTCTTCGCGCGCACGGGTAAGACCTCGGTGAGGCCGTTTTTGTACGCCTCGCACATCATTCGCGCGGGGCAGATCTCGCACTTGGGCGCGCCGTTCGGCAGGCACACCGTCGCGCCGAGGTCCATCATCGCCTGATTGTACGCGCCGGGGCGGGCTAAGTCGATGGCGGCGTTGAGATGCGCGGTGAATTGCTTTCGTACCCTCGCGTCCATGATGTCGTCGGCGCAGCCGCTGACGCGCGCGGCGACGCGCAGCAGATTCCCGTCCACCGCGGCGACCGGTTCGCCGAAGTTGATCGAGGCGATGGCGGCGGCGGTGTAGTCGCCGATGCCGGGGAGCGTTTTGAGACTTGCACAAGTGCGCGGCAGCTCGCCGCCAAAGTCGGAGACGATGACCTTCGCCGCCTTTTGCAGATTCCGCGCCCGCGAGTAGTAGCCGAGCCCCTCCCAGAGCTTCAAGAGCCGCTCCTCGGGCACGTCGGCCAGCGCCGCTACGTCGGGCAGCTCTGCCATAAAGCGCTCAAAGTACGGGATGACCGCGCTCACGCGCGTCTGCTGGAGCATGATCTCCGAGACCCACGTGCGGTACGGCGTGACGACGCTGCGCCATGGCAGCGTGCGGCCGTTTAAGTCATACCACGTGAGCAGCGGCGCGGTCAGGGCATTTAAGTTTTCCCAATGTTCTGTCATCATATCATTTGTTGAAGCGCGCGGCGAAGCCGCAGCGGCGGCAGAGCTCTTCGGCGGGCTTCCGCCGGGAGAAGCCCTCACGCAGAGCACACGCGCGCGGGGAGTTCAGAATTTCGGTAAGCGGCTGGGTGAAGAGGTTCCCCAGCGCCATGTCGCCCTCATGATCGAGGCAGCAGGGGACGACGGTGCCGTCGACAAGGACACCGAGCTGGTCGCGCAGACCGTAGCAGAACTGCGCGCCGGATTCGTTGGCGCTCAGGTCGGGCCAGTCGAACTTGCCCGCGCGCTCCAAATACAGGTGGTCGCGCAGAAGAAAGCTGCCGTTTCGCATCTCGGGCCAGTTATCGCCTGTGCGGGAGCGCAGAAAGTCGAGAATTTCGCCGTTGCGCGCGTCCGCGCCGCCGTCGTTCCAGAGGCGCAGCGCTACGATGACGCCTTTTTTCGCGGCCTTTTCAGCAAAGTTCCAGACCTGTGTCAGGTAAGAAAGCTCCTGCTCGTCCGCGCCGTCGTTGCCCTCAAAACTGTGGAGCGAGACGCTGATCTTGTGCAGGTTTTCGGCGGCAAGCAGCTCGTCGGAACGCTTTTGGAGCAGCGTGCCGTTCGTCGTGATGCAGATCTTCATATCCCGCGCGTTGGCGAGGGCGAAGAGCGTCGTAAGCTCAGGGTGCAGCAGCGGCTCGCCCATCACGTGCAGATAGACGTACTGCACATACCCCTCGAGCCGCGAGAGGATAAGGTCGAATTCCTGCGCGCTCATCGTGTGCGGCTCGCGCTTTGTCTTGGGGCAGAAGGAGCAAGCGAGGTTGCAGCGGTTCGTGATCTCGACATAGGCTTTTTTCAGCATCGCGCGGCTCCTTTCGTGAAGTCAGGGGATAGATTCAAATATTTTACCATATCCGCGCGATTTTGCAAAGCCTTTTCCCCTTGCGCCGCGCCGCGGCGTCTGCTATGATACTACAAGCAAGCTTCCATCCTCCAGAGCGAAAGGAGAAACCGCATGACCGTCACGTTTATCGCCCACAGCGCGTATCTTGTCGAGTGGGACAAGTTCTACACGCTCTTTGACTATACCTACGAGCCCGACTACACGGGCGAGCTGCCGGAGCTGAACCTAGACAAGCCGCTGCTCGTCTTCGCGAGCCACAGCCACGAGGACCACTTCGACGCCAAGGTGTTCACACTTTTGGAAAAGTATCCCGACGCGCGCTTTTTCGTCTCGCGCGATACGCGCCTCACCGAGCGCAAGCGGCAATGGCTGAACATCTCCGACGAAGCCTTTGCCCGCACGACTGTTCTGCGGCCCGACAGCATCCTGCTCACCGACGTCGCGGGCGAGGATTTGAGCATCCGCGCCATCAAGTCGACGGACATCGGCAATGCCTACCTTCTGCGCTGCGAGGGGAAGATGGTCTACCACGGGGGCGACCTCAACTGGTGGAACTGGGAGAGCGAGGGCAAGGCTTACTGCAACAACATGACCGTCCACTACCATGCGGCCATTGAAAAGCTCGCCTCCGCCGTGCGCAACGAGGCGACGGACAACAACATCGCGCCCGAGATCACGGCGGCGATGGCGCCGCTTGACCCGCGCCTTGGTGAAGGCAGCGAGGGCCTCGGCATCGAGTATCTGCTGAAAAACGTGACGGTGCAGCACGTTTTCCCGATGCACATGTGGAAAAAGTATGAGGTCATCGACCGCTACATCGCCGCGCACCCGGACGAAAAGGGCATCATCGCGCGCATCACGCGCGACGGTCAGCAATTCGAGATTTGAAAATAAAAAGGAAAGCGCCTTCCGCATCGCGGAAGGCGCTTTCCCGTTCGAAGGGGATTTGTGGAGAAAAAACACTGACGTATTTTTTACTGGCTCACTGCCGTGAGAGGCATTTTGAGGATCTGACCGACGAAAATGACCGAGGGGGACTTGACGGTGTCCTTATTCAGGTCATAGATCTCAGTCCAGCGGTTGCCATTGCCGAGCTGCTTGCTGGCGATCTTCCACAGACTGTCGCCGGAGACGACGGTGTAGGTGTCGCTGCTCGCGGGCTGGGAGGGCTTCTCAGGCTGCGTGGGCTGGGTGGGCTCGGCGGGCTCGGCGGAGGTGCCGTTGCTCACAAGTGTCGTGCGCGGGTCGTTGCCCGTGTAGCGGTAGAGCGGGAAGTTCATGGTCGACTTGTCGTAGTCGATCTGCTTGTACTGGTAGAGGGAGCCGTCGTAGCCGTTGGAGTCGGTGACGTCGGGCTCGCAGAGCATGGCGATGACGTTGCCGGCGACCTGATCCATCGGGAAGACATAAGCGCCGCTGGCGAAGGTCACGTCGGCGGTGTCGCGCAGGCCGGCCTCAATGCCCTTGGCCTTGTCGTTCTCCATGTACTCGCCGATGTAGTAGTACTGCTGGAGGGAAGCGGTCGTACCGGCATTCAGCTTGTAGTACTCCGCGCCCTGGTTGTCCATGATGTAGAGGATCTTGTCGATGTTGGCCGCGTCGGCGGGGATGACGTAGGCGGTCGGGCGGGTGCGGCCGCGAGTGATGGTGTCGTTCAGGGACAAAGCGGTCGCCTTACCGGCCTTCTCCGTGCCGTCCATCGTGTACTGGACGCGCGTCGCGGTGTAGTCGGTCATCGTCTTGCCGGACTTGGTCTGATAGAGGGCGAGAACGTCGCTTTCCTCATAGGTCTTGCCCTTGGCGACAACATCGGCACGGGCGGCGGCGACGGTCTTGATGATCTCGTCGGCGTGCTCGGCAGTGTACTTGATGTAAGAGGTAGCGGCAGTCTCCTGCGAGAAGACGCGGCGCTCAAAATTCTGGCGGCCGGCGCCAATGCCGCGGGTCTCAATCAGGAAGGAAAGCGCGTTGTAGAGGCCGAAGTAAGCGCGGCCGATGGGGTTATTGACGGTCGTGCCGTAGTGATAGACGCGAAGACCGGCGTTCTCGGCGTCGGCAAAGGCATGCTTGGCCATGTCAAGACCGATCTTGGTCACGGCGGGATCGTCGTTCAGGCTGGTGGCAGGGGTGGTCTCAAGGTCGTCGGCATTGTTCATCATGCCGTCCTTGGCGCCATAGAACGTGAACTCATGCGTGTCGATAACGACCTCGCTCATGAACAGACGGTAGGCGGTGTGGAGCTGGGCAAGCTCGGCTGCCTTGAGGGACATATGGTCGCGGTTCATATCGAAGCCGTCGTAGGTCGCGCGGCTGAAGAGGTAGGAACCGTCGGGATTGATGCGGGGAACGATGACGATGTTGACCTTGTCGAGCAGCGCCTTGTAGGCGGGATCGTTGACAAAGTTGTCGATCATCACGAGCGCGCCTTCACCGGCGGCGGGCTCATTGGGGTGGATCTGCGCCTGGTACCAGATGTTGACTTTGCCGTTGCTCTTGACGATCTTGGCGGCCTCAGCGAGCGTGGCGTTCGCGGGGATCTCGGAGGTGGTGAAGACGGCGAGCGGCAGATCGTACTTGTAGTTCGGAGTCGTACCGGCAGAGTAGAGATGCATGGTGTCGGACGCGGCGTCCATCTTCTTCATAAAGGCCATCAGCTGGTCCTGAGAGGTGAACTCGTTGGAGGCATGATCGCCGGTGAAAGCGGGCGTCGTGTAGCCCTGCGGAGCGACGGTGAAAGAAGCGTTGATCTCCTCCGGCCAGAAGATGAGCATGCTGTCGCGGGCATCCATTTTGTAAGAATCGGGGGCCTTTTCGGGCTTGATGGTCGGCTCATAGCCGTTGCCGCCGAGCTTGCCGCCGATGACGGTGAGCTTCTTTGTGCCCGCGGTCAGGTCGGCCTCGGTCACGTTGAAGAGCTGGAGAATGTTATAGTAGCCCGTGCCGTGAACGTGGTAGGCATAGGTGCCGACCTCGGTGACAGCGTAGCTGCCGTCGGACTGAGGCTTGACGGCTTCGAGCTGCTTGAGGATCTCTTCCTCTGCGGCGTAGCCGTTTGCAGGGTAGCCCTTGTAGACTTCGATGCTCAGGCCGGCATGGGATTCGTAGTTGGCGGAATAGTCAAATTCCAGTTTTGCGCTTTTCTCTGCTGCGAGCGTGCTGGTCATCAGCATTGTGACGACCATCGCGAGTGTCAGCAGACAGCTCAGGGATCGCTGCATCATTTTTCTCATAGCTTCTTTTCTCCTTCTTAAAAACTGTCGGTACCGGAACATCATGCACAAACGGAAGAGAATTTACCCGTTAATTTCTGTTGACAATACCGATTTGGATAAGTAAACTGTAACTATTAAAGTCGCCTTTAAGTCAATAGGTTTTCGCGCGGTCATCTTAACAGTTTTTTGAGGAGTTTTTCGTATGCCTTATACAATCGGAGAAGTGGCACGCATGATGAATATTGCCCCATCGACCCTGCGCTACTATGAAAAGGAGGGGCTGCTGTCTCTCGGTGTGCGCGCCAGCAATGGGCAGCGAACGTACACAGACGACGATATTGCAACGCTTTCGATCATCGAGTATCTCAAATTCTGCGGTCTTCCGCTCAAAGAGATCCGCTCGTTCCTGCCGCTTGTTCAGCCCGGCGGAGAGACGCTGGAAGCGCGCCGCGCGATCATGGCCAAAGAGCGGGACAATGTCCTTGCGCAGATCGCGGCGCTGCAGACGAAGCTCGAACGGCTGGAATTCGGCTGCTGGTATTACGAGACCGCGCAGCAGTACGGCTCGGTGCTGCCGCTGTATGAATTTTCAGAGGAATGCTTTCCGCCGGAGCATCGGAATGTTCTGCGCGAGGGCTTTCGCCTGCCGCTCACGCATGTGCGGGCAAAGCTTGAATGGTGAAGTAAAAAAGGAGTCCTGAGACGCATGGTCTCAGGACTCTTTTTGTCATGGCTTTATTTCTTCCTGTTCCACGGGTGGTACTGGTACGACTGCTCCTCGCTCATGCCGAAGTAGCGCAGATCCGTGCGGCCGTACTGGTCGCCCCAGGTGACGTCGATATGGTACTGCGTGCCGTCCAGCGTCGCGAGCGTCCAGATGTGGCTGTCGTTAAAAAGCGAGGTGCACTCGATGCCCTCGAGCTTCAAGAGCAGATTGTAAGCGCCCGTGTAGCCGTCGCACACGGCAAGGCCGCTGACAAGCGCGCCGTAGGCAAGATGGCTCGCGGAATCGTCCGCGGCGGCGTTGTCGTAGCGGCAGTGGTCGCACAGCCATTGAAAATACGTGCGCGCGATCTCATACTGGCTCATGTCGTAGCTCAGCGTGCCGCTCTCCCAAAGGGAGTCGTGGATCTTGATCGCGGCGGCGAGCGCCTTGGCGCGGTACGATTCGAGCGTTTTGTCCGTACAGGCGGTGGACGAAAACGTGAGTACGACCTTGCCCGTCGAATACGAGCGGCAGGAGACGGCGTTGTACATCTGCTCGCAGTACGTCTTGACGCAGGAGGTGAACGCCTGCGTCAGCGCGCTGGCGGTGGCGGTGGTGAGGGCCTTGGAGTAGTTCAGCGTGATCGTGTGCTCGCCGCGCGCGAGCATATTGCGCACGAGTCCATCAATGGCGGCGGTGTCCTTGGCAGACGTCGGGAGCGACGTGCTTGCCGGCGCTTTGACAAGGCTTGCGAGCGTCGCGTTTTTGACGGAGTGATACGGCGCGACCGTCCACGTGAGCGTCAGGCGCGTTTCGGGCTTGACCACGCGCGTCAAAAGCGCCGCGATCTCCGCGCGGCTGACGCTGCGGTCGGGATAAAAGCTGCCCTTTGCGTCCATGCCGGAGAGCAGCCCGCGGCGGTACATCAGAAGTATTTCACTGCGGTAAGGCGTTTTGTCCGTCACATCGGCGATGTAGTCGCGGCTGGCGTAGGCCGAGGTGACGAGCGAGGCGTTGGGCTCGGTGTACCATTCCTCCGGCACGGCGAAGGCGAAAATGCCCGCCATCTGCGCGCGTGACGCGGGCAGGAGGTAGAAGCCCTCAAAGCTGTTGTCGAGCAAATTCTGGCTCTTCAAGTACGAGACATACGGCGCATACCACGCCTCGTTTTCCTTCGCTGTGGGGATGACCGCGTCGCTGCCGGTCGTGTAGATGGCGCGCAGGCGCGCGGCAATGGTCAAAAGCTCGGCGATCGTCACATTGCCGTTCGGCGCAAAGGAACTCTCACTGCGACCGTTCAAAAGCCCGTATTCATAGGCCGAGACGACTGAGGGGGCGAACCAGTCGCCGTCTTTCACGTCGGCAAACTGGCCCTCGTAGACGCGAAGAAGCACGAACGGGGCGCTGTCTTCACTCGTCGTCTCCTCCTGTGCGGGAGCGGCAGTGTCCTGCGAGGGCTCCTCGCTGTAAGCAAAGGCGCTGATGCTCAGCGCAAGCGCGAGCGCCGCGACAAGCAGCGCAAAGCGGAACTTCATGGCGTTTGCGCTCTCTTTCTCACATTCTCAAAATTTCACGGGGATCACGGGACTAAAATGTTCTGATCGTCGGCGGTGATATCCGTAGCGTAGGGGTTGAGCATCGAATTCGTCATCTCGAGCACCTGCTCGGGGTCGAGCGCATAGACTGACATGCCCTTGTACCAGCCCGAGCCGTCGCCGGGGAGCGTGGCAAAGCTGATGGCGTCCGTCCCGCCCATGGAGAGCGCCTGGTTGGCAAGCCACATGAGGTTGCCGAGCGTCAGGTCGGTCTTGACATACTTTAAGAACGTTTCCGCCATCGCGGGGACATTTTCGAGCTTCATCAGCTTTTGCGCCACGGTTTTCAAAAACGCCTGCTGTGTGCCGATGCGGCCGAGGTCCTGCCGCCCGCCGTAGCCGGTGTTGTCGTTGTTGTGGCGGAAGCGCACGACCTCCATGGCCTGCTGGCCGTTAAGCTTCTGCAATCCTGCCTTGAAGTGGATGTGCAGGTCCTGATAGGGGTCGTCGTAGTCCATGTCGCAGGGCACGTCGAACTCAACGCCGCCGATCTGGTCGATGAGCGCGATGAAGCCCTTTAAGTCGACGGAGACGTAGAAGTCCACGGGGACGCCGAGCATATCCTCGATGTTGCTGCGCAGCTTTTCCGTGCCGCCGTTATTGTAGGAGGAATTGAGCTTGTGGCCGTTGCTCATCAGCGTGTCGCGCGGCAGGCTGACGATGTCGACCGTCTTGTTTACCGCGTCAAAGCGCATGAGCATATTCGTGTCGCTGCCGCCGGCGTCGTTGTCCACGCCGTAGAGCAGGATATTATAGCAGTATTTACTTTTGCGTTCCCTGCCGTTGGAGATGGTCTGGATGGCGTCGCTGTCCTCCGCCGTGCCGTCCTGCTGCGTCTGCTGGTCCTCGTTGTCCGTGACGGGCTCAGGCGCGCGCACGACGTACTTGACCGTCGCCACGACGGCCACGGTCAGGAAAAGAAGCGACAGAAGCGTCACGACCGCGCGCTCGCCGCGGCTGCCGGACTTTTTCTTTTTCTGCTTTTTGGTATTTTTGCTGCGGCGCGGCACGTCGTCAAAGTCGGGCTCGTAATAGTCCTGTTTTCTCATCTCATTGCTCCGTTCTGTTTTCTTTTGGTTGACAATAATGCATTCTACCCTGCGCGGCGGAATTGTGCAAGAGAAATTTTGCCGCGCGGGAGGCGCACTCTTATGTTAGACGCAAAAAGTCGAAAAAAGTTTCAAAATCCCTTGTATTTTTTTCGCGTGGCCATGCCGCCGCGGATGTGACGCTGGGCCTTGTTGACCTCCAGCACCTCCTTGACCTGCAAGTATAGGCTGCGGTTGAACTGCGGCAGGCGGTCCTGCAGGTCCTTGTGGACGGTGGACTTGCTCACGCCGAACTTTTTTGCCGCGGCGCGCACGGTGGCGCGGTTTTCGATGATGTAGGCGGCCAGCGCGCAGGCGCGCTCTTCCATGTTACCCTTCATGCAGCACACTCCTGACTCATGTTGCTCCATCTATATGCGTGCAGAAGGGGAATATGCGCATCAGGAATGAATACGCGGCAAAAACGTTGCGCAAAGCGGTTCAGGCGTGTTATAATTTTTCTGTCTACACCGAAGACGGCACAAACGAAACGACAGGGAGGTTCTGCATGGAAAATAAACTCATCCGCAGCAAATACTTTTTATACCTGACCGAATTTTTTGCCGGTATGTCCGTCATGGCGGTCGAGCTCGGTGCGAGCAGGCTCATGGCCCCGTACTACAGCTCGTCGCAGATCGTGTGGACCGTGATCATCGGCGTCATTATGATCGCGATGGCCATCGGCAACGTCTGGGGCGGCAAGCTCGCCGACAGGAGCGCGACGCCCGATAAGCTCTACCGCCGCCTCATCATCGCGGCCATCTGGATCACGCTCATCCCGTTTGTGGGACGGTACCTGATCGCGGGCATCTCGCTGCTGCTGGCGCTTTTTGTGACGAAAAACTTCCTCGTCTGGGCGGCGCTCGCGGCGTGCCTTGTGATCTTCGCGTTCCCGTGTGTGCTGCTCGGCACCGTCACGCCGTCGCTCACGCGCTTCACGGTCGACAATCTCGACGACACGGGCAAGACCGTGGGCAGGCTCAACGCGCTCAACACCATCGGCAGCATCATCGGAACCTTCGTGCCGACGTTTGTGACGATCCCCGCCGTCGGCACGGCGGCAACATTTTTGATCTTCTCCGGTGTGCTCGCGGCCATCGGCATCGCGTACTTCGTGTTCGAGAAGAAAAAGAGCGTGCCGGGGATCGTCTCCGTCCTTTTGATCGCTGGACTGTGCTTTGCCCTGCCGTCTTACAGCTTCGCCTTCTGGCAGAGCGACATCACGCTTGAGGACGAGTCCATCTACAACTATTTGCAGGTGCAGGACGACGCGAAGCGCACGACGCTCTCGACGAACGTGCTCTTCGGTGTGCAGAGCGTGCAGGTCAAGGGCGACGCGCTGACGGGCATGTACTATGACTACGCGCTCGCCGCTCCCTGCATGGCGGGCATGGACGGCACGGACAACGAAGACCGCAGCGTGATGATCCTCGGCATGGGCTCTGGCACGTACGCGAGCTACTGTACGCGCTATTTCCCCGGCGCGAGTGTGCAGGGCGCGGAGATCGACAAAAAGATCGCCGACATCGCGAAGGACTACTTCGGACTTCCGGGCAGCGTGACCGTCGCAGTCGAGGACGGGCGCGCGTACCTCACGGCGAGCGAGGAGAAGTTTGACGTCATCATGGTGGACGCCTATCAGGATATCACCATCCCGTTCCAGCTCTCGAGCGTTGAGTTTTTCAACGAGGTGTGCTCTCATTTGAAGCCGAACGGCGTGATGGTCGTGAACCTCAACATGACGTCGGCGGAGAACGGCTCGATCAACGAATACCTCTGCGACACGATGGCGAGTGTCTTCCAGCACACCGTCACCGCGCCGGTGAAGGGCAACACGAATACCGAGGTCTTCTGCACGAATGCAGACGACTGGGAGGAGACGTTCCTGCGCAGCATCGCGAATCTCAAAGACAGCGACTACGCCGACATGATGCGCACGGTGTACTCCAAGCTCACGCCTTACGAGGGCGGAAACTGCATCCTGACGGACGACAAGGCCCCTGTCGAGGTGTTGGGCATGCGCGTGCTCCACGAGCTCATCGGCGATGAGCTCAACTACTATAAAGACGAGCTGAGAACCGGCGGCCTGTCCGCGCTGATTGGAAATTGAAGATAAAAAATCCCCGCGCCCACGGTGCGGAATTCTTTTCAGGGTAGAGAGCCTCGCAGAGCTTTTACCCGCAAGGGGTGCGCAGCATCCGTAAGGCAGCAAAGCTGCCAACGGCTGCCCAGGTGCCGCGCACGGCACGAAATAAATTCAAGTCGGGTTTCCGCCGCGGCATGTGCGCCCTCCAGAGGGGCTTCTCTTGCCCGCTGCGGGGCAATTCACTTTCTGGCAGAAAACTCTTTGCGCGAAGTGGAAACCGGCGAAGTGCCGCCAGCGGCGGAAACAGCAAGTCAGTTTCGAGGAAGCGGCACGATTGGCGCGCCTGCAAGGGCGCGGGAATCGTAGTGCCGCAACGGTGTAAGGTCGAATTGTCCGCTTTTAGCGGACAACCGAGGCACAGAACGCAGCGAAACCTTCTCAAAAAAGTGGCTTTGCCACTTTTTTGATTACAAAATCAACATCAGCACGGGGATGACGATAAAGCACGCGACGGTGGAGAGCGCGGCGCCCTGGGCGGCAAACTCCTCGTCCGCGCCGTATTCCGCGGCGGCCACGACCGTCTGCGTGACGACCGGCATCGCCGTTTCGACGATGAGCACGTCATGGGCAAGGCCCGTCACGCCGAACGCCCTGCACAGCGCGACCGAGAGCGCCGGCGCGAGCAGGAAGCGGAAGATCATCGAGATGCCGAGGTCGCGGTCGAGCCGGACATTTTTGAGCCCGATGTCGTGGATGATATAGCCCGTGAGCAGCAGCGCCAGCGGCGTGACGAGGTTGTTCATATAGCGGCAGTAGCTCATCACGAGCGAGGGGAGTTTGACTTCAAACCACACGAGCGCGAGGCCGACGAAAACGGCGATGACGGCGGGCGTGGTCAGGAATTTTTGGAGCATCTTGAGGTCAAAGCCGCGGCTCTCACCCGACCAGCGCACAAGCGAGAGGAACAAGAGCTGGACAAAGCTGGTGTTGACAAGGTAGTAGAGCATGACGTAGGGCGTGCAGGTGTCGCCAAAGAGCTCGGTACACATCGCAAGGCCGACGAAGATGGCGTTCGACACCGAGCACATCATCATAAAGACGCCGAGCTTTTTGCGCGGCAGCTTTAAGAGCCTGCCGATGAGCAGCGACAACAGAATAAGGATGACGGTGCTGAGCAGCGGCACGAGAAGAAAGCTGCCCGACTGAACGAGAAGCTCCTTGGAAAGGTTGTTCAGCAGCCCGTAGATGCACATGCAGGGGACAGCGACGGAGAGCGTGAACTTGCCGATAAAGGCTTTGGCCTGCGGGCCCATCCAGCCCTTGGCCGCGCAGAAATAGCCCGTCGCCGTCAGCAGCAGGATGATGGTGACAGAAGAGACGGCATGCAGAAATGCTTCCATGGTGTGACCTCGGTGTTAAGAAATAGTTACACCAGTATAACACGCCTGCGGCAAAAGACAAGGGCAGGCGCAAAAGATGGCTTGAAAATGCGCGGACGATACGCTATGATGGGCGAAGATGAGCGCGCAGTGCGCGCCCGGAGAAAAAGAGATCAAGAACTTTGAGAGGAGTTTTGTTTTTATGAAAGCAGCGCTGGTCATTATGGCGGCGGGCATGGGCTCGCGCTACGGCGGCAATAAGCAGGTGGACGGCATCGGTCCGAACGGTGAAATTTTGATGGAATACTCCATTTTCGACGCGCTGCGCGCGGGCTTTACGAAGGTGGTCTTCATCATCAAGCCCGACATGCGCGACTTGATGGAGAACATGGTCGGCAAGCACCTTGCCGCGCGCAAGACCGCGGACGGGGACAATGTCGAGGTCTGCTATGCGTATCAGGATTTTTCGAGCGTGCCCGATTTTTATGAGGTGCCGTCTGAGCGCGTCAAGCCGTTCGGCACGGTGCACGCGCTGTTGTGCGCGCGCGAATTCGTGCACGAGCCGTTCGTCGTCATCAACGCCGACGACTATTACGGCGTGGACGCGTTCAAGACGATTTACGCCGAGCTCTCAAAGCTCGCCGAAAGCGGCGAGGGCACGATGGTCGGCTATGACCTCTGCAACACCGTGAGCGAGCACGGCACGGTCACGCGCGGTGTGTGCCACGTGAACGAACAGGGGATGCTCGACCGCGTGGTCGAGACGTTCCACCTAAAGCCCTGCGCCGACGGCAAGATCCGCGACATTCAGGAAGACGGCGACGGTCCGGTCTACGCGCCCGAGACGCCGGTCTCGATGAACTTCTGGGGCTTTACGCCGTGGCTGTTTGAAAAGCTGGACGCTTACTTCAAAGACTTCCTCCGCGCGCTGCCGGACGGCGAGCTCAAAAAGGAGTGCCTGCTGCCGAGCCTGATCGGCGAGCTCATCGACCGCGGCGAGCTCAGCGTCTCCGTCCTGCGTTCGAGCGCGCGCTGGTTCGGCATGACGTATCACGAGGATAAAGAAATGGTGCAGCGCGAGCTTCAGAAATTACACGACGCGGGCGTGTATCCCAAAACGCTGCGCGCGTGAGAGAGACAAATCGAAAAAAACTGCCGCCTCCGGACATACTAAGTCCGGAGGTGATTTTTATGCCGCGAAAAGACCCCGGCATGCCGTATGACCTGGCACCGATGCTCAAGGCGCGCTTCGGCCAGCCGGACGACTGCGCCGATCTTGTCAACAAGTACGGCACCTATAACATCCAGCCGACGTCGGACACGGAAAATCTGTTCCCGCTCATCGCACCGGGCCTTCCTGAGCAATGGAAGCGCATGGCGGTCGGCAAGAAGGACGTTGAAAACTTGCAATAAAGCAAACGGGAGGGAGACGCGTATCGCGTCTCCCTTTTTCTTCTCCAAAATCCCTGAAACGGCAAGGGAAAATGGGCTTTTTCCCAAAAAGCAAAAAAGATACATACAGGTTCGACAAAAAAGTGAATGACAAAATGTAGAAATTTATTGCTGGTATACAAATTGAGAACGTTGCTGGCACTTGCTTTACTGCTAAATTCGTATAAAGTAAAGACAAGAGCTGTCTGCCGGGAAAGCGGCTATGAGAGAGACCGCCTTCCGGCGCGACTTGCCAATATGAAGGAGGAGAGAGAATGGAAACCAAAAGTAACGCGAAACTGAAAGCTCTGTTTATCATCCCGTCAGTCGTCGGCGTCATCCTGTTCATGATCCCGGTCAAGAACGCAGCAGGTGAATGGACCGTTGTGGTCAAGATCCTGGCCGACATCATCTCGGGCTACATCGGTGGCTTCCTGCCGCTGCTGTGCGTGCTGATCCTCACCGCTTCGGCAGTGATGTCCCTCATTGCACTGGCAAAGCCCAAATTCATTATGAATAGCGACATCATGAAGGAATGCTTCGCCTGCAAACCCATCTGGGTCGTGATCCGTGTGCTCGCGGTCATCTTCGTGTGGCTCACCTATCTGGGTGTCGGCGAGGACGGCGTGGGTCTCATCGGTATGATCACCGGCGGCGGCCAGGGCGGATTTGTCCTCTATGACCTGCTCACCACGCTCGTCATCATCTTCGTCATCGCGGCCCTGCTGCTGCCGCTGCTGCTCGACTTCGGCCTGCTGGAGTTCGTCGGTGCGCTGCTTACCAAGGTCATGCGCCCCCTGTTCAAGGTCCCCGGCCGCGCGGCGGTCGACTGCATCACCTCCTGGATCGGCGACGGTACGCTCGGCGTTATGCTTACCTGCAACCAGTATGAGGGCGGCTACTACTCCGCCAAGGAAGCAAGCATCATCGCAACGCTGTTCTCCGCCGTTTCCATCACGTTTACCCTCGTCGTTCTCGACACGGTCGGCATGCTCGACAAGTTCGGCATCTACTACCTGATCGTCTGCTTCGTCGGTATCGTCTGCGCGATCGTGTGCCCGTATCTCTATCCCCTGCGCAAAAAGCCAAACACGTACTTAGTCGAAGGCAAGGCTGCTCCCGACACCCTCCCCGAGGGCTACAAGAGCAACGTTGAGTACGGCATGGACCTCGCCATGAAGCGCGTTGCCGAGCACAAGGGCATCGGTGAATTCTTCAAGAGCGGCGCCAAGAACGCCTGCAGCATGTGGTTCGGCGTTCTGCCCTCCGTTATGGCCATCGGTACCATCGCACTGATCCTTGCAAACTTCACGCCGATCTTTGAATGGCTCGGCATCCCGTTCCGCCCGCTGCTCCAGCTTCTTCAGGTGCCCGAAGCGGACGCTGTTGCCTCCACGATGATCGTCGGCTTCACCGACATGCTCACCCCCGCCATCCTGATCGCGGAGTCCACCAGCCAGATGGCCAAGTTTATTGTCGCGGTCGTCTCCGTCACGCAGGTGCTTTACCTCTCCGAGGTCGGCGGCCTGATCCTTGGCTCCAAACTTCCTCTCAACATCTGGGAGCTGTTCGTCATCTTCCTGGAGCGCACCATCATCAGCCTGCTGATCGTCTGCCCTATCGCGCATCTGCTGTTCTAAAAAGGAAAAGCTTCTTTTCCCTTACTCAGGTTGCTGACCTGAAAGAGTCGAGGCATCTCATCGGGATGCCTTGGCTCTTTCTTTTTGGATTTTATGTCATATGCACAAAAATGACTGTACAACGCACACGGTTATGTGGTAAAATGCGAACAGAGAGACCTCTGCGAGACCAACGCAAATCCCGACGGCTGCGGGTGAGAGCGCGGCCTGCCGGCGAGAGGGAGAAGAGAAGTACATGAAAGTCAGCATTGACAAGTATTCGAAGGTGCCGGTCTATCTGCAGATCGCCGACCAGATCAAGTCGCAGATCATCAGCGGCGCGCTGCCCCGCGGGAGCGCGCTGCCGAGCGAGCGCGCGCTCGCGCAGATCTTGGATGTGCACCGCAACACCGTGGTCAAGGCGTACAGCGAGCTCAAGAGCGACGCGTGGATCGAGTCGCGCCAGGGCGTGGGCTACATCGTG